>Ga0194129_10001397_pt1 | contig 39967 bp, 36 predicted proteins | sample TA2KigCa35mmetaG_FD_150862 | JGI IMG/M metagenome (GOLD analysis project Ga0194129, IMG submission 150862) | Freshwater microbial communities from Lake Tanganyika, Tanzania - TA2015038 Kigoma Deep Cast 35m | ecosystem: Environmental > Aquatic > Freshwater > Lake | place: Tanzania: Lake...
TAACCCAGACGCTTGTGTTCCTGAACCTTCTCTCCCCGGCACGCCAGCAGAAACCCCGGCAAGTACGCCAGCAGAAACTCCGGCAAGTACGCCAGCAGAAACCCCGGCAAGTACGCCAGCAGAAACTCCACCCGGCACGCCAGCCGGCACGCCAGCAGAAACTCCGGCACCCACGCCAGCAGAAACCCCGGCAAGTACGCCAGCAGAAACTCCGGCGCCCACGCCAGCAGAAACTCCGGCAAGTACGCCAGCAGAAACTGCAACACAGACTCCAACACAAACTGCAACCCAAACTCCAACCCAAACTCCAACAAGCACACAAACACCGACATCTAGCGCAACCAACACACCAACACCTACCGCAACTCAAACAGCAACACCAACCAGTACTGCTGCTCCTACACAAACACCGACATCTAGCGCAACCAACACACCAACACCGACATCTACTGCAACCAACACACCAACACCTACCGCAACTCAAACAGTAACTCCGTCTAGAACTCCATGTCCTACTATTGTTCCATCAGCAACACCAAAACCTTTCCCATGTGATGACTGTGGGGTTGGTGTGCTTGAAATGGACAATTCGTTTGTGCGAAGCGTGTGCGTTGGATTCATGCAAGATGATCCTACAACTGCTGTATGTAACGATATCAATACAATCGGACTATGCAGCAATGAGTACGGAATTGAAATTGAATCATCAGAAACTGATGGTATTTCAGGATGCAGCACTCTTGATTATAACATTGAAATTGGAACAAGTGATCCAGTTTACTCTCCACTAATTCCAATTGTGTTGGATCGTACTTGGAAAAAGTACGAAGTAACTCTAGAGGTGCCAGATGTTGATGGTAAAGTAATCGGTAACAATGGTGACGATTATCTTGGAGTTTACTTTTGGACTCAGATGGAGCGGAGTGACAATGACTGCCCTGATATACTTTTCCGTTCTGCAATTTCCTCTCCTAGAAACACTGATGATCCATTTATCTCTGAGCCTGGAGCAGCAGATGGATGTAAACTACTTGCACAATACGCTTGCGAATGTGTGAATGGTGTTTGCTCTTGCTGTGTTGTAGAAGTCAAATATAGCGCAAACTGCTGTGGATATAACTCTGAATCGGGTGGACTGATTTACAGTAATTCTTGTGGTCCTAGTGGCACTTGTACCAGTACTGGACAGATTTCAATTGATGCAGCAAGTATAGCAGAACAAAAGTGTTCTGAAGCACCTGAGTGTTGCTTTAACAACTCAACAAACACTATTGGAAATTGTTCAGGTGGTGGTATATGCACTTGCCCACCTTGCACGAGTACTTGGCTTAGTGAAATTGATTGGTGTGCTGAAATTGGTAATGTTTGCAGTGGGGCTTGTTCTACAACCATAGAACCTTCTCAATCCGGCACTCCACCAATTACTCCAACCCAAACTATAAGCGGAACCCCCGGCGGCACACCAACACCAACCAATACACCTCTTTCAACCAATACACCTACACCATCTCTGACACCCCCGAAAACTGCAACACAGACTCCAACACCAACCAATACACCTCTTTCAACCAATACACCTACACCATCTCTGACACCCCCGAAAACTGCAACTCAGACTCCAACACCAACCAATACGCCTCTTTCAACCAATACACCTACACCAACTCGGACGCCTCCGAAAACTGCAACTCAGACTCCAACACCAACACAAACGGCTACTCCGACTGAGACACCGACACAGACTCAAACACCAACAGAAACGGCTACTCCGACTGAGACACCGACACAGACTCAAACACCAATAGAAACGACTACTCAGACTCCAACTCCAACAGAAACGGTTACACCAACTGAGACACCGACACAGACTCAAACACCAATAGAAACGACTACTCAGACTCCAACTCCAACAGAAACGGTTACACCAACTGCAAGTGTAACTGCACAAATCACTAATACACCAACACCAACTCAAACACCAACAGAAACGGCTACTCCGACTGAGACACCGACACAGACTCAAACACCAACAGAAACGGCTACTCCGACTGAGACACCGACACAGACTCAAACTCCAACACCAACCAATACACCTCTTTCAACCAATACACCGACACCGACTCGGACACCCCCGAAAACGGCAACTCAAACTCCAACACCAACCAATACACCTCTTTCAACCAATACACCTACACCAACTCGGACGCCTCCGAAAACTGCAACACAGACTCCAACACCAACCAGTACTGGTACACCGACTAACACTCCAACTCAGACACACACTCCAACCCATACTCCAACCCATACTCCAACACCTTCTCCATCCATGGCGCCCCGCACGGAAGCGCCAATACTTTCTCCTTGCATTGGAGCATGGGAATCCTTTGTGTATCGCGGTGTGGTCAGTCTTGCCAGCGTTCAATTGGAAGAAGGAGATACAGCAAACGAGTTTGCTTACGAAGATCACTACAAGACATTGGAAAAGTGCCAGAGATTCTACGAGGTTGGAACCAGTTCTGTCACAACAGTAACTGACGGCACAAACGCAGCAGTCGGTGTGTTCAAAGTTGTGCAGATGAAGCGCACCAAGAGAAACAAGCCAGATATCTTTGTAACGATTGATGAAAGCACAGGACTCATTGAAACTCTAGACATTGGACAACTCGACCAACGCAAGTTTGTGCTTGAAGTGGGAGTTACTGGTTCGCAAGCAGGAGTTCGTCGTGTCAAGTTTAATTGGATTGCTGACTCAGAAATCCCGATGTACAACAATGTACAGATCACGGAGGAAGGATCTGTAGGCAGAACCACTGATATCTGTGCAGAAGAAACTGCGTGTCATCTTGCTCAGACCTGCAAGGTGGTATCTGAAGATGATCCTTCATGCGGAACGGTGCCTGGTTTCCAACCAAGAACAGCGGCTCAGGAGGGCCTTCCACAAAATACCTTTAAGATGTTCTTCTCCGAGATTCCATCAAAGGATATGGATGCAACATATGCTAATGATCTTGAAGAAATGTATGGTGGACTCATGCATTTCTTCTACGACCACTCTAATGAAATGTGGCCATATGCGGTTGGAGAACCACTTGCAGGACAAACTGCTGTAGGTAACTCTATAGGAGGAACTGACCCAAGAAACCATTACTGGATTATGATTACTGGTCCTAGATTTGATGCGCTCGGCCGTCCATGTGATCCTGCTGGTCCAGACGCAAGTGATGGAACTGGTGGTATTTGGAGTGCTGATCAGAACTGGTCTGTGTGGGATGCTGAATCTCAACTCAAAACCAACCGATCATTCCGTGGAAGATCAGGATTTAGTTTACCCGGTAGTTTAGGGGATAACTCAAACATTCAAGATAGTAGAACCTTTGCTGATTACACAATTAGCAATCTTGACTTTGAGTTCCAATTCAGAGCATTACTGCCATCGTATTTCAGAACCAACAATTCAAACTATACGGATTGGATACAAAGAGGCTGTACGGGTCCTGACAACTGTCCAGACGCAAAGCGCATAGATCCATTGCTAGAGGAATCAAAGGATTACATCTATCACCAGTTGAGCGGTACTAGTGGAGAAAATATCGTTGTAACTTACCGCACGATAGTAGAGAACATGATCGCACTTGCAAGATATGTTCAGAATGCACCAGTTTCTGATCTACCGCTTGCAGGTAAACCAACTGGATACTATGGATTCCCACATATTCACCTATGGGGTCAACCCATTGCAAGAGACAACGAAAACAATCCTATCGCAGTTGGATACCATCAACTGACCTCTGAGCAAAGAGAAGCACTCAAAGATTTCTCATACAACAGACTTGAACCAATCATGTTGGCATCAGACTATTTGCAACCAAGTTTGTATAACCTGTATACTCAGGCATTCTTGGGAAATGGTACTGTGGGTAACATCAACGATCAAGATCCCACAGGAGAATACTACTCTCCATTCTTCAAGAAATCTCCGTGGGGTGGTGCTACACAAACACAGGAAAACTGGGAAGCCAATAACAGAGATCTACTTGAAATCGCTAAGAGAGCAGGCAAACCAGTCTATCCAGCCATCTCTACTTTGTTGTGGGGTGCGGGTCAGGTCATCGAACATGGAGGAGAGTATCATGGATGGCATTTTACTACGATGTGTAATCCTGATTGTACCGGAGTAGCAGGCAGGGCACCATCAGGTGTGATAGGAAACTGCTACGAAGATTGGAGATGTTGGGACAAAGTATTACCCATCCAAGACTTTATTGCTACCCAAATTAAACCCATCATTGAAATGGGCGGAGATGGTGCATCATACTGGTGGTCGCCTTCATATTGGCAAAACCTATCTGCTGCAAGAACTAGAGAAATGGGAGATTGGTGGACTGTATTTACTGATATCAACCCAAACATAACTCAGTACGATATCACCGCATTCCCAACATCAATCACGGGACCAGATGGAACTCGTTGGAATTTTTCAGATGCTGAAGACATATCCAAAATTGCTCGGTGGTACTATATCCTTGACACATATCCGCTTCTTATGAGAAAAGAAATTGAACGACTTGGAATGAGCAATCCAACAATCACCACATGGATCAATTCGTACCCACAGACAGATGGATCATCGGCGCAACAAGGTCATATTTACCAATATGATAACAGGTTGTTCTTGCCAGAACGACAACAGTATTTCAACAATCGGCATTTGGTCAGAATGTTCTTCAAGACTTATTTGCTTGATGGTGCTGATCCAAGCGATACTAATGATGCAAGACTTGGAGATATGGCAGGTAGTCAAGTGGGTGAAGGGTGGCATGCCGCCGCGCTACACAGATTCATCAAGGTTGGTTGGTCGAAGTATCAATTGCACTACGCAAATGCAGCAAAGCAGTACATCAACACAAACACAATTGCAGCCGAGTGGGATGTAGTTGCCGCATTCGGAGGACAAGAGGCGTTCGACGATCTCTTGCAAGATATCAACCAAGATCCTAGCGGGGGTATAGCACCAGGCAGTATCTGATAGTGGCATACATAAGATAAGGAGCAAAGATGGCAAACAGCGCAATACGAATTCCCATTCCAGGCAGCATCATTGATGCGGTAGGCGCAGAATCAGGCGACATACTGGTATTTGATGCCACGGCAGGTCAGGGTGGAAGTTTCGTGAACATGAAACCCCTGATTCAAGACCTTCGACCATTCACCAAAAACTCGGTGCTAGACTTCTATGTGTCGGTTAAGAGTCAGTCTGAAACTGCAATTTGGAGTGATGCTACTGCCAAGGGTATGTCTCTGGCCGCTGCACTTGACTCATCAGGTCTGCCCATTGTTGATGATATGCGTCTTGGAATCAACCTATCTTCAGGTATACCCTCCCATACACTTGAAGTTGTCGGAGATATTTGTGTGCGGGGTACTGGGTTAGAATGCGGAGATGTGATTGGTCGTCTGAAATTCTTTAGAGGAGCAGATGGTGCGGGTGGCGGAAATACCACAACAGAGAATCTCATCTTCAATACACCGCTTGCAAATAGCACAACCGAAGAACTAAATGCTCTGCAAAGTTCTTTAAGAACTGGTCGGTTACTGCTTAGACATCCAGTATCCAAAGATACCTTCTTTGCTAGACTAGAAGACATCTTGACGCCTGGATCAGGAATCCAAATCGCAAACAACACAGTAAGTGTTGGAGAGATTTCTGAACTAACATCTCCGATTGGGTTCACCATAAGACTGGACTCGAATGAAAGCGGTGGAGAGTCAGAAGCATTCCGTGTAGTAGAGTCTGTAAACATTTCTACAGGTGCAGTAGACTTTCCTCTGCTTCGACTTGTCAGAGGACATCGACCTGTGGTTGATTGGGTGAACGGACAGTTCCAACTTGGCTTGAATACCTCGCAAGAACGGCCTACTGTAAAGTTCGGTGTGGGCACTGGAAGCAGATTCTTGCCAGAGGGTATGGTGATTGAAGACGGTGCGCCGGTAACCGCTGGAGATGGAACACAAGAAGGATATGTAGAGGGTGGCCAGGGTGGATCGTACTACGCGCGTCTGTTTGGTGCTGTTGCTGCAAATCCTGCGGATATCATTCTGACAGGAACAGCAGGAGAAACTAACTCAGCATTTTACTATGATGCAGGTGAATCTCAAGCAGCAACCTCAGTCACTGGTAGCGGTAGATTTGGTTTCTTGCCTGGTATAATTACCATGGCAAATGGTGGTATTGCGAACCCTGGCTCATTTGTGAGTGGATTCCTAAATAAGCACCATGACGGCGGCGGAGTGAAAATTAAGGCTTGCGATAACAATGGTGACGAGTTTGCTTTGTTCATGGAAAACGGAGAGGTGTCTTATGTTACGGGTGCAACTGGTGGAGCAATCACACAACTTGAAGCAAGACACTTCGCCTTTGCAGAAGATGTGACCATTGTAAATCCAACCGACCAGTATCAAAACATCTTGGCATCACACGCTCCAGTTTTCTCTGTTCGCGCCACAACAGGTGACACCTTTGTTCGTGGATTCATGGTGATGCCGTTCATGCCTGGTATTAACTCAGATATTGATGGAACCCCCACGATAAACGGCGTCGATGCGGATTCGGTGGTATATTCAACTTTCGTGGATGCAGGCACCAATGAAGTAACCATGAAGAAATACCAATGGGATCCGACCGCGGCGGCGGGTGCGGGTGCATGGGTTCTCTGCGCGGCATTTACACTTCCAAAGGGAACTCTGTACTCGGATGCCAATGGAAATGTCAAGATTGCTCGCGGTGGACAAAACATTCCAAACCACGGACTCAATGGCATTGCATCATGGTTCAATAGTCAGTAAGCATGACACATGATTCGTTCATTCATCGTGGTGATAACACCATAAGTATCAATGGAGTATCGATTCCAATTGAGGCGCTGCGCGTGTATGATCCTGACTACACGCTTCCAACGGGTATAAAGTCTGTTCGATATACCGTAGATCCACAAACAGGGACAGGACACCATTTCCAACACGATGGAAACAGAAATCTACAAGGCATTCACCCGTGTTCTCAACTGGATGGATACATCTCTAATCTGCAAAGCATCAAGGCCATTGCAGATAACCTGAAAGAAGAAAGCACAGAGATCGACACTCTGCTTGCAAATGCTTTAGTCTCGTATGCAGACAAGCGTAAACTAGAATACCCATCTATTGAAGAATTAGTTGTGGCATTATGGGAACTTGTGGTGGAGTCTAACCCATCAGTCATTTCTAAGGTTCAAGAGATCCAATCAAGAAGACTACATATCAAGCAGAAGTACCCCGCAAATTGCAAAAACAACGGTGTTGACAGCGTTTTCGGGGACCTGTGAAAGTGATAACCAAAGGAGATACCATGAAGATTTCGTATGCACAAGTGTTCCAAGCCGCCCCTTTTCTGAATGTTCTTGCCAATAAACCAGTCTCAGCAGTACTTTCTATCAAGTTGGTCGATATCATTGATCAACTGAACCCACACCTAACTGCGATTGAACGCTTCCGCGATTCATTGCAATCAAATGCAGAAGGAAAGTCATCCGATGAACTGTCTCAGCAGTTTTCAGAGTATCTGAACACCATGACTGCTGATCTAGGATCTTTCATCCCTCTGTACCCCGAAGAAGCAGATGCCGCAGGATTGGCATTTACGGTTCGTGAGATGGCGGCTGTGCGGTTTATGTTTGCTGCTCCACTACCCGGCAGACCAAGCAGCAACTAACTGATGTATTGGCATGATCTCGGAACCATACATACCATTGGAGATATGCCATGCCAACAGTCAATTCGCGCAAGAAACTCAAGGACTACATCTACCGTAAACTGGGCGGACCAGTCATTGAAATTAATGTGGACGATGCTCAGGTAGAGGATCGCATTGACGATGCGGTTCAGTTCTTGGGTGAATACCACTTTGATGGTGTGGAAAAGATTTACTTACCCTACACCATCACTCAAACTGACATGGATCAGGGGTATATCAACATTGCCAATCCCAATATCCTGTCGATAGTGAACTTGTATCCGATAGGTGGGGAGTCACAGACTAGCACAGACAATGTGTTTGGTGTCAGATACCAGTACAGTCTGCAAGACTTTAACAGTTTGATTGCAATGGATCTTGCAAACTGGACGATAGTTCAGCAAAGACTGTCTCTGATTCAGCAGATGCTTGAGCCAGAAAAGCAAATCAGATGGAATCGTATCACCAACCAACTGTTTATTGATGCTGAGTGGGATGTTGATTTTCCTGTTGGCACTAACCTGATATTTGAGGTGTACTCACAGGTTAATCCTGCCGACTATCCTGATGTGTACGACAATCACTTCTTGAAGAAGTATGCAACGACATTGGTCAAGATGCAATGGGGACAGAATCTATCCAAGTACAGCGGAATTCAGTTGCCTGGTGGAGTTACATTTGATGGTAAAGCAATCTACGATGCCGCGAAAGAAGAAGCAGACAAACTAGAATCCGAAATGCGAGCATCATTTGAACTTCCTCCTGATTTCTTGGTAGGATAACATGGCACTAAATCCGTACTTCTCCAAATACGAACGGAGCGAACAAAATCTTGTGGAAGATTTGGTGGTTGAAACCATCAAAATGCACGGACATGAGGTTGTATATCTGTTCCGCGAATCTCCTGAGATTGATACGATATTTGGAGAAGACACACTACCATCTGTGTATAAGATTGGCAAACCGATTGAGATGTATGTGGAAAGCGTGGATGGATTTGAAGGAGAAGGAGACTTCATCGCCAAGTTTGGACTAGAAGTGCGCGACAGTATGAAACTTGTGGTCAGCAAGCGAAGATGGAAACAAGAGTTCAGCGGAATCACAGGTGGAGATGGTCCTGGAGCAAATGCAGAGCGACCAAGAGAAGGCGATCTACTATACTTTCCTCTATCCAAAGGCATCTTTGAGATCAAGTTTGTGGAGCATGAGAAACCGTTCTACCAGTTTGGTAAGAACTATGTGTACAATATCTCTTGCGAACTTGCAACTTTTGCTGGCGATACATTCGAGACAGACAATACTGAGGTTGATGCAGCAGGAACAGGAATCGAACAAGGATATGCAGAGTTTGCCTTGGATGTAACTTTGGTAACTGGAGCAGGAACATATGCGCTTGGAGAAACAGTAACTCAAGGTACTGCATCTGCCAGAGTTCTAAAATGGACTCCACCATCAGGAATGACACTCGCTGTGCTGCAATTGGAGCGCGTAGTTGGAGTATTTACTGCCAGTGCAACTCCTATCGTTGGTGCAGACTCAGGAGCGTCTTGGTCTTACTCTGCACAAGCAGTAACAGACATCTCAGTTGGGCCAACCACTAGCACAGTAAATCAGAATGCAGACTTTGAGATTCAACTAGATCGCATTGTAGACTTTACTGAAAACAATCCATTTAGTGAGGACATTTGATGTTTAACGGCAATAATCCATTCTATCATCAATGCGTTCGCAAAACAGTTGTTGCGTTTGGTTCTCTGTTCAACAACATCTATATCAGCGATCCAACGAATGGTCCTCCGGCGCGTATTCCTCTCACATACTCACCCAAGCAGAAATGGCTTCGTCGTATATCAGAAAGTAGAATGGAAAGCGGACAGAATTTCAACATAACTCTGCCTCGACTTGGATTCAATTTGACCAATTGGGAATACGATAGTGGTCGCAAGCGAACAACCATGACCAAAAAGGTACTTGATACAAGTGCCTCAACCGCAGACAAGCAAAAAGTGTATCGGTTTGCAGAAGTACCGTATACATTTACCTTTGAGTTGTACATCATGCCAGATACAATGGACAACGGACTCAGAATAGTCGAGCAGATTCTTCCGTATTTCACTCCATCGTATACAGTCAGCATCAACTTCACAGACATCGACAAGAAGATAGATCTTCCAATCACGCTCACCTCGGTTGGTTGGGAAGATGACTACGAAGGAAACTTTGATTCTGTCAAAAGTATGATGTACACCATGTCATTCGATGTGAAGGGATACATCATTGGTCCTCTACGCGATGCAAAGTTTGTACTAGAAACGCAAACTGCTGTTCACGAACTTGCAGACCTCGGAAAGACAAGAGCGTTGACACGAGACTTTGTGAGAGTATGGGATCGAGCAGTTGTAGAAGGAACCACAGGACCAGATGCACCTCTCTCAGTAACAGGTACTGCATACGATGTGTGGCAAGACATCGAACTGTTTGAAGACATTGATCCCTATTGGAATGCAGGAGCGTAAACATGGAACCAACCAAAGGTGTAGATGATAAACTAGCATCTGTGCTAGGGATTGAGAATGACATTGCCCCGACTGAAAAACCAGTAAAGGCGATAGCAGTTCGCGTTCCCGAACCTGTACATCCCTTGGCGCAAGAAGATCCACACGCAGCAAATGACTACAGCGAAGTTCGCAAGAACCTGAAAGAACTCATTGATGTAGGCAAGTCTGCGCTCGACGGCATCATGCAAGTGGCTAGTGAGGGAGAATCTCCCCGAGCATACGAAGTTGCTGCCATCATCATGCGTCAAATTGCAGATGCAAACAGCAGTCTCATTGATCTGCATAAGCGAGTAAAAGATATTCGTCATGTGACAGCACACGAAAAGCAAACCGCACAAAGCATCACAAACAATGCCATCTATTTGGGCAGCACCAAAGACCTACAAGAATACCTGAAACTACAGAAGGAAGAACAGCGCAAGCGACTTGAAGAGCAAAGTGAGTAAAGCATGACTCTGCGACAGGAAGACACATATCTTGGTAATCCCAATCTAAAGGCGGCGAACACCGCTGTTTCATTCACTCCTGAGCAAGTTGCAGAATACATGAAGTGCAGCGAAGATCCGTTGCACTTTATCACCAAGTATGTTCGTATAGTGACACTAGACAAGGGATTGCAACCATTTGAACCTTGGCAGTTTCAGCAAGACCTGTTACGAACAGTACACACCAATAGATTTGTGATTTGCAAGTATCCGCGCCAGAGCGGCAAGTCCACCACTGTATTGGCATATGCTTTGTGGTATGTTCTGTTCAATCCCACAACCAATGTGGCGCTGCTTGCAAACAAACTACAGACTGCACGGGAACTGTTAGGTAGACTCAAAACAGCATACGAGTATTTACCCAAATGGTTACAACAGGGCATCGTGAGTTGGAACAAAGGCTCCCTTGAACTGGAAAATGGTTCCAAGATTCTTGCGTCTGCCACCTCTTCGTCTGCTATTCGTGGTGGATCGTTCAACTTGATTATTCTTGACGAGTTTGCATATGTGCCACATGAACTGGCAGAAGATTTCTTCTCGTCTGTGTATCCCACCATCGCCAGTGGTCAAACATCAAAGGTGTTGATTGTATCCACTCCCAAAGGATTGAATCTGTTCTATCGGTTATGGATCGGCGCCAAAGAAAAGACCAATGCATATGTGCCTGTTGAAATTCATTGGAGTGATGTGCCGGGAAGAGATGACAAATGGAAAGCGCAGACCATTGCAAACACCAGTGAAGACCAGTTCCGTGTGGAGTTTGAATGCGAGTTTGTGGGATCACTTCATACTCTGATTGATGTCAAGAAACTGAAAACGATGCCTTGGCGCCGACCCATACAGAAAACTCTAGACGGCATGGATGTCTACGAAGGTGCAAAACCTGATCACATCTATACGGTAGTGGTAGACACCTCTCGCGGAGGAGGATCAGACTATCATGCCATTACGGTGGTGGATGTGTCTCAGAATCCGTATCGCTTGGTTGCAAAGTTCCGTAATAACTCCATGTCGCATCTGATTCTGCCCACCATGATCGACAAGATTGCCAAAGACTACAACAATGCCAGCGTACTGGTGGAACTGAACGATATTGGAGAACAGGTTGCCACAATCTTACATGAAGATTTGGAGTGCGAGAATCTGCTGAACACCACAGTAAGAGGCCGCGGTGGTCAGGTGCTATCCAACTTCGGAGTTGGCAAACGCCAGTTGGGGGTGAAAACCACCCATCCCGTGAAAAAGGTAGGATGCTCGGTTCTGAAATCTCTGATCGAAGAGGACAAACTGTTGGTGGAAGACTTTGATATCATCAGCGAACTCGCCACATTTGTGTCCAAAGGCGACACATTTGAAGCAGAACCCGGCTATCACGATGACTTGGTAATGACGCTAGTGCTGTTTGCATGGATGACTTCTCAGCCATACTTCAAAGATTTCACAAACCTAGATATCCGTAGACTGATCTACGAAGAGCAGATCAAAAGGATTGAAGAAGACCTGACCCCTTTCGGAATGATTGATGACGGCTTAGTGGCTGACGATGACAATACCATGTGGTGAATGCCTGTTCTGAAAGTGAGACTAGGCATAAATACAAGCACAGAACCATTCGGAACTTCCGTTTGACCAAAGGAGATACACATGGGATTCCAACTTAGTCCAGGCGTAGAAATCAAAGAATTTGACTTCACAAACATTATTCCTGCTGTTGCTACTTCTTCAGGTGCATATGCAGGTCAATTTGTTTGGGGTCCAGTTGATGAGATCGTGACCATCTCAAGCGAAAACGAACTCGTGTCGGTGTACGGCAAGCCAAACGATGACAATGCTTCGGGATGGTTTGCTGCTGCAAACTTCCTCTCGTACGGCAACAATCTGAAAGTTGTGCGTGTAGTGGATGAAAGCACTGCTCTGAATGCAGGTGCATCAGGATCAGGCGCAGTCACAGGATACATTCCAAACGAACAGGCTTGGGACGACAGCGCACAAGCATTTGGTTTCCTTGCCAAGTATCCCGGCGCACTCGGTAATGCAATCTCGGTGTATGCATACAGTCTGGCTAGCGATCACACCACCGGCGGTACTGATATCGAAGAAGAAACTGAACTACAGTTCTCACAGATCTTTGATCGCGCTCCAAACTCGGTGAGCGGATTGGGGGGAGATCAACTAACAGGTGGTTCCGCTTGGGCGCATGAGCGTAATGTGTACGGTGATGAAATCAACCTGTGCGTCATTGATCGCACAGGTGAAATCTCGGGTATTAAAAACACCGTGCTTGAGAAGTACGAAGGTGTATCGCTGTTCGCTGCTGCAAAGAAGCCAGACGGATCAAGCAACTATATCCGCACCGTAATCAACAACAGTTCTGAGTACATTTGGATGGGTAACGAGTTTGCCATCAGCGGAGTAACTGTTGCCGATGATCTTGCACTCACAACCAAGACTCCTGCAACCATTGCAGGTGCTACACCAACTGACGGGCATCGTCTAACAGGTGGTTCTGATGGTTCTGCTCCCGCAGGAGGTGATTTCTTCAACTCGGATGGTAGTCGTGGATATGGACTGTTCATGGACGCAGAACAGGTTGATGTTTCTCTGATTCTGCTTGGCGCTCCTGATGGTCCAGGCGCCGACGCAGTTCACACCACACTTTCCCAAGATCTCATTCAACAGATCGCAGAGGAGCGCAAAGACTGCGTAGCATTTGTAACTGCACCATATACAGGTATCTTTGATGAACCAAACGCAGCAGAAGTAACCTCTGCGTTGGTTGACTGGCGCAACGATACTTTCAATGTTTCCAGTTCATATGCAGTAATCGACAGCGGATGGAAATATCAGTACGATCCATACAACGACAAGTACCGTTGGGTTCCGCTGAACGGTGACACCGCAGGTCTATGCGCTCGCACAGATTCTGACCGCGATCCGTGGTATTCGCCAGCAGGATACAACCGTGGTCAGATCAAGCGTGTGGTCAGGTTGGCTTTCAATCCCAACAAGACTCAGCGTGACGAACTGTACCAAGCAGGAATTAATCCTGTGGTATCCTTCCCTGGCCAAGGCACGGTTCTCTTCGGAGACAAAACTGGTCTTGCCAAGCCAAGTGCATTCGACCGTATCAATGTGCGGCGCCTGTTCATTGTGCTAGAGAAGGCAATCGCTACAGCATCGAAGTTCCAACTGTTCGAGTTCAACGACGAGTTCACACGCGCTTCGTTCGTGTCACTCGTTGAACCGTTCCTGCGCGATGTTCAAGGTCGTAGAGGTCTAACAGACTTCAAGGTTGTTTGCGATGCAACCAACAATACGCCCGAGGTAATCGACAGCAACCGCTTCGTAGCAGACATCTACATCAAGCCTGCTCGTTCGATCAACTTCATCACTCTGAACTTCGTTGCTACACGCACAGGTGTAGACTTCTCAGAAGTAGCGGGTGGTTTCTGAACCATTCAAGGTAACTAAAGGAGACTAAAATGGCGATTAGAGTAACAGATTTTGCAGCAAACCTAAGAGGCGGAGGCGCTCGCCCAAACATCTTTGAGGTGTTCTGCGGTAGTGCGCCAAAGATTGGTGGTACTCAGGAACTAACCAAGATGAGTTACCTGTGCAAGTCGGCATCATTGCCTGCTTCAGAGGTAACTCGCATTGCAGTTCCGTATCGTGGTCGTAGCGTCTATGTGGCAGGGGTTCGTCAGTTTGAAGAAACATGGAACACCACAGTTATCAATGATACCGACTTCAAGATTCGTCGTGCAATGGAATCGTGGCAGAATGCCATCCACTCACACGAAGGTAACATTGGAGAAACCGACATCAGCAGATACAGCACCGACATCACGGTGACACAACTGCACCATGTCGATGGCAAGGGGTTGCGTACTTACAAGTTCAAGCACGCCTGGCCTTCAAGCGTTGCCGCAATCGAACTCGCAGCAGATAGCAATGATGCTATTGAAGAGTTTGAGATTCAATGGGCATACTCGTGGTGGACGGTTGTTCAGCCACAGAACCCAAGCGGCCGCGACGGCGAGGCAAGTCAGATCACGACTTCCTAAAAGAAGTCTACATATGAGTGAGGAGATTTTACTATGGCTTTGAGCGATCTGTTTGGCTTTCCACTTGGAAGACGGCGCAAAGATAACGGTGAAGAATCGAGCGGGGGCGACAATAGACTAAAATCTGTTGTCGCCCCCAATGCCGATGACGGAACCGCATCTGTAGAGATTGCACCGTCAGGGTTTTATGCGTCCACTCTTGACCTTGATGGCCAGATCAGAGATGAAAACGCACAAATCACCCAATACCGAAGCATGATTAACCACGGCGAAATTGAAAGCGCCGTGGATGATATCATTAATGAAGCAATCGTAACCGAAGAAGGAACCCCAACCGTTCGTTTGATTCTTGATGATGTTGAAATGCCTGATAAGGTGAAAGATGCTATTCGTGAGGAGTTCGACAAGATCCTCAGAATGCTCGACTTCAACAATCGCGGATATGAAATCTTCCGTAAGTGGTATGTGGATGGCCGCATCTATTTCCACATGATTGTTGATCCTGCACAGCAAGCCAAAGGGATTCAAGAATTGCGTTTCGTTGATCCCATCAACATTCGTAAGGTGCAAGAAGTCAAGAAAGAGAAGCAACCAGGCACAAATATCGACTTGATAGGAGATGTGGTTGAGTACTTCCTGTTTACTCCTGAAACTAAACCAGGCATGGGAACTGGTCAAGCAGTCAAGATCAGTCCCGAGTCTATCTGCTACATCAACTCAGGACTATTTGATCCGCAGAAAAAACTCATTACCAGTTATCTGCACAAGGCAATCAAACCGCTGAATCAGTTGCGTATGATCGAAGATGCTGTAGTGATCTATCGCATCTCTCGCGCACCTGAGCGCCGCATTTTCTATATCGACATTGGTTCTCTGCCCAAAATGAAGGCAGAAGAGTACATGAGAAGTCTGATGAACAAGTATCGTAACAAACTGGTTTACGATGCTACAACAGGCGAACTCAGAGATGAGAAGCGTCACATGAGTATGCTTGAAGACTACTGGTTGCCTCGCCGTGAAGGCGGAAAAGGCACCGAGATTCAAACACTGCCAGGTGGTCAAAATCTCAGCGAGATGCAAGATGTGGAATACTTCAAGAAGAAACTGTATCGTTCGCTGAATGTTCCTATTTCTCGCTTAGAAAGCAATAATGGATTCAATCTTGGTCGATCTAGTGAAATCACCCGCGATGAACTCAAGTTTTCCAAGTTTGTCAGCAAACTACGCAGCAAGTTCAACGGACTGTTCTTGCAGATTCTGCGTAGACAACTCATGCTCAAGAAAATCATTCGCCCAGAAGAATGGCCTGATATTGAGTTCAGAATTCACTTGGACTATCTGCGAGACTCTCACTTCACCGAGTTGAAGAATGCAGAGATTATGAAAAGCAGACTGGATTTGTTAACCTCAGTAGACAACTATGTGGGACGATACTTCTCTACTGCATGGGTTCGTAAGCATATTCTCATGCAACCTGAAGAGATGGTTGCAGAACTGGATACACAAGTGACCAATGAAAAGAAAGATGGCATTATTGGTGGTGAGCGTGATACTGCTCAAATCAAGACTCGCATTGATGCACTTGAAACCATTGACAAGTATATTGGCAAGTATTACTCGCTTGGATACATTCGTAGAAACATTCTGCAACAGAATCCATCTGAGATCGCTGCCATGGATAAAGAGATTGAAGCAGAAAAGGTTTTGGGTATCAAGCCAGAACCTCGGCCCGATCTCATCAGGGCGCTTGGTGGTGCAAAAGCATATGGTATGGGATACGATCAAAGTCCCAACGATGTCACCAAAGATGTGGATACGGGTCTAGACGCTATTGGATCAGACAAAGATCCGTCTATGAGTGCTGATCCTAACGATCCAAATGCTCCACAGGTCACACAATCAACTGCTCCTACCAATGGTGCCGCGGGTGGTGCCGCAGTACAAGATACTGCTCTGAATGGAGCGCAAGTAGAAAGTCTGCTCGTCATTGTCACTAATGCGAAAATGGGACTATTGCCCAAAGAAGCAGCAAAGGCACTCGTTGGTGCAGCATTCCCGTCACTTAGACCTGAACAGATCAACGCCATCTTTGATCCCATTGAGGTTGACAAGGCTCCACCTCCCGTGGTTCCACAAGCACCATCCATTCCTGGCGCAAAACCTGCTGCCCCCAAGGCACCAAAGAAACCAAAGGTGTAATCAATGCCAACTCCAATCTATGACATCTACGCCGAGCAAGGTGCCAAGTTAGAGATTGAGTTTTTGTATGAGGACTCCAATGAAAACGGAGTGAATCTGACAGGAGCATCAGGATATACTCATGGCCATATGCAGGTAAGACGATCCACAGAAGAAACAAGCACCGATGTGGTGCTTGAGGTAGAAAATGATGCTGCTTCTGTGTTGGGAGTCACGGGATTTGCAGGAGAGTTTACGCTGACCCATGACGGAATCACAGGCAATATCCTGTTGGAAGTTGATTCAGATACCATGGCAGCAGTTCCATCTGGCAAATACTTTTACGAGATTCAGTTGATTGCACCGTCAAATCCGCTGAAATTGCTACGAGGAAGATTCATCGTGGAGCCAGGAGCGATACGATGAGATATCGGGTAAGAATAACACAAGCCAGAACTTCACTTGTAATTGTTAGAACCATAAATAGGATTACAATACGGCAACAAACGCCCGAATCCCGTGTGGTTTGGTTCTAACCATAAGGAAAACAGATGCCTGATAGCACAATCAAAATCAAAAGAAGCACCGGCACATCTGCGCCAGTAGCAGGCACCGATATTGTCATCGGTGAACTTGCAACCACAATGGATAGCACAAATAACGGTGCAAGTAATAAAGTATATCTTGGTATCCAAAACTCGTCTGGCGACCCCGCAGCAGTTGCCATTGGCGGTAAATACTACACCGATGCTGTTGATAATCTTGCTATTTTCAAGACCATTGCAGTTGAAGGACAGTCTAGCATTGTTGCAGACTCTTCTACTGATACGCTGACCATCACAGGTGGTGCAGGTATCGTCATCACCACAAACGCCAACACAGATACTCTCACCATCACAGCAACTGATGCAGGTGGCACGGTAACCAGTATCACTCCCGCAGCAGGCAACGGTAACGGAACTGCAATCACCACAAGCGGCACCATTACTGTCACAGGTACTGCCAACGAAATTGAAACTTCTGTAAGCGGTACAACCATTACGGTTGGTCTGCCAGACAATGTTACGGTGGGTGGAAATCTAACGATCAGCGGTAATCTCACAATCAACGGCACTACTACCACAGTAAACGCTACCACCGTCACGGTGGATGATCCGGTGTTTACACTTGGTGGAGATACGGCTCCAAGCACCGATGACAACAAAGATCGCGGCATTGCTTTCCGTTGGTTTGATTCACTCGGTGATATTGCTCGTCTTGGATTCATGGGATGGGATGATAGTGCCCAAGCCATCACTTTGTGGGCCCAAGCAACCAATTCAAGCGAAGTGTTTTCTGACAATACTGATATGGGTCCTCTTGGCATCCCTCAGGGCAACCCCAAAGCCAGCCTGCACATGGGAAGTTCTCTTGTATTGTGCGCGAATACGGTCGGCGACGCGCCCTTCTCTACTTGTACTTTTTCTTGGAGTGGTGTCGGCGCGGCCGCGGCATCCCAATCCCTCGTATTATCCATTCCTTCTACAAGCGGTTCGGGTACACTCGTTACCACAGCAAATCTAACCGCAATCACAGCCACAGGAACCATCACAAGCGGCACATGGCAAGGTGGCGTGATTGCAGGACAGTACGGTGGCACAGGAGTAGCAAACACAGGTAAAACCCTCACACTCGGAGGAAACTTTACACACTCTGGAGCGCACACTTTAGGACTTACCACCACAGCAAACACAAGTGTAACTCTTCCAACCACAGGCACTCTAGCAACCTTAGCAGGAACAGAAACACTTTCCAACAAAACTATCGACGGTGGAACATTCTGATAGGAGACTCTCGTGTTAACAAGTAAAACCCTTCTAACTCAAATCTTAGACGAAAACATTATTGGAGCCAAACAGAGCATTCATACGCTGCTGGCACAAAAAGCCAAGGTGTACTTGGAAGATAAAAAGCGTTGCATTGCTTCCATCACCTATGGCCCTTGCTCAGAAGCAAACGGAGAAGGCAACTGCGGATGCGATGAACAAGTTGAAGAAGATTGCGGCTGCAAAGAAACCGATGTTTACGAGGATGAAGAGTTGTCGGAAGATGCGTCCGCTGTATTGCAAAACATCTACAATTTGATGGCGGCCGACGGCGGTGAGGCAGTCAAGTTTACGGCGAGCAATGCTCAGAACATCGCGTTTCTCATAGCAACATTTCTCACGATCCCAACCGCCTTCGCCCTGAGTGCCGACTACAGCAAATCCAAGATCCTAAAGACGCTTCGACTGATGCCAAAGATCATGCTCCGCAACCTATTTGACAAACTGAACAAGTACATTGAGAAGGTGAAGGATGGTGAGAAATTGAGTGCGTCCGAGAAGGATCAGGTAAAGAGTGCAGTAACTTCTACTTTGAAGTCTGCACAAGAGCAGGCGGGAGCAACGGATGAATACAACCACTTGATCGAAAGTGTTCTTGAGGCTCTGAATGAAACAAAATATGCCACCAACGATCTGCTTGATGCCATAGAAAAGGCATACAAAAAGGGAGGCCTAGAGGGCATCATCGCTGGCGGAAAAGCATTCGGTCTACTTGAACCAACAACCGTTGAGGAGATTCTTGATGATGCCAAGGATTTCTTTGGGAAGGATCTCAAGTACGCATCACGGGAGATCAAGGGTTTCCTGAAACCGAAGGACTACGCCAAGCACGAGATTCACTTGGAAGAGGCTGATGAAAAGAAACTAACCGACAAGCAAAAGAAACTAGACAAGAATCACAATGATGTTCTTGACAAACAAGACTTTGTGATTCTCCGAAGCAAAAAGAAGAAGAAAGAGGACTGAACATGAAACTCATTACAGAACACACAGACGATATCCAAATCATCACCGAGGAGAAGGAAGGCAAAAAGTCTTACTTCATAGAAGGTGTATTCATGCAGTCAGATATCAAGAATCGCAATGGGCGCGTTTACCCCAACTCAGTACTGGTCAAAGAGGCCATGCGCTACAACAAAGAATTTGTGGAGGCTAACCGTGCCATGGGAGAGTTGGGACATCCTGAAGGCCCACAACTGAATCTTGATCGCGTATCACACATCGTCAAAGAGATGAAAATTGACGGCAAGAACATTTGGGGCCGTGCCAAAGTCATGGATACCCCATATGGCAAAATCGTCAAGAACATGATTGATGAAGGAGTCAAGTTTGGGGTGTCTTCTCGCGGGGTTGGTTCTTTGAAAACAACCAAAGACGGCATCAACGAAGTGCAAAATGACTTCAATCTGGCAGCAGTAGACATTGTAGCAGACCCATCTGCACCTGATGCTTTCGTGGAAGGTGTCATGGAAGGCAAAGAATGGGCACTAGAAAATGGCAATTGGAAGCAGATTGAACGCATCCGAGAAACCATCAAGCGTACACCCAAGATCAACTTGGACGAGGCAAAACTGCAAGCATTCAATGCCTTCTTGCGGGGCCTGTGAAAATCAGAGTAGGCATAAATAGTTGCGGTTTCATTACCTAAAGGAGACACCAATGAGCAATTCCAGAGACAATGTGAAGAAGACCCTGCGCGAAAGTGTAGAGTCAGTAATTGATGAATCAAAAGTTGCGGAAGGCAAACTTCCCTCTTGGCTAGACAAGAAAAAGAAGGGCAAGAAAGAGGAAGAAGACATGGAAGAAGCCAAAGCCAAGATGTCCGACGATGAAGGAGAGGAAATGGAAGAGGCCAAGAAGTCCAAAGAAGAGGAAATGGAAGAGGCCAAGAAAGTTGTGAAGGAAGAGGAATGCTCATGCGATGAAGACGATGATCTTCCGTACTGTGATGACTGCCCAGATAACGACGAAATGGAAGAAGCAAAGAAGTCAGAACCAAAGAAGATGAAGGAACATCTTGCTCCTCTCTTTGATGGTCAAAACCTTTCAGAAGACTTCAAAACCAAGGCTGAAACCATTTTCGGTGCTGTGATCGCCGAGCGCGAAGCAGCAATCAAAGAACACTACGAAACAGCACTCACAGAAGCAGTTGCAACAACGCAATCTGATCTGGCTGAAAAGGTAGACGAATACCTGTCGTATGTGGTTGAAGAATGGTACAAGGAAAACAAGATTGCACTAGAACGCAGTCTTCGTGCAGAGATTGCAGAGAACTTCATGGAAGGTCTTCGTAATCTGTTCACCGACAACTTCATCACCATCCCGGAAGAGAAGGTGGATGTACTGGAAGCAGCAAATACCAAGATTGATGAGTTGACTTCACAGGTCAATGAAGAAATCAAGAATGGCATGGAAAAGACAAAGCGCATTGATGAATTGGAAGCCAAAATTGCTTTCTCTGAGTCAGTTGCTGGTCTAACCTTGTCTGAGGTCGAGAAACTAAAAGGACTTTCAGAAAGCATTGAGTTTGATACAGTCGATGAGTTCAAGACCAAACTGGGTGTGCTGAAGGAAACTTATCTCAAGACACCAGTGCAAGAGACTCGTGATACACTAGTAGAAGATTCGTCAACATCATCTGATACACTATTGTCACCTGCAATGCAGGCTTACACTCGCACACTCGCAAAGTTTCGTAACTAACAATTCCCTCATCCGAGGATAACAAGGAGATTTCAATGGAAAAGATTGCAAACGCAGCCATGCTCACAGAAAAGTGGGCGCCCGTCCTAGACCACGCATCAGCAGGTGCGATCAAGGATCAGTACCGTAAAAATGTCACCGCAGTTCTTCTAGAGAACACTGAGCGTGATCTCAGAGAAGTTGCTGTGAACTCACTTTCAGCCTCTGGCGACGCAGGAACACCATCATTGGGTGGTAACATTGCTTCGTTCTCACCAGTGATGATTTCGCTCGTTCGCAGAGCATTGCCAAACATCATCGCCTATGACATTGCATCGGTTCAGCCGATGAGTGGTCCTACTGGCTTGGTGTTTGCTATGCGCTCGAAGTATGTTGCAGGTGGTACAGTTGGTAACGAAGCCCTGTACGATGAACCCGATACCGACTTCTCTGGCGCTCGTCCTGTAACTGGCTCTAGCCGTACAGCCAATAGCGTTGGTGCAGGCGGACTCACCGGCGACACCGAAGTGACCAATGCAAATGATCCTGATGCTGAAGGTGGTCGCGTACACGGCGGTGGATACGGTGCCCATGGCGCTGCTGCTACTGATCCGCTCTCTGCCAACTACTCAGTTGGTGGTGGCATGACCTCTTCGCAACTTGAAAAGCGTGGAGAGTCAGCAACTCCATTCTCGGAAATGTCATTCACCATTGACAAGGGAACGGTAACTGCACAGGCTCGCGCTCTGAAAGCAGAGTACACCACAGAACTCGCACAAGACCTCAAGGCCGTTCACGGACTTGACGCTGAGAGCGAACTGTCGAACATTCTTTCGACAGAAATTCTCGGTGAAATCAACCGCGAGATCATCCGTACTGCGTATCTCACAGCCGTCACAGGTTCAAATGTTGACAACGCTGCTGCTAACACAGGAAACGGTCGTTGGATGGTGGAACGCTTCAAGCACTTGGTGTTCCGTATCGAGCAAGAAGCCAACACAATTGCCAGAGCAACTCGCCGCGGCAAGGGCAACTTCCTCGTATGCAGCACCAATGTTGCATCCGCTCTGTCGCTCGCCGGTCTGCTTGACTACAGCAGCCCATTCAACGGCAACAGCGTTGCAATGCCTGACGAAACAGGTGATCTGTTCGTGGGTACTCTGAACGGCCGCATCAAGGTGTATGTGGATCCTTTCGTAACCGCAGACTATTGCATGGTTGGTTACAAGGGAAGCAACCCCTATGACGCAGGTTTGTTCTACTGCCCATATGTGCCGCTACAGATGGTGCGTGCAGTTGACACCAACACATTCCAGCCCAAGATCGCGTTCAAGACTCGCTACGGTATGGCAACTAATCCATACAACGTGGATCCGGCAAACGGAGCCATCGACATCAATGTTGGTGGAGTGACTGCGCTGACCCGCAACAACAGATACTTCCGTATCTTTGCGGTAAGCAACATCTCTGGCTGATTGTCAAGTTACTGAAACTAAACTGGCGGGGGGGAGAAATCCTCCCCGCTTTCTTTTTGGATACATAGAATGGAGAAACGATGGCCAACTTCAACAGCAGTAAACCGCAAGTAGAGAACTACCTGTATCCCACATCGTTTAAGTTCACGATGACGCGCATTCCAGGCGTGATATACAATTGTCAAACTGCAAACATTCCAGGCGTGTCTGTGGGAGAAGTTACTACCAATAATCCGCGCAGCGGTAGAACACTAAAGATTCCTTCTCAGAATCTGCAATTTGAAGATTTACAGATCAAGTTTTTGGTGGACGAAACCATGAACAACTGGCTAGAAATATACAACTGGCTTCAAAGTTTGCGAGTGGTGAATGATTGGGAAACCGTAAAGCCCCTTATTAAGGATGCAAGGAGCAGCCTAAACGGACAATTAGACGACGGCACAATGTTTGTCTATAGTAGTGCCAACAATGTGGTTCGTAGATTCAAGTTTCACAATATGTTTCCAAAGGAATTGTCCTCTTTGGATTTCGATAGCGGTAGCGACAATCCTGAAGCAATGACTGCAACTGCCACAATTGCATTTGAGTACTTTACAGTAGAAACACCTTGACTTGTTTGCCGTTTGAGGTATACTTTCATAATGAAATTAGAAGAACTTCGTGCCATGGTCAAAAAAGATTTGACCGTTGATCCAACAGAACTCGACATTGCATCTCTCTTGGTGCCTCAATTACACTCCAAGTATTTGAATCTGCTGATGGATGAGAAACTGATCCTTCGCAAACTGAAACTGGAACTCTCTGCGCTTAAACGCGAAAAGTGGGAGTACTACTCTGGCAGAATAAGCGAAGAACGCCTTAGAGAACTTGGATGGGAACCTTTCCATCTGAAAATTCTACGACAAGACTTGGACAAGTACTTGGATAGCGATGCAGATTTGGCGGCCATTCTTACCAAACTTGCTTTCTCTGAAGAGAAGGTGGAGTTTCTTACAGGTGTTATCAAAGCGGTCGGAAATTTGCATTGGAACATCCGTAGTGCGATTGACTGGAAAAAGTTCACACACGGAGCATGATGCAAACAATCACAGGATTTGTTGGAGAAGGAGCGGTATATGCTTCGTATCTGAAGCAAGCATATCGTTTTGCTCAACATAGTCCTGATCCATCAACGCAAGTTGGATGTGTCATTGTACATTCAAAGATGGGAGTTATCGCAGGAGCATCCAATTCTATACCTGAAGGATTACATCATACACAAGAAAGACTAGACGATCCTTCACACAAAAACATATACATGGAACACGCTGAGAGAAACGCTCTCTATCGTTGTTGCAAAAGTGTATTATCTACCACAGGTTGTCATGCGTATGTGACTCTGCCTCCATGCGTAGACTGCGCCAGAGGATTGATTCAATCGGGAATCACTCAGGTGATCGCTCACCGAGAAATGCTTGATTTGTATGCTCCTGATGCATCAATACCTAAGCGTGCAAGCATTGAGCAAGGATGGAATATGCTTTGTGAAGCAGGAATTAAATGTGCATTATGGTCTGGAGTGGTGTTTCAAGTTCAAACAGTTTCCGTGCGCGTGAGAGGGAAACTATGGACACCCTAAATACCACTATGGAGAGCATCATTGTCAGTAAAAAGAATTCCGTGTATTTAAAGGTTGATTGTGGAAGCAAGAGTGTTGCACAAGAACTGACAGACTTCTTTACATTCAAGGTGCCTGGATTCCAATTTATGCCTGCATATCGCAGCAGAATGTGGGACGGTAAAATTAGACTGTACAATCAGCATTCGCAAGAACTGTACTGCGGACTGCTTGAATATGTAAAGTCGTTTGCGAATGAGAGAAATTATTGGATAGGTGTTTCATTTCCTGAAGCACAAGACATATGGACACATCAAGATGTCTGCAAGTACATGAAAACCTTGAAATTGGTAGCGGCCGGTAAACCTATTGATCCTCACCAACATCAAGTGGATGCAGTATGCCATTCATTGAACCGTTCAAGATGTCTGTTACTTTCTCCTACTGGATCAGGTAAAAGTCTCATCATTTACACGCTGATGCGTAGACGCTTGGAAGAAGACAAGCGAAAGGTTCTCATCATTGTTCCCACCACATCACTTGTGGCACAAATGGAAAATGATTTCATTGACTACTCTTCTGCTGACAAGTCTTGGAAAGCGCAAAAGCACATTCATAAGATTTTTGCAGGACAGAGCAAAACTACTGAAAAACGAGTGGTAGTTACCACCTGGCAGAGCATCTACAAGCAACCAGTAAAGTGGTTTCAACAGTTTGGATCGGTATTTGGTGATGAGTGTCATCTGTACAAAGCAAAATCGCTGTCAACCATCATGTCTCGCCTGATCGACTGCGAGTTTCGCGTAGGAACAACTGGAACGCTCGACGGCACTCAAACGCATCGTCTTATTATTGAAGGACTATTTGGTGCTGTACACAAGGTCACAAGCACCACAGAACTAATCAAGCAGAAACTACTCAGCGATTTCACTATTGACTGCATCACTCTGAAATATTCTGACGAAGACTGCAAGGCAGTGAAAGCCATGCGTTATCAGGAAGAAATTGACTTCTTGGTTTCGCATCCCAAGCGCAACAAGTTCATCACAGAATTAGCGTGCAAAACCAAAGGCAATACATTAGTACTGTTTCAGTATGTGGAGAAACACGGTAAACCCCTGCATGACATGATTCTTGCCCAAGGCAAAACTCTTGGAAAAGAAGTATTTTTTGTGTTTGGTGGAACCGATGTAGAACAGCGTGAGTATGTGCGTACACTAGCAGAAACCAAAGACAATGCCATAATTGTAGCATCCTACGGAACCTTCAGCACTGGAGTCTCTATCCGTAGACTACATAATATAGTATTTGCATCCCCGTCCAAAAGCAGGATCAGGGTGCTTCAAAGTATCGGTCGTCAACTCCGCAAGTCGGAGCATAAGGAAAGGGCCAGACTATATGATGTGGCAGATGATCTGCGGTGGAAATCCAAAGTGAACTTCACTTTAAATCACTTTTTGGAGCGTATGAAAATTTACGCAACCGAGAAGTTTGACTACAGCACAGTCACAATTAAACTATAGGAGGCGCAAATGGAATACAGCGATCCAACCATAATCAAACTAAAGACAGGTGATGATATCATTGCAACTGTGCGCGGCATCACCAAAACTCGAATGGTATTAGAAAATCCATTCACATTAGAAACTCTTACGCTGATTGACCAAAATGGAATTCCACGAGAAGAACGAATGCTAATGAAAAAGTGGACAAATTGGACAAAGGATGGAATCATCTCTTTGCCAAAATCACACATCTTGGATTGTATGACCCCAAGTAATAGTGCAGTTGCTCATTATCTCATGGTATTGAAGAATGGTGGCATCTTTAAGATCAGTAAGACAGAACAGGCTGATTTGGAAGCAGGAACTTCATTCATGGAAGAATTGCTTGATCAAATTAAGCGTGGTGAAATTACACCCGATATGATTGAAGAAAGTCGTCTTGAAAGTGAACGCATGGAAGAGAATCGCGCATCTGACCCCACCCCTGAGCAACTTCCTAATGATGAAAAGAATGGTGGTGCTGGTAAAGAGTATGGCAATAAACCAAATGATTGGTCGCCTGATCCTCGTGACTACTTTTAATATATTATGGTCCGTGAAACCTTCACTCTATGTAGTACAGGTGTAAGCAATGCCTGTAAGAAATTTAATACTTTTTTACAGACTAGCGCCAGCGGAAAAATGTGATATACTTCTGATCGAAATGGAGAAATATTATGAAGAAGCGTAAAGTAAAACCAAAAGTAGAAGATGAAGTTGATATAGATGCCGCAGACATAGAGAAAGATGTTGAAGAAGAAACACAGTCTGGACATTACATTGATAACAAAGTGTTCTATGCAGAGATGGTGAAGTGGAGGGCGTTAGTTGATGCTGAACGATCAGCAGAGAGAAAGACGCCGCCTGTAACAGACTACATTGGTAAATGCTTTCTAGATATTGCCAATCATTTGTCGTATCGACCAAACTTCATCAACTACCCATACCGAGAAGAAATGATTGGCGACGGCATAGAAAATTGCTTGATGTATGCCAGTAACTTCGATCCAAGCAAGTCCAAGAATCCGTTCTCATACTTCACTCAGATCATCTACTTTGCCTTTCTACGCAGAATTGCCAAAGAAAAAAAGCAAATGTATATCAGGTATAAACTGCTAGAAGCGGCAGATAAAACAGGCAAAGTTAGACGCAATTTATTGGACTCATCAAATGGCGACACCAATGATCCTGTTGCCGAGTTCTTTCATCTATCACCAACAGATATTGCCAAGTTTTCCAAATCAGATACTAAGCGAAGATTAGGCAAAAAAAGTAGAAAGGTAACACGCAATCGGCTTGACGATGTGTGAATTGGGTGTATACTTCTATGTAAGTAGTTCGCTATGAAACTAGCCATTATCAACGATACGCATTTTGGCGCCAGGTCTGATTCGCCAGTATTTGGTGAGTACTTTTTCAAGTTCTTTGATGAAGTGTTTTTCCCTTATTGTGAAAAACACAACATTGATACCATATTGCACTTGGGCGATCTTTTAGATCGCCGTAAGTTTGTTAATTTCCAAACGCTGAATCAGGTACGCACTCGTTTCATGGAACCTTTATTACAGCGTGGTATGATGGTGCATTGCATTCTAGGTAATCACGATGTGTACTACAAAAACACCAACCTAGTGAATGCTCCCAAAGAATTGTTTGGAGAACGCTACACTAATTTCAATATTTACGAAGAGCCGGTTGAGTTGCAGTTTGACTCCCTGCGTATTGCGATGGTGCCTTGGATAAACAAAAACAATCAAGAAGGCTTTCTACGCTTCATCAGGAAGAGCAAGTGTCCTGTGATATGCGGACACTTTGAACTAGAAGGTTATCAGGTTATGCGCGGGGTAAAGTTTGACGGTGGTGGTATGCCTGCTAGTTTACTCGCTCGTTATGAAATGGTTCTATCAGGCCATTTCCATCACAAACACGGTGGTGGAAATGTGCAGTACTTGGGTACACAGTATCAGATCACTTTTGGGGACTTGGAAGACCGCAAAGGATTCCATGTGCTTGACACAGAAACCCGCGAACTGGAGTTCGTTGAGAACCCCCACAAGATGTTTCATGCCATTCGATACGATGATTCGCGGCATGACTACAGCAAACTGTTAGAGAACGCAGATTTCTCGCGGTATGCCAACACTTTTGTAAAGGTGTTCGTGGATGCTAAAACCAAACCATATGTGTTTGACAAGTTCTTGGATGGCATCTATACCGCCCCTGCCATGGGTGTAACCATTGTGGAGCAGAACCCTGATACCAGTACAGGCGAACCCGCAGCAGATATGGCACTAGACACACTTGGTCTAATCAACAAAGAGATTGATGGCATGGAAGAAGTGCATGACAAGCCCATGCTGAAGCGCATTGTGCGCGATCTGTATATGGAGAGTATGTCTCTATGATTACCTTCACGAAGGTTCGATTCAAAAACTTTGGATCGTTTGGAAACAACTTTACCGAGATTCAACTGAACAAAGCCAAGATGATTCTTGTTTCGGGCAGTAATGGGCATGGTAAGTCATTTGCTTTGCTTGATTCTATCACTTTCGGATTGTTCGGAAAGCCATTCAGAAAGATCAATCTTCCTCAGTTGGTGAACAGCATCAATGAGAAAGATTGTTTGGTAGAGGTGGAGTTCAACATCGTCAATGATTCCTACCGCGTGGTTCGCGGCATCAAACCTAATCGGTTTGAGGTGTGGAAGAATGGTAATTTATTGGATCAGCACGCCACCACAAAGGATTATCAGAAAATGCTTGAAGAGCAGATTCTGAAAATGAACTACAAGTCATTCACTCAGGTGGTGATTTTAGGTAGTTCTTCATTTGTACCATTCATGCAGTTGCCGGCATCTGATCGCCGCGCGGTGATCGAAGATATCCTTGATATCAATGTGTTCTCTACCATGAACACCATTCTCAAGGCGAAGATGTCTACTCTCAAAGAAGAGATTGCAGATAACGAACGCAAGATCGCTATTCTCCACGAGTCTATCCGCGCCCAAAAAGATTTAATCGCAGGACTAAAGAGCAAGACTGATGAACAGGTGCAGGGGAACTTGAAAGAGATTGCCCGTTCTGAATCGCTGATTGAAGAGAGGCAGGAAGAACTGGTTGCCTTAAATGAGCAGATTGAGAAAGTAAAGGTCAAGTTACAAGGCAAAGTTGCTTTGCTGAAACAGATCACCAAACTGGAAACCTTTCAGAAGCAACTAGAGTCCAATCGCAAAAAGATAGGCGAAGAGTTGTCATTCTTTGACAACAATGAGGTATGCCCCACTTGTCATCAATCCATCGATAAGGCTAGTCAGCCTATTCACGGATTACTGTGCAAGAAGAAAAGCAAGCAGGGCGAACTGAACGAAGCAGTTGGCGCCATTGTCACCGAGATTCAAACCAAGCGAACGCAGATCGAAGAGTACGAAGAGGTATCTACCGAACTAGAAACGCTAAACACGCATACGATGGAGGCGAACAGCACCATTACGGCGTGCAACTCCTACATCGGCAAACTCAGCAAAGAGAACAAAGCCATTCAGAGTAAGGAAACCGAAGACACAGATCATCAAAAGCGATTGGTGGATTTTGAGGGAGACTTGAATAAGAATGAGGCATCTAAGAATAGCCTGGTAGAAGAGATGCACTACTACAGCGTAGCAGCATCATTGCTGAAAGATAGCGGTATCAAGGCAAAAATCATCCGCTACTATTTGCCCATCATCAATAAAACTATCAATAAGTATCTGAACACAATGGACTTCTTTGCAAACTTTACTCTTGACGAAGAGTTTAATGAAACCATTAGAAGCAGACATCGTGATACCTTCTCGTACATGAGTTTCAGTGAAGGTGAAAAGATGCGTATTGATTTGGCTTTGCTTCTCGCGTGGCGTGAAATTGCCCGCATTAAAAACAGCGCAAATACTAATTTACTCATCTTGGACGAGGTGTTTGATTCGTCACTCGACACCGCAGGAACCGAAGAGTTTATGAAGATTCTATACTCCTTTGGTGTCAATGCAAATGTATTTGTGATCTCCCACAAGGCAGATCAATTGGTAGATAAGTTTGAACACACCATGTTATTTGAGAGGAAGAACAATTTCAGCAGGATTGCACTATGACAAACTTTCAAGAAAACTCATATGTGTTGGGGGATGCCTTTGACTATATGCCCAACATTCCATCGGAATCGGTAGACTTAGTATTCACTTCATGTCCTGACCTGTCCCAAACTCCATTCAGCAAAGAAGAGACTGGTTCATATCAGCAGTTTCAGCAGAAAGCAATGCGAGAGTTTGCTCGTATTGTGAAACCTACTGGCTTTGTTGTGGTGTGCCAGACAGATCGCAGGGTGAACGGGTTCATTCTGTCGAACCATATGTGGTATGCACAATGCCTAGAGAACGAAGGATTGCGCCTGAAAGATTACAAGGTTGTGGTAAGAAACGAAGTAGGCAAGCGCGATATGTACTATTTCACTTTCCAACATATGCTTGTGTATACAAGCCAAGGTGTGATCCACCGCAAGGGAGACTGGCTGCGAGACATTTATGTGGATCGGCAAGAGAAGGTACTAAATCAATCTGTGTGGTCGCAAGATTTCTGCAAGTATGTGATTGAGAATCTTACCAAGCCAGGTGATTTGGTTGTCGATCCATTCGCAGGGGTTGCTCCTGTTCTGCTTGCTGCCAGCACTACTGGGCGCAGATGGTGGGGATGCGAACTGGAAGAGAAGTTTTACGATCCAACATTCAGCCACTCCAAAACAACTCTTCCGCTATGAATAAACAAATTGATATGCAACAGGAACATGACTTTCTCAAAGCATTTCCTGCCCATGTTCTAATTCTCTCTCCCGTTAAGATTATTGGGGGAATATGGTACAAGAGAGATGATATGTACACTCCTTATGGGGGTGGAGATGTGAGCGGAGGAAAGGTAAGGCAGGCCATTAGTTTGTTGTATCCCTTACGAAATTTTCTCAAGGAACACACCAATGGGGTAGCGACTCACACACAGGTGCATTCTACCACAGGAGCAATTATTGCCAGAGTATGCAAGGAGTTAGAGATTCCTTGTGTCATCTGCATTGGTGGCAGTTCGCCAGAAACCATCGACAATCATCACATGATGCGATATGCAAAGTGGTTGGGTGCAGATATTCGTAATGTGTGCGGGACGGGAATGCACGGTCCTGTGCTTGCACGGATGCGGGAGATTGTAAAGTCTGAAAAACTATACGATGCAGTCTTTACTCACAACATCGAAAACAGAGAAGACGCAATCATTAATAGTATTGAACATCAGGTAGAAAATTTACCAGACGAGTTGGATCAGTTGGTGGTGCCTGTGGGTAGCGGGGTTCATTTTGCCGCCATTCTCAGAGGCATTCATCGGTACAATATAAATGTAGGCAAAGTAATTGGATTGTGTGTTGGGCCTAAACGAACCGAAAACATCAACAAATGGGTGAATCCAATGGCAGGATATCCTCTGCCAGAATATGAGTTGCATTGTCTAAATACGGTGTACGGAAAACCCCTTGTGGAAAAGATTGCAGATGGTACAATCCTTGACGATCTGTACGAAGCAAAAGCACACAAGTGGATGCGTGAGAACCTTGACTTAACAAAGCGTACTTGTTTTTGGATAGTTGGGCGCAGACTAAGCGAAACTGAAGTACAACAAAGAATGGAAGCATAATGGAAACGCTACAAGCACATAAAACTTTCTTTGAGAAGAACACCCACCTTCTCTCTCATCCAATAAATGTTACCTTTGAGGAATTGCTAGAGATGGACGCAGACAAGTTCCGCGAGTGGGTTATCGCTATGCGTAAAACAGTTGTGGATATTTGGGACAACCTCGGGTGTCCTCCACGCATAGGAAAGATTGAAGAAGATATCATCGAAGAGTGGAATAAGATGGCGGAGTATCCAGTGAAGTCGTTTGAATTTGATGATGAACTAGAAAATATTGGCAAGGATGTGATTCTGAACAAAGCAAGACTTGGTTCTGAAGCGGATCAATGGTTCCCGACCATGATGAAGACTCGTATCAACTATAGCGAGAAGGATGATGGATATTCCATCTACGAACTATTTGCCGAAGATCAGTTTCTTGAACGCATGGTGAAGGGATCAATGCGACATTTCCGTAGAGACTCTCTCTATATGCACGCCTTGTCGTGCTTGCGTAACAATCCGAAGCCTGCTCTTGTATCTGTACCTGATGCAATGGCATGGATCAAGGCATTTCAAACCAACAAGGAAATCTTCAAGGGGTACGACTTCATGCTTGAACAGGTGAAGATTCGTGAGGGAAACAACACAGGATACTTTCAACTGAATCAGTCAGACATTCTGAATCTCACGCGAGAGCAGGTGCAGCAACTTAAAGATGAAGGGGTATTACAGTACCGACACTTCTCTACATTTGATGTGAGCGCCATGCCTGATGATAGGGTATACACTATTCGCGTTTACGCCAAAGGTGAGCGTGTGTTCCCGAAGGGATTTGCTGCATTCCGTATCGGATACATTCAGGTGGCACACAACTTTCCGCCAATGACTGCCAAATATTTGTACGAGCGGTTTACTGAACACGCCAAAGAGCAGAAGACTCCGCTTGTGATCTACGATCCTTCATCGGGGTGGGGTGGTCGTATTCTTGGTGCCATGAGTGTGCGCGATGATCGCAAAATTCATTACATTGGAACTGATCCAAATCCTGAACTGTACTACATTGATGAACACACAGGTAAAGAGCGTTCTCGTTACGCTGATGTTGCAGACTTCTACAATACCAAGACATACAGAGGCAATCCGTTCTTCAGCGAAACTAACACATACGAAATCTACAGATTAGGTTCTGAAGAGATTGACAAAGATCCACATTTCAAAAAGTACAAAGGCAAGATCGACATGATCTTTACAAGTCCTCCGTACTTTAACCGCGAAGCCTATTCTAAAGACGAGAACCAGTCGTACAAAAAGTACGGTTCCTCGTATGAAAGTTGGCGAGATGGATTCTTGCGCCCAACGCTAAAGACCTGTGCCGAGTTCCTGAAGCCTGATCGGTATTTGTTATGGAACATTGCCGATATTCAAATTGGAGGAGACTACCTTCCTCTTGAAGAAGATTCAAAAAGATTTCTTGAAGAGTTTGGACTTGTGTATAAATACAAAGTGAAGATGGCGATGGAATCTATGCCTGGACAGAATCGTCTTGATGAAGAGACAGGATTGCCCAAGTGTAAAAACTATTGCAAGATTAGTGGTGACTACATGAAGTACGAACCTGTTTATGTGTTTTACAAACCAAAGGAGAAATCATAATGGCAAAGAATAAGAATGAGAACGAGAATATCGAGAATGCAGAAATAGTTGAATATCCACTTATAGCGGATTGGGTGTATGTTTGGTTGGATGCTGATGGCGGTATTCGTAATGCTAAATACACTTCATTTGGCGAAACTCCCAAGATACAGAGGTTTAATGGTTCTGCTTGCAGGCAGGCCTCAACCGATAATGCTGATCTGTTCTTGGTTCCAGTTCGTACTATGAAAGATTCATCACTCGGACGGAGCAATATCGTGCTATGTGAAGTACAAACTGCCGATGGAACTCCTCACGCATCTAATGCTCGTGCTGATTTGAGTAAGTTTCTCAACAATCCAGCAAACACTGGCCTGAACGCTGTAAATATTGGGTTTGAACAGGATATCCTATTAATTGATCCTGATACCCGCCAGCCGTATCGTTGGCCAACTGGAAAGAACGAAAAGGGAGAACCCCAAGTGGTATTCCCTGGTCCACAAGGCAGGTACTATGGTGGTTCTGGCGACTTTCAACGAGGCAGAGAACTGATTGAGGACTTCTACAATCGGTGTGCATGGCAAGGGAAGATTGCAATGCGTTCATACAATGCAGGAATCTGTTTGTCACAGTGGTCGTTTGTTACTCAAGAAACTGATCTACTGACTGCCTGTGACAATTTGATCATCTCTCGATATCTGTTGGAGAATGCGGCAGAAGGTCTAGATACCCCCCGTTGTGTAGTCAGTTATGCGCCAAAGAGTTTTCCTGGCACAGAATGGAATGGTAGCGGATGCACCATTCGTCTGTACATGGACAACTACACCAAGTCTAGTGGAAATGCAGGACTTGCCAAAGCAATCTGCGAAACCATTGGAGAAGATCACCGCGAACACATGGTAGCATATGGTGCCGGCAACGAGCAACGCCTAGTTGGAAAGACTGGTGGAACCAGCGACTACAACAAGTTTACTTGGGGATTTGGCGATCATACTGCATCTTTGTCTGTGCCTACTGTTCCTTTGAACACGGATGCAGCACATCTGCTGTATATCGAAGATCGACGCCCAGGCGCCAATATGAATCCATATGCAGGGGTTCTTGCCCTTTCTCGTAGTCTTGTCAAGGCTATAACCTTGAAACCATCTGCAAAGAATGAGGCATTTCAACCTAAACTTGTGAATTGACTTGACTCGTATCTGATTCATCGTATACTTACGGTGAGATGAAAGACTACAATAAAACGCTTCAGCGAGCATATGGCTCCGAGCCAGTTTGGGGAGCAGCGTCTTGCACTACAAAAGATGAGCAAGACTCTGCTCTCCAACGGGCTATTAGTTGGTATTGGGGCAAAGGCACCAACCGAGATAAAAAGCGGTGGGTGTTAGACTACTGCAAGCATTCCAAGATGGATGCTGAAACAATCAAGTGCATTGCACAAAATGGTATCAAGAGTTATTCTGGCATAGGATATCTGTGTAGAATGCTCACTCGCGGCGCACCGTTGCCAGATGAAACTAAACAGAAGATTACACGCGAGATTGGGGATCTGAAGCGAACTGGTGCTGCCATCCTCGCCAAGCGTCAGGAAACCGCTACACAGTCCATTCAGGAGCGCACCGAACAAAAGTACCGCGAGTACTTAGGAGACATTGATGCTATTGTGGATTCGGTGGTAGACGCCTGCACAAAAAAGAATGAAATGAAGTTTGATCCTGCCGGGTGGGCAACTACCCACGGAGTCAAGGCATTGCATTGTGGTAAAATTGCCAGTTACATTGAAACCACCTATCTGCAAGAGATGGCAACAGCATATGCAGGCAAAGACGAGCAACTGGTAGAGGGTTATTCTTTCCTGACCAGGCCGCGGTTCAAGAAACTCATACAAATCCTGTCTGAAACTGCCAATGCTTTCCGCACCTTTGCAGATGAAAAGCGATCTGAGCGGAAGCCTCGTAAGAAAAAGCAGAAGAGTCCAAGTCAAATCACCAAGAAGGTAAAGTACTTGGCTGAGTCTAATGAATACAATATCAAAAGTATCTTGCCAGAGAAGATCATTGGTAGTGAAATAGTGGTTGTGTTTAATGAGAAGTACCGTACACTAACTGTACTCTTTGCAAAAGATCCGCGTGGACTCAGCGTAAAGGGAACTACCATCATCAATTACGATGAAACCAAGTCTGTATCTAAGAAACTCCGCAAACCAAAGGATGTATTGAGCAAACTTACTGGTGTTCGTGCAATACAAACTGCGTTGAACGCCATCAAGACCAAACCCGCAAAGATGAGCGGGAGAATCAATGAGAACTGTATTCTCATTGGAGCCTACTAATGATTCTAATTGATAATAACCAAGTGCTGTTGGGAAGCCTGTTCGCTCTTACAAAGGGCGATGCTGCCAAGTTTTCAGAAGACCTGTTACGACATACGGTGCTGAATATCTATCGTACATATCGACAGAAGTTTCGTGATGCCGGCGAAATTGTTCTCTGCCATGAAGGTGGTAAATGCTGGCGAAACTCTGTGTTTCCTCATTACAAAAAGAACAGAGCCAAGGCAAAGGAGTCTTCTGATGTTGATTGGAAGGCAATCTACGGCATGATTGACGGAATCCGCGAAGAGATTCACGATGTGTTTCCGTATCGTCATATGCGAGTGCAGGGAGCAGAGGCAGATGATGTGATCGCCACTCTGACCAAGCACTACTCTGCGAACGAACAGATCATCATTGTGTCTAGTGACAAGGACTTTCAACAATTACAGATTTATCCGAATGTTCGGCAATGGAGTCCTATTACAAAGGGATTTGTGGTGTGTAAGAATCCAACCGAGTTCTTAGTGAACCACATTCTTGGAGGAGACTCAGGTGACGGTATTCCTAATATCCTGTCGGACGATGATTGTTTCATTACGGATGGTAAGCGTCAGACTCCTCTAACCAGTAAGAAGTCTGCTGCTATTCAAGAGCAGATTCTTGTTGTGGGTAATCGGTTTGATGGTGCAGCAATTATGCCAGACAAAATAAAAAGAAACTGGGATCGCAACCGCTGCATGGTTGATTTCAGATACATACCTATAGAGTTGGAGCAATCTATTCTGCAAAGGTATGCAGACTCTACTCCTTCTCGCAGGGGGAATATCCTCTCTTACTTGATAGAACATAAGATGAAAAATTTAGTTGAGGTTGTTTCGGAATTTTAACATGAGTAAAGAATGGAATAATTGGGATGATGCAGGTTCCTTTGAACGCTTTCACAAAGATCGCGGAATAAAGAAAAAGCAAAAGCGCGGAGATCGCCACTCACAGAAGCAAAAAATGCGAGAGGCGTCTTCTGATATTGAGCGTTACGAAGACGATTCGTTTGAGGATTATCGTGATGAGCGACCCCACACCAAATAAACCAAATAAAGGCAAAAAAATTATTGCAACAGGTGGTTGGACAAAGGCAGGGACGACTGCTAAACGGTACTCTCCTCCGCCCACTCCTCCCCCCGCTCGTCAAGAAAAACCTCAACACCCACCTTCTCTAGTGGATAAGGTAAAGAGTGTGGTAGAAGCATACGCTTCACGCGGAATTACCCAAGATAAAAGGTGTGATGAAGAAACCAAGAAGGTTCGTTCGGTATCATGCCATGGAGATTCTGAAAGAGGAATTACTCCCTGCGAGTTTAGACGAGACAGCAAGGCAGAAGAAGGAAGATTCTACTGCGGTGAGTGCGGTTGCGGAGACAGGGCAGCAACTTGGTTGAATGCCAAGCAGCCAGAAGATTACATCAAACTAGATTTTCCAAAAGTTGTTTGTCCGCTAAATATGCCTGGATTTTCAAACTATACTCCGGCATCGGAAGAAACTGTTGAGAGAAGAATGAAATATAACTTTACCCGAAAGGAGCAGATTGAGCGTCAAGTAGATCTGACGATCAAGAAAACAGATGAGAAGAGTTAATCGTCCAACCCGAATCGATACTCGGCAAACACCATCGCCAAATAAACCTGCAATCAGTCAGGAAAGGCAAGTAAACTCTGCACCACCTACCCCACAGAATTCACAAAAATCTAAAGGTTGTGGTTGCAAGAAATCAAAGTGATTGTATATTTGACACACCCCTACATAATGGAGACATATAATGAATACTACTGCAACTGAAAATGAAACTGGTATGAAACTATCTCAAGAAACTCTCGCAGTTCTTAAGAACTTCGCCTCTCTGAACTCTAACATTCTCATTCGTCCAGGCAATACCATTGCCACCGTGACGCCTGTGAAGAATGTCATGGCCGAGGCAATCGTAGATGAAACCTTTGAAACCGAGTTTGGTATTTGGGACTTGAACAAATTTCTTGGTGTGATTTCTTTGTTCAAGGAACCGCTGCTGACTTTCGGAGAGAAGTCTGTGGTAATCTCTGATGCGGCTCGCAAGAACGCTCCGAGCGTGAACTACTACTACTGCGAACCTAGTCTCCTGACTGCTCCCAAGAAGAGCATTACCATGCCCGATATTCTTGTGTCATTCAAGTTGACCGCAGACAATGTTGCTGAGATCATGCGCGCCAGTTCGGCGCTGCAAGTTGGTGATATCTCTGTGCGTGGCACAAAGGACAAGATTGAGGTTGTTGTGTTCGACAAGGCCGACAAGGGTTCCAACACTTATTCCATCGTTGTGGGAGAGAACAAGGCGAAGACCAAGTTCGATATCCACATGAAGGTTGACAATCTGAAACTCATGTCTGGTGATTATGATGTGCATATCAGCAAGAGCATTGTCGCCAAGTTCTCACATTGCAGCAAGGATTTGACTTACTTTGTTGCACTTGAGGCAACTTCAAGTACTGCTTCTAAGGAGTAAACATGACTGCTACGGCAACCGAATACCTTTGGGTGGAGAAGTACCGCCCAAAGGTGATCGCGGATTGTATTCTTCCATCCACAATGAAAAAGACTTTCACCGATATGGTGGAGTCAGGAGAGGTACAAAACCTGCTACTATCAGGTGGTGCGGGATGCGGAAAGACTACGGTTGCCCGTGCCTTGTGCAGTGAATTAGATACCGATTGCATCATTGTTAACTGTTCAGAGGACGGAAACATTGATACTCTCCGTACTCGCATCCGAAACTTTGCAAGTACGGTATCCATGTCAGGCAACAAGAAGGTTGTGATTCTTGACGAGTTTGATTACTCGAATGCTCAAAGCACACAGCCTGCTCTGCGCGGATTCATGGAAGAGTTCAGCGCGAACTGCCGGTTCATTCTGACTTGCAATTTCAAGAACAGGATCATTGAACCTCTACACTCGCGGTGTACTTGCATTAACTTCCAAATTCCAACCAAAGAACGCCCTACACTCGCCAAGCAAATACTTCAGCGAGTCAAAGGCATCTTGGATGCCGAAGGTGTCGCATATGATGACAAGGTGCTTGTAGAACTCATAATGAAGCACTTTCCTGATTTTCGCCGCATCTTGAATGAGTTGCAGCGGTATTCGGTGTCTGGCAAGATTGATGTTGGTATTTTGATCCAACTTGGCGAGATCAAGATCAAGGAACTCATCTCTGCCTTGAAAGGTAAAGACTTCACATCGGTTCGCAAGTGGGTTGTAGAGAACTCTGATGCTGATTCAGCATCTCTGTTCCGCAAGATTTACGAGTCCATGTACGATTGCTTTGCCCCGTCTAGCATTCCGAAGTTGGTTCTTATTCTGGCAGAGTACCAGTACAAGGCAGCATTCGTTGCAGATGCAGAGATCAACATGACTGCTTGCCTCACCGAGATTATGATGGAGTGCGAGTTCAAATAAGGAGAATTTCACGATGGTAGATAGAGAATCACTTATACGAGGTTGGTTTCCTTACAAGGAAAGCATTGCCATGCAACATCCCAATATCATTGAATGCTTTAAGGAGTTGTTCAGACAAACTAAACCAGTCAGAGTTCTTGAAATTGGTACTTCTCATGCAGGACTGACGCTTCTGCTACGCGACATCCTAGATGAACTAGGAATGAACTCAACCAAAATCATTACTTGGGACATCCATGACATAGGCAAGACTAACATTGAATCTCTTGGATATTCTACTGATGCGATTGAGTTCCGAGTAGAGAACATTTTTAACTATGGGGAAGCAACATTGATTCCCGAAAAGCATGATGAGGTTGCAAGTATTATCGCTTCCGAAGGAACTACGCTAGTCCTGTGTGATGGTGCAAACAAGATGTTTGAATTGACTGCTCTCTCCCCGCTCTTAAAATCAGGAGATGTTATCATGGGGCATGACTATCATCCTGACAAAGAACTATTCAAATCAATGTCGAATGAAGAGAAGTTAGACAAGAATCTTTGGCTTTGGTGTGAAACATGGGATAGTGATTTGAAAGTTCCAGCCGATGTGATTCCTTATATGAAATCTGAGTTTACTCAGGTTGCATGGC
>Ga0194129_10001398_pt1 | contig 39939 bp, 57 predicted proteins | sample TA2KigCa35mmetaG_FD_150862 | JGI IMG/M metagenome (GOLD analysis project Ga0194129, IMG submission 150862) | Freshwater microbial communities from Lake Tanganyika, Tanzania - TA2015038 Kigoma Deep Cast 35m | ecosystem: Environmental > Aquatic > Freshwater > Lake | place: Tanzania: Lake...
ATTCCGAGTGTAGCGCAGCTTGGTAGCGCAACTGCTTTGGGAGCAGTGGGTCGGGAGTTCAAATCTCTCCACTCGGACCATTATGTCTTTATAAATACTTTTAAAAGAGGTCGCTATGATAACTGAGCAGATATTAAAGAATCTGTGTCCATACGCTAAGCCAAATCTTTTAAAGGATGTAATAGACAATTTTAATGAATTAGCACCACAATTTGGTGTCACCTCAGATCTTCGCATTTGTCACTTCTTTGCTCAAGCAGCAGTTGAGACCGATTGGTTCAAAACTCTGCAAGAATATGCGTCTGGAGATCAGTATGAAAATCGAAAAGACTTAGGCAATACTCAGCCCGGTGATGGTCGGCGCTACAAAGGTAGAGGCATATTTCAAACTACTGGTCGCTATAACTATGATGCGACTGGTAAAAAGATGGGTCTAGATTTAATAAACAATCCGCAACTTCTTCTTGAGCCAAGAAATGCCGTATTGTCAGCTCTGTATTACTGGCAGTGGCGCAATATGAATGCCATAGCAGATAGAGATAATATCGACGAGGCTTCTAGAGCTGTTAATGGTGGTTATAACGGCTATGAGCATAGAGTCCAAGCATTAAATATTCTTAAGTCAACAATCGGACAAACCTTTATTGGACCAGCGAGCTCTATGGCTGATGTTGAAAATGTTCAGATGATGCTTAAGCTGCTTGGATATAAAGTTAATGTCGTGGATGGTCTATACGGGCCGGCCACCAGGGCCGCAGTAAAGAAATTTCAGCTAGATAATGATCTTTTGCAGACAGGCGTGGCAGACGAGGCTACTCTAAAACTGTTGGAAAAGAAGATCAATGGAAAAAAACCATAAGAAGCGCGATATTCATATGATGGAGAGTTGGATCGCTAAATTTATCGCAATCACTACTATCATTACGTTCTATGGATATATCGCCATGGTGACTTTTAATCCATTTGACAATAAGCTTAATATAGAATTTGTGAATCTAGCCATGGGCTGGATTGGCGGTGTAGCTACAGCCGTCATCTCATTTTATTTTGGGTCTTCTTCAGGAAGTGTTGAGAAAACCGAAATGCTAAATCGTGCCATGAATAAAATTCCTTATCAATCTAACGAGTCTACTAATAAGCACGAATGTAAAACAGTAAAAGAAAATGATAAAGATAAGGAAAGCACGCCGCCGTGATCTCGATCAGATATACACCATTGAAAGACTTTGTTTTAGAGAAGCTTCATTCTCTAGAAGAGCAGTATTATACCACATTTTAAACAATTTAGTCATATGTGCTGAGATAAATGATTTTGTTGTGGGTTATATGTGTTTCTCGCCTCTTACTAAGACTAAGAAACGTAGGATATACTCAATAGCGGTTAACCCGTCTCAAAGAAAAAAGGGTATAGCTCGAGCGCTTATGGCCGCGGCAGAGAAAAAAACTAAGGCTAGACATATATATCTAGAAGTTGATGAGACCAATGTTTCTGCCATAAAACTATATGAGTCTTTTGGTTACACAGTATTTGGTCGATACGAGAATTATTACGGAGAAACTGCTGCGCTTAGAATGAAGAAATTAATTTAGTTGTTTACTTCTGGTCAGGTCTAGTATATAATTAGACCATGTATCGGGAGAGCGACATGATTGAGGTTCAATATACTGTTCGAGGGGATGACGAGATAGGTTATCTCGAGGATCACATCAGGCGATTTGACACTATGCCTGAGGTCTGGGACTTTCTCAAGCGAGTCATGCTTCACAGGCGCGTAGATGGTAAGTTGGTGATCGGTACTCCTATCCTGGAGGACTCTATTTCTCAAGACGCTTCTTAGCGTCGTTAAGAAAGATCTCTACGTTCTGAAGCTTATTCTTACATATCTCCAGATTAGACTTAAGTTCCACTATTACTTGAGCTACCTGTAGGTCTGTAAGAGTCGATATATCTGGAATTTTAACTGTATTTGGACATACCAGCATCTCGCGGTCTGGCATTATGACGACTGGTTTTTCTTTCGTTATAAATTCTTCGGTGTTCTCACAGGCTGAGACAGATAGCACAACAAGAATAGCGATTAATACATTTCTCACTGTGATATTTCTCTCAATGTTTTCTTGAGAATTTCTGAAGATGGTCTATCAAGTCTCTTAGCCTCATCAGAGCCGAGAAAGTTATTGATTCCTGATAGCTTCTTGTCAAGATTCTGCTTAAATTGTTTTTCATTTTCTAATATTTGGTCTTGAATCTTTCTAACATCTTTAAGTTTGTTATCAAGCTCTCTTTGGTCTTTAAGAAGCTGTATAAGCTGGTTCTGATTAAACTTCAGAAGAGCTTTCTGTTCGACCGAATGCTCCCACCAGAAGTAAGCAAAGATCACAGCGGCGCCTATCGCGATATACCGCCAGTAGCTGGAAAAGATAGAAACAATCAAAGCAAACATAGTTATCCTTTATTTAATATATTTATAAATAATATTTATAAATAGAAGCGCTATGACATTTGTAAGAATTCCAGAACACGATATAGAGCGGGCTGCGTCTCTAATGACGGAGCTTGACAATTCTCATGACAACAACTTTAAGATTATTCTATCTAAGATAGACATATTTAAGCAAGCTAAAATGACACCCATGGTACTGATGAATACGGATAACTATGCTTTGTTTGTCGTAGCTGAGGAAACTTTTATGAAAAAATTACACTAGGGGCCTTTACAGAAGTCTACTTAGTTACTATATTATAACCGTGCTGCCGTTTCGGAGCACAAACTCAACCTTGCCTAACAGGAGGTTCATATGGGCAAAGACACCGTGTGGCATTTTGACCACACTTTCGCTGACTTAGACAAGTGGTCTAAGCACTTCATCGGTCTAGACAGGTTAGTCGACAACGTCTACAAGTCGGCTGAGCACGTAAGCAAGACCATGACTTCATATCCACCATACAACCTAAAGAAGACAGATCAGAACAAGTACGTTCTCGAGATGGCTGTCGCTGGTTTTGGGAAGAACGACATCGAGATTACTCTTGAGGAAGACAGGCTTGTCATTGACGGTAAGACCACAATTGACACACCGACTACAGACGGTGTAAACCAGACATTTCTGCACAAGGGAATCTCTGATCGCCCGTTCACACGCATCTTTACTGTAGCTGATAATTTTGAGATCAAAGGTGCTGAAATGATCAACGGTCTTCTTAAGATCTGGCTTGAGCATATTATTCCAGAAAATAAGAAGCCGAGGAAGATCAACATTGACGAAAAGCCTGCGTCAGACAAGATACTTCTGACAGAAAGCGGTGATAAGAGTGTTTAAATCAATACTCGGAAAGATCTGGTATTATCTTACTCTTCCAGGCGAGATAATTACGCAGAGTAAGTATCTGTCTCAAGCTACAGACACCGCCGATTTAGAGCGAAGGATGCGTGACATCCAGCGCGCCAAAAATCGATTTCAACATCTGTAAAAATAGGGGGCTTCGGCCCCCTATTTCTTGTTTACACTGACCAGTGATTGTTGTATAATATACAGATGGCATTCTATACAAATTTTTTCAGTCGAGGCAGCAGAGTTTATGTCCGTGGCTACAGCATGGGTCAGCCGTTTGAAGACGTTCACTACTACAAACCATATCTCTTTGTTTCAAGCAAGAAAGGTACGTATAGAACGATCGACGGTCGCCCTGTAGATAAGATTCAATTTAACAGTATTCGTGACGCGCGCGACTTTATTGAGAAATATAAGAACGTCGAGCAGTTTCAGGTATATGGATCGACAAACTTTCCTTACGTATATGTCAATGATCGGTTTCAAGACGACGTTGAATACGATCCCAGCAAGATCAGGGTAGTTACTCTAGACATTGAGTGCGATTCATCAAACGGCTTTCCAAATATAGAAAATGCCGACAAGATGCTCACGGCTATAACCATTCGTAAGAATGGGAGAAGCGCCGTGTTTAGCTACGGTGACTTTAAGACTAATGATCCTAATATATTCTATGTCAAGTGCGAAAATGAAGAAGATCTGATAAAAAAGTTCCTCAAGGTATGGAGCTCAAACGGCTGGAAGCCAGACATCGTTACCGGTTGGTATATTGAATTTTTTGACATTCCATATTTGATTAATAGGATAGCGCGCGTCCTAGATATGGACTGGGCCAAGAAGTTATCTCCATGGAAGATGCTAGACCAGCGCAAAGTCGAGTTCAAGGGCAAAGAGGCACAGAGCTACAACATACCAGGTTTGGCTGTTCTAGACTACTATCAACTGTACCGTAAATTCAGTTTTGCTAATCATGAGAGTTACAAACTAGACTACATAGCATCTGTAGAGCTTGGTGAGAAAAAAGTAGACTATTCAGAGTATGGAACTCTGCATAATCTCTATCACAGTAATTTTCAGAAGTTCATTGAGTATAACATACATGACTGCATTCTCGTAGACAAGCTTGATGATAAGCTCAAGTTGATCGAGCAGGTAATAGCCCTGGCTTATGACGCCAAGGTAAACTTTACCGATACCATGACCACGGTGCGTTCGTGGGATACGATTATTCACAACTATCTGCTCAAAAGCAAGGTGGTAGTGCCACCAATAAAGGAACCACCAATAAAGGAGTCGCGTGGCTTCAGCTCTCTGGTTGGTGGTCATGTGAAGGACCCTCAAACAGGAATGCATAAATGGGTCGTTTCATACGATCTAAACAGCCTGTACCCGCATCTTATCATGCAGTATAATATCAGCCCGGAAACTTTCTTGCGGCGCATGGACATGCCATCTATAGACACTCTGCTCGAGGGTAAATGGATCTGCCCTGACCAGACTGTTACATATGCAGCCAACGGGTGCACATATCGCAAAGATAGACAGGGTTTTCTTCCCGAGTTAATGGAGAAGATGTACAACGATCGCTCCAAGTATAAAAAAATGTCTATTGAAGCAAAGAAGAAATACGAGGAGACCAAGAACGCTGATGATCTTAAACTCGTGGCTAGATATCACAATCTTCAGCTAGCAAAGAAGATTCAGCTAAATTCGGCCTATGGTGCTTTGGCTAACGAGTACTTTAGATGGTTTAACTTTAATCACGCCGAAGCGATTACGACCTCTGGTCAGCTCTCAATTCGTTGGATCGAACAGAAAATGAATATCTTCATGAATAAACTCATGAAGACCAGTGGTAGGGACTACGTTATAGCCTCGGACACAGACTCAATCTATATCAATATGGGTCATATCGTGAATGCTCTAGGTATCGCCGACAAGACCGATCACGAGATCTGTAAGATCATCGACACGTTCTCTGAGCAGAAGATCGTTCCATACATGGAACAGTCCTATGTCGAGCTCGCTAGTATGATGTCTGCCTACAGGCAGAAGATGCAGATGAAGCGTGAGACCATTGCCAATAAGGCGATTTGGAAAGCGAAGAAGATGTACATCATGAACGCTCTAGATATCGAGGGCGTGACGTACAAGGAGCCTAAGCTTAAGCTTCAAGGCATCGAGGCCGTGAGATCATCGACACCACAGGTGTGTCGCAACAACATCATGGAGGCGATCAGCGTTATAGTCAACAGCGATATTAATAGTCTGAGAGAATATGTCAAGCAATTTCACAATAAGTTTGTAACACTTCGTTTTGAAGAAGTGGCATTTCCTAGATCCGTCAAGGAGATGTCTAAGTGGCGGGATGGTGCCAGCATCTACAAGAAGGGCACACCGATTCACGTCAAGGGATCTCTGATATTCAACTCTCTACTGCAGCGTCACGGTATCAAGAACATCCAGCCAATCGCTGAGGGTGATAAAATCAAGTTTTCATATCTGAAGCTGCCAAACCCTATCATGGATACGGTCATATCTGTTCCAGACTACCTGCCGGACGAGTTTGGCTTGGATAGATATATAGACCGCGAGCTTCAGTTTCAGAAGACCTTTCTAGATCCAATCAAATCGATCTGTAATATTATCGGCTGGAAGCTCGAGGAAACAGCAACACTGGAGGATTTTTTCTCATGAAAGAAGAAGATCTGGAAGACGACTTTGGCTTTTCTCTTATCTCAGAGGACGAGCTAAATGCTGGTGTCCAGGACGTTACTAACAAGCTTCACGGATTAAAAAAGATGATCATGCCTCTTCTAAATAATCTGATGAAGAATCCCGACAAGGAGTATATATTTTGGCCAGATCGAGTAAAGAAGATTCAGGCATTCATCAAGAAAATGGACTCATATATCGATAGCTAATAGTTGTTTACATATCAATACAGTTGTTATACAATAATACGAGTATATGGAGAATATAATGTCTATTAGAGACAAGTTGATTAAGAACAGCACAATCAATCTAACCGATACGTTGGCGAATTCAAAAGTATTTGCCACTAAGGATATGATCACCACGCCGGTGCCGATGATCAACGTAGCCCTTTCCGGCGATCCAACCGGAGGCTTGACATCAGGCGTGACTATGATTGCTGGTCCGTCCAAGCACTTTAAGACAGCTTTTGCCCTACTCATGGCCAAATCGTATTTGGACAAGTATGAGGACGGTGTTATTCTACTTTATGATTCTGAGTTTGGTTCACCGCAGGATTATTTTAAATCTTTTGATATCGATCTTAATCGAGTTGTGCACACTCCAGTCACCGACTTTGAGCAGCTACGTCATGATGCCAGCGTTCAGTTAGAGAGCATTGAACGTAACGACCACGTTATGATTATTGTTGATTCGATGGGTAATCTGGCATCTCGCAAAGAGGTAGAGGACGCGATTAATAAGGACGCCTCGCCGGCCGACTTTACTCGCGCCAAGGTCAACAAGTCGTTTTTCCGAATCGTCACTCCCAAGCTTAACCTTAAGAACATTCCAATGGTTGTTATCAACCACACGTACATGACTATGGAGATGTTCTCTAAGCCAGTCGTCGGCGGTGGTACTGGTTCATATTACGGCGCCGACAACATCTGGATCTTGGGCCGTCAGCAGGAAAAGGACACCGATAACAAGATCGCCGGTTATAATTTTGTAATCAATGTAGAAAAGTCTCGTTTTGTCAAAGAAAAGAGCAAGATTCTTATCAATGTCAGTCATGCCGATGGTATCAATCGCTGGTCCGGGCTGCTACAGAATGCTCTAGAGTCTCGTCATATCGTCAAGCCAAAGAACGGACGATATGTCGTAGCTGACCCTGAAACTGGCGAGATCAAGGGCAAGGAAATGAAGGAAGACGACATTGAGAGCAATACTGATGTATGGAAGGCCATTTTATCAGATGAACGCTTCGTTGAGTTTTTGCGCAATAAATATAAACTCGGCACCAGCAGCATTCTTCAGGAAGACGAAGAGTAATTTGAATGATTGATAAAATCATCCTAGCAAATCTCGCGTTAAACGAAGAGTTTGCTAGGAAGGTCATACCTTTTATCAAGCCGGAGTACTTTCAGGACAAGTCCGATAGAATCGTGTTTGATCTCATCGATTCATACTCCAAGAAGTACAATAAGTTTCCGTCTCGAGAGGCTCTGAGTGTAGAGCTCTCGGTCAGGGATAGTCTCGGCGAAGATAACTTTAAGACCTGTTCTGAATTCATCGAGCAAATGAAGCTCGATGACTCTGACTCTGACTGGCTTGTAGATCAGACAGAAAAATTCTGTCAGGATAAAGCGATCTACAACGCTATCATGACATCAATCCATATTCTGGATGATAAGACTGGAAAACTAGCCAAGGGATCGATTCCTAAGCTTCTTTCAGACGCGTTGGCGGTTAACTTTGACACCAGCATCGGCCATGATTTTCTCGTAGACTCGGAAGCACGATTTGAGTTCTATAGGCGAAGAGAGGAAAAGATCCCGTTTGACCTGGCCGTGTTTAATACCATAACCAAGGGCGGACTGTCTCGTAAGACTCTAAACATAGTTCTGGCTGGCACCGGCGTCGGCAAGTCAATGTTCATGTGTCACACCGCGGCGCACAACCTAACCGAAGGAAAGAACGTTCTGTACATTACTCTCGAGATGGCAGAGGAAAGAATCGCTGAGCGAATCGATGCCAATCTTTTGGATGTACCTCTGGACGAGCTCGAGATGATACCAAAGGAGTCTTATGACTCTAAGATCGAGCGTCTCAAGACTAAGACTAAGGGACGATTGATCATCAAGGAATATCCTACCGCGTGCGCGTCTTCCAGCAACTTCAGACATCTGATTGATGAGCTAAAGATTAAAAAGAATTTCGTTCCCGATGTAATCTATATCGATTATCTAAACATCTGCGCCTCTGCGAGGATTAAGCATGGAGCCAACGTCAATTCTTATACCTATATCAAAGCAATCGCAGAAGAGCTTCGAGGACTTGCCGTGGAGTTCGATGTACCTGTCGTCTCTGCGACTCAAACAACTCGAGGAGGGTATACGAGCAGCGACTTGGGACTGGAAGATACATCAGAATCCTTTGGACTCCCGGCCACAGCTGATTTTATGTTTGCGATCATCTCGACCGAAGAGTTTGAGTCACTCAATCAGGTACTGGTTAAGCAGCTCAAGAATCGCTATTCTGACGTTGGGACTAACCGTAGGTTTATGCTTGGGGTGGATCGCCGAAAGATGCGCTTCTATGATGTAGAGCAGGACGCTCAGGAGAATCTTCTGGACGGTCCGGTTATGGACAACACTAAGTTTGGTCAGGAGGACAGAAACCGATCCTCCAGTATCAAGTTTGACAAGAAACTATTTGCGGAGTTCAAATGACGTACGATATCATCGACTTAAGCGACGAGGGACTCTATTGTATCAGGGAGATCCCTACCGATAGAATCATTATGGCATCAGATCGAGAGAGAGTCGCGGAGGAGTATGCTAACCGGTTGAATAAAGGTTATGGATTCAATGGCTGGACACCAGAATTTTTCATCCGGAATGACATCGTCGTATAAATAAACTCACTGAAAGACTGGTATTGCGCTGCAGCGCAAGAGGCATAGAGTAACACATTTAGCAAGGAACAGTCGGGATCACGGTGGGGTTCCGCCCGACCCAGTCTACTTTTATTCATAGAAGGAGGTCGAAAGGCCTCCCTTTTTTATTTGAATAAATAGTGAAAAAGGTCATATTAGCACATGCGCAATTATGGAATATTCTCAGATAAAGAAACTCAAGCTTTTATTGACAGAGTTCTTGGAACTAAATTGGCTGCAAGATTGAATTTCAATCAGGCTGATTTTGGTAAAAACAGAATTAAGAATAAAGATGCTATTAGATTTTTATATATGAGATATGGCAGAATTAAAGAATTGAATGATGTTCAGCCTTCAAACCGCGTCGATATGCGTGAGTTAAATACTAAAATAAAAATACTAAAAAGATCTAATCGTTTTAACGATATATATGATGCAAATATAAAGGGTGTTGGTCCAGGTGAAGTACTTCTATATCTTTTATTAAATAATTCATATCTCGGCGGTGGTAAATCAGCCGGCGCAGATATATTTGTTGATAATATTGGATACGAGATAAAAGCAGTTAAAATTTCTGCTGAGACAAATATCGCTAGCGATTTTAGATTCGGTGGCACAATAGATGCCGGTATACAACGTAAAATTATTTCATCTTTAGAAGATCTAGTTAAACAATACAATAATAAAACGAACAAAACTTTAAAAGCAACCTCAGAAGCAATCAATAAACTAGTTATAGATGAGATAAAGCGGAGTGAGTTTAAAAATGCATTTGAAAAAATTGAGGAGCAGCAATTTAGGGAATTTGCGAGTAGCTACTTCAAAAAACCAGTAATTTTTATCGATAATCGTAATAATTCAACAAAAGGCATAATACTTTATTCTGGTGAAGTATTAAAGGATAATATTTTTATTCACAGAGTTACTCAAGGAACTGTTAGACCAGCCATTAAATTTGCAAATGAATCAGCACCGGTACCCATCTAATGCTATCATTTTCTAAATTAATAGTTGAGGAGAAGCGAAAGATCCTTCATGTCTTTGACATGGATGAGACTCTGTTTCACTACCCTGATCCAAAGACTGAGCCGAAGATTCACGTCAAGAACTCTTCCGGCGACAGGGTTAAGTCTCTGAGCAACGTGCAGTTCAACAACCACAAGCTAGAGCCAAACCACCAATATGACTTCTCAGACTTCAAGTCGTCTGACGTGTTCACCAAGTCTGCCCATCCGATCAAGAAGATGATTAAGCAGCTTAAGAACATCCATCTCCGTAATCCGAATGTCGAGATTCTAACAGCACGTTCTGACATGGACGACAAGGAGAAGTTTGGTCACCACCTGAAGAAGCACGGGATTGATATCGATAAAGTTCACGTGCGGCGCGCCGGTAATCTAGACAAGGGAACACCAGCCGAGCGTAAGCGTAACATCGTATCAAGCTTAGTGCATAAGCATGGGTACCATGAGGTTCATCTCTACGACGACTCTCATGAGAACTTAACTCACTTTCTTAGCCTTAAGCGACATCACCCTGATGTAAAGTTCGTCGCGCATCACGTGGAACACGACAAGACCACTGGAGATACTGCGGTAAATAAGACTGTGGCAAATCGTTTTAAGGATGACACCGAGCACGGCGGGATGGCTTTCTACTCGCCAGATGAGCGCAAGAGAATCAAGGAAGATGCATGAAAAGCTTTGCAAACTTTTTAACAGAACAGGCTGGTGAGGAGCAGGATGGTAAGCCACTCAAGCATCTGACGCACGTGGAAGACCACATCATACACTCTGGCAACGAGGGAGTTAAGAAAGCTGGACATGCACTTGAAGGTGCGCACAACACGCTTATGGGCAAGAAGTCAGATCTAAATATTACTGCCAAGTACGATGGAGCACCCTCGGTAGTGTTTGGATATCATCCCAAGAACGGAAGATTCTTTGTCGGAACTAAGTCGGCGTTTAATAAGAACCCTAAGATCAATCACACCAATCATGACATCGAGCAAAACCACGGTCATGCTCCAGGTCTCGTGGACAAGCTTAAGACTGCGCTCAAGCATCTTCCCAAGATAACTCCCAAGCACGGTGTGTACCAGGGCGACATCATGCATACCAAGGAGGATATAGAGAAGCACGGTAAGAAGCTCAGCTTCACTCCGAATACCATCACGTATTCTACCGATGCTGACAGCGCTCACGGAAAGGCCATACGAAACTCTAAGCTCGGTGTTGTAGTTCATACCAAGTATGAAGGCAAGGGTGATCTTCAAAACATGCGCGCTACTCCAAATGTAGACAAAAATAAGTTTACTCATCATCCAGATGTGCACCATATAGATCCTACCATCAAGATCGATCCATCTCATTATACTCCCGAGGAGCAGCAGAAATATCACGACTCTATGTCTAAGGCCAAAGCGCTTTACTCCAAGATGCATCCGGATGCTCTGGACAAGTTAAAGGGTCATGGAGTTAATCTAGAGACTCATGTCAATGATATGGTTCGCAAAGATGGAACTCCCTCCACCGAGGGATATGTCAAACACGTTACGGGCGGCATAACCAAGGATATAGAGAAGCTTAAGAGCGAGAAAGCCAAGCAGCAGCGCCGAGAGAAGCTAGACTCTTTTGTCAAGCACACCTCTGACAACAAGAACCACTTCGATCATGCATTTCAGCTACATAAGCATCTGCAGGACGCTAAGGACATTCTTACTGGCGTTATGGCCAAGCATCAAGAGTTTGATCATTCAATCGGTGGAGCTAAGACGGGTCCAGAGGGTGCAGTAGCCGTCAGTAAGAACGGTGACATGTCAAAATTCGTAAATAGAAAGCAGTTCTCACGCCAAAACTTCTTGGCGGGCAAGATGCAGCAGGCAAAGAGAGATACGAATGAAAAAGTATAGAGAGTTTTTAGCTGAAGAGGCCGACACACCAAAGAAACCGGTGGTATTTGCCTTTGGTCGAATGAACCCTCCTACAACCGGCCATGCTAAGCTGGTGGACAAGGCCCATGAACTTGCGAAGAAGCATGGAGCCTATCATCAGGTTGTACTCTCCGGTTCTCATGACAGCAAGAAAAATCCATTAGATCCGGAGACAAAGGTTAAGCACGCCAAGCGATTCTTCCCGCATACAAATATTCGTGCTGCTACAAAGACTGAACCAACTCTAATGCATCATGCCGCGCGTCTCAATAAGGCTGGTCATGATCACCTCATAATGGTGGCAGGTTCAGATCGCGTGCATGAGTTCCACAAGCTGCTACACGCGTATAACGGCAAGCCAGACAAAAATGGAAATATACCCTATAGCTTTAAGAAGATTGACGTCGTGTCGGCCGGCCATAGAGATCCAGACGCTGAGGGTGACGAGGGAATATCGGCGTCAAAGATGCGCGAGCACGCTAAGAATAAGAACTTCAAAGAGTTTCGTAAAGGTGTACCAGATCACGTAAGTCATGAGCATGCCAAGGAACTATTCCACGACGTGCGCAAGTCGATGGGACATGAATAATGTCACAGTTTAGAAAAGACACTCATACATATCTCAATCAAGAAAAGACCATCTTTGAGGTGGTCATGCTTGCCGATCAGTACGGCAATCTGGTTGGTCCTGCCAATCCATCTGAAGCCGCGACGTCAAACGCGTGCGGAAGCATTTCATTCGAAGAGGTAGCATACTGATGGGAAAGAGATATTACACAGGACTGTCCAAGTCGACTGTTTCTAAGAGAAAATCACAATTTAAGAATCAAACTGATATGAGCGATAGAGATCCATCTGCTTATAAGCCGGCCCCTGGTGATCTTACCAAGTCAGGCGAGTATAAGCAGACTAAGAAGTCTAAACATACGGAGAAGTATTACAGAATGTACGGAGAAGAAGTAAACTACGTAGACGAGTCAGCAGAGGCCTCTCTGAGAAAGAAAGCTGAGAAGTCTGGCATATCTTATGGCACACTGAAGAAGGTCTATAACCGTGGTATGGCTGCGTGGAAGACCGGTCATAGACCGGGCGCTACTCAGCAGCAGTGGGCGCATGCCAGAGTTAACTCATACATCACGAAGGGTAAGGGAACTTACCACGGTGCTGATAAGGATCTGCGCGAGATAGAGGAGGGTGGTCTCTGGGCCAACATTCACGCCAAGCGCAAGAGAATTAAGCATGGGTCCAATGAGCGCATGCGTAAGCCAGGAGAAAAGGGTGCTCCAACACCAGGAGCTTTTAAGACTGCCAAAGAGTCAGTTGAGCTCGATGAGATCATGAACCCAGCCATGCGCCGCGCCAAGCTTATCAAGCGCATGCTAAAGCCAGTTCACGACAGCCCGAAGCACTTCAAGACAAAAGAGACATCGGAACCACAGTCTACTAATTCTAATGATTCTAGCTCGCGGTTTGACACCACTGACTCAACCGTTAGAATCTATAAGCGCGATACACCAGGTCAGTAAAGTTATAAATATTGGAAAGTTGAGGGCATCATGAGCGCTATAGAAACTATCAAGAGAGTAATTCTAGAGGCTAAGTACAAGGGTAGAGAAGTGCCTTTGAACAAGCCTATGAAGGGCGATGTCAAGAAGTCCAAAGTATTTGTCAAAGATCCAAAGACTGGCAATGTTAAGAAAGTTAATTTTGGTGATAAGACACTTAGCATTAAAAAGAATATTCCGGCTCGCAAGAGATCATACTGTGCTCGCTCGTCGGGTCAGGGTAATTTGAATAAAAAGACCAGTGCCAATTATTGGTCTAGACGCGCGTGGAATTGTTAGGAGATATTATGGAACAACTAGTCGCACAGTTAAAAGTCGTGCAAGCCTCGGTCTTTGCTTTATATCTCAAGGCTCACAATTTTCACTGGAATGTAGAAGGTCCAGACTTTGCGCAATACCACTCTTTTCTAGAGAATCTGTATAATGAGTTATGGTTGTCCGTAGACGCTATCGCTGAGCGCATTAGAACAACTAAGTCCTACACACCAGGTTCATTTTCAAGGTTTAAGGACCTTTCAGTAATTGACGACGAGTTAAACATCCCATCGGCTCAGAGCATGTTGTCCAAACTCCGTGATGATAATGTCAAAGTAATAGAGGAGCTGTTTAAAGCTCATGCTGCCGCTGAAACCGCAAAGGCTTTTGGCATAGTAAACTTTCTTGAGGATCGCATAGATGTCCATCATAAGCATGACTGGATGCTTAGATCTATAACGAGGACATAATGGAAATTATATCGCAGAGCAAGTTTACAGGATATAATTCGTCTTTTAAGTCACGTAAGACAAATCAAATTGGCCCTGGACTTAGTTTAGATGTACGGCGCAAACAAGATTTAGAAGCAAAGGCAATCAATGACAAGCAAAATCAAGAACAAGCCAAAGCAAAAGAAATATCTCGCGGAGAGAAAGAGAGAAAAACAATGCGCGCCGACCTCGAAAAAAGAGTCTCAAGCGAAGAAGCAGATCCTAATAGAAACACCGATGCCCGTCGTAAAGTCGTCAACGTCGGCCGGCCTGACACAGCTAAGAGTCCTATGGACCCGCGCTCTAAGCTGGCTAAGCAGGGTGAGATTCAAAGAAAAATAATCGAAGATCAGGAGAAAAACTCAATGACGTTTCAGAAGTATCACAGCCTGCCCGACGATCTAGTGAATGCTGTTCGCTTGGTCATGGAAAAGAAGAACCCGTTTGTCAAAGATAATGACAAAACGTCTGCAAAGAAAGACGACGATGTTGACGACTCGGACGATAAGAATATGAAGTCCAAGAAGTCTGAGAACGGCGATGACGTCGATGACTCTGAGAATTCTGAGAAGATGGTTGGCAAGAATGGAAAGACCAAAGTCGATATCGCGCCAAAGCTAAAAGTCTCTAACGAAGAGCTCAAGGGCGGTCAGAAGAAGCTTGACAAGAACAACAACGGCAAGCTCGACAAGCATGACTTCAAGATGCTTCGTAAGGAAGAGGTCGAGCAGGTCGATGAAGCATCTTCTTTTTATGTAAGATCCGTTAAAGGCTCGCATGGAGACGATAAAGTTCATGGAAAGCATAATGATCTCAAGTCTGCATTGGCTTCTGCTCAAAAGATAAAGGGTGGTCATGTAGTTAGAACAAGTGGACCAAAGAAAAACTCAAGCTATGAGACTATAACTCATTATTATAATCCAGACGGAGTAGTTTCTAAACCGGGATCTAAAGAAGATAATCGCTTTCATCCAAAGCATGGAACAAACAGAATGGATCTGGATGAAAATATCACTCCAAATCAAGAGGTTGAGCAGGTTGACGAGCTTTCAAACAAAACTCTTCGTAACTACACCGGCGCTGCCACTAAGGAAGATATTACTCTATCGGATGAAGAGACAGCTCGCATCCTGGCAAAGCTGAACGAGGCCGATGACGATGAGGACAAGCACGACGGACCAGAGCACATTGTGATGCAGCTGCGCAAGGCTAAGTCGCTTGGCGCAGCAAATCGTCCGATCCACTTTCATGACGGCTCAAAGGTAAATGTATCCTCAGGTCATGTGCGGAAGGCGCTTGACATGCACAATTCCTTCAAGAAGACTCTGGATAAGGAAGAGTTTACCAAGAAGCTCCAGGCCTCTCACTCATCGTTCAAGAAGGCTATCGGAGAGAGATGAGGAAATTCTTAAGCTTCGTCGAAGCTAAGAAGCAGGAAAAGAAGAAGAAGTCGGAGGTACCACAACCTCCGACTAATGTCTCGTCACCTCTGCGCGGCGCTAATCAGGACTACTCTGGTGTAACGCCTAGTCATGACAATGCCGACTATACTATCAGTGACTGAATGCCATGTATGGAGTAACTGGACCTAATCATCCTAGATATGGCGCCATAGGTGCTGCTTCCGGCAAGCGATGGTATCATAATTCTATAAATAACAAAGAAATTTATTGTATAGAAAATCAGGAACCACCTGGATATATTCTGGGAAGACTGAAAAGACTCAAGAAAGGATAAACATATGTCTGGATGGGGTAGAAACGATCAGGCTGTTACCGCCAACAGCACGACAACTAAAGAGACGTCGACCGGCGCGCCGATCGGTACCTATGCGCTAGTCAAGGGAGCGGGAGCGACTGTAAGCATGGCCGCTAATGCGCATTTTGGTAACACATCGGCCGGATCACGAGCAGGCGTTGATGTTACGCTATTCAGCAATGTGACGCCTGGTGCTTTCATCTCAAATATGTCAACTGGCATCTTCGGCGTAAGCGTCGTTGAAATGGCAAACAATGTCGTAAATAATTCGGCGGAGCATCCAGCTCATGCCGGCTGGGTTTATCGTAAGGCTGGTACGGGTCCAGTAGTTTCAGTCTCCGCCAACGTAACGGGAATGACAGCATATAATAATGCCGACGTTCTAGTTGTAAGGTCTACGCAGGCCGGTGGTAATGCTACTGTTACATTTACTACCAATTCAACCGGCGGTAATCTAAGCTTTTCGATTTCTAACGCTGGCGCGGGATTCCTTGTAACATCGATTCCAACGTCTAATCTAGCAATTACCAACTCAAGCGGTGGTACTGCGGCAGGTAATACAACAGTAACGCAGATTTCCGTAACAGCTGGTGGCCGAGCGGGCCGCGTACATTCAGAGACTCTTGTGGCCATGGGCTCACTGGGATCTAACACTACATCTTCAACGGGTGTAGTTGGCGCGACTGATACAGTCGCTGATGCTTCCTCGGATAATACTCTATATCCGGGCAGATAATCCAGCCAGGATAGTTTAATATGACCGACAATGCAAAAAAGACATCTGAGCTTGCTACGTCTAATACTATAGCAAGCTCAGATCGTTTAGTGTTCCTGTATCAGGCCAACACGTCTTCACCATCTACGCGCACGATAACAGTTAGGAACTTTACGAAAAACCTCGTGTCCGGACCATATGCAAACGATACTGTTGCCAATGCTGCAGGAGTAGTTCTGTATGGTCTATACCACAACGCGTCTGGGGATGTAAAAGTACGTTTGACTTAAAAATATGATCGATAATTTAAATGATGATAACTTTCTGATATACGCGGCCAAGCACTACGATAATTCATTCTGCTGTTCGACCGACGAATTTCTAGAAGATCTGAAAAGAATAAAATATATAAAGAAGCTTCTGACGCGATACATCGAGACGGGTGAGCTGAAGGAGCGGTTGATTCTAAATCATATTATAGTATTAAATAACATGTTTAGTGCTGAGCATGTCTGTAGAATACTTTATCTAAAGCTTGGTGATTATTTTAACTGCATCATGCCCTTCTTGGTTCTATTGAACGTCCTCCCTGACAAGCTATATAATATAAGAGACCAATTTGTGATCGATTTAGATATGATATCGATGGACAAAAGCATAGTAAATAAACTGAGGAAGATTTAATGTCCAAGAAGAAAACAGATAGAACTGCCCGTCGGGCTCTAGAGCTGTTTAAAGACAAGCGCTTCGGCCGGCGCGTTGTAAATAGTAAGAAGGCTTACAATCGTAAGCGCGACAAAGGTGTCGTTAACGAAACAGACTCTACTGCTCCAGTAAATGCCATGGGATCTTCATCTTCTACCGCGGGATCCGGCAACATAGATACTTACGACCCACTTCTTCAGGTCGGTAAGCGTAAACTGAAGAAATATTCTATGTTCAAAAGAAAGTCGACATAGTAATGGTAGCTAGCAGAGTGTCTGACATAAGACGCGCGATCGAAAAGTTGGCTGATATTCACGGTGATATCAGCAAGATGCTGGCGGTTCATGAAGAGCGTCTAAATCAACATGAGAAAAAGCACGATACGTTTGGAGAAGACATAGAAAAGAGAAGGATCGAGATACACGAGGTCACCAGCGATTTATATCAGGCGATTGATATGAAGACCAACAATATTATGCATGAGATACGAAAGAACGCTGAAAATAGCGCAGCTCAACATAACAGATTGAATGATAAGATCACCAGCTTATCACGCTATATATGGATTGGAATTGGTGCTAGCGTGGGCATCAGCATTATAATATCTATAGCTACTTTGGCCATAAATTTTCTACAACTAATAAAATAGTAGTTTACAATATGATCTTGTAGTGTTATAATAGATCTATATCATCTACATGGTGTGTGTTTTATGGACTGGATCGAGAGCAAGTACATCGGTCTGATATCATCTAGGCTTGCGGGCTTCAAGCGCAAGTCAGCTTCTCTTTACAACTTCAGGTGTCCGATCTGTGGTGACTCTAAAAAGAGTAAGACCAAAGCGCGCGGCTGGATCTTTGAGAAGAGTGGTGGTGTTAGATTCTTCTGTCATAACTGCGGCGCGTCTATGAATCTAGCAAGATTTATTCAGACCATAGATCCGGCCATATATACTGAGATGAAGCTCGAGCGCATGCGTGGTGGAGTCGATAGTTTTGTTCAGAAGCCGCCATCGATGGCGCTTAATTTTAGACCAGTGTTTGAGAAGTCAAACGCTTTGACTAGACTTACTCGAGTCAGCGCGCTTCACCACGACGATCCGATAAAGCGCTATGTGGTCTCGCGCATGATACCTCCCGAGTCTCACTATAGACTATTTGTAGCTGATAAGTTTTGTAAGTATGTTAATGGACTTATACCTGGTAAGTTCTCCGATTCGGCATTAGCAGCCGATGAGCGTCGACTCGTGATTCCGTTCATAGACTCTAAATCTAAAGTGCATGCACTTCAGGGAAGGTCTCTTAACGATCGATCACTTACTAGGTACATAACCATAGTTCTAGACGACAGTGTTCCGAAGATCTTTGGTCTAGACACGCTTAAGCCGGGTAAGACCTATGTGGTCGAGGGACCTATCGATAGTCTGTTCTTAAAGAACTCTATAGCTACGGCTGGCGGCGATCTAATGCTGGCCACCTCGGTAGTCGACAGAAACGATATGGTGATCGTATATGATAACGAGCGTAGGTCTAAAGAAACCGTGGATAAGATGAAGAAGGCTATCAGACAAGGTTTTAAAGTTTGCTTTTGGCCCGAAAATATCATTTACAAGGACGTGAATGATATGGTAAGATATGCCGGCATGTCTGGCGATCAGATAGCTAGAGTCATTGACGAGAACACTCACGTCGGTCTAAAAGCAGAGATGGAGCTGAGCAGGTGGAAGCGCGTAGCAAACTGAAAGATCAAGAACTGTTCTACGCCCGACTCGATGGAAAGCACGCGGCGATCGATGAAATGGCCGGCCGCGACTACGCGTATCCTAACCTGATATTTTTGTACAACAAGCTCGCGAGCAAGAAGCCGCTCGTTGAGTTCATTAGAGGATATACCGATGCATCACGCGAGCTTGGTGGCAGTTACGCGCCCAACGATAACCGAGATAGAGACCACCGATGAGCTAATATCGTACGTAGCTAGAGTATCTAATCCGTCTAATCAGAGCAACACTGAGACTGCACCCAGGCTTCTGAAATATCTTATCAGGAACAACCATTGGTCACCATTTGAGATGGCGCACGCCGTAATGGAGATCACCACTACGCGCGACATAGCGCGTCAGATCTTGCGCCATCGCTCGTTCTCATTCCAGGAGTTCTCACAGCGATATGCCGATCCAACTCAAAATCTGGGGTTTGAGAAGAGAGAAACGCGTCTGCAAGATCCCACAAACAGACAAAACTCCGTCGACACCGACTCGGAGGAGTTAAAGAACAAGTGGCTGCTCACTCAACACAGTATTATAACTCAGTCTAGACAGGCATACGAGTGGGCCGTGCAGAATGGAATCGCAAAGGAGCAGGCGCGCGCGGTTCTTCCCGAGGGAATGACTGTGTCACGTATGTACATGGCTGGCTCAGTTCGTTCGTGGATCCACTATTGTCAGCTGAGGATGGGAAACGGCACTCAGCGAGAACACCGCGACATCGCTTCATCGGCCTTGAAAATTCTTACGGACACGTTTCCATCACTGAAGGGCGCGCTTCCCACCCAGGAAGCATAAATATTTTCTTTTAATGTATGGATATAGCGTATGACTCTCACCGTAGTTAAGCGAGACGGCCGCCGAGAGCCGTTGAACCTCGATAAGTTTCACCGAGTAACAATGTGGGCTTGTGAGGACTTAAGTACGGTTTCCGCATCAGAGATTGAAATGAAGTCTCACATTCAGTTTTATAACGGAATGAAGACTTCAGAGATTCAGGAGACTCTGATCAAGGCTGCAGCTGATCTCATATCCGAGGACTCACCTGGATATCAATACGCGGCTGGTAGATTGGTAAACTATCACCTTCGCAAGGAGGTCTATGGTGCGCACGAGCCTAAACCTCTATGGGAACACTACAACAGCGTGCTTCAGGCTGGCTATTATACGTCTGATTACATTACTGGCGATAAGCCGTATAATATCAAGGATTTTGTAGAGCTCGGAGAATATATCAGACATGATCGAGACTTTGATATCGCATATGCCGGCATGGAGCAGTTCCGCGGCAAGTATCTGGTAAAGAACCGCGTCACTGGAAAGATCTACGAGACACCGCAGGTCGCCATGATGCTAATCTCAATGATCTTATTCAAAAACTACGGCAACGATAGGCTGCGATGGATAAAGGAGTTCTATGATGCTCTCTCAACTTTTGAAATATCTCTACCGACTCCAATCATGGCCGGTCTACGAACGCCTCAAAAACAATTCAGTTCTTGTGTTCTCATCGAGACTGATGACTCTCTTGACTCAATTACTGCTACGGCTTCTGCTATCACTAAGTATGTTTCTCAAAAAGCTGGTATTGGAATCGGCGCCGGTCGTATTCGCGCTATTGGCTCTCCTGTTCGTAGTGGTGATACTTCGCATACTGGTGTGGTGCCATTCTACAGGTTATTTCAATCAGCAGTTCGATCGTGCTCACAGGGAAGTGTCAGAAACGGCGCGGCTACTCTATACTATCCTGCTTGGCATCTGGAGGTAGAAGATCTTCTGGTACTAAAGAATAATAAGGGTACTGAGGACAATCGTATTCGTCATATGGACTATTGTGTCCAATTTAACAAGGTGATGTACGAGCGACTGCTTTCAGGAGATACTATAACGCTGTTCTCGCCGGCCGACGTTCCAGAAATATATGAGACGTTCTTCACCGATGTGGATCGCTTTCGTGAGCTCTACGAGCGAGCCGAGAAAAACACCAAGCTTCGCAAGAAATCTATTCCTGCCATAGATCTATTCTCGTCCTTCTTGCAGGAGCGTAAGGACACCGGTCGTATCTACCTGATGAATGTAGATCACGCCAACGACCACGGTGCTTTCATTAAAGATATGGCACCAATTCGACAGTCCAATTTATGCTGCGAGATCGACCTTCCAACCAAGCCGATAAATAATGTTCTCGACGAGGCTGGTGAGATCAGTCTCTGTACTCTAGCCGCAATTAACTGGGGAAAGATACGTGAACCTTCTGACTTTGAGCGTCCTTGCGAGCTCGTTGTTCGCGCTTTGGACGCTCTCTTGGATTATCAAGACTACCCGGTGGCTGCCGCACAAGTATCCACGATGGATCGACGTCCTCTCGGTGTTGGCATCATTAACCTTGCTTATTGGCTTGCTCGTAATGATATTAGATACGATGATGTGGATGGAAAGGGCCTGACCAAGCTTCATGAGTACCTCGAAGCCTGGTCCTATTATCTTATTAAGACCTCAGTAGCATTGGCTCAGGAGAGAGGATCCTGCAAAAAGACCGCTGAGACCAAGTACTTCAAGGGTATCATGCCGATCGATACCTATAAACGCGAGGTCGACGAGTTGGTTAAACCAGTATATAAGATGAACTGGGAACAGCTTCGTGAGGCAGCCAGTAAGTCTGGTATTCGCAACTCGACGCTTATGGCCGTAATGCCGGCCGAGACTTCGGCTCAAGTATCTAATTCAACCAATGGGATTGAACCGCCTCGCTCTCTAGTATCGGTCAAGCAGAGCAAGGACGGAGTCATGAAGCAGGTCGTTCCCGATGTGCGTCGCCTTAAGAACAAGTATGACCTGCTGTGGAGCCAGAAGTCGCCCGAGGGATACCTAAAGATTTGCGCGGTGATTCAGAAGTTTGTGGACCAGGGAATCTCAGTAAACACATCATATAACCCGCGACACTACGAGGGAGAGCAGATCCCGATGTCTGAGCTGATGAAGCACGTGGTCACGTTTTATAAGTACGGCGGAAAACAGCTCTATTATATGAACGTTTCTGATGGTTCTGGAGAAATAGAAATTAGTGATAAAGGAACACTTCAGCTTGAACCAATTGATGAACAGTCTTGTGATTCTTGTACCATTTGAATAATAGTTTCTTACTTTTTAGAAAAAGAACCAGTAAGGGCAGAAAGATCTAATGACACACCTCATAGCCAACCTGCCGCCCGTGAGGTGCTACGTACGGAGAGAGTTCTTATACGACTTTGAGAAAGGGCACGGCGAGTTCGAGCCGTGCTTCTGGACAAGCATAAAGTCTATACGGGGTGAAGCTTTCAGGATAGAGGCGTATCTCCACGACTACGCGGCGCTGTACGACAAGCTACCGCTCCACGCCTTCGTGTGGAGGACAGACGTCAAGGAGCGCGATCTTCTCAGTCTAGACCACCTGCAGATCTGGGACTGTCTGTCGTACGACATAACTATACTCGAGAAGAAGCTGTTATCAGGTCTGAAGTGCAAGTTTTACTCCAAGAGCAAGCAATGGGTCTACGGCAAATACATGTTTACCGTCGACAGCTTCTCGCCTGACTCAAACGTTCTCAACGTCGGCTTCAGCGAGGACATACCTGACCATAAGTCGTTTAACTTCATCATGTGCGATAACGGACAGTTCGCTGCACAGCCAAACAACAGGACGCTCATATTCGAACCTTCCAACAACCCGTCCACCCTGAAGTTTCCAGACTTTAAGGTCGCCACTAGAAAGTGGTCGGTTGAGTCTGAGTCTAAGTGGGCCTTAGGCGACACCGACACTGTAATGTATCTAAAATCAGAGGACAAGCCCGTATGACCGTGTTTGATATAAAGGGTAAGCGGGACCAGTCTAAGAATCGCCTGTTCTTCGACGATCCGGTCACCATAGCTAGATACGACGTGCATAAGTATTCGTGGCTTGACAAACTGACCGAGCGCCAGCATGGATTCTTCTGGCGCCCGCAAGAGGTCGACGTGCTGCGCGACGCTAAGGACTTCAAGGCGCTGTCCAAGCACGAGCAGCACATCTTCACCTCTAACCTGAAGCGTCAGATTCTTCTAGACTCGGTGCAGGGTCGCGCTCCAACCATGGCCTTCGGTCCTATCTGCTCGCTGCCAGAGCTCGAGCTCTGGCTATCTGCGTGGACGTTCTCAGAGACCATTCACTCAAAATCATACTCGTATCTAATTCAAAACGTATATCCCGACCCGTCCAAGGTGTTTGACGAGCTCATGGACGTCGCTGAGATCGTGGAGTGCGCCAAAGACATTAGTAGTTACTATGACAAACTCATTCTTCATAATAATCTATTAATTGCTAATACTAAGGCATATACCGGCAACGAGTATGAGCACAAAAAGGCGCTGTGGCTTACGCTGATGTCGGTCAATATTCTCGAGGGTATTCGTTTTTACGTCTCCTTCGCGTGCTCATGGGCTTTTGCTGAGGTGAAGAAGATGGAGGGCAACGCCAAGATCATTAAGTTCATCTGTCGCGATGAGAACTTACATCTGGCAGGTACGCAGCAGTTGCTGAAGGTTCTACCACAGGATGACAAACACTTCGCAAAGATCGCCAAGGATACCGAAAAGGAGTGCGTCCAGATGTTTGTAGCGGCGGTCGAGCAGGAGAAAGCTTGGGCCAAGTATCTGTTCAAGGATGGCTCCATGATCGGACTAAACGAGCCGCTTCTGGTGCAGTATATCGAGTGGATCGCTAACAAACGCATGACTGCGGTGGGTCTTGATTCTCCCTACAAGGGAGGATCAAACCCGCTTCCATGGACCACTAAGTGGATATCAGGCTCAGAGGTTCAGGTAGCGCCGCAAGAGACCGAGATCACCTCATATGTAGTCGGAGGAGTCAAGCAGGATGTCAGTCGCGACACTTTCAAGGGTCTATCGTTATAGTAATAAATAGATTCATGACATGGATCTATGGTATCAAAAAATTCACAAGTGATGATATAGGCGATAACTACGGTTTCGTTTATATGATTACTTGTCTGAAGAATAATAAAAAATATATCGGTAAGAAGTGGTTTTGGGCTTCTCGCAAGAAGAAGATCAAGGGACGCAAGCGCGCCAAACGACTTAAGCTTGAGTCTAATTGGAAGACGTACTATGGGTCTTCAGAAGACCTAAGCAATGACGTCGAGAAGTATGGAGTCGATAAGTTTAAGCGCGATATTCTAGTGCTGTGCAAGACTAAGGGTGATTGTTCATATCATGAAGCTAGATTAATAATAGAACAAGAAGCTTTGTTAAAAGAAGACTATTATAATAGATGGTTATCTTTAAAAGTTCACGCAGATCATCTTTCTTAATATATTTGCGGAGTGAGGAGAAATAACCTATGACGAAGCCAATACGTCTATCGAGCAGGCAGAGCTCTCTATCGAGTAAGACCGAGGGGTCGACTTATATTATAGATAAGGGATGGGGCAGAGAAATAATTTTTGCTGATGAGCCGTCATATTGTGGTAAACTCATGCAGTTTGATTGCAAGGGCAGTAAGTTTAGCATGCACTATCACGCCGTTAAAGATGAGACATGGTATGTCAGTCGAGGCTCATTTCTACTAAGAATTATTAATACTAATACCGCCAATATAACGGAGCGTTTTCTAAAAACTGGAGACTCATGGCGTAACGCACCACTTGTGCCACACCAGCTCGAGGCGCTAGAGGATAACTCTGAAATTATTGAAGTGTCTACATATGATGACGCGGACGATAATTATCGTGTCATTCCTGGTGATAGTCAGACGTCATTAAATAATAGTAGTTGAAAAAATTATACACGCTTCGCTCTTTTTTTCTTTCTATTTCTATTGTAGCTCCACTTCGACGTTTGCACGTGCTGCTGCTCGTCTAACTTCTTATAGTTAAATTTACCTCGCCACCAGCCGGTCGGTATCTCGTCTACGCTTATAGCAAACGCATTGACTATACCGTTTGTTATTCTAATCTTACCAGAGTGATTGGGTGGTAGTTTATTTTTCGGCACCATTCTTCCGCGCTCCCAACCCATTTTTTTAAACATATCAAACTCGGAAGGCTTTATAAACTTATTCATTAAACCATTGTTATACCATGCGCTGCCGTAGTGGCCGTGCTCTTTCATAACTCGACGCCTTGGTCTTCTGAAGCTTTCTTGTATTATATCTCTATGCTGAGCGCAGTACGTGCATCTAAGAGCCATATTGTTGATATTTTTATTTTCTTTTATACCATCTCTGTGGTATAATACTAAATAGTCTGGCAGTTTATTATCGATCTGCGCAAGCTTTATCCAAGTTCCAGCTCCGCACATCTCACATGAACAGCCACGCTCTGTGGCTATACGCAGCATTATTTGTGTTTCTAGAGTCATATTGTATTTATTAAGTAATATTTAATGCGGGTATAGCTCAATGGTAGAGCTTCTGCCTTCCAAGCAGAAGACGAGGGGTTCGATTCCCCCTATCCGCTTATCAGTTAAGTAAGGTAACATGAGAAAAAAGCTTCATATAGATGAAGTCAGTGAGTTTATCCGCAATACATCTGATACGACACGTATCTATCTCGGTGCTGATTCCGAGAGATATATTATTCGTAACAAGTGGTACGCTGATTATACCATAGCTGCAGTTATTCACTATGATGGATGCCGTGGTTGCAAGATCTTTGGTGAAATACAGACCGAGAGAGACTTTGACCAGCATAAGGATAGACCGCGTTACAGACTTATGAATGAAGTTTATAAAGTCTCTCATCTATACATACAGCTAGCTGAGTCAATTGGTGACAGACACTTCGAGATTCATCTAGACATAAACTCAGACAATCGACAGGGATCATATTGTGTGATGCAGGAGGCGATCGGCTACGTACGCGCTATGTGTAATGTCGTTCCCACGATCAAGCCAAACGCGTTTGCGGCTACATATGCCGCCGATCGATATAAAAGCCTTATGAAGTTGTCGGCATAAATACCAAATGCCTAAGGTACAACAACGCAACATTCCCAAAGTGCATTCTCTTAGAGTAAAAAGAATGCTTAATGATCGACGTTTCAAGCGTCGAGTCGCACAGATTCCAGTAATCCACGTAGACAAAAGCTATGATGTGCCTTATGTTGCTGGATATTCAGAAGACGGTCGTACTATATTCATTGATAGACACTTAAAGACAAAAATGAACAAGACAGATGTCGAGCGAATCCTCATTACACATGAGGTAGTCGAAAAGGCACTGTTGGATTTGTTTAACCTGAGTTACCAGCAGGCTCACCATATAGCGATATATGTAGAGCATGAGGCTACGATAAAATCTGGTATAGACTGGCGCAAGTATACTAAGTTTTTAGACCCACAGGTGAAGATGATAGGATCGGAAAAAGTTAGAAAGATACCCAGCAGTCTAGACTTAGATCCTTATAAAGATGAAAAAGATTTCGAGTTACTGAAGAGGATGAAGCTAAATGCACGTTGAGATATACACCAGGCCCGGCTGTGGTTTCTGTGACAAGACCAAGGATTTGCTGCGCTCCGGAAATATTCCATATATAGAAAATCGATTGGACGTCGACTTTACGCGAGAGATTCTAGTCGAAAAGTATTCTACGGCTAAGACTTATCCGGTTATCGTTGTGGATGGATTCTATATCGGCGGCTATAATGAGCTCAGTGCCTTTATGGAAGAGAGAGTTAGAAATACTAAGACACTATTGATTGGAGATTAAACTATGGAGTATAAGAGAGACACGCTGCTTGCTGATCTTCGCAACAGCATCATGGAGGTCACTTTCACCAAAGTAAATGGCGAAAGGCGTGCCATGCGCTGCACGCTCATGCCACACTATCTTCCGGAGTCGTTCAAAAACAATCCAGAGGAGCAAGAGGGTGAGAAGACCTACCATAAAGAAAATCCTGACGTTCTTGCGGTATGGGATGTTCAGAATGGTGGATGGCGATCATTTCGAGTCGACTCAGTCGAGTACGTACAGGCTCTAGATAATAACTATTAAGGAGTATAACAATGAGCGATCACTGGGGCTTTCATTTGATGCTGGACTGTTCTGAATGCGATCCAGTATCTATTAAGAGTCATGCTAACATCTACAACTTTACTAAGCAGCTTGTTAAAGACATCGATATGGTAGCCTATGGCGAGCCACAGATTGTTGACTTTGGGTCTGGAAACAAAGCCGGCTATACTTTGGTACAGCTTATTGAGACTAGCAACATCTGTGCACACTTCGTCAATGAGACAAATACCATGTATCTAGACGTCTTCTCTTGCAAGCCGTTTAACACCGATGCAGTAAAGTTTTTAGTTGGTCAATACTTTGGCGCTAAGAAGGTTAGATTTAATTTCTTAACTCGCCAGGCTTAAGTGTCTGATATAGTATTTCTAGTCGAGAGTGTAGATCGATATGGTCGACCCTATACCATCGGTGATAGACTCAAGTCGCTCTCACCAGAATGGATTGAGCACTATAACTCTGAAATAATAAGCACATATGTCAGCTGCATCGGTAAAAAAATAACCTTTCAGCCGTATAGCAGCGTTCATAGCTTTGACGCAAATAAGAAATATTATTACTTTATAGTCATTGACCACTTCAATCATGACTTCGCTGTGTACTTTCAGATGCTCGGCAAGTCTAAGCTAAAAAGACTTCACGATAATAATATTCCACTATACTTTGCGCACGATACAGAAACTATACCTCACGTAGAATATTCTACGTTCGTAAAACAGCTAGAATGGCTATTTCTGATGCGTAATGTATACTCAGATGTACATAACGAGATTATAGTAGCTACCACGGGTGGTCTGGTACCACGTCAGAGTGATTTTATCAAGCAATATTTTTATAACAGATTTAAGTTTATACAGACGCCACTTATACTCAAATACTCTGTTAACGAGCTGATTAGTACGTGCCCAACAGAAGATGAAATAGAAAGACTCAATAGCACTCTAAAGTATAGACAGTTTATCTTTCTCAATAGAGCCGCGCGATATCATAGAACTATGCTTCTGCATGGAATTAGAGCCCAAGGTCTTATAGACAACGGATATATCAGTTATACGGGAGCATGTCACTACGATGCAAATACAATCATCTCTCAGACGGATTATGCTCGAGCTGTAAGAGATGACGTCAATCGAGGACCACTTCCTATACTAAAATTAGATGAGTATGAGTTTACTGATAATCGTCCAAGATCGATCCCACTGTCTCTTCAGCAGCTGTGGAGATCTTACTACGATATAGTGTCAGAGACTGGCGTTTTGTACTCTATTCCCGATCATCTTGATCTAACCATAGTTTCTGAAAAGACAGCTAAGTCTATGCTTCTCATGAGGCCGTTCATGGTCAACGGTGGACCATATGTTCTTAAGACGCTGCAGCGCTGGGGATTTAAGACATATGATTTTATATTTGACGAGAGCTATGACATAAAAGAAAACGTAATAGACCGTCACGAGATAATACTAAATAATGTTAAGAGATATCGCGATAATCTTAACGATCTAGACAACGTAATGATCGATGCTAAAAAGATATCAAAGTATAATAGGCATCATCTGTTGAATGCAGACTACGAGCAACTCTTAATCAACGAGCTAGTGAGTATACAATGATAAACAATTATGATCTGCTGGAGACTAATGAGGTCTCGTCCAATGCTAATGGCGGCACAGAGCTAATGCTGCGATCGGTATATGATGGAACGATTCCAAGAGATCTCATCGAGCAGTTTCAGATTATTCCGTCTCGCCCTAGGGCTCTTAAAGAAGACAAGATTCGTGTAATGAACGTGCACGATCTTCCCGAAGATCCAGAGTCAGCTAAGTTTCGTGACAAACAGTTTAGACAAAATTTTCATAAGTTTATTTTTGTTTCCAACTGGCAGTACTCTAGATATCAGTACGTGCTTGGCATGGATTATTCAGACAGAGATATAGTTATTGAGAACGGTATCAGTATTATTAAACCCAACTGGGCCGCTAAGCTCGCCGACAATACTATTCGACTGATATATGCATCGACACCGCACAGGGGTCTAGAGCTGCTGGTGCCTGTATTTCAGAGATTGGCCGAGAAGCATCCTGAGATTCACCTGGACGTATTCTCAAGCTTTAAGATCTATGGTTGGGCTGATGCCGACAAGAAGTTCGAACCTCTCTATAAGATCATTCAAGATCATCCTCAGATGACATATCACGGATTCAAGCCGAATGACGAGGTAAAGGGTTATATGTCAAATAGTCATATTCTAGCCTACCCGTCGATTTATCTCGAAACAGGATGCCGAGTACTCATGGAATCAATGTCGGCTGGACTCTCGTGCGTTCATCCTAACTATGGCGCACTGTCGGACACGTCCGGTTCACTTACTCACATGTATCACGGCTCATCTAACCCTCAAACACACGCTAGTATCTTCGCGGCAAATCTGGACTATATCATTCAGCAGTATAAGACCAATCGTGAAAACATGCTCAAGAGAGCTGAGGCAGTCGCTGCCTATGCCAACCAGCGGTTTGATCTCAAGCTTATATTGAGAAGATGGCATGATACTTTAGCAGAGCTGGCCGAAATGTATCCAGCTGGCGCCAGAGCTCCCAAGAAGCTGGAAGAGAAATTTGTATATAGAGTTGGATAAAAATAATTGTTTACTTTCTCTCTTTCTATAAATATAATAGTACTAGAACGATGACGGCACAGATCATAAACTTTCCGCTGAAGAACGCTAGAGTCAAGCCAACTCCACCTATGGATGAGGAGGCTGTTATGGCTGGCGTTGATAGCATGAAGCATACTCACATAAATGAGACTCTGGCTGCTGCTGCTCAGATGCTGTTTGAGAGACTGTACGCGGCAGGTTTTGACTTTTCAGAGTTCAAGAATGAGACGGAGCTCAAGTATGGCTCGTTCCTCATAGAAGCTATGCACTCTCTACTGTGCAAGTACTATGATGTGTATCACCCGTTTCAAGACGTTGCTAAAAAGATCTTCATCCGCGACGACCAAGGTGAATTCGTAGTTACGGACGAGTTACACATGCGCTTTATCGACGGTAAGAAAAAGGGCTCCTGAGAGACTTTACATTATGCTTATTTTGGACTTGAATCAGGTTATGCTTTCCAATCTCATGGTTCAGATTGGAAACCACACAAATGTTGCCGTCGACGAAAACATGGTGCGGCATATGATCCTAAACACTATTCGATCGCTGAATGTAAAGTTCCGCGGTGAATACGGCGAGATGATCATTGCTGCTGACGGACCTAATAGCTGGCGGCGTGACATATTCCCCTACTATAAAGCCAATCGCAAAAAGAGTCAGCAGACCTCTGAGCTTAATTGGACCAGCATCTTTGAGTGCATGAATAAGATTCGTGCCGAGCTCAAGGAATTCTTTCCATACCGCGTAATTCATCTGGATCGTGTGGAGGCTGATGACGTCATTGGCACGCTGGTCTATGACTTTCACAAGACCGACTCGATCATGATTCTATCTGGCGACAAGGACTTCAATCAGCTTCACTTTCACGGCGTCAAGCAGTATGATCCTACTCGTAAAAAGATGATTGTCTGCTCGGACCCAGAACTCTATCTGGAGCAACATATTCTCCGTGGTGACAAGGGAGACGGTATTCCAAACATTCTCTCTTCTGACAACTGCTTTGTAGTAGGAGAGCGTCAAAAAACCCTGACACAGAAGAAGATGGATGCTCTAGTTGATCTGGGCTTAGCTTGTAAGTTTGATCACCAGTACTTTCGCAACCACGTTCGTAACTCAAGTCTAATTGATCTTCGGTGCACACCGGATGAGTACAAAGAAAAGATTAGAGTGTCGTACAACGAGCAGTCCTCAAAGACAGGCTCAAAGATGATGAACTATTTTATTAGCAACAGGCTTAAAAATCTGATGGAACATATCGGAGACTTCGCATGAAACTTGGTGTCGCGGAGATCTTAGAGAAAGTATCTAAAATCTCGCGAAGATCTGATAAGGTCAATGAGCTACGAAAGCATGATAGCTTCGCGCTCAGGACAGTACTGCAGGGCGCTCTAGACCCTAGAGTCGAATGGCTTCTTCCGGAGGGTACACCTCCTTTCAAGAAGAACGATCTAGTAGATTTAGAGAGTGTGCTATATGCAGAAGCCAGAAAGCTTTATCTTTTCGTGAGAGGAGGTAACGACAGCCTGAAACCGCTGAAAAGAGAGACGCTCTTCATTGAGCTGCTCGAAACTCTAGATCCAGCTGACGCAGACCTGCTCTGCGCGGTAAAGGACAAAAAGATTCCTTACAAGGGAATAAACAGACAACTAGTTAGAGAGGCATTTCCAGGATTACTACCAGATGAGCAAGAGCAGAAATAATCGCTATCGCGATAACCTCGATGATATGGATTATGAACTTGATCCATATGAGCGCAAGTCGGAATATCTAGAAAAGAAACGTTTTAAGCGCATGCAGAGAGCGTTGAAAACTAAAGATATTGATATGTTACTTCAACAAAACGACGATTATGATGATAATGAATATGTTTATGATTCTGAATCTCAGAATAAATATAACTACGAGAAGTAATGATGCCAACTTATACCTTCATAGACAAAAACGACGGCTCAGAGATTACTGAATTTATGACAATTTCTGAGCTGGACAACTTTCTAAGAAAGAATAACAACTTGGAGCAGGTGATAGGCGCTCCGGCAATTGGTGACTCGGTCAGACTCGGATTAAAGAAGCCTGATCGCGCCTTCACAGATCATCTCAAAGAGATGAAGAAGAATCATTCTAAAGGACTGTCTCGATCGACGATCAACACCTTTTAACTGAGTAATATGCAGCAGAAGAGATTGACTAGAAAAGAAAAAAGAAAACTTAGACAGGCTGGAATAGATGAAAACAATTCTTACGACTATCTCTTCAAGCACAGCTTTCAGCTAAAGAACATACAGCCTCTGACTAACAACCAGAGGTTAGCGTTTGATCACTTCGCTAAAGACAAAAACATACTGCTTCATGGTGTGGCCGGTACCGGAAAGAGCTTTTTGTCGCTGTACATGTCACTCAATCAGATACTCAGCGGTCAATCTACTTATGAACGCGTGGTTATTGTTAGAAGCGTAGTTCCTACTAGAAATATGGGTTTCCTACCAGGAAACAATAAGGAAAAATCTAGAGTATATGAGGCACCATATGTGGCAATTTGTAATGAGCTTTTCGGTCGAGGCGACTCGTACGCTAATCTTACAGCTAAGGGGTTTTTGGAGTTTATATCTACTTCTTTTGTACGCGGCACTACTTTTAATGATTGCATCGTTATCACCGATGAGATCCAAAATATGGACCTGGGCGAGCTCGATTCTGTAATTACTCGAGTCGGAAAGAACTGCAAGGTTCTGCTGTGCGGCGACTTCAGACAATCAGACTTCAGGCGTGACGCCGAGCGCTCCGGTCTCATGAAGTTCATTAGCATTGTCAAGCAGATGAGCTGTTTTGAGTTTGTGGATTTCAATGAAAATGACATCGTAAGATCAAATTTGGTTCGTGAATATATCATAACTAAGGACAGACTGGGTATCAGTGTTTAAGCATGAGCTACTAGAACATCAAGAGCTAGAGTCAGTAACTACGGACTCTGGTCGATTCTATACGACACCAGACGGAAAGAAGTATCCATCGGTAACCACCGTGATAGGAGCAGCGTCTGATAAGACGTGGCTCTACGAGTGGCAAAGGCGTGTCGGCAAGAAGAAAGCTCAGGAGATAACCAGCCGTGCGGCTACTAGAGGAACTAAAATTCACCGCATGTTTGAGAAGTATCTCATGAACGAGAGCGACTATCTCGACAACGCCGTGCCTATTAATAAGTCTTTGTTTCTAGAGATGAAGCCTATTGTAGACAAAAGAATGAGTAAGATCTATGGCGTAGAACATACTCTCTATTCTCATCGTCTGAGAACAGCAGGTAAAACAGACGTTATTGCCGAGTTTGATGGTATCGCGTCCATAGTAGACTTTAAGACATCCTCTCGACTAAAAGAAGAGAGTGATATTCGCGGTTACTTTCAGCAGGCAACCTGTTACGCTCTAATGACTGGCGAGCGCCATGGCATTCACATTCACAAGATAGTGGTGCTCATATGCACTCCTGAGGGCCCGCAGGTCTTTGTTCAGAAGACCAAAGACTACGTCTCTGAGGTGGTACACATGTTCAAGAATCATATGTACTTTATATAATACATGTGTTATAATTTAACATCAAGTCAATGACCAGTGGGTTATAGAATCATGGCCAAGCGAATCGCAGACCGCAGGTTTAAGCGTGACAAGGTAAAGCGTATCACCAAGACCGAGGAGTATCTAATTAATTCCAAGTATATTGGTGACGAGCCTACATATACCGGTGAGACACTCACTGACGCTCAGCTCTCGCGCGCCTATAACTGGTACAACTACATGTGTAGGATTTCTGATGCTCGCGAGTATATTGTAGAGTATATGGAGCATATCGGGAAGAAGAACCTAGCTCGCCAGATCAAGAGCGTTTCAGATGGTCAGATTCCCACCACGGCAGGCTGGCTCTGTCGCATCATGTTGCGTGGTGGTAAGATTACTGATCGCTCCAAAGAGTTTCTTATAGATCGAGTCACGCGCGCTATCGACCACACTGAAGAGACGGTCACTGAGGAGAAGGCTGAAAAGCTGCAGCGTAGTTCGGTGGACGCGCAGGCCGCGGTTCGAGCGCGAGCTCGAGATATCATTGGCCAAATCGAGAGCATGATTGATAAGGGCATTGAGTTCTCTCTCTATGAATTCATGCAGAAGAATACTATTCCACCGATATACTCGTCTTACATCTCTAGCTACTATGAAAGGCTTGTGGCGGAGTTTGAAGAGGTTCAGACCACTGATGACGCTGATCTAAAGCATGCATATAGAAACTATACCAAGCGTCAACTGCAGAAGGAGCTGGACTTCTATAGGCGAATCGTGGATGAGGCTGATAAGTTTGCATCAAATGCTGTTCTGGTGCGTAAGGCTAACCGTAAGCCTAAGACTGTCTCAATCGAGAAAGTCATTAAGCATCTTAAGTTCAAGAAGAACGATCAGAAATATAAGCTGGTGTCAGTGGAGCCGCAGAGCATTCTGGCGGCTCAGGAGCTCTGGACCTTCAATACCAAGACTCGTCTGCTTACAGTCTATAGGGCTCAGGATCAGGGAGGTCTTGGCGTAAAGACGGTTCGTATCACGGGATTTAGTGAGAACACCTCGGCAGCTAAGCGTCTGAGGAAGCCAGAGGATTTTTTGCCCAAGGTACTGAGTGGCGGCAAGGTAACTCTCAAGAACCTTATGGATGAGATCAAGACCAAGCCTGGTCTCGTAAATGGTAGGATTACTCAAGATACTATTCTTCTCAAGGTAGTAAAATAGTAGTTTACACTGATAGTTCTTAATGGTATAATCTAAATATGACTATACACTACGAGTTTCCAAGTAATCTGACTCTAGACGAAGTGAAAGACATCATCCGAGACAACTCAAATTTCTATTTGGGTGAGCGCGACGGCTACGTCGTGGCGAACTATCTAGTTGCTGGGTCAGATACTCATCCTCCAGTCGTGGATCGTCGTACCGCGGTAATGCGTGAGCTTCGTGGTCTCGTCTTTGATTCTAATGGTCGACTCCTCGCTCGTCGTCTTCACAAGTTCTTTAATCTTGGAGAGCGTGAGGACGTGGCTCAGATCGACGTCTCTAGACACCACGTGGTATTGGAGAAGCTCGACGGCTCAATGATAACTCCATTCATGGTTGGTGATCAGCTTCGGTGGGGCACCAAGATGGGTTTGACCGAGATATCTGGCCAGGTCGAGGAGTTTGTCAAGAACTCAAGCGCTCAGTACTCTCGCTTTGCTCTTACTTTAATCGAGATGGACTGCACTCCGATTTTTGAGTGGTGCTCGCGGAAGCAGCGAATCGTAATTGACTATCCCGACGATAGCTTAGTTTTAATCGCGACTCGTGACAATGAGACCGGCGAGTACTGCGACTTCAATCGGCTAGCGACAGACATGGGTATACCAGTTGTCTCTACCATGGAGCCGATCTCTGATCTAGATGTCTTCACTCGAGAGCTTCGCGGGCGTGAGGATATCGAGGGCGTGGTGATTCGCTTTGACAACGGCCACATGGTCAAGGTGAAGACCGATACGTATATCGCTCTTCATCGAGCCAAGTCTGAGCTGGAGTCTGAGCGCAACGTGGTAAGGCTGATTCTCGAGGATAAGGTGGACGACCTCCTCCCTCTTCTTCTGGATGAAGACCGTGAATCGATGATCAAGTACAGGGACGACGTAAACCATAGCGTTCAGGCTCATGTATATCTGATCAACTCAGTTCTTGCTGCCATTCGAAATAAAGGGCAGAGCCGTAAGGACTTCGCTATCGAAAGTGAATCGATGAATCTCTCGGTTCGAACCTTTGTATTCAAGCATTGGCATAGCGTATGCGATCGAGAATCGGTCGTAGATTACGTGCTTAAGCATCTTGGTTCGAACAAGTCATACGAGAAGTGCCACGTCATTATAGCCAATCGTTGGAGAGAAGTTCATGTCGAAGAATGAAGCGCCTGAACGCAGATGCATGACTTATAGTCACGTCTGGACTGCATTTCATCGGGCCGGTAAGAGAATACAGTGATCAATACCAATGAGTTTATATCTGATGTAGAGATCCTTCATGAGACGCTATCACTCTCATATATGGAGGCTATAGTATACTGGTGTGAAGCTAGAGGTTTGGACGTAGAGTCGATCTCTCATATAGTGAAGAAGAATAGGGTCCTTAAATCTAGGCTTAAGCAGGAGGCCGAAGACCTTAACTTTCTCAAGAGAAAGAAGGGTTCCAAGCTTCCAGTATAAATATTCCGAAAAATTTTCGGAGTACTGATGAAGCTTACTATCAGAGGTAGGACTGCCAAGAGAGTACCCCGACGTCTGATAGAGGCTGCTGCCAGATGGTACGGCCGAAGACTTTTCGATCCAAAGATCTTAAGAAAATTAAAGCTCACTGTTCACTTCAAAACAATGGACATAGACATGCTCGGCGAGTGTGTCTATAAGAACCCGAAGAAGTGCAACTATCGCTACGATATTGTTATCAACAGGGACATGGGTGAGAGAAGAATTCTCACCACTCTGGCACACGAAATGGTTCACGCCGCACAGTATGTCTCAGGCAAGTATATTTCTTATAAGAGAGAGTCCATGGTGCACCTCGTTAAGTTTGATGGTGATCACTACGACATGAACGAGATAGACTACTGGGATCATCCGTGGGAGATCGAGGCTGCTGGCCGAGAGCTTGGTCTATACATAAGGTTCATCAATCACATGGTGGAGGAGGGTAAATTATGAGCACTCAGAGTCTTGATAATGAGATCGAGCAGCTGAAGGGTAAGATCTCAAACCTAGAGGATAAGAACTATGATTCCGAGAAAAAGATCTGTCGTAAGATCTCAAACCTAGAGAATAAGAACTATGATCTCGAGAAAAAGATCTGTCGTCTGTTTGATAATATCGCCGTTATAGAAGATAATCAACGTGATGCCAAGCTTTTATATAATTATGTTGAAAGGCTATATTACTCTAGGATAACGCTCTCTCCGGAGCTGTTTGAACGAGAGCTTAAGGAATTCTTCAAGAGCACTATTGACAAGAGAATATGACACCGTTTGAATGCTATAAAACGTACTCAGCTCTCAAGCTTCACTTTACATCCGACTATAACTACTTTCACTACAATGGCGCGATCAAGCTGAAGCCAGAATCATTTGAGAAGAGAAACGATAAAATATTCTTTGCTAAGATAGCGAAACATGCCGATCCGTTAAACTTCATGATGGTGAATATTCTAGACAATCCCAAGGTCTGGATTCGCAGCATGGCGTATAGTTCAGATGCTGAGAACAAGTACTCTAGCTGGCTTAAGAGAAAACAATCGCTTACATATATTTTTAAAGAAGACATAAAGAAGCTGAACAAAGACTTTGACAAGAATATAGTTGTCGAGTCGAACTCTCACCCTTCAATAGTGGTTAAATACCTGGGCGGCGAGATATCTCTAGAGACTCTGTGCATAGTGGCATCTATAACAACCGGCTGCCTTAGGTACTGGGATAAAGTCATGTCAGATGACCCGATCTGGGATGAGATCTCTAGAAAAATCAAGAAGTACGTACCGTTTTTGAACATTAATGCGTCCAAGTATAAAAAAATTATGCTGGATGCATTTAGTCAGAATTGACGTATAAATACAATGGGACAGGTTTCCCATAATACGATCAATACATCGCAACACTATTAATACGGAGAATACAATGGTAGATTTCGCAAAACTCAAGGAAATGCGCGGGCAGAAGTCCCTCGCCGGTCTCACAGCGGAGCTGGAGAAACTAAACTCAAAATCAGAGCGTAAGTCAGACGAGCGTTTTTGGGCGCCGACTGTCGACAAGGCTGGAAACGGCTACGCCGTCATTCGCTTTCTTCCAGCGCCTATAGGCGAGGATGTTCCATTCGTTCGCATCTTCGATCATGGATTTCAGGGCCCCGGTGGGTCTTGGTACATCGAGAACTCTCTCACCACGATCGGCAAGAAGGATCCAGTCGGTGAGCTCAACTCCGCTCTCTGGAACTCCGGCATTGAGGCCGATAAGGATATCGCTCGCAAGCAGAAGCGTCGTCTTCACTTCATCTCGAACATCTATGTGGTTGAAGACAAGGGTAAGTCTGAGAACGATGGTAAGGTCTTTCTGTACAAGTATGGCAAGAAGATCTTCGATAAGCTCAATGAGGTGATGAACCCTCAGTTCCCGGACGAAACGCCCATGAACCCGTTCGATCTCTGGGAAGGCGCAAACTTCGCGCTGAAGATTCGCAACGTTGAAGGATATCGTAACTACGATAAGTCTTCGTTCATGGCTCCTGGCCCGCTTAATAAGAGCGACTCGGTCATGGAGGGTATCTACAACAAAGAACACTCTCTGCAGGAGTTCCTGAAGCTCGAGAACTTCAAGAGCTATGACGAGCTGAAGGAGAAGCTGAATCGCGTACTGGCAGCTCCGATGGAAGGAATGTCTCGCAGCGCGATGGAGCAGGAGGACACCTCTCCCGCGCCAACCTTCAAGTCAAAGCCGGCGCCGGCTCCCGCAATGAATGAGACCGATGATGACGATCTTGAGTTTTTTAAGAAACTAGCAAGCGACTAAGAGAAAAGGGAGACTTCGGTCTCCCTTTTTTTATGGCCTATAGACAGAACCTATTTGCGTGCCAAAGATTTCTTGCATTATATTTGCGGGAGGCATGGCTGCTGGCACTCGGTTATCCATATAGTTATCACGATTGAACTGAGGGTTGTTGCCACGATTCTGAGTATTCAGAGAATTGAATAGACTTCCAACCAGACCAATTATTCCGGCGCCGATCTGTGGTACCATCGTTCTAGTGCCGCCCATCGCCAGAGCGCTGAGTATTCCGGCTATAGGGCCAATGCCTGGCATAGTAGCAGCAGCTCCCATCATGGTTGGGATATTAGAGCCGCGACCAGGTGACATTGTCGCTGACACACCTCTCATTGTAGCCTGCATTGGATTAAAAGCAGGTTCCATCAGCCTACCGCGAGGTGCTTGTCCCATCGCACCAGCTGTTCCCATCGCACCAGCTGGTCGACCAGCTGTTCCCGTCGCACCAGCTGGTCGACCAGCTGAACCGCCACCTTCCCGCGTATATCCTATTTTTTGAATGTGTACAGGATCACTGCCTCCAAATGGGATAGCCAGTCCATATCTCCGTAATATTCCTGACATCTGTGGTGCCTGCGGAACATCAATTGCCTGTCCATCAGCATGAGAACTTCCTTGTCCACCACCCGGAACATTATACTCTCTTCCATTATATGTTATTTTTTGTGGTGTTCTAGGCTTAGCTGGCATATATATGCTGGACTCTCCTAATATATTTCCTCTTACCCACAACTCGGCTTGCTTTTTATCGTCTCTAAATGCCGATGTTATTGTTACTGGCTTACCATATTCTTCAGCTGCAGCATAGAATTTTGATAGAAGATCTTTATCAACAGAAGATATATTTACACCAGATCCAAGCCTGACATTGGCTGGCAGCGTGGTATTATTACTAGCTGGCGCACCACGACTTACGTCTTTAGCCTCGCCTGCGCTTGGGTTAGGAGCTGCGAAGTTGCGTCCAGGCTCAGCACCCTTTTCGACCGGCACGGCATCAGGCATACTGGGTTGTCTACCGAATTCATCCGTTGCGCCAGACGCAGGTGCAGGCGCAGCAGCAGTACCGGCAGGCTTTCTAGAAGAACCAGCTTTAAATGTTCCTTCTTGCATAAACTTCTTATAACTCTCACGCTTTCTAGGCCATCCTTCTCGACTTCCGGCCACAGCATGTAATTGAGCTTCAAAATCTACTGGACTACGTCTTCGCTGCATATATGCAACAGCTGCTTTTGCCGCAATTTTAGGATCTAATAAGAGATCTGGATTAGATACTAAATCAGTTCCAATAGCTTTGCCTGTGTCTGCGTATACGGCTTTTCCTGTAATTTGAATAAAACCTCTACCACGATATTTCCATCCATCACCAGGTTGATCATTTCCTAAATTGCGTGCAGCAGGATTTTTTGATCCTGGACCATATACAGCTTCAGCTATAGCTCGTTCTCCTTGAG
>Ga0194129_10001404_pt1 | contig 39785 bp, 33 predicted proteins | sample TA2KigCa35mmetaG_FD_150862 | JGI IMG/M metagenome (GOLD analysis project Ga0194129, IMG submission 150862) | Freshwater microbial communities from Lake Tanganyika, Tanzania - TA2015038 Kigoma Deep Cast 35m | ecosystem: Environmental > Aquatic > Freshwater > Lake | place: Tanzania: Lake...
GTAGTTTCTTGTGTAGTTTCTTGTGTAGTTTCTTGTGTAGTTTCTTGTGTAGTTTCTTGTGTAGTTTCTTGTGTAGTTTCTTGTGTATTATCTATTTCTGGTATAGTTTCTTGTGTAGTTTCTTGTGTATTATCTATTTCTGGTATAGTTTCTTGTGTAGTTTCTTGTGTATTATCTATTTCTGGTATTGTTTCAATTTTAGGTGTTAAACCAAGTTTATTGAGACATAAATTAACTAAATATGTATCGTCATTACTCCAGTTATCATACTCTGTACCAGTTATTGATAAAGTTTTATTATCTATAAGTGTTTGATCTTCAAATAAACTAACTATAACTTTAACACCTTTGAATAATTCTATATTGGTAATTCTTATAACAACGTTATTTACTGTGTTTATTTTAGTATAAACTGAATCGTCTACAAGTATTTTTTGTTCGTTCATAATATATATATTTAATAACAAAATTATAATATGATTTACACAAATAATAATACATAGTATTTCAATATAAATTTATATAAAATTATATTTTAATTAAACATAGTTTTGAAAATATAAAATGCCTGAATTTAATAAAAATTGACGGAGATTGTTGGTACAACAACTCCCCTTAGTTTTTAATTATAGAGATAGTCTACTACTATCTCTATAAATAAAAATTGACGGCAACAAATATAAATCGTCAGATTTATATTTTTGCCCTGAATTTTTATTATTATATATATTAGCGAAGCTAATATATATAATAATAAAAATTGACAAAAATAAACAATATAAAAGAATAATATAATAGTATAATATAATATTATGGTTAACCAAATTGGTGGTAAAAATTATAAAAAAGGTAAAAAAGGAGGTCGGAAGACTAAAAATCCTACTAATCTTTTTGATACAAACTCTGGTTCTTTTCTATATGCACAAGTAATTAGCAAACTAGGACATAATCGTTTAGCAGTAAAATTGCAAACTGGACAAGAAGTTCAAGCAATTATTCCTGGAAGATTTATGAAAAAAGTATGGATTAATAAAGATGATTATATTGTCGTTAATTGTGTAGGGGAAAAATATTATGATGTTATTCAAAAAGTAACACTTACTAGTGGTTTAAATACTGCAACACAAGAAATGGGTGCTAAACTTGATAAAGATGACGGAGATCTATTTAATCCATTCATTGAAAATCAAGAAGAATCTGATGATGAAGAAGATAATCTTATTTCTAAAGAAGAAATAAATAAAGAAGATAATGATGATACTGGTTTTGAAGATGAACTAGAACAAATAAATTCATCTAAATTAACATTTGATAGTAAACTACAAATTAAATCACAAAAAGTTACACAAGAAAAATTAATTAAAAAAACCATTGATAAAGCTAGAGATATTAATAAAAAAAATAGAACAAAAGTATATTCAGAAGTAAAATCTAGTTCTGAAACAGAAACATCTGACGACGATAGTGGTGATGATAGTGGTGATGGTGATACAGATAACAAAAATAGTAAACCTAAGAAATATGTTATGACAGAAGAAGAAAAAAATAAAGAAATTCTAGACTTTATGAGTTAGAAGTAATTATTTGTTTATTAGTCAACCTAAAATATTTTATTTATAATTTATTTTTTTATAAATAAATAATAATATGTCAAATAATTATTACTTTTATTATAATGCCGTATATACTGGTAATATAAATACAGTAAATGAAGAAGATGAAGGTGTAGAAGAAAATATAATTCCATATTCAAGTGCTCCACAAACACCAAATAGTGTTACATTTACAACTTTTATGCCAGTATGTTATTTTCTAGAAGCAACTGAACATTATAAAATATGTGAAACTATGTTATCATCAACTAATTATAAAAATTATAATGTAGAATATTACACTAGTTTTAATGAATTAATAAATAACATAAAAACAATATCAACTGCGATACAAGGTTTAACAAGCTGGGAAAATCCAAATGATATAATATTAGCATCATCTATTGATGAATATTTAGAATTAATAATAGGTGAATCTGTTATTAATACTATTTTAGAAATTAATCTTTTATTAAGAAACAATTTTACATCAGAAGAAGATATAACTAAAATTAATATTATAACATCAAAATTAGAAAATTGGTATACTAATTTAGATAATATTGGTAAAATATTAAATTTTGAAAAAATAAATAATATTCAAGCATACGTTACTTGTTTAGGTATATTAATCATGCCTATTAAATTTGTTGCAAAAGTAATAGAAACATCATCTTTAATAATTAATGATGACTTTTTATTTAAAAAAATTGGAATTGGAAATTGTTCACGTAATATTATGTTATTGTCTTTAATTAATAAAGATATTGCAAAGAGTATAATCTTAAAAATAAATAAAACAGAATATACTAAAAAACTTTTAGAAAAATTTAATTTTAATAATATACAGATAACATATATTGATATATTAGCATTAATAGGTGATTTAACAAATATATTAGATATTATTGACTTATCTATTATATTAGATTATAGAACATTTGATAATAATAATTTTTTACATATATTATTATGGTCTATTAGTCATAGAAATTTTTCTGAAAATAAATTAAATTTTATTAATAATTTAAATAATGATATTTTTGGGAAATATATTTACGAACTTGCATTTATAAAAAACGATTATGATATGATACCGTTAGAATTTACAAAATATGACTATAATATATCACATTTTATTAAATCAATATATTTAACTAACCCATTAAATACAGTAAAAAATCTAAACTTTGATACAATTGGTTTAACTCATAGTCTGATGGACAATTTAATTGATTTATTATCCGATCAAGATATTCTAGAAAATATAGATAATATTTGTGAAATCTTTGAAAAAGAATTAAAATATACTATTAAATATACTAGAACTAGACATATTAGAAAAAAAGAGGAAAAAAAGAGAAATTATATTACTATACAAAGAATTATAAATATATGTGTTAACAATAAACTACCACTAAATAATTATATAAATTTACTAGCATACACAAGTGATAATATTGTTACAGAATATTTAACTTATATTACAGATATTTATGAAATTGCAAATAATAACTGCGAAAATAATGATGAAGATGAAAAAATATATGATAACGAATTATTTAATAAAGCATATTTAATATGGAAAAATATAGAATTTTTACATTATTATAATAATGACCCATTTTCATCAACAGATATTAATGATATTTATTTAGGAAATATTATTAAGTATACTAAAATATTATTAAAAGTACTAGAAAGAAGAATTATAGAATATCCAGAATATTTCTTTATAGATAATTTTATTAAGAAATTAATATCTATTTATGGTTATTCTGAACAAATTATAAAAATATTATTTTTACTTAACAAAGAAATAATACCAAATGAAGAAATAGATGATATTTTTCATAATTTAGATCTTAATAAAATTTATAAAGATGTTGTTAACTTATTACAAAAAGAAATAAGTATAAATAAAGAATTATTTAACTACTGTTTACCTAAACTAATTCAATATATTAAAAGTCATGAAGATTTTAAATTATTTGTAGAAGAAACTTTAAATAAAGAAATATTATATTGTTCAGAATTACCATTAGATATAAAATTCGGTAAAACTGCACTTGATATTTATTATCATTTTACACATCATTATAAAGTAACTTATATTTTACCAGAAACAAATAATATAATTGAATATAAACATAAATATGGATTAGCATTAACTGATGTTATTATGGGATACGAACATTCACAGTGTTTTATTATAGAAGAAGTTATAAATACTTTTGAGATAGATGAAGAGTTTATAAATAAATATAAATTAAGAAAAAGATTTATAGATTCACATAAATTTTTTAACAAATATTCGTCTTATAATTTTATTTATTGGTATGATATTTTTGTTAAACTAATTAAATTTGAAGCGTCTATGTTAAATTCACAAGTATGTGAAATAATATTTTCAAATGAAATTGCCTATAATATTTCCAGAATATGGATTAAATATGGTTATTTAACAAATAACTATATTCCAAATTATATATATTATTTTGATAACTTAGTTGGACAGATATTATTGTCAAATGATTTTAAACAATTTATTAAAACAAAAGTTATACAATTAAGTGATTTTTTGAATAGTACAAATATAACTAAATTATTTTTAAGAAACACAGAATTTGATTTTATCTTTAGTGATAAAAATTTAATAGAAATATTTATAAAAGGAATTTATGAGCATAGAAACTTATTAATTGTTATGATTGAAAAAAACAAAATAAACTATGAAACATTAATGAACATTACAATAAATATAGGTTTTCCAGCAGAATTATTACTACATAGAATAGAAAGAATAGAAAGAATAGAAAATAAAACTATTATTGAAAAAATCTTTGATTATATAAAAAAAACATATATATACAGCTCTCAAAACTATAATCAGAATGAAAATGATAATGAAAATCTATTGTATAAACTTTTTAATATAACTCTTTATAATAATTTAGATCTATTAAACTTAGTTTTAACATTTATATTTCAAAATTTTGAAATGAGTTATATTTTAATTAAAGATCTTTTCAAAGAGTGTGAGCTAAATTATTTTTCTATATATTCTTATATAAACGCTCTTAATAATATAAAATTCCAACTGTCATTAAAAAATTTATTAAATTTCCTAATAGATGAATTTATTAAAAATGATTATGAAATTCCTATAACAACTATTATAAATAATAATCCAGGCTTTTTAGAGAAATCAAAAGATTTTTCACTTACTGATAAAATAAATATATTATTAAAAATAAATAGTCAAATTGATAAAAAGATTATCGTAAAATTATTAGAAAATATAGAAGATAGAAATGATTGTGATGTGTATAAGATTTATAACTTGATAACTTATTATTTTAATAAAGTCGATAGTAACTATTTTAATAAAAATATATTTTTAATATTTCCAGAGTTAATAAATACTATTAATATTAATAGTGAAGATGAAAATAATAAAGAATATAATAAAGAACTGGTTAATGAATTAATTGAAAAATCTATATATGACGAAACTTATTATAACTATTTAATAAATTTCAAATTTATATCTAATCATATAAAACAATTATTATTAAATAAGTATATTAAATCAGATTATAATTTATATATATCAACTATAATTTTTTTTGATGAAGACATAGAAAGTTTAATAAATAATGACATTAATTTTAGAACAGCACTTATGAACTATACTTTATTAAATAAGATATTAACAAAGAAAGATATTAATAAAAATATTATTTGTGAACTTAAGAATAATTTAAATAGATATTGTATTTCAGAATGTTCACCTGAAATTATAATGAAATATATTGACTATTATACTTACGATAATTTCTTAACTTTTGATAAAACAGGAAAATATAACTTATTTTCATTTTATAAAAGTAGTGAAATAATAGATTATATTTTAGAGAAATTTAAAGATACAGATATTTTAAATGTAGAAGATAATTTCAAACAAACATCTTATTACTATTATATTAAATTTAATAATATTAACAACATAGATAAATTAAATAAAATAAATTTAAAGATATTTATAAAACTTTGTAGATCGGATATAGATGATACTACTTTAATGGGAATAATAGATAGTAAACAATATATTCTAGATTTAGTTGATGAAAACTATAATTGTATCGGTTATTATTTAATGAAATATAGACAAGAATTATTTAAAAACTTAATGTTTCAAAATTATATAGTTAATAATATTAACTATCTTAATAAGATAAATATTAATAACGAGACACTTTTGATGGTTATGATTAGAAATAGTAAGGATCCTAATATAGAGGAACTAATTGAATGGTTGATTAATAAGAAATTAATAAATTCAACAAATAGTTATGGTGAAACTAACTCAGGTTCGTTATTATCTTATGCACTAAAATATAACCATGATTTATTTAATCCATTAATTAACATTCTACAACTTTTAGAAAGCTGTATAGACATTACTGATTATATTACTAATTTAATAGATATTAATTGTGAGAACTATAAGTCTGACAAAATTAAGTTAAATTTAGTTGAAATAGCAACAGTACTCTCAAGTGAAACATTACAAATACTTATTAGAAAACTTAATAGAAGAAAATTAAGAGAGATATTTAATGAAAAATTTAAAATAAATAAAAAGAACTATAACTTATTACTTCTTGCAATGTATAATAATCCAGAGTCAGTTGAAGTATTAACTAATCAAGATATATGTGATGATAATTATATTCAAGATACTTTAAAATTAATAGATAAAATAGAAGATATTTTAGAATTTCAACCAGGTAGTTTTTATTATTTACAAAAAAGTACTAAATTTAAGAAATATATAACACTAAATTTAGAAGAACATTTTTATGGTTTTAATTATAAAAATAAGTTAACTCCCGAAAATATAAATTCAGTAGAACATTATATTGTTGGAAAACAAGAATTTGATAATAACTATATTATATGTGAATTGTGTATGTTATACAAACCTAAAGTTATATTTACAGAATGTAGACATAAGTTTTGTATAGTTTGTGCATTAAAGTCTAAAAATTGTCAGTTTTGTAGAGCAGAAGTTAGTGATGAAAATAAAATACTATTTTAGTAATAATTTATCTTTATCATACTTTTCACAAAGATCGCTATAAAGTCTATTTGTTAAATTAACAGTTAATCTCTTTTCTTTTAAAAAAATAATTGCTTCATCAGGGGTAAAGTTATGATGTTTAATTAAATAATGTGCAACGACTGTAGCAGATCTACTTGCTCCCATAAAGCAATGAATTAATATTGCACCATTGTTATTTTTAGAAAATTCTTTTATTTTATCATAAGATATTTGTAAAAAATCTATTATTCTTTCTTTATTGTTGTCTAATATTTTGTAATTAAAATATTGTATTTCTTCTGGAAAATGATTATTAATTTCATTTGTAACATTAATTATATATTTTATATTATAATAATCAAGTATTTCCTTATTTGAAGCATTAAATGCAGAACCCAAATATATATTATCTATTATATAAGTTGGTGCATATAAAAATGTTTTCATTTGTGTTACCATTGATAACGGTGTAAATATTCTTTTTCTAATTGGTGGTGTAGCTGTTGAGCCACTTGCATCTACTTGTGAATATAAATAATCAACAGTTCTATCATATGCCACACGTATACCTGCTTTTATATAATCCATCTATTATACTATATTTTTATTATTTTAATTATAATAAAAATAAATATTTAATATTTATTAAATTATTCAATATTTCTTACCCTTCTTGGAACCCTTCTTGGAAGCTTTCTTGGACATTTTTCTCTTGCCACCATCGAGTTTTCTGGAACCCTTCTTGGAAGCTTTCTTGGACATTTTTTTTCTTTTACCACCTTCGAGTTTTCTAGAACCCTTTTTGGATCCTTTCTTGGAAGCCTTTTTTCTTTTACCACCTTCTAAAGCAAGGAGGTTTTCTAAGTTAGTATCAGCAACTGCACTCATTATATTGTATATTGTGAAAAAAAATATTTTTTTATATATTTCAAAAAGTAAACCTTTATATATTTCAGATTTAGAGTATAATATTATTTTTTATATTTTACGAAGTCTTAAAAAGTATATTACTATATCTAAAATATTATCTAAAATATTATCTAAAATATTATCTAAAATATTATCTAAAATATTATCTAAAATATTATCTAAAATATTATATAATAAAAAACGTAGTTTTGAAAATATAAAATGCCTGAATTTTTATTATTATATATCAGCGGAGCTGATATATAATAATAAAAATTGACAATAAAATGATATAAAAAGTAAAGACATTAATATAAATTAGTTTAATATGTTCCAATTTAATAATCTAAAGTCTTCATACACTACTGACTTTTATACTACACCTATAATGCATAGTAACGGTGTTGATATGAATACTGCACTACTTATGATTATTTTTATGACTGTATTTGGTGGTTCACTGTCTTATATGTTTATACAAGAACTAATAAGTCAACGTAATCGTAAGTATGGAAATCTATATAATAAAAAAGATATGACAAATATGCCACAAGAACTAGGAGCAAGAATGAAATTTTATGAAAATTATACAGAAAATTGTGTTTCACATATTCCCAGTACACATTGTTTTGCAGTAGTACTTGATGGACGTGGTTTTAAATCAATTCTTAGAGAACTAGTTGAATCAATCAAGAATACTATTAGTACTTGTACAGTTCCATATTCATCTGAAGTAAAATATGCATTTGAGAGAACAACATCTGATCTAATGCACGAGTTCCATGCAACAACAGGTTATACATATGGTGATAAGATTATTCTACTATTTTCAGTTCATAAGTCAACTCAAAATACACAACATATTTTTGGGGGAAGAATTAGTAAACTACAATCTGTTATTAGTTCATATGCAGTTTCACGTTTTATTGCTAATCTTACACATTCTAATTTTAACAACAATCCATATATTAGTAATCTAACAAGTTTTGAGGAATCTAAACTATCTTTTGTATCACGTGTAGTAGTATTTCCTCACTTTAATTGCAACGAGATGGTTAATTATATTGATTGGCATCAAAACAATGCTTACAATAGTTTTATTAGCCATATGCGTAGACATCATTGTAGTGTGTTTAGTAATATGTGTGTAAGTCTTTCATCTGGAATGTTTATCAAACGTCTAGATGATATGAATAATTATAGAAATAGTAAATATGCTAAGTTTGTAATTCCTGATATTAAAGTTAATGACACTGTTTACGAATTTCTTGCTGATAAATCATTTCAAGAATGGGAATATAGCTTAGTTCTAGATACTGAATCTTGCAATTATCAAATTTATGATATTAACTCTTTAGTTTCTCTAAGTAATCCAATTAATGAGGAAACTAGTAATAGTAATATTGATAGTGAAAGTATCAATGAACAAGAAGTTTATAATGATAATGTAGTTGATGATACTGACGATGTTAATAACGTTGATTAAAGATTATTTAAGTTGATTATATAAAGAAATAACTTAACTATTTTATTTATTATTTATATTTTTAAAACTTAGTTTTGAAAATATAAAAAGTCTACAACAACTCCCCTTAGTTTTTAATTATAAGAGCTAGAGATAGCTCTTATAATTAAAAATTGACGGCAACAAATATAAATAGCTAGATTTATATTTTTGCCCTGAATTTTTTATTATAATACTAGTCGTAGACTAGTATTATAATAAAAATTGACGCCAACAAATATAAATCGCTAAGTTTTAATTTTTCAGCCTGAATTTTTATTAATATATATTAGCGGAGCTAATATATATTAATAAAAATTGACAAATTTATATTTTAAATATTTGAACTTATTTAAAACTTATTTAAATAACATGCTAGATTTTTCCCAACTTTGTCTTAAACCACAAGAAGTAGATACTTTATTATATCACGGTGATTGTGTAGATGGATTTGCATCAGCGTTTGCGTGTTACTATTTTATGAAAACAAAAAATAACAAGAAGAGAGTAAGTTTTATTCCTTGTCAGCATCAGAAACCACCTCCACTAGTTTCTGGTAAAAATGTTTTAATTTGTGATTTTTCTTATAAAAATAATACTTTAAAGACAATGATTAAAGACGCAAATAAACTGTGTATATTAGATCATCATATTACTGCAGAAAAAGATTTACTATCTTTACCAAATAAGAATAAATTATTTGACAAATCACATAGTGGTGCATATATTACTTGGGCATATTTTTTTGGAGAAGATACAGTACCACTTTTTATTAAATATGTTGAAGATAATGATATATGGCGTAAAGCAATGCCTCATACAAAAGCATTTACATCTTATATTTTTAATCTACCCAAAACATTTGATAATTATGAGAAATTCTTAGATGATAGTTATATTATAAACACTGTTATTCCAACTGGAGAAGGTATGCAACAACAAAATGATACATATATTCAAGATGGAGTTAAAAAGATAGCTATGAACTTTATGTTAATAGATAATAAGTTATACTTTGTAGGTAATGTAAATACAAGTGTTTTAAAATCAGAAATAGGAAACACAATGTTTCATCATTATCCTAATGCTAATTTTGCAACTTGTTATAGTCAAAATACTTTTACAGGAGAAACTTATATAAGTTTAAGATCTACCGATAAAGCAACTGATGTATCTTTAATTGCGGAAAAGTTTGGTGGAGGGGGACATAGAAACGCTGCAGGAATATCTGTATTTAATTCAAATACAATTCCTGGAATTTTATTAGACAGACAACAATGTTATGATTTACTTGAAAGAATTAAAATCATAACACAAACTTTACTTGATGATGAAACAACTTTAAATATAGTATATTTAAATACAACTCATCATAAAAGACATTTAGGAAAATATCTTTTACAAACTAGATATAATGAAAATTATGAAGATGGAACAAGAGAAGTTTCAGAAGCATGTTCTATTATTAGAAATATGACAAAAGATATGAGCTATTATATCGGTTTAGATTTAGCAGTAATATATTATTATGATGATAATACAAATGAAACATATTTTTCTGTTATTTCAGACAACATAGATTTATTAAGTATGGTTAGAGAAATATATCAAGAATTTGTTGTTGATACAGATGATATTAATATAAATGCAAGACTTAAACTCAAATTTATTGGTTTCAGAAATAGACTACTTTCTAGAAGCTAAATTTTTATTTATTATCAATAAAGTAGTTTTAAAAATATAAAATGCCTGAATTTTTATTAATATCAAAGCTATGCTTTGATATTAATAAAAATTGACGGGAGCTTATTGGTACAACAACTCCCCTTAGTTTTTAATTATAGAGATAATCTACGACTATCTCTATAATTAAAAATTGACGGCAACAAATATAAATCGCTAGATTTATATTTTTGCCCTAAATTTTTAATTATATATCTTGGTTTCACCAAGATATATAATTAAAAATTGACAAATAAGTTACTTGACAAGATACGACTATATATTATCTTAAAATTATGGCTGAAAATACAAAAATAGATTTTAATTTTACTGACCTACCTGCTAATCCATTTGTATGGAATGGTAATACAAACAGTCTATATAAGTCTATATCTGATACAATAGGTACTGGATATTTTTCATTTCATTCTTGCAATAAAAAAGATCATTCAACATGTACTAATATGAAAAATAGAATAAGATATTATTTAGAACATGTTAATAACCCTCAAGAAAATAATTATTATAATTATAAAATAAATAATAATAACATTTATCCAATTTTTATTAAATCTTTAATTAATTCACCTGAATGTCTATTTAATGATTATAATCAATTTCTATATATATGTAAACTATTAATTACAAAATATTATAACTTATATCTAGATAATTATATTCTTCCACATTTTGTTGTGATTAATGATTTCTTTGAATTATATCTACATTGTATTAAAGATAGTTATAAATTAACCAGTATAGATTTTATTGAAGGTTTACATCATCTATATAATTATTTAGATGGTTTAGTAAATAATAAGATTACAAAGAAATGTAAACATAGTACAGGATTATGGGGTGCTAATAGTGATAATGTTATGTATGCTCCTGAAAATATAGACATAGAACTACATAAAAGACAGATAGAAAGAATTAAATTACTTTTTAGTATAGTTGATCTTACTGATACTATTAAAGCAAACATAATATTAGAAAAAATATTAAATGAAAACTTTACAGAATTTATTAACTATTTTATTGAAAATAAATTTATTTGTTCCCACAATAACTTAATTGTTGCTCTTGCAATGTGTAATATTGAAACAATAAAAAGTATTATTCTTAATGGAACTAAGTTAGAGAAAAACACTTTAAATGAATTAATTAAATATTATAATAAAAATTGTGAAAAAAGAAGTAACTCATATAAAATTGATTATACGTCTATCCAATTTTTAATTGAAAATGGGTGTAAATATGATAAAAAACTAGTACTTCAATTCTTTGAAAAATTTATTGATGATTTCGTTCAAAAAAGTTGGTATACTAAAAATAATAGTTTAACAGTAGAAGTTGCTTCTAAAATAGCAAGTTGTATATTTACAGAAAAGAATTCATTAACAATGGATGAATTAATGTTATTACTTAAAAAGCATATTGTTATTGATTCGCCTATGAAAATAGGTATTGATATTAATAATGATAAATTTAGAGAATTTTGTACAAAGATAGATTTTAATCCATACAAAGTTCAACAAAAAGTATCATTAGAACAGTTACGTGAAGAATGTTTAGGTTCTAATTTAACTAAAATTAAAAAAATATGCAAGGAAATAAAACCAGACATAGTATGTTTACAAAATGCTTGTAGTAGTAGATATAATTTAAAAACAGTTAAATACTTAACTGAAACATTTAAATTAGAATTAGATGAAATATGTTTAGTAAATGCATTACAAGAAAGTAAGTCAGCTTTAGGATACGGTGTTGCAGACATTTATAAAAAACAGAAGTCAATCGGAAAATATAAAGATCCAAAAGACATAAATAATAATAACAATCATAATGATAATGATATTGATGATGAAAAATATAATTCATTGTCATCAGAATCGGAAACAGAATTAGATAGTAATAGTGACGTTAAAAATAATACAGAAATAAAAGAAATTATTAGAACTAATCAACTCGTTCCTGTTATATCTGAAGTACCTGAAATACCATTTATACAGAAAGTAAAAAATTCTAAAACAATAATAGTTAAAAATAATACAGAAATAAAAGAAATTATTAAAACTAGTCAACTCGTTCCTGTTATACCTGAAGTATCAGTTGTACCAGTTGTACCGGAAGTAAAAAAATCTAGAACAAGAATAATTAAGAAAGTAATTAAGAAAAACGGCGAAGAGACAATCACAGAAACAATTAAAAATAATGATGATACTATTAGTGTTGCTAGTGTTGCAAATATTGATAATGTTGATAATTTATCAGATAAACCAGTAAAACGAATTATAAAAAGAATTAAAAAAGTTAATAAAAAAGAACAATCAATAGATATGACTGAAAATTTAACTTCAAACAATAATAACAAAGAAGAACAAGAAGAACAAGAAAAACAGAGAGAACAAAAAGAACAAACTCCACATATATTTACTTCTTTACCCGAAAATTATAACTATAGAACAGAGAAAAAAGTAAAAGATATTATAAAAATACTACTAAATATAAATAAGAATATAACTTTTTTAGAATTTAGAGAATTACTTTTAAACTATATACTTAGTAATAATTTACTTCAAAATGATAAAATAAATATTAAGATTTTCAATCTAGGTAAAGATGAAATATTATTCACAAATTTAAACGATTTGACTTATAATTTATTTGATTAATTTATTTGATTAATTTATTTGATTAGTTTATTTATTTTAAAATTTATTTATTATATACAATGACAACGACATCAAAATATAATATTATTGTTACAGGTTATTATAAGCAAAAAAATCTAGGAGATGATTTATTTGAAGAAATTGCGACACATATATTTCCAAATAAAATATTCAAAAATATTATAAATAGAATAGAATATGTTAATATAGAACATATAAATTCAAATAATTTATTTGTATGTTGTGACAAGTTAATATTATTTGGTGGGGAAGTATTAAATGATTATTTTTTAGATAGAATACTTGAATATAAGTTAAGACATCCTAAAACAGAATACTTTGCTATAGGTGTTAGTTGTAATCAAGAATATAAAACTATTATTAATAAACTAAATGTTTTTGATAAAATAGTTTTTAGAAATATAAAAGATTATGAGTATTTCAAAGATATATACAAAGAAAATTGTTTATATGCACCTGATATAGTATTTTTAACAGATTATCATAAAAAATTTAAATTTACACAACAAAAAAATGTTGGTTTCTTTCTTGCTCAACCTTTATATTATAATTTAAATGAGAATGATAAATATCTATATATTAGATCTTTAAAATTATGTATTGATTATTGGTTAACAAAAGAATATTGTATTTATTTCTTTCCAATGTGTTGTAATGAGAAAAAATCAGAAGATGATATAATCTTAATAAATCAGATTCTTAAGAAATATACAATACAAGAAAAAAAATCTTTTAGACTATTTATGTCTAATAAAAAAATAATAGAATATTTACCTAAAATGAAATATACACTTTGTTGGAGATTTCATGCAGTTGTTCTAAGTATGATATATAATATACCATTTATAGCATTATCTAATACTCCTAAAATATTAAATATATTAGAAGATAGTAATTTAAATGAATTGAAAGGTACTATGGAGAATATACTAGATAGCTGTGAGTATTTAGTAAATAATAAAGAAAAAATTATTAGTAAAATTAGTAAAAAATATATTGAATATAATAAATTAGCTAAACAAATATATTTGAGTAACATATACAAAGATAAAAGATTAACACCACCATTTTATATTAATAAAGAAGACTGTGATAATATAATAAAATATATTGTTAAAAACTACAAGAAATATTGTTCTAGTATCGATGATGATTTTAATACAGAATTGATATTATTTACTTTAACAAGAACTGTTAATACTGAGTATTTTTACGGTTTAAGAAGTAAAATTAATTTAGGTATTGATAATTTGACAAACGATATATTATGGTTAATTCATGATTTAATTGGTAAATCAAATAGATTTTTTTACTATTCCATAACACATATACCTGAAGTATACAAATATAATAAAACATTAATTAATTCCAATAAATACTGTATTAATATGAATTATATTAATCAATTTGATATGGATGGTTTACATAGATCAGGGTGGTCATATGTATTAAATACTTTAAAAGATAGAGACAGTGTAGATGGTTTAATTTGTGATTTTTACTTAGATAGAACATTTCATTGGAATTGCTCTATATATTCACAATTAAAAGTAATTCCATATGTAAAACCTTGGATAGGTTTTATACATCATACTATGGATGAAAATTATTCAGATTTTAATACAACAGCATTATTTAAAAATAAACAGTTTTTAAAATCTCTAATATTTTGTAAAGGATTAGTAGTATTATCTAATTATATGAAATTAAAAGTAGAGGAAATCTTAAAAGAGAAAGATCTTAAAATAACTGTATATAATTTAACTCATCCTACACAGTTTGTAGATAAATTATTTACTTTTAATAATTTTAAAAATAATAATAATAAGAAAATAATACAAATAGGTGCTTGGATGAGAGATATAAGTGCTATTTTCAAATTAGAATTAGATGAAGAGTTAAATATTGATAAAGTTGCATTAGTTGGTAAAAAAATGGAAAGTTATTATAATTATATTCAAAACTCAACATATTCTAATAATAGTTCACAAGAAGCAACTCAAACTCAAACTATGACACCGTCTATATCTCGTGATAAAAAGAGAAGAAAAACATATATTAATTCTACCGTAAATTTAATTCAATATTTAAAAGATAATGATTACGATGAATTATTGAGTAGAAATATAGTTTTTTTGAAATTAATTGATGCAAGTGCAGTAAATACTTTAATAGAATGTATTGTAAGAAATACACCTATAGTTATTAATAAACTTCCTGCTGTTGTAGAAATGTTAGGTGAAAAGTATCCTTTATATTATGATGATTTAATTTATGCAAAGAATTTAATAAGTATGAAAACAATAGAAAATGCATATGAATATTTAAAAAAGCTTGATAAAACTAAACTTAAAATAAGTACTTTTATTAACGAATTTGATAATATTCTAAAAGAGATAATATAAAAAATTGAAATTTTAAAATACATAAAAACCCTATTAGATTTTACAAGTATTAATCTATTATTACCTTTTGGTCACGGGTGATTTTAGAGCGTTTTCTTTTCATTATCGTAAAATGAATAAGTTGTTGTGTGACTACTACAACTCGGTACTTGTGGCTTGACATCCATAAGTATTTCTGCTGGTTAGTCATGCGGGGGTTTTGATTCGTACCCAAAACGTTTCTTGTCAAAGGTCATACGGGAACCACCATAAGTGTTCTCTACTTCTTTTGTTCTTCAGTTACTGCCATTCCGAAGGACGACCTGCGTTTGTCACGGTAGTTACCACAAACGTAAACTCCAAACACTTTTTTTATTGCAAAGGCGTTGCGATTAAAAAGTGTCATTTTATTATTTATTTAAAATTTGAAATTTCACACGTCTTGTATTATTATAATTATAGTTATAATAAGATTAAAAATCATGGATTTTGCCGATTGTGCTTTCAATCCTGTTCCTTCTGTTCTGCAGAAGGAAAGTATTACGGGTGTTGTACCTGTATCTTTTACTGGACAAGAGACTACTGACCCACTACTAAAGATGAACCTTGTTGAGTTGCTCAATCATCTTCAGACAACGGGTCAAAATGTTCGTGAGTTCTTTGGTATGCGTGCATATCGTTGGACTTCACCATTTTACTCTCGTCTACTCGAGATTCAACTTGCAATTGCAGTTCTTACGAACGATACTGCATTCCTGGAGAAGCATGCTGGAAATACTGCTCCAACATTTAGCGATGTTGAGAAGATTGGTAAGACACAGCTTGAGGAGAAGCTTGCAATCTTTACTAAGCTTGCATCAAGTTGCTTCACTCTTAAGTACATTGATGGTGTGAACCGTCAATTTGTTGCTCCTTGGCATATCCAATCACGTTCTGCAGTGTGTGTTCTGATTGATGGTATGTGGCATGTTATTAGTGCAATGCCACGTGGACCAGAGGTTGCAGGTGACAGTCAACACGGTGTTACTGAGCTTCAGGATGCAACAATTGGAGGTGATTTAAAGCACTTTGCAACTCACTATCAGACTATTATGAATGCAATGAACGGTGTCACAAGTGGTGACGAGTTTCAGAAGGTGATTGCTTCTTCAAAGCGTGATGGAATGTGTTTCCGTGCAATCTTCCTTAAGACGGGAACACCTCTTTACAAGTGGTGGATGGATGCACTTCATATGGTTGATGACCGTTTTATCAATATCTTTATGGAGAAGTCTCACTCAATCTTGGGAGGTCTACTCATTCCTGCGTCAAACGGTACAGCCTTTTTGACAGAGTACAACATTCAAGGCTGGATGGCTTGTGCACTTGCACTTACTGAGGGTGTACATTATGATACACTAAAGTACATCATCAAGCGAGGAGCAACTCCTGCAGACATTCTTGTTCATGATAACTGTGTTGACAAGTTTATTAGTAAGCTTGTTCCACTTGTTGTATCAACGAACGTGTGTCAAATGCATACTTGGGAGGCAGTGTGTCCGCACCGTATGTGTCCTTACGATGAGCAACCACATGCAGAGCTTGCAAGTGAGTACGACGAGGATGCATCTGGGATGTCATATCTTGGATACTCTTACACTTCTGATGCAGGGGAGCTTGTTTGGATTCCTCACAATGAGATTAGTAACGATTTCAAGGAGCCAGTTTACTGGTGTTTTGACAACGCGACTATTCTTCGTCATGCACTTGCTGACTTGAGCAACGTTTTCAAGGGAGACATTTCTTACGATGAGTACTTCCATCGTTATCCTGTTGCAAACAAGACGAAGAACTACTTCTTGCCAGATCCAGAGGGATTTATTGCTTACGTGCTGATGCACGTTGGTGGTGAGAGCAAGTGGATCTACACAAAGGCGAAGACATGGCTCTACTATGTTCTACATAAGATCAAGGTTGAGCATGTTTTGGATATTTTGAAGATGCCTCCACATCTCGGAAAGCCTTTTCCTGGATACAAGTTGGTGCAAACGTTTTTTGGAAACACAGACCAGATGGTCACAATGTTTACTGATTTGCGAAAGCTGATTGTCTCTCCTTCAGAGGAGTTTATTTCAGCTATTCCTGAGAAGGCACGTAAGGCACTTGGAAAGAAGGTTGAGCTTGACTTCAAGATTGTTCTGAACAATGTTTCAGATGATTTGTGGAACAAGACGAGTGTGTCAGTTGCATCTAACCACTTTCCATACTTGAGTTGTTTTACATCAGATGAGCAGGTTGGTCTACTTGGACATGCTCTCAAGTCATCACTGATGGTGGTACGTGCTTTTGAGATTGATTGGGAGAAGCGTCTAGCAGACGAGTTTGATGTTACGAAGATCTCCACGTTGACAAAGCTTCCACCAGTGTCTGCTAAGCTCTGGGAGTTTTTTGGCGGATAGAGTATAGATAGAGTGTGTAGCTAGAGAGTAGATAGATTGTTATAACTTAGTCTAAATAGTTTTTTTATAGTTGTCAATATAGCTAATTAGAATAACTAATATAAAAATTGATTTATTATTTTAATAATAATAAAAATAATAAATATAATAAATACAATATTATGACTACTAATTCTACTGTTTCTATTCAAATTAATAAGATAAATCTAGTTACTGGATGGAAATATAACTGTTTAAACGACAAGTGTATTTGTAATTCTAAACTAGTAGATAATAATACAAATAATAAGTCAATAATTAAGAGTACTTGTAATCATGCTTTTCATAAATCATGTTTAGACAATCATTTAATTTTAACACAAACATGCCCTATTTGTAACACCGATTGGGTATTTTCTCAAGATCTAGAACATTCTGAGATTAAACTATATCGAGAATAAGATATTTTTTACTAACTCAAGATAATTTATTTACAATTTCACCTAAATCTTTACAGCATAAAGTTGTTGACAATAAAGATAATAATTTTAATTCAGCAATAGTAGGTAAATCTTTATATTCTCCTTGAGTTTCTTTTGAAGATAACCCATCTAATCTCATCTTCTTTATTAATTTATAACAAAGAGTATCTCTTTTAATATATACAGGATCATTTCTTTCTAACTTTAATATTTTTTTTATATCATCTGTAAATATAACACCCCTTTTTTCTGCATATTTTTTAAGTTTATCAAATATTTCAACATCTATTATAGGCATATGTTTTCTGTCTGCAATCTTATAAGCATTTGCCTTTAGATGTATAGGCATATTACAAGACTGTTGGTCTGGCATACACTTTGCTCTACAACTTTCATACTTAAAATAGACATCATCGTAACTAACTTTATAATCAACTCCTATTTTTTCATTTACACGTTCGTGAAGTTTATAAACCCATTTTGTTAAACTATCTCTATTTTTAAGATCAGCATCGGTTAGTTTATTTCTAGTATCATCTTTATCTGTAATAAATTTACAATAAGATTCTCTACAATATTTACAAGGAAGAACATTACCAATTGCTAAATAAAAAGCTTTATAATCTTTTTTATTTTGTTTAGTTGGTTCAATAGGATATCCGAAACTTACAAAATGTAAAACTTCCCAAAAATGAGGACCCCAAATTTTAGTTATTAAACCATTATTTTTACTTTCATCTAAAGTTATAGACATGTATATATTATAATATTATAAAAATATTGAATTTATATCTATATAAAGTTAATTAATCTTATAAAATTAATTAATCTTATAAAATAAATGGAAATTTTAACAGACCCGAATGTAACTATGCCAAATGAACCAGCGATGACATTTAATTTTAAGTGTGATCCTTTTCAAGTACATGCTTTTAATGCTATAGAAAATAATCATCATATATTAGTTACTGCTCCAACAGCATCTGGAAAAACAGTTTGTGCAGAATATGCAATAGCGTATCATATAAATAAAAAACATAGAATTATATATACATCACCAATTAAATCATTATCAAATGAGAAATATAAAGAGTTCAAAGAGAACAAACCAGAAATATCAGTTGGATTATTAACAGGTGATAATAAGATTAATCCAGATGCAGATGTATTAATAGTTACAGCAGAGATTTTAAGAAATGCACTATATCAACCAGATAAAATCTATGTTGAGAATTCTACAAAACCTATTTTACAAGATGTTAAATGTGTTATTATGGATGAAGTTCATTTTATTAATGATTATGACAGAGGTAAAATATGGGAAGAAACTATTATTTTACTTAATGATGATATTAAACTAGTTCTATTAAGTGCGACAATAAATAGGGCAAGTGAATTTGCACAATGGATAAGTAGTGTTAAGAAATCTAAAGTTAGTTTAATTCCAACAAATAGAAGAATAGTACCATTAGAACATTACTTCTATGTTGATAACGAACTACATAAAATTTTAGACAATCAAGATAATTTTTATGAAGACAAATACTTTGAAACTAGAAAGATTTATGATAAAATTAAAAAAGAAAATAAATATAAAATAGATTATCAAGAAATACCTAGATTAATTAAATTTTTGAGAGAAAAAGATTTACTTCAATCTATTTTCTTTTCATTTTCAAGAAGAAAGTGTGAAGAATATGCAAACCAAATACAAACATATCTTATAGATACAGAAGACCAGCGAGAAGTGATTAGAGTTTTTGATTATTATATGAGACCTTATATTAAAATTTATGAGCATATGCCTCAATATTTAACAATAAAGAAATTATTAGAGCGAGGAGTTTGTTTTCATCATTCAGGTTTAATACCAATATTCAAAGAGATAATTGAAATAATTTTTAGATTAGGGTTAATTAAAGTTTTATTTGCAACAGAAACGTTTGCAGTTGGTGTTAATATGCCAACTAGAACTATTGTTTTTACAGAGTTAAGTAAAACAACAAATAGAGGAAAAAGATTTCTAAATACTGCCGAGTATAAACAGATGAGTGGTAGAGCAGGTCGTCGTGGAAAAGATACAAAAGGAACTGTAATTATATTACCTCTTTATGAATATCCAGAACTATTAGACATTAAAAATGTTATGGTTAAAACTATGCCTCATATAGACTCTAAATTTAAAATAGATTATAGTTATTGTTTAAAAACTGTTAATAATATAAATATCGATAACAAAATAGATACTTACAAATTATTTGATATGTCACTAAGAAATAAAACACATATAAATACTATTAATCAAACATTAGAAGAAATTAAAGATTTAGAAAATAAAATAAACAATCATGAGTTTAATAAACATAAAGAATTACAAAAAGATTTAGAGAACGATTGTAAGAAGTTACAGAAACTAACAGGAAAAGATAAAAATAATGATTTAAGTTTAAATTTTACTATAAAATTGACACCACAAATGAAGAAAGAATTAAGTTCACTAAAAAGTAAAGTTGGAAGTATTCTTGACATATATCAAGATTATGAACAAGCTAAAACAAATTTAAATAATAAAATAGCAGACATAGATTATTATAACAATTTTATAGTAATTCAAACAGATAAAATTTTTAAATTACTAATTAATAATAATTTCATAAGTTTATTAGATAATTATAAATTAACAGCAAAAGGTATTTGTGCGTCAATGATTAACGAATGTAACGGTATACTTTTAACAGATATAATATTTTCAGGAATGTTAGATAATTTGAATAGCAAAGAAATAATATCTTTAATGAGTATATTTTTAACTGCACCAAGAACAGAACAAGATTATAATTATGTTTCTTATAATTTAAATAAAGAATATAAAGCTATAAAAACTATTGTTGATAATTATCTTCAACAAGAAAAAGATTTAGATATAAATATAGAAGATGAGGAATACTGGACAATAACTAATAATTATATAGATATATGTTATGATTGGGTAAATGATAAACCTATTAGAATTATATTAGAACAATTGTATGAGATGGAAGAATACGAAGGTGGTTTTGTTAGAAATATGTTAAAATTATATAATATATTAACTAATTTAAAAAATGTTGCAGAAGTAATTAATAAGATAGAATTAGTTATTAAACTAGAGGATGTTTCTAAGATGATTATGAAAGATATTGTTAATATTAATTCTTTATATTTGAGTTAAAATAAACTTAAATATTAGTAATTAATAATTAGTATGGTTAAGGCATTTAGTTTTTGTTTATATGGGAAATTTAACAAGAAATATTATTATGGTTTAGGAGAAAATATAGAAATAATAAAGGATAAACTTCCAGACTTTAAAGTGTATATAATATTTGGCAATGATGTTGATAAAGATTTTATAGATAAAATATCACAAAATAGTAACGTAGTACTTGTTAATAAAGATTTTACAGGTGACATTATAAAATCATATAGGTTTACTGTTATAGATATTCCAGAAGTTGAACTTTTATTTTCTCGTGATGCTGATTCACGTATAAACGATAGAGACATATGGTGTATAAACGATTTTATTAATTCACAATCTTTAGTTCATATAATAAGAGATCATAGAAACCATACATTTCCAATAATGGGAGGTATGTGTGGCTTTAAAAAAGGCTTCTTAAATTATTTTAAGAGTTTTGAGAAGTTAATAAATATATTAATAAATCTTAATATTACTTTTAATTATTTAACAGATCAAATTATTCTTGCAAATTACATATATAGTAAATTTATTAGTAATAATATATTCCTTGTACATTCAAATACAGCAATAAATAAATTAAATGAGAATAATTTTAAACAAATACCGTTATCAGTAAATAAAGAAACTTTTATAGGACAAATAATAGATTATGATGAAAATAATAATAGAATATATGTATGTGAATATTTAGAATAATTATAAAATCATATCAGAAAAGAAGTTTTTTATTGATATATGACTAACACAATATTCACCATCACCTATTTTCTTTATAAGAACATTATATTTATGATAACATGTACAATCTTGCGTACAAGGAAAGACATTATTAAAATTAAATAAAGTTAAATTAGTAAATTTGTCTGGAGATTCTAAATTTAATTGAACTGTGTTATGATATCTACCAGTAAATAAAATTTTTTTGTTTGGTATAATACCTATACCAGGTATTTCTAATTTATACTCATTATTTTCTCTTTTAAATTTTATTTGTTTTATATAGTTTCGTTGTTCACCATCTCCTTTACATGAGTCTTCATTGTTATATAAAATATAACCTAAAAATATATTGTTTGACTTTAAACTTTTACAATAATCTTGACAATCTATGATAAAATCATCTCTGTCTGTATAAAATTTAAAACAATTAAGTGTTTCATTAAATATTATAATTTTTAATATGTCCATATATATATAAGTTAATAAATTATATATTATATATTATATATTAGTTAATTTTAATTTTTTAATGCACTAGCCAATAAAGAAAAAGTAGTCATAAATGGAACTGTTTTTATAGGTGTAATTTTAAGTTCATTACTATTGATTAATATGTACATATCTGTTATAGTATCTAAATTTGTTTGTTTCTTAATTTCATCACTTTTATCTTTACTATGTAGTGGTTTATTATCATAGTAAGTTGTAAAATTTACAATATTAGGAAACTGTGATTTTAATTTATCTAGTAATTCTTTATTATCAGTTGCCAAATAAACAGTTGTATTTTTATTGTTAATTAAAAATTCAATTGCCCAGTTTAAATTAATATTTATTATATCTGTTTGTCTAATATGTATTGCTTTATATTCTCCTAAAGATTTAATTTTATTATCTATAATATTTTTGATATATGACTTTAATTTCAAGTTATCCCATAATACTTTTATACCATTATATCCTAACCAGTTATAACTAAAAACAACTATATCGTGCTTTTTCTTTTGTGCAAATTTAATACAACAATCAAAATTAGCTGAAAATTCTGCAGAACTGTCTATGTTTGGTTTTAAATCTATTAAATTTTTATCAAGATTATTGTCAAAAAAAGCAGGGTATATAGATAATTTCTTTCCTAAAACTTTATTATAGAATTCTTGTAAAGGCATATATTTAACTCCTGAAATATCAAAGTAGTTATCAAAACCTAATTTCCACTCAGGATGTGTCCAGTCAATAACTAAAGTTCGTTTACTTTCACGGGCAAGAAAATATGCAGTATTTAAAACAGACATCATATTACCAAAACCATTTATTCCTTTTACTAAAAGATACATAATTTATAAATTAATATATTAAATATATTTTAATATATTAACTAACTTTTTATCTTCTATTTATCAGAATGAGATGAAGCTGATTTAGTTTTATCAGCATTAACATAGGTCTTATAGTAAAAAATATAATAGATAAAACAAGTTATAACAGTTAAACAAAAGTATTTAGGAGAAAATCTATTTTTATCTATTATAAAATAAGTCAAGCCTTGAAATAAACTGGTCATTGTAGATAATAATAATAAATTTACTTGATTATTAGTTAATGCAAAAGTTTTTTTTATATTAGATTTAATCATCTTTATAATTAGGTGAGATATTTTCTTTATCTTTTTCTTTATCATGTTTAATCATATCAGCATTAACATATGTTTTGTAATAGAACAGAGAATATATTAAATTCATTATTATAGTTAAAATAAAATATTTTTTTGAAAAGATCTTATGATCAATTAGATTATATATAAAACCTTGAAATATACTAGTAAAAAATATTAAAATTAGTAAGTTTGTTTGATTGTTAGTTAAACCTAAGTTATATTTTATTTTTTTCTTAATTTCTTTGATCATGTTAAATATATATATATATATATATATATATATACTATATATATTAAAAAAAAGTTGATTTTATAACTATTTACAAGTTATAAGATTATTTATAAACTAATTAGAATGTCTTACAATGAGCGTGATCTTAAAGTTATTGTACTTCAAAAGAAGCAACCTAAGCCAGTAACATCTCCACTTGTAAATGAGAATGGACAGAAAATTAACAGTGGAAAGAATAGTAATAGTGTAGCAATTAATGCAAAAAAACTTGAAGAGAAAATTGAGAATGGAGACGTAACTGCACCTTTAACAATTCCTAAAGAACTTGCTACACGTATTCAACAAACACGTACTGCAAACGGTATGAAAACACAAAAAGATTTAGCAACAAAAGCTTGTATTCCTGTAAATGATATCAGTATTATGGAAAATGGAAAGATGATACTTTCACCAGAAAATAAGAAGAAGATTGAAAAAGTTGGTCGTGTACTTGGTCTTGGAAAGTTAAATTTTCCTAAATAATTTTTTATTAGTAGGGTCCGCCGTAATAATCCATATCTGTTCCATCCATTCCTTTACGTGAGGCTGCACCAGAACCAGGAGTAAAATCTGTTCTATAAGGTGCAGGAGGTCTTGTAGTTCTACCTGAACTTGTCACTTCAGGTTTTGTTATTGCAGCTAATTGCTCAGGAGTTGCTGTTAATAAATGTTTTATACTATCTATTTCTCTTCTTGATAATTGATAATATAATCCGACATTACCTCCATTAATATGATATTGTTTTAATGCTCTTAATGCTTTTTCAATCAAGATATCTTCTGGTGAACCGCGATAAAATTGTCCAGTTTCTTTTAGTTTTTGCATACCACTCATAATACTATTAGTATATATTTTTTTATAAAAATTGATTTTATTATACTTTATATTAATTAACTTAATAATAATAATAATAATTATGTGCAATAAAACTTTTAAATTATCTTGGTATATATCTGTTGTTATATTTTTAGTAACAACAGGTACTTTTATATTATATAACAAATATAATACAGATACTTGCTATGATACATTATATGATAATATAAATTTATATAAACTATTAACAGTGAGTTTTATTTTAATTTGTATTATGTCAATAGTGCAAATTATATTTTTAATTTCAGAGTGTGTTTTTAATAGAAGAGTAGTATATTTCTTATCAAATATGTTATTTCTTATAATTATTGGATTATTATGTGGATTTTTTACAAATTTTATTGTAAGTAGTTCTGATAATTGCTTATTAAGTTTTAAATCCACAGATATGAAAATATATTATTATTTCATAGTTATGTTTGTAATTCTATGTATAAATTTTATATTAACAGTACTTAACTTTTTTAATTTTATTAATTAATTTTTACTTGTGTTAATTACAAGTAAAACATTTCTATTTTTATTTTAATGACTAAGTTTGTAATGAATATAGAAAAAATAATAAACAATAATAAAATAAATAAAGATTATCCAAATGTAAAAGAAATGGAAGATACTTTAACAGATATTTATAATAAAAATGATGATGATATATTAGAAGATTTATCTTTTTTACTAGAAGTACCTGAAACAAATAATTACAAAATTACTTTTTTTAAAGATAAATTTAATCTAGATAATTTTAAATTAGAATCTGTTATTTTAAATAATTTTAACAATATTATATTGACAGGTAGTTACATTCGTTCAGTACTAGTTAATAATCTTCATTTTAAAAATGAACTATTTATAACATCTTTAGTAGAAATTAATTGGAAGGAAATACTTCCATCTAATTACGAAGAATCTAGTGATATGTTTTTTAAAAAAGTTAATGATTATTATGTTTATATTAATAAAAAATATTATAATACACCTGCACATGTTTTATTGAATAATAAATATTTAACACGTTTTGGTTTATATAAAGATGTTTTTATTGCTTCTCCTATGTTTATCTTAGATTACAATTTAAATATAGACTATATAAATAAAAATAATGATAGAGATAATTTATTTACAGATCCTATCTTTAAGACACCATTAGATCTTTTTGAATTGACAACAAATATTAATAAAAAAAATGATGATATATTTGATATAATAGATAAGAAAAATTACGAGGAGTTAACTAATTTAACGTCATTTGAATTAAATAAATTAAGAAATAAATTAACATGTATTGAATATGCAATAGAGTTATATATAAATGAAGAATGTTTAATAATATCTCAACAACTGAGATTAATTATTTTAGAATTATTTAAACATGTTACTTTTAAGAGACATCCTGCTTTTTATGCATCTTTGTTAAATTTAAATAATAAAGATAACGAATTGTTCATAATACTTTCTCAACCAGAATATATAGAACTAAGTAAATATATAAATAATTTTAACAGTATTGATAGTTTAAATTCATCCTACTTAGAATATTATATTAAAACAGATAAATCGAATGAATTTTATTCTTTTATTAAATATATATCAGGAAAAATAGATAACGATATTATTAATAATTTAATTAAATATAACCCAGAAGAGATTATTATTAGGGGTATTTGTAAAAGTTATTTAAGCGATTATAATATATATAAAATAATTTTATTATCACAACAGTTAAATTATACTAAACATTTAAAATTTAATGTTGATATTGCAATTAATTTTATAGATAAAATATTAGACCAATGTTTAATTAAATCTTTCTTCTATATTTATAAAATATCACCTAGTGTGATTAATACATTAGATACTAATAATAATACTGTTTTACATTTAGTTAATGAAAAATCAACAATTGATAATTATACTGATATGGTAAAGTTAATAATATCTTTAGATCAAAATATAATATTTAAAAAAAATAAAAATGGTGAGAATGCTTTACTGTATCATATTAAAAATAAAAATTTTAACATAGTTAATATTATTTTAGATTTAATAAAAAATAAAAAAATAAGTGATATTCTTCAAGAAACAGATAAAGATGGTAATAATATATTACACTTATTATGTATTTCCGATAAAAATATAACTATAATTAGAAATATTATTTTTGATAATTTATATTTACTTGAAACACAAAATAAATTATTACAAACACCAATAATTATAGCTACTATGTATAGTTGTGAAGATATATTTTTCTTATTAAAAAGTATTAATGCTGAATTAGATACAACCGATATATATGGAAACACTGTTTATCATTATATTTGTCTCAACGGTATTTGTGTAGGAATGGGTGTTTATAATAAGCATAATATATTCGGTTATAGACCAGAAGACTATTGTAGGATATCTAAAAAATACTATTGTTTTATTACTTAAATTCAAATTGGTAAATTAAATATTATGGTTCTATTATTTAATTTAGATCTACATATATCTGTTATATCTGACTTTAAAAATATATGTAATTCTATCTTTCCTGGAGAAATCAAAATAGATAATAATTCAATGGCATTTCAAAGTATATTTATTAATCAACAAATGAACAATAATTATGTAATTAGACAAGATAACTGGAGAACAATTGATGAAAATTTAATTAATTTATTTTATCAAAAACATAAAGAAGAACTGAAAAAATATGATGGTTTTATAGTTACACATACTCCTATATTTTGTTTATTATATGAAAAGTTTAACAAACCTATTATTCTAATTAATTCTTGTAGATATGAACAACCTGCATCATTTAAAGGTGATTTAAAACTTTGGGATTTTATAAATACTGGTTTAAAAAGATTAGAACAAAAAAATCTTTTATTTTCTGTTTCTAATAATCTATATGATACTTATTACTTAAAACAAGGTACTGATATTACTAGTAAATATATACCATCGTTATGTCAATATCATAATATGCAATACGATTTAATTAATTACAAAGATAAAAAATTATTTTTATTATATTCATCGCTAAAAGACGAACAAATACAAAGAACAGATGTTATTAATATAAAACAAATAAAACCGTATAGTTATGAACAAATTATACAGTTTAAAGCGGTAATACATATACCGTATGAAATTAGTACAATGAGTATGTTTGAACACTATTCTATGAATATACCAATAATAGTTCCTACAAAGAGACTTCTAATAGAACTTTATAATAATAATTTAATAAATTTCTATGGTAATTATCCAGTACTGTTTAATACAAATATTTTTCCTGAGAAATTTAATAATATTCTTGATAAAGATTGGTTTTCAAAAATAGTAGAACATGCTGACTATTATAACGAATTTAAATATACAATATATTTTGATAATTTTGATGACTTAGAAAAAATACTTGATAAAACTAACTTTGAAGAAATATCTAATAATATAAAAGATTTTAATCTTAAAAGAAAGTTAAATATATACAGCTCTTGGATAAATATTTTAGATAAAGCATTTAATTTAAATAAAGACAGTTTTAATAGTATATTTGATAATAATAATTCACTATATCTTAGTAAAAATATTAGTAAGATAATAACGTGTGATAGATATTATAATTTTATAAATAAATTAAATAAAGAACAAGTACAGTATTATAAAACAGACTTTATATTTAGAGAAGGTGTATGGAGAAATAATAAAATTATTAACTATCAGTATAATTCTAAGAAGCTAGTTACAGGACATAGTGATGAAGAAGTAAGTAATATATTGTGTTATATTTTAAGAGAAAATTCAAATAATAAATTAGAAAAAATATTTAGTATAAATTGTGATTCAATACAAGATTATTCATATGGAATACCTTTAGGCATTACAAATGATTGTGATGATAGTGATATACATAGAATTTATGGAAATTTAGAAATGATGGAAGCAATTAACAATATGAGTATAGTAAAATCAGATAAACTAGTATATCTTAATATTAATACAAATACACATCAATCTCGAAAAGAAGTATATGGTAAATTTAATAATAAATCTTATGTTAAAACTGGAACACAGATAAATACAATGGAAGGAAGAATAAAATTCTTGATTGAACTTAAAAGTCATGAATATGTTATTTGTCCAAGAGGTAACGGTATAGATACTCACAGATTATGGGAAACTTTATATATGGGTTCAATACCTATAGTTATATTCACAGATGCACATAAGTTATTTTTAGATCTACCTATATTATTTATCAATAGTTGGGATGAAATTAATGAAGATTTTTTAAGAGCTAAATTAGTAGAAATAAAAAGTAGAAAGTATAATTATAATAAATTATATATAAATTATTGGTTAAATTTAATCATAAGTTTATAGCTATTAAATAGTTACTAGTAAAAAAATTGAAATTATATACCCTTGATATTTCTATTAATAAATAATAGAAATATTAATTTGTTCATTACAAATGGCTTCTGATTTTAAGCTTATGCAGTTCTATGATGAACTGATTATCAAGCGTAACCAACAGACTATGCTAAATAGTACTTACGATAAGTATAAGCATATGTGTGTTATTATTGATTCAAAGAGTGGTGAGCCACTTTCTTATGGATATAACATTTTTAAGCCAAACTCTTGCAAAACAGAACATGCAGAGGCAATGGCGTTGAGGAAGTTGTTGAGGAAGGTTGATGGTTCTAGGAGGCGTATTTGTATCGATATTTTTGTTGTTCGTACAAATGGAAGTAATAGTAAGCCTTGTTATCACTGTTTACAAAATATGTATAAGCATCTATATAAGTTTAACATTAAGATGATTTATTATTCGCATGAGGCTGAGCCAACAGGAATTCGTCGAGAGAAGTTTATGACAATGTATGATTCAGATGATCATCATATTAGTTCGTACTATCGTCATAATAAGGCTAGACACAATGTTTCTCGTGTTCTTGCTACAGATGATACATCATCTGACAGTGATAGTTAAATAGACTAATTTTTTTATAAAATATTTTTATTAATTTAATAGTAAAAAATCTTCAAATTCTTCGTCAATCATTTTAGTACAATATTCACTGTCATCATTCATAATAGATGATATGTTAACAAATATTGACATTTCAGTATAAGGTTTTAATATTCTCTTAGGATAATCTGTAATAAAATCGTTTTCAATACATTCAATACGTGCTAATAAATCGTGTGGTGTTTTAATTACATTACTAAACAGTTCTGATAATATTTTTGTATGATTATTAACAGTATATGGGAATCTAATTCCTTGTTTTATTCTTACTATTAAATCTTTTATTGATTGAACATTTTCATAAGGATGTGAACCATAAACCATATAATAATAAATTATTTTTAATGCCCAGAAATCAGAGTTACTTTTATAATTACCTTCTAGTCTTTCAATGTTCATATAAATAGGACTACCACAGAAAAAATCATGATTGCTGTCCATATCCGCACTCATTCCAAAGTCACATAATTTTAATTTATATTCGTTATCAGATACGTGTTCAACTAAAATATTTGCTGGTTTAATATCATTGTGAACAACATTTAAACTTTGAATATATATAATACATTTAACTAATTGTTTTAAGTATTTAAAAATATCTTTTGTATTTATTGTTTCTATTATACTTATAAAGTTAGTTGTTGCAAATTCAAGAACTAAGTAATATTTATAATCATCTTCAAAAAAATTAATTAAATTTACAACATATGGTGAATTTAATAATTTTAATATTGATATTTCATTTTGCATTAAAGATTTATGTTTTATTTTATTTTGTTTTTCTACTATTTTTATCGCATATACATTATTTGATACATCATAACATTTGTATACTGTACTAGTTCCACCTTTACCTAATTCGGCATTATAGTCTATCTTATAGTTATTTATATATATATTATTCGTCATCTTAATATTATATTTAAAAATAAATTAATTTAAGTAATTTAGGAAAATGAAAATACACTTCATTAGTTTCGGAACATCTTGGAATTATATTAATAGTATTAAAAGAATTAAACAACAAGCAAACAATATGAATATTTTTAATACTATAAATATTTATACTGAAAAAGATATAGACAATGATTATATGAATAAACATGGAGATTTTTTTAAAAATAATAAACGTGGATATGGATACTGGATGTGGAAATCATATTTTGTTAAAAATATGATGGATAAAATAGAAGAAAATGATATAATAATATATGCCGATTCAGGATGTACTCTTATTAATACACCTGATGCAATAAAAAGATTAAATCAATATATAACTTTATGTTCTAGATTAGAAGTAGGTAATATTTCATTCCAGATGTGTTTTCCTGAAAAATCATATTCTAAGATGGATTTATTTAAAGAATTAGATGTAATAAACGAAGAGATGTTTAATTCTGGACAATTAGTAGGTGGTATTTTTGTTTTACGTAAATGTCCTAAAACTATAGATTTAATTAATACTTATTATGAATTAAGTCAAAATTATCATTTAATTAACGATGATAAATCTATAATAACGAATGATACATCTTTTGTTGATCACAGACATGACCAATCACTGTTTAGCATATTAAGAAAAAAAATGGGAACTATTAAAATTCCAGATGAAACATGGTATCCTAATTTTAACGATCCTAAAGTTTTAAACTTTCCTATATTAGCTACTCGTATTAGAAGTTAATAATTTATTTTCTTTTAGTTTTCTTCATTACTGTTGTTCTACTTGGTTTTTTCATTTCTTTTGGTTGTGTTATTTGTTTTAATTTTCTTAATTTTTTTAAATTTCTTATTATATTACTTATTAAAACATCTTTTGAACCAGGAATAAAAAGTTGTGCTTCTAACTCAGTTATTATTTCATTTATTTTTGAATCACTAATTTTAAATATATCTAGATTGTTTATAAAATATAATAAATTATATGTATCATGCTTAATATTTAATAGTTCTGATATTAACAAATGTAAATCTTCTATAGACATACTTTTTAGTTGTTCATTAAAATTCCATTCTAAATCTTCATATTTAAACCTACTATTAGCAATAATATTTAATAAATATATCTGAATAAACATTTTATATACTTTTGATGGAAATATTTCTACAATATTATTCATATTTATTTCTGGTAAATTTGGATGTATACTGAAATTATATTTAACTAATTCATAATAATATATTATTTTATTAGTATTATTTATAAAATCAATATCTTGTTCTGTCAGGGTATTTTTATCATAAAATATTATATTTATTAGAGTTTCTAATGAATAATCTGTTTTTTGAGTTTGGTCATTAGATAGAACAAAATATGGAACATTTAAATATAAATTTTTAACAACTGTATTATTTATAAAACTCCAATCTAGATCTATAAGTTTATCCATAAAAAAATCATTATTAAACATTTTTTTAGTACCATTACAAGTTAATAATGACATAGCATGTTTTTTAGTATTTATTATAATTCCATAATTTTGTACATCTATGTTCACTATTTCGTCTTTTATAAATGTTGAATACATCGGTATATAATTTTCTGGTATTAATAGATAAGTTAATAGTTTAAATAAATATATCTGATCAAAGAATGACCCACCTGCTTCATCTGGATCAGCTGATACATGTTTTTCTTTATAATTACTATTATGATTAATAATACTAGATGTATTTATACAAACATCAATACTATACGCTGGTGGACTTTGCATTCTTTCTATTGGTAAATTATCATAATATTTCTTACTTATATCAGTATAGATTTCATTGAAATTAGCATCTATAATACTATCAGAATCAATAAATAATAAATTTAAAAATTTTATAAAGTTATCTTTATATGTTTCTATAGCAGGAGAAGATGATTGTTCTGGTACAGGTTGTTCTAAACCAAATATCATAGGATTTAATTGTGGTAACATAAACTCTTGTTGTTCAGGTGCTAAAGCTTCTTGACTAACTTCAAGATCTGCCGGTAAAACAAGATTACCTGATGCATCAAACAAGTACAATAAATCTAGTGGAGGTAAATCTAAATATCCTGGTGCAAACTGATACATTTCTGGTACAGCTCCTGGATCAACTACAGGTACAGCTCCTGGATCAACTACAGGTACAGCTCCTGGATCAACTACAGGTACAGCTCCTGGATCAACTACAGGTACAGCTCCTGGATCAACTACAGGTACAGCTCCTAAATCAACTACAGGTACAGCTCCTATTCCGACTACTAAATCATGCTTTATTTCTTCACTTATTGCATCATAGTTATTACTAAGTAAATAAAACATATTTAAGTTATTTATTTGTTCTACTTTAAAATCTAATTTTGTTTTAATTATTTGAAAAATATCTTCACGATTATGTTTTTCAATATTTTCTTGTATCTCTTCTGTTATTACTCTGTTTATAAATCTCATAGATATATTTTTTAATATTATTTTAGCATATTCTATAAACTTATCTCTAGCATCATCATCATCCATATTAATATTTACTAATGAATGGTATATATTATCTTTTTTATATTTAATTAAATTTAATAAATACTGTACCATAATATCTTCTTTATTTATATAAAACAAATACATTAGTTTTTGTATTTCATCACTAAATAAATCATGATATAAAAATATAGCTTGAATACTATCACTCCAACATTCTCCTGAATGTTGATGTAGTGGGCTTTTACTACATATACTTCCACCTTTTAATTCTAAATATTTTTTTTTATATTTTAAATATTTTTGTTTATAATTCTTCATATATATATATATATATATTAAAACATATTAAATATTTAACCATTATAAATAATTAAAATGGCAAAAAATATGTTTAGTCTTCTAGACAATATTAACGAAGATAATGAGATTATTAAAAACTCTGAAGATGAAGAAACATCAGAAGAACAAAGTTTTTTTGATATTGGTTTAGAATTAGAAGAAAAAAACAAAATAGATGAGGCAATTAAAGCTTATAAAAAGGCAATAATTAAAGATAGATCTGTAGAAGCAATGCACAATTTAGGATGTATTTATGAACAAAGAAATAATAAAGAAGAAGCAATAAAATTTTATGAAATGGGAGCTTTATCTAAAGATACTGATTCGATGCATAATATTGCGGCGATATATTATAATAAAAAAGATTATATTAATGCATATTATTATTATAAACAAACAGTACAACACAAGATATATAAAAATTTGTATTGGATGTCTGTATGTTTGTATAATTTAATAGAAAAAAAACATTATGCAGAAACAGAAGAACAAAAAATGTTAACAAAAGCACAAAATATATTTAAACTATATTTAGATTCTAAAAAACTAGATAAACAAGATAGATTTTTCTTTTACAAAATATTTATAGAAAAAAATGACAAATTATTTGAGTTAGATTAATCTAACACCTATGAGTTAGGTTAATTAAAAATTTAAATTAAATTATTTTTTTATATTAATCTATAATATAAAAAATGGTTTGTAATATAAACAGATCTATAACAGTTGGTGTTTTAACTGCGTTAGTTATGACACTTATTGTTTTTATTTGGGTTGGTCCAGATAATATGAGAGCTATGAACTTTACAACTGGTAATTTATTATTATTAATTGCAACACTTTTTGTTATAAGTGTTTCCATAGATGTTTTTAACCAATGTTATACTAAGTGTAATTCATTAACATCTTCTTTATCATATGGTTTCTTTACAGTGGCTATAATATATCTCTTCTATTCACTATTTATTAGACATATTGAAATAAATGAAAGAACTATTGTTATATTTATAGTTAATGTTTTAATATTAGCTGGTTTACATGGTTTAACTTGTAGAACTATCCATAGTTCTGGTTATAATATAGATACTAGTAAAAGAGAAAGAATTGTATTTATTGTTCAAGATTAATTTATATTAGTTAATTAATTTATCTATACTCTCTATTACTAAATTTAATATGATCAAATTTATATTTTTGTCCATCAAATAAAGATACTATTGTTAAATCTCTTCCTTCTGTTCTATAAACTATAAAAATAGAAACGTCTCTTTGAGCAAGTATTATATCTGCTTTTGTACTCATAGCTAAAGGATCTCCAAATTTAATAGTTTTAATATAAGTCAAAGGAAATCTAGTTTTGTTATGAATAATAAAAGTTTTATCTTCAGATATTAAAAGTTCGTCTAATAAATAATCAGTAATTAAACCACAAGAAGAATCCATTGTTCTTGGTCTACTTTCTTTAAATTTTAACAGTTTTATTCTATTATCCATTATAATAATAGAATAGAATAATTATTCAATCATTTCTGCTTTAATAGCAGGATAAAAGTTATAGTTATTAATTTCTATATCTTCAAACTTAAAATCTTCAATATTATATATTTTATTTTTTATTATTAAAGTTGGAAATTGTTCAGGTATTCTTAATATTTGTTTTTTAGCTTGTTCTATATGTTGTTCATATAAATGATAATCACCTAAATTCATTATAAGTTTTCCAGGTTTATATTTATAGTGACACGTTTCGTCGTTGTTTATTACATGACAAAGCATATATACTAATAGTGCATATGAAGCAATGTTAAAAGGTACTCCTAAGAAATAATCACAAGAACGTTGTGTTTGCATCAAATCTAAACTTAATAAATTATTATCTATATAATTAGCATGAAACATAACAGTTACACCGTGACAAGGAAATAGAACACCTTGATTTGCCATTGCTGGATTAAAAGTTGTCATTATAATTCTTCTTGATTTCGGATCTGTTTTAAGAAGATTTATAACATATGATAATTGGTCAAAACCTTGGTTAGAATAATTTTTGTCTTTTCCTAAATATTCTGCATTAAAATGTCTCCATTGAAACCCATACATCGGTCCCATATCACCTTCATCATAATCTAAGTTACATTTTTGTAAAAAAGAAGTAGAAGTATTTTTATCCCAAATTTTCACACCTTTATCACTTAATTTTTTAGCATCAGTTTCACCTCTAATGAAAAACATTAATTCTTCAAATATACCTGCAAGAAAAGTTTTTTTAGTTGTTAGTAATGGGAATTTATCAAGATTAAAAGTTAATATATTTCCAAATAATGAATAAGTATGTCCATTTCTACATTTTTCTTTGACACCATTATTTATTAATTCTTTCATTAAGTTGAGATAATTTTCTTCATCTTTGTTTACTTGGTTATTTTCTGGTTCATCTATATTAATTTTTATCGGTTTATAAAAGTTAACTGATATATTCTTATTATTTTCATAATCATAACATATTAAATGATTTTTCTTAATATTTTTATATTTTAAAGTTGTTAAAAAACTATGTTTTACAAGATTGTCACATTGATAATTATCTTGTATTTCAGTCCAGTAAATAGTTATTGGCATTTCAAAGTAACTCTTAAACACGCCATATACGAGTGTTTTACCCATATAATTATAATTCATTTGACACATATGCAAAAAATAATCATAAATTACTTTACCACCTAATATAAATATTTTATATATGTTATCATTATCTAATTCATTAATTTTTGGAACTATATCGTCACAACTATTAACTGTGTATATATTATTTTGGTTAATATCTAAAGAATTTGTTAAAAGAATTACAATATTATCTTTAATTAATCCTTTCATTTCATCATATGTTTTTCGTCCCATAACATAAATATTTTTTGTATTAACTGGTTTTTTATTAATTAAATCTCTAAAATATGTTTTATCTTCAGTAACATTCCACGGTATTTTATTATTTCGAGATATACCACCTTGAATATCAGTACATAGAATTAAATTTAACTTATCCATAATTATAATATATATAATTATAATGTTATAACTATTTTTATCAATTTTTAACTTTGTTTTGTTATAAAAAAATTTTAATTTTATAATATAAAAATATATTAAATACTATGTTTTCACTTTATCAATCTGTTAAGAACTATATAAATAGTAATCGTTATGTTACTGTTTTAGAAGAAGTTATTGTTAAAGAAATAAGAAAATACAAGAGAATAAAAGATAATATATCTGAAGATGAATTATTACAAAAGCCACATTTAAGAAATTATAAAGTTTTTAATCACCATAATAATTTATCAAACATTAAATCTATTGACTTAAGAGATAATTTTCCTGAAGTATATGATCAAGGACAACTTGGTAGTTGTACAGCTAATGCTATTTGTGCTGCATATGAATATGAAATGAAAAAACAAGAAGGTAATTATAAACCAATGTCTAGATTATTTTTATATTATTTAGAGAGAGATATGGAAGGAACTGTAAATGAAGATAGTGGTGCACAAATTAAAGATGGTATATTTGCAACTGAAAAAACAGGTTTGTGTTTAGAAGAGTTATATCCTTACAATATAGATAATTTTACAGTTAAACCTGAAGAAACTTGTTATATAAATGCAAATAATCATAAAACAGTTGAAGCGTGTAGAATAGAACAAAATGTAGATGATATAAAACAATGTTTATTAGATGGTTATCCTATAGTTTTTGGCATAACTGTTTATGAAAGTTTTGAATCAGAAGAAGTAGCTAAAACAGCTACTGTTCCGTTACCACAAAAAAATGAGAAAGTATTAGGAGGACATGCAATTGTTATTGTTGGTTATAAACAAATAAATAATAGTAACTATTTTATTATCAGAAATAGTTGGGGAACAGGTTGGGGTGATGGAGGTTATTGTTATATACCAGAAGCTTACATATTAGATTCTGAACTATCAGAAGATTTTTGGAGTATAAAACTAGTTGATGATAAACCAGATTCTAGTGATAACGATAATCCTGAACTATAATTAGAATCTTGATTAATGTAAGATATAGATGATTTATCAATATTATACATCTTACATTTTTCATAAATTTCCATAGTATAACAGCCAGGGAAAAATCTCCATTCAGCTAGTACAAAATCATTATATTTTTTAAAAATAGTTTTAATTTTAGGGAACATGTGATAATCCATTATTACACAATAATCAGTATCTTCATTAAATACTGCAAATGAATAACAACTTACTGCTCCTCCATTGTAACTAATATGTTGAAATACACGATCTAATAATAAATAGAATTTGTTAATAAAGTTAACATCATCTTCTTTTTGTTTATATTTATCTAGATTTAAACTTGGATCAAATTTATATGCATTTTCAATAATTACTTTATTTCTTTTATCTATACACGGCATCATAGTATTGTAAATAATAACAGTATATTTATACTTTTGACTTGTAAATTTTTTATTATTAATATCAATAGACCATTTGAATTCAGGTGTATATTTAACAAAACGTGGTATTTTAAACTTGGCAGAAGAAAAGTTTTCATTAGGAGCAATAATATAATGAACTACTTCACCACCTTGTTTTAGATAACTAGTTATATGTTGAGGCAATAGTTGTTGCCATTGAAAAGAATATTTAGTATATAATTCATTATCAAAAGCCTCTTCCATCGCAGCACCTATTGTTATGTGTAAAAGAAACTTATTATTTTTTTCTTGTAATTTAATTAAATTATTAGTTAATTTAATTAAATCTTTGTTATAATTATTAACGTCTTGATATCCAGAGAATTGTATTTGGGGATAAGTATAATATGGAAAGTTTAATCCAATATCTTTAGATTGATTAAATTGTTCTTCGTCAACAAAAACTGTTTCTATAAGATCAGCCATTAATTGATAATATATATTAGCTTATATATATTATTAATTTCAAATTTTTATAAATTATTGACTAATCTTATTTGAATATGATTTATAATTGATAACGGTTATATGCTTGTATACTTCGCATATAATGGTGTTTTTGGTTATAATTACCAAGGTGAATCACGTGCATCAGGTGTTTCCATTCTTTCTCTTCTTCTTTTTAAACGTTCTTGTAATAATTCTTGAGCTGTTTTTGCTGGTCCTGGTGGTGCTGGACTTGGTCCTGGTGGTGCTGGTACTGGTCTTGGTACTGGACTTGGTACTGGTGGTGCTGGACTTGGTCCTGGTGGTGCTGGACTTGGTCCTGGTGGTGTTCTTAGTGTTGATGGTGCTGGTGTTGCTGTTGATGGTGTTACTGTTGATGGTGGTGTTGATGGTGCTGGTGTTGCTGTTGATGGTCTTGCTGTTGATGGT
>Ga0194129_10001408_pt1 | contig 39737 bp, 36 predicted proteins | sample TA2KigCa35mmetaG_FD_150862 | JGI IMG/M metagenome (GOLD analysis project Ga0194129, IMG submission 150862) | Freshwater microbial communities from Lake Tanganyika, Tanzania - TA2015038 Kigoma Deep Cast 35m | ecosystem: Environmental > Aquatic > Freshwater > Lake | place: Tanzania: Lake...
CGCCTGCTTGCTCGCCCGCCGACCAGGTCGCGGTCGCGGCGAACTTCTCGCGGAGCTTCGCGACGTCGGCGCCGATCTCGGGGTGGTGACCGAATGCCTCGCGCCAGTTGCCGTCACCGAGTCGCCACCACGTCGCCTCGGCGACACCGAGGAGCTCGGTCAGGCTGACGAACGGCCGGCGCGCCGCCATCGCCCGCGCCCAGCGGGTCGAGCCGCAGCACTTCAGAAAGCGCGCCTCGGCCTCCTCGCGCGGGAGGCCGTTGAGCCGTCCGAGCCCCCCCTCCCGCGAGCTCGCCTCGAGGCTCGCCACCGTTCCCCAGGCGCGCATGCGGGAGACGCCGCCGCACGGAAAAATCCGGAGGCGCAGGTGCGTGAAGGGACCTCGACTTACGAGGTCGGTGAAGCGGTGGGCGTGGTCGGCCTGGAGCTTCTTCGTGCGGAGCACCGGCTGCCAGTCGAGCTCGGTCCCGTCGACGTTCGGAACGAGCGCGGTGATCGGCGCGTCGGGCCACACGATGCCGTCGACGGCACACCGGTCCGGGTAGTTTCCCTTGAAGAACGCGGTGTCGATCTCGAGCTCCTCGAGGGTGCCCGGCGCGGCCAGCTTGACGATGATCCACTCGTTGCCGGGCGCACGCCGCCGTCGGGTCTCCCAGCCGCCGCCCATGTTCTCCGCCGGCGTCGGGAGGATCAGGTTCACCATCGGTGAGAAGAACATGTCGCTGCAGGCGACTGCGCGCGCGCCATTGACGACCGCCATCAGATCGATGCGGCCCTCGGGCACCTTCGCGGGCACCGGGACGCCGAGTACCTTGAGGCGCGCCACGCCGCCATCCGGGTAGATGCGCAGCCGCACGTGCGTGAAGGGGCCCCGGTCGGAGACGGCGAACAGGTTTTGCGAGCCGAGCTTGAGCGGCGAGGCCGGCAAGATCTCCTTCCACTCGACCTCGTCGAGGAGGCTCTCGACGCTCGGGTCGCCCTCGAGATCGCACGCCTCGAGCGACGCGAACGGCGGGTGGTTGCCGAGGAAATGGTTCGTGTCGATGTCGACGCCGTGCACGCTCCCGCGTACGCCGAGCTTCACGATGCAGTCGTCGTGACCGGGCACGCGCTTGCGGCGGGACTCCCAGCCGTCCATCCACTTGCCGCGCTCGGTGTACTTGTCGGCGAGAAAGACGCCGCGACCCGGCTCGACAAGGTTCTCCTTCTCGGCGAAGAAGTCGTCGCTCGCGTAGAGGGCCTTGCCTCCCACCGTTCGTGCCGCCAGATCGACGAGGCCCGCGAACGCGGCCGCTCCCTCTTGTGCGCTCATGCTCGATACCCTCTCGCTCCTCGCCTCGAGGAGCCGTTGACCGGACGGATGTCTAGCATCGGCACGCGCGGGCTGGCAGGGCGGAAACCGCCATCATTCTCGTGCCCTGTGTGCCGGTTCGCGGCCATAATCCTGCCCCCGTGAACGCGCTCGTCGACTTCCTGAGCTTCGCTCTCCGCTGGACCCACGTCTTCGCCGCGATCCTCTGGGTCGGCTCGACGTACCTCTTCAACTTCATGGAGAAGAGCCTCGAGCGCGACGAGACCACCCCGGAGAACATCCGCGGTCGGCTCTGGATGGTCCACGGCGGCGGCTTCTATTTCGTCGAGAAGCAGAAGCGGCTCGAGGGCAAGCCGCGCGAGCTGCACTGGTTCAAGTACGAGTCTGCGACGACCTGGGTGTCGGGCGCGCTCCTCATCGGCCTCGTGTTTTATCACGGCGGCGGCGGCAACCTCGTCGCGCCGGGGGTCTCCTTCGGCGTGGCAGCGACGGCGGGTCTCGCGACGATCATCGGCGGCTGGGTGATCTACGACCTGCTCGTCCGCTCGCCGCTCGGCCGCAACGAGGTGTTCGTCGCCGTCGTCGGTTGGTGCACCTTCGTCGGCCTGACTCACCTGCTCTGGACGTGGCTCTCGCCGCGCGCCGTGCTCGTTCACATCGGCGCCATGATCGGGACCATCATGGCGGCGAACGTGTGGATGCGGATCCTGCCCTCCCAGCGGCGGATGCTCGCGGCGGTCGCCGAGGGCAAGCCGATCCCCACCAACGTCTCGGCGACGGGGCCGCTGCGCTCCAAGCAGAACAGCTACCTCGCGATCCCGCTCGTGCTCCTCATGCTCTCGAACCACTCGAGCCTCTTAATGGATCGCAAGTCGGCGCCGATCGCGGTCGGAGTGCTGTTCCTCGTGGGCTGGGCCGTCGCGCGCGTCTTCCGCGGACCGACGCACGCCGGGGAGGGCGCCCCGGACAAGAACGCGGAGGGCTCGATGGTCCACGCGGGCATTGCCCTCGCGCTGCTCGTCGGAGCCTTCGGATTCGGTCTCCGCGCGGCGAGCTCGCAGGAGGCGGCGTCGGCTGCGGCGACTCCGAGCGTGACGAAGCGCTCCTCGACGAACGCCGCGACGAAGGCTCGCGCGGGGGCCTTCGGGAGTGGGTCGATCGCGGGGACCGTGGCCTTCACCGGCACCGTCCCTCCAGCCGCCCCGTGGACGGGCACCGCCGAGTGTGCCGGCCTCCACGAGCCGACGATTCAGCTCGTGCGCGTCAAGGATGGCAAGCTCGCCGACGTCTTCGTCTACGTGAAGAGCGGGCTGCCCGAAGGCGACTACGCCGTGCCCACCAAGCCCGTGACCGTCGGCCAGAAGAGCTGCGAGTTCACCCCGCGCGTGTTCGGCGCGATGGCAGGGCAACCCATCGTCTTCGGCAACGACGACAACACGCAGCACAACGTCCAGGGGCCGCTCAGCGCGACCGTGCCGCAGCTCGCGCGCGGCCAGTTCGGCGAGACGGCGATCGACGACCTCAAGGTGATGGCGACGCTGACGTGCTCGATGCACTCGTGGATGCGCGCCTACGCCGGCATCCTCGATCATCCGTTCTTTGCCGTCACCGACGAGAGCGGCGCGTTCACGATCGAGAAGCTTCCCGACGGCGAGTACGCGCTCGCGGCGTGGCACGAGAAGCTGGGCACGACCGAGACCAAGGTCCAGGTGAGCGGGGGCAAGGCGGTGACCGCTGCGCTCTCGCTTGCGGCGAAGTGAGCCTCGCCCCGTGATCGAGACCGGTGCCGCCGAGCCGACCGTCGCGCTGCGCCACGCGTCCTTTCGACGCTACCTCCTCGCGCGCATCTTCGGGATGGTCGGCTTCCAGATGCAGGGCGTCGCGGTGGGGTGGCAGGTCTACGAGCTCACCCATCGTCCGCTCGATCTCGGCTACGTCGGCCTCGCCCAGTTCTTGCCGTCGCTGTTGCTCGCGCTCGTGGCCGGCGACGTCGCCGACCGCTTCGAGCGTCGTCGCCTGCTCATGGTGTGCTACGGCATCCTCGCCTGCTGCACTGGCGCGCTCGCGGCGATAGCGTCGCTCCCGACGCCCAGCGTCGGCCTGATCTACGGCGTGCTCGTGGTGGTCGGGATCGGGCGCGCCTTCGCGGGGCCCGCGGCTCAGGCGCTCGTCCCGAACCTCGTCCCGACCGAGCATTTCCCCAACGCCGTCGCGTGGAGCTCCTCAGTCTGGCACGTCGCGGTCGTCGCCGGGCCGGCCCTCGGTGGCGCCGTCTACGCCGCCTCGAACTCGCGGACCGTGTACTTGGTCGCGGCGCTGCTGCAGCTCGTCGCGCTCGGGGCAATCGGCCTCTTGCCGATCCCGAAGGTCCTCCCGCGCACCGAGGGCGGGTCGTGGCGGCGGCTGCTCGCTGGCATCGAGTACGTCTGGCGGCAGAAGGTGATCCTCGGCGCGATCTCGCTCGACATGTTCGCGGTGATGCTCGGCGGGGCCGTCGCGCTGTTGCCGGTCTATGCCAAGGACGTCCTGCACACCGGACCGACCGGGCTCGGCCTCCTGCGGAGCGCGCCCGCGGTGGGCGCGACCCTGATGTCCCTGTGGCTCGCCTTCCGCCCGATCGAGCGGCGCACCGGCCTCGTCATGTTCGCGGGCGTGTTCGTGTTCGGTCTCGCCACGATCGTGTTCGGGTGGTCGAAGCGTTACGGCCTGTCGCTCGTCGCCCTGACCCTGCTGGGCGCGGCCGACATGATCAGCGTGTTCGTGCGCTCGACCGTGGTGCAGCTCGCGACCCCCGACGACATGCGGGGCCGTGTGGCTGCGGTGAACCTCGCCTTCATCGGGGTCTCGAACGAGCTCGGCGAGTTCGAGTCGGGGGTCACCGCGTCCCTGCTCGGCACCGAGCTTGCGGTGATCGTCGGCGGCGTCGGCTCGTGCGTCGTCGTGCTCGCGTGGATGGCCCTGTTCCCGGCGCTGCGGCGGATCGACAAGCTCGACGTGGCGTCGTTGCGCGCGCCCTGAGCGCGGGCGACCCGCTGCGGCTCGGCGGGGGAGCCGTCAGTAGGCCGCTGCCTCGAACACTCCGCGAATACGGGCCTCCGACGCACCGAGCTGCGCGTCGAACAGCTCCGCGTGCCGCGCCAGCAGGCGACCTGCGAGGTGCTCGCGGACGATCGCCTGCCCAAGCACGTCGAGCCGCGCGCGGGCGACCCGCAGCCGCGCGTTGCGGAGGTCGTCCTCCGCCTGCAAGACCAGCAGCGGGGTCGACGAGCCCGTCGCGTAGCGCTGCGTCTCCGCGTCGAGCTGCTGCCGGGCGCGCTCGGCCGTCGCCTCGCCGAGCGTCAGCCTGCGTCGCGCGCCCTCCTCGCGCGCGGCCGCGGTCCGCAGCTCCGTGAGCAGGAGCTGCCGTCGCTCCTCGAGGCGTGCCTCCGCGAGCTCGATCGCGGCGTTCGCGCGACCGATGTCGGCTGTGCGCCTCCCGCCGTCGAGCGGTGCGTCGAAGCTGAGGCCGGCGTACGCGCTCCAGGCGCCCAGGGTCGCGAGTTGCTCGAGGGCGGCGCCTGCGTCCGCGCTCCCGAGACCGTCGAGCTGCAGGAAGGCGCTCGCATCGAGCCTGGGGCGATTGGCGTCGCCTGCGGTGCGTCGCTGGAGCTTCGCGACCTCGAGCGCGGCACGAAGGTCGCCAAGCTCAGGCGAGACGGCGAGAGCCTCGCGCTCTTCGGTCGTGGCGTCGGGAGCGGGAGGAAGGTCCGGCGGAACGTCGCCCGGCGCGCCCAGCGGGTCGCGCCCGCCGAGCGCCCCGATCCTTCCCGCCAGGGTGACCTCGGTCCGCTCCACCTCGACGCGCGCGAGCGAAAGCTCCTCCTCGCGCGTCGCGAGCCGCGTCTCGAAGGCGAGCGCGTCGGCCGGGGCGAGGGAACCCGTCTTGACGCGCATCAAGGCTTGATCGCGCTGCTCGACGGCGACGTCCCGCGAGCGCGCCTGGATGCGGAGCGCCTCCTCCGCGTACCAGAGATCCCAGTACGCGAGGCGCACGTCGCGAACGACGGCGCTCGCGACGCGCTCGGCTGCGCGGCCAGCCTGGGTCTGTTGCCCGCGCGCGACCTCGAGCGGCGCGAGCGTCACCTCGGCGCCGGCCCCACGGAGCAGCGGCTGGTTGATGCTGGCGCGTGCGGAAAACGCGATCGTGGGGATGGCTCCGTTCGGCGCGACCCCGATGAACTGAAGCGACGCGGGCGTCACGCTGTTCTGCCACACGGAGCGAAGCGAAAAGGTGAGATCGGTCCCCCAACGAAGGCGGCGCTGGAGCTCTGCGTTCGCGTCGACGGTGTAGATCTCGCCCACCACGTTCTGGCCTTGGATCAGGCGCGGCGAGGCGGAGCGGGTCGCCCCGCCGTCGAGGCCGAGCGTCCACGGGTAACGCGACTGCTCGCCTTGAACGGTGCGCGCAGCGTCGCGAAGCTGGGCGAGCGCGGCCCGCAGCGAGGGGTTCTTCTCGGCGGCGAGGGCGAGCGCCTCGCGCTCGGTGAGCCGGCCTCGCGAAGGTTCGCGCGCGGCGGCGGTGACGACGACGAGCATGGCGACGAGCGCGCCGGCGAGCGACGTGGGCTTACTCATGGCGGAGCGCGTCGATCGGGTTGAGGCGCGCGGCTCGGCGCGCGGGAAAGAAGCCGAACGCCACGCCGACGACGAACGAGAAGGCGAAGGCGATCACGACGACCTCCGGCATGATCCGGAACGGGAAGCGCAGCGCCTTGCCCGCGGCGTACGAGCCACCGAGTCCCAGCACCATGCCGAGCACGCCACCGAACAGCGAGAGCATCACGGCCTCGACGAGGAACTGCAGCAGGACTTCGTGGGCGCGCGCGCCGATCGCCAGGCGAATGCCGATCTCGCGGGTGCGCTCGGTGACCGAGACGAGCATGATGTTCATGATCCCGATCCCGCCGACGACGAGGCTCACGGCCGCGACCGCGCCGAGCAGCGCGGTGAGGGCGCCGGTGACGCTCGAGAGTGTCTCGGAGATCTCCTTCATGTCGCGCACCGAGAAGTCGTCCGGCGCGCCCGGCGCGAGCTTGCGTCGCTCGCGCATCAGCAGGGAGAGCTGCTCCTTGACCTTCGGCATCGCGCCGTCGCTCGTCGCCGAGAGGGAGATCGCGCCGACGTCGCGGCTTCCCTGGATGCGGCGCTGGAAAGTCGCGAGCGGCAAGAGGATGAAGTCGTCCTGGTCCATCCCGAACGTGTTCTGTCCCTTCGGCTCGGTGGTCCCGATGACGCGGCACGCGAGCTTGCCGACGCGGACCGTCGCGTCGAGCGGCTCCTGCTGCCCAAAGAGCTGCTTCTGGACCGAAGGGCCGAGGATGCAAGCGGGCGTGCCGCCTTGCAGCTCGACGTCGTTGAACGAGCGGCCGGTGGCGATCCGCAGATCGCGCACCGTGAAGTAATCGTTGGTGCAGCCCGTCACGGTCGTGCTCCAGTTCTGGTTCGCGAACACGACCAGCATGCCGCGGCCGGACGAGGGAGCGACCGCGGCCACCGCCGGGAGCTGCTGACGGATGGCGCGCGCGTCGTCCATCGACAGCGGGGTGGCACCGACGCTCGCGCCGCCGCGGCGCTCGGCTCCAGGCACGATCGTGAGCATGTTGACGCCCATCTTCGCGACGTCGGCGGTGACCCGGTCGGTCGCGCCCTGGCCGAGCGTGACCAGCATGATCACCGCCCCGACGCCGATCACGATGCCGAGCGTCGTGAGCACGGAGCGGAGCACGTTGCGCCGGATCTCGCGGAGCGCCATCACGAGCGTCGTGCCGAGCATCGAGAGGTTTTGCGTCACGAGGGTGCTCCTCGCTCGTCCCGCGCGATCCGGCCGTCCCGGAAGACGACGGTTCGCGACGCGAACTCGGCCACGTCGGGCTCGTGGGTGACCAGTACGATGGTGATGCCGCGCTGCCGGTTGAGCGCGCGGAGCAGCTCCATGATCTCGAGCTTGCGCGCCGTGTCGAGGTTGCCGGTCGGCTCGTCCGCGAGCAGGAGCGCGGGCTCGGTGACCATCGCCCGGGCGATCGCGACACGCTGCTGTTGGCCACCCGAGAGCTCGGCGGGCGTGTGGCTCTCGCGCCCCTCGAGGCCCACGTCGGCGAGCGCCCGGGTCGCGCGTCGTCGCCGCTCCGTCGCCGAGAGCCCTCGGTACACGAGCGGGAGCTCCACGTTCTCGAGCGCGGAGGTGCGCGCCAGCAGGTTGAAGCCTTGGAAGACGAAGCCGAGGTAGTGGCGCCGTACCAGCGCGAGTTGATCGAGCGAGCGATCGGAGAGATTGACGCCGCGGAAGAAGAAAGCTCCGGCCGTGGGTCGATCCAGGCAACCGAGCACGTTCATGCACGTCGACTTGCCGGAGCCGCTCGGCCCCATGACGGCGACGAACTCCCCCTCGTCGATGGTGAGGTCGACGCCGTCGAGCGCGCGCACCTCCGACTCGCCCATCCCGTAAATCTTCGAGACGCCGCGGAGCTCGATCAGGCGATGGATCGCGGCGTCGGCGGTCACGGCGCCTCCTCCGCGTCGACCACCACGGCGGCTCCCTCGACGAGCTCGGGCGCGCTCACCTCGGTGTTCGTGCCATCGGATGCACCGAGGGTGACCTTGACCACCTTCGGGGTCGTCCCTTCGAGGACCCAGACGTGCGGCTCCTTCGGAACGTCGCTGCGAGCGCTGTCGCGTGACCGTCCTCCGAAGAGGCCGCCCGTGCGCTTGGGCGCGGTCGAGGGCGGGTTGTAGCGGAGCGCGGCGGCAGGGACCGCGAGCACCTCCTCGCGGCGGTCGGCGATCACGGTCGCGGTCGCGGTCATGCCAGGGCGCAGCTCGAGGCTCGCGTTGTCGACGGCCAGGATCGACTCGTAGCTGACGACGTTCTGCTCGGTGCGCGGAGCGTTGCGTACGGCGAGCACCTTCGCCTCGAAGCTCCGGTTGGGGTACGCGTCGACCGTGAACGTCGCGCGCTGACCCTCCTTCGCGCGCCCCACGTCGGCCTCGTCGACGAACGCGGTGAGCTGCATGCGCGTCAGGTCCTCGGTGACCTTGAACATCACGGGCGTCTGGAAGCCGGCGGTCACCGTCTGCCCGAGCTCGACGAGTCGCTCGAGGACCACCCCGTCGATGGGCGACACGATGGTCGTCTTGCCGAGGCGCGTTCGAGCGCTCGTCAGGTTGGCGTTCGCGACGACCGCCGAGGCCTCCGCGCTCGCGAGCTGTGCGGCCGACCGTTCGGCCGCGGCCCGAGCCGACTCGAGGTCACGCTGCGAGACGAGCCCGAGCTTCGCTTGCTCTTCGGCGCGCGCCAGGGCGAGGGTCGTCTCCTCGCGCGTTGCCTTCGCGGTGCGGATCGCGGCGGCCGCCTCGGCGACCTGCGCTGCAGCCTGATCGACGGCCGCCTTCGAGGTCTCGGGATCGATCACCGCGAGCACTGCGCCGCGCTTGACGTGATCGTTGTAGTCGGCGCGCAGCTCGATCACCTTGCCCGAGACCTCGGCACCGACCTCGACGGTCTTGAGTCCGCTGAGCGTCCCGGTTGCGGTGATGGTGACCTGGATGTCGGTCCGCGCGACCGCTGCCGTCACCCACTTCGGTCCTTTCGGCGCCGAGCGCGCGCGCCACCAGACGATGCCGAGCCCGAGCCCGGCGATCAGCACGAGCGGGAGGAGTCGCCGCAGCCAGCGGCCCACCCGGGTCGGCTCGGCGGTGGCGAGCAGCGCGACGAGCTTCGGGTCCGGCCCGGGCTCACCAGCAGGGGCGCTCGAGGGGTTCGAGACGGCGGTCACGGGTGTGTCTTGGTGCCGGCGCTGGCCGAAGGCAACCCGTAGCGGCCGATCGGCACCCATGGTCGAGCCCCGCGCCCCGCGGAGGTGCGCGGATATTGCCTACATTGTCTCCACGGTGGGCCGTTGTCCGACGAAGGTTCGTCGTCGCCCGCGAGACCCCGGCGCCTCAGCGTCGTCGAGAGCGCGCGAAGAGCGGGTAGAGCAGCGCCCCGGTGGCGAAGAGTCCGAGGGCCTCGAGGGCCGAGCGTTGTCCCGTACGGATTGAGTCGACGAGCGTGTTCATGGTGAGGAAAAGCGCCCCCGCGAGGAAGATCAACGGCACGAATGGGTAGCCCGGCACCCGGAAGGGGCGTGGCTCCTCCGGCCGTCGACGCCGCAGGACGAGGACCGCGGCGGCTCCGAGGCCGTAGTAGATCCAGAAGACGAACACGACGTTGTCGGTCAGCGCGTCGAAGGTCTTCCAGCGCGAGAGCAGGACCAGCGCGACGGCGCACTGCAGGACGATCGCGACGTGGGGCGTCCGGAACCGCTCATGCACGCGCCCGACCGGCGCGAAGAAGAGGCCATCACGCGCCATCGCGTAGAAGACGCGCGGGGCCGAGAGCACCGAGCTGTTCAGCGTCCCGAGCGAGCTCACGGTGACGAGGACGGTCATCGCGAGGGCGCCGCCCGGACCGAGGAAACGCAGCGCGAGCTCGCGCGACGGATTCTTCGCGGCGCGAACGATGTCGAGCGGCAGCGCGACGTGGTACGCGGTGTTGACGAGCACGTAGAGCGCGGTGACGAGGGCCGTCCCGAAGAGCAACGCGCGGGGCAGATTTCGCTGGGGATCGTTCACTTCGCCCGCGACGAAGCTCACGTTGATCCAGCCATCGTAGGCCCACAGGCTGCTCACCATCGCGAGCCCAAACGCCGAGGTCCACGACGGCGCGCCGGGCGCGGCGCCGGTCGGTGCGAGGTTCTCCGCCGACCCGTGGGCGAGGGCGAAGCCGCCGAACATCAGCGCGAGCAGGCCCAGGAACTTCGCCACGGTGAGGACGTTCTGGACGCCCGCTGCGACGCGGACCGACACCACGTTGACCGCCGAGAAGATCACGACGAGCGCGCCGGCAGCCAGCGTCGATGCGCGCTCGCTCAGCGCAAGCTCCGCACCGAGGGCTCGCTCGACGATGCCGGCCGCGATGCCGGCGATCGAGCCCGTTTGCAAGATCGCGAGCAAGGACCACCCGAACGAGAATGCGACGAACGGGCCGAACGCCTCGTCGAGCAGCGCGTAAAGCCCGCCCGAGCGCGGGCGCATCGCCCCCAGCTCGGCGATGGACAACGCGCCGAAGAACGTGAGCACGCCCGAGACGGCCCAGACGAGGACGACGAGGCGCGGGTCGGGCAGGCGGACCGCGATCTTCGAGGCCTTCAAGAACACCCCGGAGCCGATCATGCTGCCGACGACGATCGTGGTCGCGTCGAAGGCACCGAGCCGGCGGGGCAGCGCATCGTCGTGCGGGCCTCCGTTCGCCGGGGTGGCGCTGCCTCGCCCGTCACCTCGAGGCTGGTGGTCGCCGCTCGCCATGGCGCCTCGCATCATGCCGTGGGCCTGCGGCGATGGCCGATTTTGCGGGGGGCGGAGCGGCCGGCTCGCGCTTCGGTCGGACGGTGCGCGGGGCCGCGGACCGCGCGGCAGAAACGGCGCGTCGTGCTCAGGTGGGGACGTGCTTCAGGGCCACCGAGTTCATGCAGTACCGAAGCCCCGTTGGCGGCGGTCCGTCGTCGAACACGTGCCCGAGGTGGCCGTCGCAGCGCGCACAGCGAACCTCGGTTCGGAGCATCCCGTAGCTGCGGTCTGCGTATTCGGTGAGGGCCGTCAGCGAGACCGGCTCGGTGAAGGAGGGCCAGCCCGTGCCGGACTCGAACTTCCGACCGGACGCGAACAGCGGGTTGTCGCAGCCTGCGCAGACGTAGGTCCCCGGGGTCTTCGTCGCCACGAAGCATCCCGTGAAGGCGCGCTCGGTGCCGTGACGCCGCAGCACCTGGTATTGGTCGGGCGTCAGCCTACGCTTCCACTCGTCATCGCTGAGGTCGAGCTTCTCCATGACGACGGTCGGCTATCACGCGACAGCGCATCCCGCAAACCGGGCTGCACCCTTCCTACGCTCCGTGCCTGGCGCCGACGACCTGAGCGCCTCGGCACCACGGACGACCTCGACTTGACGTCAGTCAATTCAGCGCCAGCGGATTCAGCGCCAGCGGATTCAGCGCCAGCCGATTCAGCGGGCTGCGGTGCGGGTGAGCTGCTTCGCGATCAGGCCGACGAGCGCGAGCCCGAGGACGAGACCGGCGGCGTGGGCAGGCTCCGCGATCCAGTGGAGCAGCGAATCGCCCGGGACCGCCCCGTGGCCGGGGTGGGCCGAGGCGAGGGCGGGGGTGAGGAGCACGACAGCGGACGCCAGGATCTTCATCAACGAAACCTCGGGGCGGGTAGCTAGCACCTTTGCCGGGCGGAAGACAGCCCCTCGGCGCTTCCGGGGAGCCTCGGGCAGCGAGGCACGGGCGTTGCTCCTCTCGACGGCGGGAGCTCGAGGAGGTTGCACATGACGACGTGGGGGATGATCGCGCTCGGCCTGCCGCTCGGCCTGCTGGCCTGCACGCGCGAGCGACCGCGCACGGCGAGCGCCTGTTCGCCCATCGCGGTGACGAGGACCGTCACGAAGGCCGAGACCGCGAACGCTCCGGAGCCGTCCGCAAAGGGGGTCGAGCTCACGTCGCTCGAGGTGAGAGCGGCACCGAGGAGTACGACCTCGCGCTCGGTCAGCGCCGGGCGAGCGCAGTCGCGACTCACCTCATGAAGCGCGGGATCCCCGACGCGAGGATCGAGACCACTTCGGTCGGCGAGTACGAGGCGAGCGGCCGCGACGAGGCAGGCTGGGCCCGCGACCGCCGCGTGGAGATCCTCCTCGGCGATGAGGCGGTCCTCGAACCGAAGAAGGCACCGCCCGCACCCGGCGAGATCTGACCCAGTGGCGCGCCGACGGGAGCCGCGCGTGGGCGTACCTCACTCGGGCTCGTCGAACCCGTCCGCGAGGGCGGTCGCTTGCCGCCGCAACTCGGGGTGCGCCACGAGCTTGCGAAACAGGCGCCACAGCTCCGGATCCGCGAGCGCCTGCATCGGCGTCGTTGCGTCGGTGCGGCTGCGTCGGCCTCGTCGCGGCACGGCCCCCGGGCCCTTCTCCGCGAGCGCCATCATCTTCTCGACGTACTGTCGGGTCGGGAACATCTCGGCGTCTTCCCAGGCCACGACGACGCGCGGCTCGACCTCGAGCGCGGCGGCAAGCTCCTGCATCGTGCAGCGTAGCTGCTTGCGGAGCGCACGGATTTCCTCGGGCGTCACGCCCCGGACGCTACCACGACTCCCGCGCTCCTCGTGCTCGGGGAGCCCATGGTGGCCCCGGCGAGGAGGTCGGCCGCATTTCGTGAAACCGGATCACGTCTGGCGGCGACGAGAGTGCATGAAGCACCTTCTCCGTCTCTCTCAGCTCTCGGTCCTCACCCTCGTCACGGCTTGCGGCCTCGATGGGCCCGTGCGCGTCGATGCCCCACCCGGGAATGGCGACGAGCAAGGCCCCGCGGTGGTCGAACTCGACCTCGTCGAGGTCGAGCCGCCGGCGCCGCTCGACGCGGTGCCGACCGTGCTGCGCCTCCACGTTCACCTCGAGGTCGATGACGCGCTCCGCGACCGCGCGCGACTTTTCGAAGGCGAGCTTTCGGACGCGCAGCTGCGGCAGGCCGCCGAGCTCGAGCTGTCCGCGTCGCTCGCCGAGCGGCTCGTGGCGACGCGGAGCTGGGGGACCGAGCACGGGCTCGTCGTCGCGCCGCTGCAGGCGCTTCGCGAAGGTGGGCGCTACACGCTTGCGCTCGCCGAGCGTCGCCTCGGATTATTGACCGTGGTCAACCGCGACTCGGCGCCGCAGCTCTCCCTGCGTTGGCCCCCGGGCGGCGCGTCGCCCTCGGGGTGGCTCGGCGTCTATTGCCACGACGATCGGACGTTCGACGTCGAGACCGCCGCGGTCCTCGCGCCCTCCGGGATCACGGGCATGTTCCGGTCGGGCATCGCCCCTGGCGAGCCCTCGCGACGCTGCGTCCACTTCGAGCCCGCGAGCGTCGCTCCCGTCGGGGCTGCTCCCGAGTCGCTCGCTCCGCCCGAGCTGTGGACGGTCGACGGGGCGACCACGCTACGCATGGACCCGACCCCTTTGGCGCGAAGCGAGGTCCCCACGCCCCCGACCCCGCCCCTCGGTTGCGGACCGGAGGCGGTCCCGTTCGGGCCGGGCTGTGCGCTCGTCGAGGACGACCGCATCCTCCTCGAGGCACCCGGCGCCGCGCTTCTGTGGAGCGTTCAGTCGGCCCCGAGCGTCGGGATCGATCAGGTCTTTTCCGCGGATGGCGGCGCGCGCTACCTGTGGCCGTTTCCACCCGACTCGACGGTGCTCCTCGCGGTGACGACGGTCGACCCGGGCGGTGGCGTGCGCACGATGCCGGCGGTGATTCGCACGCGCCCGCCGATGCCGCACCTCGTGATCGACGAGGTGCTCGCGAACCCGGTCGGCCCCGAGCCGGCGCAGGAGTGGGTCGAGCTCGTCAACGACGGTCTCGTGCCCGCCGAGCTCGAGGGGGTTCGACTCGCCGACGTCGGCGGTGAGGTCGTCCTCCCGGCGGCAAGCCTCGCTCCCGGCGAGCGCGCGCTCCTCGTCGCCGAGGCGTACGAGGCCAGCGGCAAGTTCGATCCGGCGCCGCCCGAGGGGACCCGGCTCGTACGCCTGCCGCGCCTCGGCAAGGGCGGCCTCTCGAACTCGGGGGAGCCCCTCGAGTTGCTCGCCCCGGATGGGCGCGTCCTGTCCCGGTTCCCCGCCCTGAAGACCAAGGCGGGACGGAGCCTCTACCGGACGCACCCGCGCTCCCTCGACGGGTTCCTCGAGAGCAAGCTGGGCGGCTCGACTCCCGGCGCGCCGAACGGCGCTGCTCCGCTACCTGGACGCTGAAGCTCAGCTCCCCGCGATCGTCATCGAGGCGACGCGGAGGGTCGGCGACGCCGTGGCCGTTCGAAGGTCGAGGTCGTTGCCGACCGCGTCGATGCTCTTCCAGATCGCGTCGGCGTTGAGCGAGATCGTGATCTCGCTGACCGGGAAGGCGAGCTGCCCGTCTTCGATCCAGAACCCCGACGCGCCGCGCGAGAAGTCGCCCGTCAGGGCGTTGAACCCGAAGCCCATCATCTCGGTGACGTAGAGGCCGCGCTTCGTGCTCGCGAGGATCTCCTCGGGGCTCGAGGTCCCGGGCTGCAGGATGAAGTTCGTCGTCGACGCTCCGACCTGTCCGCTTGCGCCGCGTGACGCGCTCGCCGTCGACGGCACGCCGAGCTTGCGACCGCTGTAGCTGTCGCACAGGTACATCTCGAGACGACCCCGCTCGACGACCACGTTGCGGCGCGAGAGCAGCCCTTCGCCGTCGAAGGGTCGCGAGCCCGGTGCCCGCGGCAGCAGCGGATCGTCGACGAGCGTGCACAGTTCGCTCGCCACCGAGGTTCCGATGCGGTCCGCGAGGTAGCTCTGCTTGCGCCAGATCGAACCGCCCATGATGCAGCCCGCGAGCATGCCGACCATCGAGCGCGCCGCGTCCGGATCGAAGACCACCGGGACCTCGCAGCTCGGGACCTTGCGAGGGCCGAGCTTTCGGAGCGTTCGTCGCGCGGCTTCGGCGCCCACCGACTCGGGGGCATCGAGCTCCGCGAAGTGGCGGCGCGCGGTCCAGTGGTGGCCACGGCGCTTCTTGTTGCCTTCGTCCTCCACCACCGGGACGACGACGAGCGAGCCGTAGGAGGTCGCGTAGCCGCCGCGGAAGCCACCCGAGAGGACGAGCGCGAAGCCACCGGCCGCTCGCGTGAACGTGGCGCCATCGCTGTTCTGAATCCGCGGATCGGCCTCGAGCGCCGCCCGCTCGGCGCGCTTCGCCCAGTCGATGGCCTGCTCGGCGGTGATGGTGCCGAGCGCCGGATCGTACATGTCGTCCGGCTGCGGTACGTGCTTTGCGACGAGCTCGGGATCCGCCGGTCCCGCGAAGGGATCCTCCTGGCTCACCTCGACGAGCTCGAGGGCGTCGTCCACGAAACGCTCGATTCCCCGCGGACTGAGGTCGCTCGTCGACGTCAGCGCCACGCGGCCATGCTTGATCACGCGCAAGCCGATTCCGCGGTGGCTCGCCTCCTCGACGAGCTCCGGCTCGCCGAGCCGCACCTTGGTCGTCAGCTCCGAGCCGGCGCGGGCGATCGCCTCGGCCACGGTGGCTCCCTTCGAGAGTGCACGCTGGACGACGCGCGCGGCGAGATCTTCGAGCTCCGCGAGCTGGCGGCTGGGGTCGTTTCGGTCGCTCACGAGGACGCAGCCTGAGCGACCGGGGGCCTTCCGTCAATCGCAGCGTGGACGGTAGCTCTCGCTCGACGTTGACGGAGCGGAGCGGTACACCTCGCCATCATGAACCCAGAGCGCCTACGAGAGTTGCTCGAGCGTGTGCGGGGTGGCGACTGCGACGTCGACTCCGCCCTCGGCGAGCTGCGACGTCTCCCGTTCGTCGACATCGGGGTCGCGACGCTCGACCACCATCGCGCGCTCCGTCAAGGCGTCCCCGAGGTGGTCTTCGGCGAGGGGAAGAGCGCGGAGCAGATCGCCCTGATCGTCGAGGAGCTCGATCGCGGCGGCGCCGATGTCCTCGTGACCCGCATCGGCCCCGACAAGGCCGAGGTCGTCCGCGCGCGCTGTCCGGATCTGCGCTTCAACGCCCTCGGTGGGGTGGCCTCACTTCGGCGTCGGACGCCGCCCGCTCGGACCGCGCCGCCCGTGCTGGTCGTGTGCGCCGGCACGAGCGATTTGCCGGTCGCCGAGGAAGCTGTCGAGACGCTGACGGCCCTCGGCATCGCGTCGCGCCGGATCGTCGACGTCGGCGTCGCCGGGATTCATCGACTCTTCGCGCGGAAGGCGGAGCTCGACGAGGCCAGCGTCATCATCGCGATTGCGGGGATGGAGGGCGCGCTCCCGAGCGTGATTGGCGGGCTCGTCGCATGCCCGGTGATCGCCGTGCCGACCTCGGTCGGGTACGGCTCGACGCTCGGCGGCCTGACGGCGATGCTGGCGATGCTGACGTCGTGCGCCTCCGGATTGACGGTAGTCAATGTCGACAACGGGTTCGGTGCCGCGATGGCGGTCCACCGCATGATCCCGAGGGCAGGGTGATGCACGACCACGGGCACGACCACGGGCACGGTCACGATCACGCACACGATCACGCACACGATCACGGTCACGGTCACGCGCACGATCACGATCACGGTCATGGTCACGCGCATGGTCACGCGCATGGTCACGATCACGGCCACACCCACGATCACGGCCACACCCACGATCACGGCCACACCCACGATCACGAGCCCCCCCTCACCCGCGGCGCAGGGCAGGGAAAGCTGCTCTTCCTCGATTGCTTCAGCGGCACCGCCGGCGACATGACGATCGCGGCGCTGCTCGATCTCGGCGTCCCGCTCCACGTCGTCGAGGAGGCGGTCGCAGCCCTGCCCCTCGATGGCTATCGCGTCGTCGTCGGGCACGCCCACCGAAGCAGCCTCGTGGCGACGACCTTCGACGTCGTCGTCGAGGCGTCCCAGCCCGAGCGGACGTACGGCGCCATTGACGCGATGCTCGCGGCCGCGCCGCTCGAGGAGGACACCCGCGCGCTCGCCCGCCGGATCTTCCGACGCCTCGGCGAGGCTGAGGCACGGGTGCACCGGATGCGCCTCGAGGACGTGCACTTCCACGAGGTCGGGGCCGTCGACGCCATCGTCGACATCGTCGGGGCGGCGGCCTGCCTCGCCTTTCTCGGCGCCGAGGTGGTCTCGAGCCCGCTGCCGATGGGTCGCGGCTTCGTGCGCGCGCGCCACGGGATCTTGCCGTTGCCCGCCCCTGCGGCGGTCACGTGCCTGCGCGGCGTTCCCACCTACGGGGTCGAGCTCGAGGCGGAGTTCGTCACCCCGACCGGCGCCGCCATCGTGGCGTCGGCGTCCTCGCGCTTCGAGCGCTGGCCGGCGTTCCTGCCCGAGCGAGTCGGCTTTGGCGCAGGCAAGGCGACCTTTGCCGACCGTCCCAACTTGCTCCGGGTCGTCCTCGGTTCGCCGACACCCTCGACAGCCTCGAACTCGCACCTCGTCGTGGAGGCGAACGTCGACGACATGACCGGCGAACTCGCAGGCCACGCGATCGGCGCTCTGCTCGCGGCGGGGGCGCTCGACGCATGGGCGACTCCGGTCACGATGAAGAAGGGGCGTCCGGGCCTCGTGCTCTCGGCGCTCGTGCTCCGAGGCGCGGCCGACGCCGTCGAGCGCGCGATGTTGCGGGAGACGACGACGCTTGGCACCCGGCGAGTCGAGGTGTCGCGGCTCGAGCTACCCCGCCGCATCGTCGAGGTCACGACCTGCTACGGATTGATTCCTGTCAAGGTGTCTGGCGACCATGACGCGGGTCTGGGTCACGCCAAGCCCGAGTTCGACGCCTGCGCGCGCGCGGCCGAGTCCCACGGGGTCCCGGTCCGTCTCGTCCTCGACGAGGCGCTCCGCGTGTACCGCTCCGGCTGAGCGCTTCCGGCCGCGGCGGTCCCGGGCGGTCGGCTGGCGCGTCGACCCTGCGGCGTCAGGGCTTCTCAATGGGGAGCATGTCGGCCTCCCACATCAGGAAGCCGCCCTCGAGGAAAGGAAGGCCCACGCCGTCGCGCGCGAGCTTTTCGGCGAGCTCCTTCGTTCGGTCGCCCGAGCGGCAATAAAGGACCGGCTGTCCCAGCATGTAGAGCTCCGCGAGCCGCCCCTCGAGCTCCTCGAGCGGGATGTGCTTCGCGCCCGGGATCCGCGCGCGCCCAAACGAGAAGGCATCGCGCGTGTCGACCGGCACCACCGCGTGTTGCTTGAGGAGCTCGGACAGCTCCTGCGCGCGAATCGCCCCTTCCGCGCGAGGGAAGTACGGCTCGAGCAGCTCACGCAGGCGCGCGCGCGGGACGACGCCTCGCTCGGCACCGACCGGCCGCCCCTGAAAAAACGCAATGTAGGTTGGCACCGATTGGATGCGAAGCATCCCCGCGAGTCGCTGCGCGCGATCGATGTCGACCTTGACGACCTCCGCCTTCCCGGCGAGCTCGGTGGCGAGCGCCTCGAGCTCCGGGTTCATCTGCTTGCAGGGCGCACACCAGTCGGCGAAAAAGTCGACCAGGACGGGCAACTCGCTGCGGAGGACTTTCGTCTCGAACTCGTGTTCTGCGACAACCGGCAGGGCCATGGGCGCTTCATAACGTCGCCCGTCCGCAATGTCACGGGGTCCGCTCAGAACGTGCGGCTCTTCACGAGCAGCTCGGTGATCGCCCGCCGTCCATCCCCCCGCGAGTTGATCGAGCGCCGCGCCTTGATTCTCACGATGTCGAACTCCTCGCGGTACAGCTCGACGACCGCCTTCGCCGAGGAGTTCGAGAGCACCACGTGGACGCCGCGCCGCGCGAGCCTCGAGGCGATGTCGCGGAGGCGGACTTGCGCTTCCGGTCCGAAGCGGTCCGGGGTGTAGCTCGTGAATGACGAGGTCGTCGAGAGCGGGACGTAGGGCGGGTCGAAGTAGACGAGATCTCCCGGGCGGGCACGGCGCGCGGCGTCCTCGAAGTCGCCGAGGCGGATGTCCGCACGTCGCAACGCGGCCGCGCAGGCTCGGAGCGTCGGCTCGTCGCAGATCGTCGGGTTTCGGTAGCTGCCGAAGGGAACGTTGAACTCGTTCCGGCTGTTGACGCGGTAGAGCCCGTTGTAGCCGGTCTTGTTGAGGTAGATGAACCAGGCCGCGATCGTGGCATCGCTCTCGCCGTCGATCGGCCGGCGACGGATCGTGAGGTACTCGTCGCGGTCGTGGCGAAGCTTGCGCAGGCGCTCGATCACCTCGTCCGTCGCGTCGCGAAGTCCGCGGTAGGTCGCGACGAGGCGCGCGTTGGTGTCGCTGAGCGATGCACGCTTCGGTTGCTGGTCGAAGAACAGCGCCGCACTGCCGACGAACGGCTCGTAGTAGCGCCCGTAACTCGCCGGCAAGTGCGGTCGGATCTGCTCGAGCAGCCCGCGCTTGCCGCCGGCCCATTTCAAAAAGGGGCCGACTGCAGCCTCACTCGCGAGTCGCGTCATCGGCTCCATCTTGCTGCGCGAACGCACGTTGTACCTGCTCCGGAATGCGCGACGGTCGACCGGTGCTCGCGTCGATGAAGGCCCAGGTCGTCGTGGCGCGGACGACCTCGCGAGCGCCGACGAGCACGCGCGTACGACGCACCGAGGTCGCGGCGCTCCAGCGCTCGATCAGCGTGGCGACCTCCGAGGGACCGGTCGACCTCAGGTAGTCGATCTCGTGGCGCCGCACGACGAAGTGGGCACCCAGGTCCCGGTACGCTTCGACCCCCAGCCCCACCGCGCTCGAGTGAGCGATGGCGACGTCTTGAATCCACCGGACGTAGGCGATGTTGGAGACGTGCCCGAGCATGTCGATGTCACCGTCCGAGACCGCTCGGGTCTCCTGGTGAACGCTCGACACTCGACTCGTCGTCTCGGACATCGCCCGACCCTAGCAATGCAGCAGGGAGGAGCAAAGGGTCGGACGAGGACACGCGCAGTGCGTGGTCCGGACGTAGGTTCGAGTCACTTCACGTCGAAGCGGGTCACTTCACGTCGAATGACGTCTTCAGCGGCGCCGTGCAGCTGCTCGCGTCGCAGAACACCGCCTTCACGCTGCCGCTGTTGGCCGCGTCACCCGTCTCGAAGGTGGCGGACTCGGCCTTGCCGTTCTTCTCGCCGCCGTACTTCGCGTCGCCCTTCGAGAGCTTCGCGCCGCCGAGCTCGACCTTGATCGGGTATTCGGTGTTCACACGCCAGTCGCCCTTGCCCGAGACGACGATGGTCACCTTACCGCCGGAGCGCGTCGCCTTGACCGTGCCGTGATCAGCAAATCCTTCGGCCATGGTCGGCGCGGAGATCATCACGCCACCCGCCACCAGCGCCATCATCGAGAGATACGAACGCATTCGAATGTCCTCCAAGTTCAGAGCACCATAGTTCATCTTCTGGGGCGTTGAAGGGGCAAAGCCACCGCGCGAACGGCCCAGCACGACTACGACGCTCCGCGGGGCTGCCGCGCCGCGCGGCGCTGGGACCGCGGATTGAGCACGCGCTCGACCTCGGCCGCCAGGACCCACGCGCCGCTCGCCGTGACGACGAGCGCGGTGAGCGCCGCCGCCGCCGCCCAGGACGAGCCTCCTGGCGCGAAGCCCTTGGCGATCATCGTTCCCCACGAGGTGGGCAGGTCCACGCCGAGGAAGGCGAGGCTCGCCTCGAGGACGATCAGCGCGGGGACGGCCGTCGCGGCCATCGCCGCGACCGGGCCTGCCACGTCGGGCCAGACGTGGCGCTGGATGATGCGCCACCACGTGGCTCCCAGGGCACGCGCGGCGACGACGTGGTCCATGGTCATGAGCCGCAGCGCGTCGGTGCGGACCACCCGAGCCACCTCGGCGGTGCGGGCTGCCGTCAGCGCAAGACCGAGCACCCAGGCCGAGTGGCCGGGCATGGTCGCCGAGAGGATGGCGACGACGACGACGGTGGGGAACGCCTGAATCACCTCGATCGGTCGGGCGACGACCTCGTCCCAGAGGCCACCGACCGTCGCGGCGAAGCCGCCGAGCAGCACGCCGAGGGCGACCGAGACGACCAGGAGCACGAGGGAGCGGACCAGGGCACTTCGTGCTCCGTGGACGAGTCCTGCGAACACATCGCGCCCGTCCGAGTCGGTCCCGAGGGGATGCTCGAGGGATGCAGCGAGCCGTGGGGTCGTCACCCGTTCCGGCCCGCTGCGCACGAGCGGCCAGAGGACCTGGTCCGCCGCGTGGAGCTCGTCGATCGCCTCACGCGTCAACCCGGCGTACCGAGCCCGCTGCCGGATAGCGAGCATCACCTCGACCCCGCTGCGACCGACGACGACGAGCGGCGCGTCCGCGGCGAGCAGCTCGGCGAAGATCGCGCACGACGCGAGCAGCGCGAACACGAGGGCGGCCGTCCGTGCGCGGCGGGTTGCGCCGAACCTCGTCGTTCCGTGACTCCGCGACGTCACGCTTGGCTCCCGAGGCGGAGGAGCGCTCCGCGGGCGCGCGGCACGGCGACCGCGAACATCGCGTCACTCGCGAGGAGCGCGAGCCCGCCCCAGCTGGTACCGATCGCCGCGAGCAGCATCAAGCTGCCGACCTCGCCTGTCGCGACGGCCTCGAGGGTCTGGGCGCCGAGCCCATCGAACTGGAACGCTCGCTCGATGACGAACGCGGCGGTGATCGAAAACGGCAGGTCGAGCAGCACCTCGGCGGCGATGGGACCGGCCGTCGCGCGCAGGCCTGAGGACCACGCGTGCCGCGACCGTGATCCGCCACGCGCGCGCGCCCCGGCGGCGACGTCTCCGTCGAGCTCCCTCGTCACGCGGACGTTCGTCGAGAGGAACGGCCGTGCCACCACGCTGCCGGCGAGGGTGAGGGCCGCGAGCAGGAAGGACAGCATGGGAACTCCGAGCGCCACGCTCGCCATCGCGATCGCGACTCCCGGGAGCGTCACCGCGAAGAGAACCATCGCGAAGAGACCGCCGACGTCGCGACTCGTTCGCGTCCCGCGTCCCGCGACGAGGCAGCCGCCGACGATGCCTGCGCCGACCGCGAAGAGCCAGCCACCGAAGACCAGCGAGAGGGTCGTCATCGCTCGACGCTGCAGCCGCTCGAGGGCGGTCGCCTCCGTTGTCCTGGTCGAGAGCAACTCCTCGGCCCACTTTCCGAAGCGTGATTCGAGGACGAACGCGGCGATGCGGTCACTCCCGCGAAGCTGCACGTAGCGCGTCCGGTGCGCGATCCAGAAACGCCGCCATCTCGAGGCGCAGGCTTGCCCTTCGAGCGGCGACGCGGACGGCGCGATGCGATCGTCGCTCGCCGTCACATGCGCGATCGCCGCAACCACCCGGCGGCTCCGCTCGAGCGTCGCCTCGTCGACTTCGGGGGGGAGCGCTTCGATGAGGGCCTCGAGCGCGAAGGTGTCGAGGCGGGAGACCTCCCGCTCTCGGCCGACATCCCCGTAGAGCACCCATCGCCGCACCACGCTTCGCGCCGTGGCGAGCCTGAACTCGACCTCGTTGGCCTCCCAAAATCGCGTCCAGAAGCGCAGCGCCTTGTCCGGAAGGGCTGCATCTTCGGCGCGCTCGAGCTGCATGCGCTTGGCGAGCGGCGCGAATGCGAGGACGAGCTTGAGCCGATCCTCGGGCGCGTGGGCATCGAGCGTCGGCAGGACGTGCGGCAGGGCGGCACCTCCAAGTTCGACGAGGTTGGCCTCGGCTACCGACGCGCGTGCGCTCCCTGGCTCTGCGGCGAGGACGGCGTGCGTCGCCTTCTCGACCGCACCTCGAAGGTCCGCGGGCGCGGGGTTGAAGAACACCGGCAGTGACCGGAAGCGCGCGTGCGGCGAGGACTGCGCGAGGTGCTCCGGGGGCACGAAGGCCAGCAGGTAAAACGTGAGCAGCGCGATGGCGAGCGACGCCGGGGCGACCCAGAGCAGCTGCCGCAGAAGTCGCTCGAGCACCGTCGCGTGCGTCTCGCCTCAGGGGCGGTAAAGGAGATACAGGAGAATGACTGCGCCGATCACGAGCGCCCAGGCCCACGTCGGCATGCCGGCCTCGGAGGACTGCATCGGGATCATGCGCTTGTCCGTGAGCATTTGGTCCCAGTCGACGTCCCCCTCGACCTCGTACTCGCCGTGGACCTCGATCGACGGCGAGTCATCGTGGCCCCGACCTTTGCCTCCTTCGGCCGAGGAGCCATCTCCGCCGGACGCCAGCGGATATTTCAAGTACTTGAGGCTGGCGACGGCCGCATCATCAAGCTCGGGGAGCCCCTCGCCGTCAAAGCGCGCGAGGATGACCGAGATGTTGTCGTGGCCGCCCGCGAGGTTGGCCTCCTCGATCAGGGCGCGGCACGCCTCGGCGGGCTCATCGACCTGCGACAAGAGTTCGAGGAGCTCTTTGTCGCGAAGCATCCCGCTCAGGCCGTCCGAGCACATCATCAGCACGTCGCCGCGCCGGAGCGCAACGTAGGTGAGATCGACCTGGACGCTATCGGCAGTCCCGAGCGCCTGCAGGATGATGTTGCTGTGCTCGAAGTTCTCTGCCTCTTCTTCGGTGAGCTGCCCAGCTTCGATCAGCTGGTTCACGAGGGACTGATCCCGGGTGACCTGCACGAGGCGACCACCGCGCAGAATGTACGCGCGGCTGTCGCCGACTTGACCGAGGAGAAGATGGTCGTCGACGAGCGCTGCGACGGTCGCCGTCGTTCCCATGCCGCGGCACGCGCGATTCGAGGTGGCCTCTGCGAGGATCTTGCTTCCTGCCTGTTCGAGCGCTTTGACGATGTCGACCGCGAGGCCATCACGCTCACCGTGACCGGCTGAAGCCGACATGTGCTCGAAGATGATGTCGGTCGCCATCTGGCTTGCGACCTCGCCCGCAGCGGCACCACCCATTCCATCGCACACCGCGAGAAGCAGACCGGACTCCGCCACGCTCCAGGTCTCGGTGCCCGATCCCTCGAGCCCTCGCTGGTTCTTGCCGAGGTTCGCGAGGAGGAAGTTGTCCTCATTGTGCTCACGGATCTGCCCGACGTCGGTCTGTCCGAAGACCAGGAGCTGAACCGGCTTCTTCGCCTTGCCATCGTCGGCCTCGCCATCGTCGGCCTCGCCATCGTCGGCCTCGCCATCGTCGGCCTCGCCATCGTCGGCCTCGCCATCGTCGGCCTTGCCATCGTCGGCCTCGCCATCGTCGGCCTTGCCATCGTCGGCCTTGCCATCGTCGGCCTCGCCATCGTCGGCCTCGTCATCGTCGGCCTCGCCATCGTCGGCCTCGTCATCGCCAGCCTCGTCGTCGCCAGCCTCGTCGTCAGACTCGTCGTCGCCAGCCTCGTCGTCGCCAGCCTCGTCGTCGGCCGTTGGTCGCTTCGACGCGGGCTCGGACGCATCCGTGCGGGCGGCCTCGTCCGAGGCGTCCGACCTGCTCGAAGAGAGCTTTTCCTCGAGGTTCTCGTCCTTGCTGCTAGCGCCCATTCGATTCGCTCGAGGCTCTGCCCTGCTGCTGATGAAGACCGAAGCCCACGGTCAGATTTCGCTGGCGCCCTGCGACGGCGAGAGGTCGACGCGGAACAGGTGCTGGCCGAGCCGGATGAAGTCTCCGTGCTCGAGCCGGACATCGTTGCGAATGGCGAGGTAGGTGCCGTTCGACGAGCTGAGGTCGGACAGCACGAACTCACGCGAGCTCTCGTTCCACGTCACCATCGCATGCCGACGCGACATGAACGGATCGGTCGTGAACACGATGTCGCCGACCTCCCGCCCGAGCGCCGTCTCGTCGTTGACGAGGTGGAACACGTCGCGAGTCACGCCCTCGACCGTCCGCTGCACGAGGCGCGCCCGTCGCGGTGTCGCCGGAGACCCGAACATCAGCACGCCGCTCTGCACGGCCTGACCCAGCCCGCGCTCGGCGTTCTCGAGCGTCTCGAACCGAAGGACTTCGAGCCCGAGCAAGATCGTGTCGCGATTCCGGAGCGTGGCAGGCTTTCGCAGCCGTCGGAACACACCGTTCACCGAGTCGAGATCACGCAAGTACCAGTGGCCGTCCTGGCGGAACAGGCGCGCGTGACGCGGCGACAGGTAGCGGTCCTCCTCGAGGATGATGTCGCCCTCGGCGCTGCCGATGTCGAGCTGGCGCCCCTGCAGCTCCAGGGTCGTGCCCTCCGAGCCGTCTTCGACGATCACGACCAGCCGTCCGGTGACCTCCTCGACGACGCGGACCGGCTCGCGGTGAACCGCCGAGCCATCGGGGACCGTGGCGCGCACCGGCGACTCCGGCTCTCCCCTGGGCTCGGGCTTCGGCACGACCTTGATCGCGGGCTTGGGTTCGGGCTTCGGCTCGACCTTGATCTCGGGCTTCGGCTCGACCTTGATCTCGGGTTGGGGTTCGGGCTTCGGCTCGACACGTGGCTCGAGCTTGATCTCGGGTCGCCGTTCCGGCTTCGGCTGAGCGGCCGGTGGCGGCTCCGATGCGGCGGGACGCGCCGAGCCGACCCGACCGCGCGCGGCTGAAATCGCGAGCCCTGCCCCTCCTTCGCGCTTCCTCGGGAGGACCGCGCCGCAGCCGACGCAGAAGCGGTAATCCTTCGGACTCTGAACCCCACACTGCTCGCACTTGAGCTGGTCGTCTTCGGGGCGCGCCGCGGGCTCGGGCGCACGCTCCTCCTCGGCCTTCTTCGCGGCGACGGGTGCGGGGTCGGAAGGCGGCGGGGTCGAGGGCTTCTTCTCGACGCGTTCGATGACCGCGGGCTTCTTGTCGATGATGATCGGCGCCGTCACGATGGGGGCGGCCTCGGCCTCGACCTTGTTCGCGCCGCGCAGCGTCTCGGGCTGATCGGAAGGCGGCGCTTGCTTCACCTTCGGGAGTCGCGCCCCACAGGTTCGGCAAAACGTCAGCTTGGGTTCGTTGTTGGCGCCGCAGTTCTCACAGACAAGCACGCGAGAAGGGGAACAAGGCGGCGACTCCGAGTCAAGCGAGAACGCGCGAGCCGAGCCCGAAACCGAGCGCTCGATGGCCTCGGCTGCAAGCTCACGGTGCGCCTCGTCGTCATGCCCGTCAGCGTGGTCGGGCCTCGGTGCGAATCTCGAGCTGCAGCTCGATGGCGCCGTAGTGGGCCACGCCCGCGGGACGCTCGTAACTGGCGGTGTCGACGAAGCCCGCGAGAAGCATCGGCTGATAACGCGCGCCGACACCGAGGACGGCGAGGCGCGAGAGTTGGAGCTCGGCGCCGGCACCCACGAACAACGTGCCCCCGCCAGTCTCGACCCCGAACTCGTTGCCGTACGCGACCGCACCACCGCCGAAGGTGGCGTAAGGGACGGTCCGAAAGCCGAAGTCGACCATGTACCGCAACTCCACGCGCAGCTGCTGCAGGGTTGGCAATCGGTAGAGGTTCGACGAGTCGGTGCGCGACACCTGATACGCTCCGCCCAGGTACCAGGGGCCGGCCCACCGATAGCCGCCGCGGAGCGCGAGGCCACCGCCACCGCCGAGAATGCATGGATTCAGCGTCGAGCAGGTCGCGCCTGGGTGGACGAGCACGTCGCCGGAGAGCGCCACGCCGTAGCTCGCGTAGTCGAGTCGGACCGGCGGTGGGCGCGAGGCTCGCACGGGCGCGGCCCGGGCCTTTCGCGGCGCGGCGTCCGTCCGAGACAGCGGATCGAGGAGCGCCGTCGTCGCGAGCACGGTCAGGATCCGCAAGACTCTCGGGCGTCGAGCCAGCATCTTCTTCATCGTCATCGTACACACGCATCGACGTTCGCGACGACGATCCCCCCCTGGACATCAACACAAGCTTGACGACGCGTGGCGCGCTCCGTATCCGATAGGGGCGCCGGGCCCAAGGGAGTAGCCCCAAGCCGGCCAGCGGGTGAACGTCATGGAGATCTTTCTCGACAAGCGGGCGGTCAAGGCGATTCGCCTTTCCGCAGCGGATGCCATCGAAGAGGGGGACACCGAGGCCTTGAAGGAGGACATCCTCGAGGCATTTCCCGAGGAGCAAATCGAGGGGCTCGAGCAGATGCTCGGCGGCGGTGACTTCGCCGAGCTCATCGACGAGATCCTCGACGAGTGGAGCGGCGACGACGTCGACGAGCTGTTCGACCTCCTCGAGACTCAGCTCAGCGACCACGGGGTCGACCTCAAGTACCAGGCAGGCGGCAAGGCTGCCGTCGACGACGAGGACGAAGACGAGGTCGAGGACGACGAGGACGAGGACGACGAAGAGGACGAGGACGAGGAAGACGACCTCGAATACGACGGCGACCTCGACGAGGGCGGCGACGACGCGGGCTGAGTTCCACGCGGGCTGAGTTCCACGCGGGCTGAGTTCCACGCGGGCTGAGTTCCACGCGGGCTGAGTTCCACGCGGGCCATCGGCCGACTCAAGGTGTCGTCTCGCCGTCACCTGCTCGACCTCACGTCGGAGAGGCGGCCTCGCCTCGGCCTTGGACCTCCCGCTGCCTGGCCAGCGGCCTCCCACGCAAAGGGGGGGGCTCGGCTGTCCATGAGATGGATCGGTGGTTGCCCATGTGACGGGCGTCAGTGCTCAAAACATCGTCGCCCGTCGCCCGGGTTGCCGTGGCACCAAAGTTGCAAAGCCTTCGATTGGGCCGGCTGGCCGGTTTGTGGCGGGTGCCTCTGCGCTCCCCGTCGCTGCTGAGAAACGTGGTACCTTCGGGATTTCAACGTGAACATGAAACCTACCTCCTGGGCTCTTGCAGGCATCCTCGTCGCGTCGGTCGGCTGCGCTGCAGGAACGAACGTCGGTGGAGCGAGCGGTGGCGGACCCGATGGTGCCGGCGGTGACGTGTTGACCTCGAACGGTCCCGCGGGCGGCTCGTTGCCCAACGCGAACACGACGTCCGCCAGCGGGGGGAGTGGCGCCAGCGGAGGGAATGGAGCGGCCGGCTCGGGGGGAACCTCGAGCGGGGGCAGCGGAGCGAGCGGGTCGAACAACTCGAGTGCGATGTCGAGCTCCGCGACGGCGTCCTCGTCGAAGGCGGCGGGCGGCGGCGGGAAGTTCTGCGACACGCTGAGCATCACGGCCTCGAACCAGGTGTGCTCGGACTGCCTCGAGATGTACTGCTGCAAACCGATTCACAGCTGCATCGACGCGAACCTCCTCGAGTGCATCGAGTGCCTCGATTGCTTCCTCGAAGGCAAGGGTGCCGCGTGTTGCAACGAGACGATCGGCAAGAACGCCTTCATCGAGGAGTGCGTCGACTTCAATTGCTCGAAGGAGTGCAACTGACCGATGGCGAAGCGCAGCCCGGATGAGCGGCTGCTGCCCCCACCACCACCGCGTGCTCGTGGTGCGATGGTGACCATCGATCTCGACTCGCACGCCGCTGCCCTCGACTCCGAGACCATCGCCGTTCATCCGGCCAGACAAGCGAACGAGCCGCCGCTGCCGTTTCGCTCCGCGTCGGGGCGCCCCTCGGAGCCCCCTCCCTCGGCCGTGGCGCCTCAACCCGCCCCCTCGGCGGAGGTCACACCCGCGGCGACGCCGCGCTCGGTGGCGCCGCCCGCGAACGCGCTCGCACCGGCGCCGATGCCGGCGCGGACGATCCTCGGCGGGCCGGGTGCGAGCCCATGGCTTGGTGCGCGCCTTCGTCCCTCGGACGCGCCCTTGCCGCCGACCTCGACGGAAGTGGCGCCACCTGCGCTCCTGTCCGTCGAGGCGCCGGCCACAGGTCGCGCCGCGCAGCCGGGGCGGCGCGTGGACTCGACGATCGCGTCGGGGCCACTTCAGGGGCAGATCCTCGACTGGATTGGCTGCCGCAACGAGCGCGCGAGTCGCGTCCGCGAGGTCTGGGCCGAGCTGCTCGCCGAGCCGGAAGCCGGATCGATGGCCGACCAGCTGCGCGCCGCGTTCGAGCCAGGTCCGCCCTCACCCTCGCAAGCGCGCAAGTGGTGCCATCGTGTCCTCGCCGCGGGCTCCTGCGACGACCTCGCCGGCCTCAAGCGGCAGCTCCGCTCCGCCGCCACGGCGGCCGTCGAGGGCGAGCCGCCCCTCCGGCTCGTGACCGGGGAGCTTCGCTTCACGTTCGACGAGCTCGAGACCCTGCGCGCGACGGTCGCTGCGGTCGCACCCCACCTCGAGGACGATGAGGCGCTCGCGAAGGCTGTCGTGCCGGCGAAGCGCATGCTCGAAGACCGCTCGTTGCAGGGCTCGCGCGACGCGGCGAGCGACCTCGTCTCGCGGCTCCGCCTTGCTTGCCAAGAGAGCGCCGTCGTCGAGGACCCTGTCGTGCTCCGTCGCGTCGAGCGCACGCTCGTCGAAGCGCGCGCCTTCTCCTACCGAAATTTGCTGGGTGCGAAGTGGGCGCGGGCGCTGCTCGTGCGAGAGGGCGTCTCCGTGACTTGTTATGTCCCGGAGGCGATTGCGGCCATTTTGCCGCTCTACGCGAGTTTTCCCGCTCGCGTCATCGGAGAGATTTTTCCACGACAGGACCACGACGAAGAGAGCGCGGTTGCGATCGTCGTCGTGGCCCTTGGCCGCTTGATCGAGAAGGGCGACGACTGATGGAACTGCTGAAGCTTTCGTTTGCGAACGGTGAGACGCTTTCGGTCCGTGAGTTCCGCGTGCGCGAAGAGATGTCGCGCCCGTTCGAGATCGCGGTGATTGCGCGCGGCTCGAACCCCGATGTCGACTTCGAGGCGTTGATCGGGGAGCGCGGCGAGTTCCGCCTTCAGAGCCCCGCCAAGCACGCCTTCGTCGGGAGCCGTCGCTGGACGGGGGTGTGCGTGTCCTGCGAGCAGCTCCAGGTCGAGGCCGGTGGGCTCTCGACGTACGAGGTCGTCCTCGCCCCGACGCTCTGGCTCCTGCAGCATCGGCGCAATTACCGGCTCTTCCAGCACAAGTCCGTGATCGAGATCGCCACGGTGCTGATGGAGGAGTGGAAGATCGAGCATCACTTCAAGCTCGAGCCCGAGAAGTACCCGTCGCTCGAGCTGCGAACTCAGTACGACGAGTCCGACTTCGCGTTCATGAGTCGCCTGCTCGAAGAGGCCGGCATCTCCTTCTACTTCGTCGAGGATGGCGAGCGCGGGAGCGTCCTCGTGTTCGACGATGCTCCTCACCTCGTCGATCCGCGTGCGCCGCTCAAGTTCGAGGACACCGTCGAGCAGGCGAAGGCCGCCGGCCTCGAGTACTGCACGAAGGTCCGGTCGCGTCGGGAATTGAAGCCGGGCCGCGTCGTGCTCCGCGACCACGATTTCCGCAACCCGCGCTTCGAGCTCTTCGGCAACGCGATGTCACGCGCGACCGCGAGCAACGCCGGCATCGAGAACCTTCTCGAGCAATACCACTACGTCCCGGGCCGCTTCCTCACCGAAGGGCACGCACTCGACGAGACCCCGACCGCGGATGACCTCGGCGTCGCCCGCTCGAACCCCACCACTGGCGCGCTCCTCGCCGAGCGAATCCTCGAGGGGACGCGTGTTCGACGTCGCCGCATCCAGTTCGAGACGAACGCGTACGGTGTCGCGCCCGGCACGACCCTGACGATCTCCGGTCATCCGCGCAACGAGCTCCACCCGAACTCGCGGCTCTTGATGGTCGCGCTCGACATCGGCGGCACGCTCGACGGCGAATGGTCTGCGGTCGGCGAGTCCGTGTTCTGCGATGTCCCGTATCGTCCGCTGCTCGTGACGCCGAAGCCGCGCATCAACGGTGTGCAGAGCGCCGTCATCGTCGGACCCGAGCAGGAGACGGTCTACACCGACGAGTTCGGACGCGTCCGCGTGCAGTTCCCGTGGGATCGCGCCGGACGCTTCAATCCCTGGAGCTCCTGCTGGATGCGGGTGACGCAGGCCTGGGCCGGCCCTGGCTACGGCCTCTTCAACCTGCCGCGCGTCGGGCACGAGGTGTTGGTCGCGTTCGTCGATGGCGATCCCGACCAGCCGATCGTGACCGGCAACGTCTTCAACGGCGCGCAGCGGGTCCCCTATCCGTTGCCCGGCAGCAAGATGATGAGCGGGTGGAAGAGCGACTCGAACTCGAACATCATGCTGTTCGATGACACCCCCGGCGACGAGATGTTTTACACGCAGGCGGAGCGCAGCCGCCTCGACATCGTCAAGCGAAACGCTGCCGTCCTCACCGGCGGGAGTCGCACGGAGTGGTTCGGAAACGCCCACAAAACCCTCAGTTTGACCTCGACGACGCACGTCGCGAAGGGCAACCAGAACACCCTCGCTGGCATCACCAACAAGCAGGTCGCGGCGGTCTCCTGGAAGGCCGAAGGTGGGCTGTCGGTCAGCATGAAGAGCGGTCGAAAGATCGAGCACGTCGTGGTGCCGATCCTGCCGTTCATCACGGCGCTGATGGACGTCCGCGAGGCCGAGGAGGCGATCCTTGCGAAGCTCCCGGGGGGCAAGGCGCCCGACTTGCAGCAAGTACTCCCGCCGTCTGCGGGTGGACCGAAGGCGGCGCCCGAGCCGGAGCCGCAGCCGCCGGTCGAGATGAGCGAGGCGGACATCGAGAAGAAGCTCCAGTCCGCGATGTCGGTGGTCGGGCTCGCCGTCGCGCAGTTCGAGCCCGACGAGGTCGAGGCGATGGCGGAGCAGGACGGCTTGAACGGCGCGGTCGACGCGATGCTCGACGGTGTCCGCAAGAAGGGTGGAGACGCGGCGATCGCCGCCTTCGCCACCGCGAAGGACCTGACCACGCAGCTTCAGGCCATCAAGCTCGCGAACGAGAACAACAAGGTCAAGAGCGGTAAGGGCAACCTAAAGAAGAACCCGAAGGGCTCGAAGAGCGCCGTCGATCAGAAGCAGAAGGAAAAGATGTTCCAGATGCTCCTGCTGGCGATCATCGAGGCGGTTCTTCCGAAGACGAAGATCACGATCGGTCACCAGAAGATCGAGCTCGAGACCAAGGACGCGAAGATCAAGCTCGAGAAGGAGAACATCAGCCTCGAGGCGAAGGGCGACATCGAGATCAAGGCCGACGGGAAGATCAGCATCAAGGGCAAGTCGCTCGAACTTAGCCCGCCGCCCCCGCGTTGATTCGAGCCCCGCGCGCCCGCCCGACCCAGGAGACCCCCGTGAAGATCCATCCCCCCCTTCGCACCTCGCTTGTCGCCTCTCTCGCTCTGCTCCTCGCCGCCGCCTGCGGTGCCGAGGCGCGAACCGCGAGCACGACGGAAACGAACTCGTCTGGCGCGGGGGGCGCGGGCGGCGGGGATGCCGCTTCCTCGACGGCCTCCTCGTCGTCCACCTCGGGCTCGGGCTCTTCGGGCTCGGGCTCTTCGGGCTCGGGCTCGATGCCGGATTGCCCTGGACCGAAGCTGGTCGATGCCGAGAAGCTCGGGCTGAAGAAGTGCCCAAGCTACGTGTGTCCGAACGGCGGCGGCCATTGCGTGCCGAACGCGCTCGTTCCGCAGGACGTGATGGGATTCCTCGATTTTTGCAACAAGGACACGATGTGCGTGCCCGATCCGCTCATCGAGACGCAGGGGAAGTTCCTGCTCCCTACGTGCAAGGCCGTGATGGGGCTGGAGGGTCGCTGCCTGTCGACCTGCATTCCTCAGGTGCAGGCCCAGGCAAACTTCATCCAGCGTGACATCTGCGCGGACAACGAGCTCTGCGTGCCGTGCTACGACCCGATCAAGAACGAACCGACCGGCGTGTGCGACCTCACCTGCGACATGCCGGCGGAGCCCAAGCCCGCGCCGCTGCCGGAGTGCTGCGGGTCGCGAGGGCTCTGCATCCCGAACGACGTCGTGCCCGCGGACTCCAAGGATCAGCTTGGCAAGGACTCGTGCCCCAAGGGCAACGACCTGTGCGTCCCGAAGGAGCTGATCGACAACCAAGGAAACGGCAAGATCTGCCAATCCTCGGTGCTCTTCATGCTGCTCGGCGTCGATACCGGCGTGTGCGTCCCGAACTGCGTCCCGGCGGTGAAGGGGCTCGCGCAGGGGAGCTGCCCTGGCGGCTACAACTGCGCGCCCTGCGACGTCTTTGGCGTGCCGACCGGCGCGTGCGGCGAGGATTGGTAGCGCCGCGCTAGCTCGCGAGGCTTCGCGCGAGGAGCGAGGCTCCGGCTGCGAGGAGCAGCCCGAACACCGTGATGCGAAAGCGTCGCTCGGGCATGCGGTCGTGCCCCCACTCGCCGACGGCGGCCCCTGCGACGAGGCTCGCGAGGAGGACGCCGCTCGCGCGCAGCGAGGCCGCGCCAAGCTCGCCCGTCACGAGCAGGTTGGCGAGGACGGCGCCATTCAAGAGCAGCCAGATCGCCGAAAGGGTGGCCCGAAAGCGCGCCTTCTCCGCCATCTCTCGACCGAGCACGTAGACGAGGAGCGGGCCGCCACACGCGAAGACGCCGTGGATGACACCCGCAGCGAGCAGCGCGACGGTCCTCTTCGGTGTCGGGAGCGGTGTCGTGCCGGCTTGCTCGGTCGACCGGAACATGCGCAAGAGCTCGAGGAGCGAGAGACCAACCACGAACGCGGCGAACGCCACCTTCAGCCACGACGGCTCCCCGAGTCGACCGAGCGCGATTCCGAGTAGAACGCCCGCGCCCATCGTTCCGAGTCCCGCGCGAAGCACGACCTCCCATGCGACGTCACGCCGATGCCGAAGCACGAGGTACGCTGAGAGCAGCACGTTGACGGGGACGAGCCGTGCGAGGACTTCGGGGATCGGCATCAGGTGCGACGCGAGCGTCACCGAGATCACCGTCGCGCCGAAGCCAGCCATCGCCTCGACGGCGAACGCAGCGAAGACGATCAACGCGAGCGGGGCCACGCGTGCTGCGACGACCTAGCGCGCGCCGAGGCGCACGAGCCTACCCGGTCGACGGCCCGTCAGCCTGCCGTCCTCGAGGATGGGTTCACCACGGACGAGCGTCATCCGGTAGCCGTCGACCGCCTGGATCAGGCGCTTTCCGCCTGCGGGGAGGTCCGCGACCATCCGCGGTGGGTGGAGGCGAAGGCGCTCGTGATCGATGACGTTCACGTCGGCGCGCAAGCCGACCTCGAGGCGCCCGCGATCGGCAAGTCCGAGGTAGCGCGCGGTGTCGCTCGTGATCATCTGGACGACGCGTTCGAGGGGAATTCTGCCGGTCTCGCGGTCGCGCGCCCAGTAGGCGAGCAGGAAGGTCGGGAAGCTCGCGTCGCAGATCGTCCCGACGTGCGCGCCCGAATCGGAGAGCCCCGGGAGCGCGAGCGGGTGCGTCATCATCGCGCGCACGTTCTCGAGGTTCCACTCGGCATAGTTGTAGACCGGGAAATAGATGAGCGCGTGCCCTTCGTCGTCGAGCAGCGCATCCAGGATGGCCTCGAGCGCGCTCACCCCGCGAGCCTTGGCGCGGGCGCCGAGCGAGTCGGTCAGCTTCGGCTCGTAGTTCGGCTTCTCGCCGAGCGTGAAGAAGCGGAACGCGATGCGGTCGATCTGCGCGAGGAGCCAGTCTGCAATCGGCGGCACCGAGGAGCCGTCGCCGGCGATGGGCTCGCTCTTTTCCGCGAGGAGGCGCGCGCGAAACTCGGGGGAACGCATCGCGGCGACCCGCTCGGCGAGCGGCAGATGCGCGATCCGCTTGTAGCTCGGGAAGCCGATGAACGGGTGAAACGTCGCCTCGAGACCGAGGATCACGCCGATGCCGCGAGGGGCCGTGAGCACCCGGATCGGGAGGCCCTTGTCGGTGGCCGCTTCGGCTCGCGCCAGGATGCGCTTCCACTGGTCCGGCGCCTGATCGCGCTGCGAGAGCGATACCGAGAGCGTGTGTCCGGGCGCGGCATCGGCCATCCGCTCGATCACGTCGAACTCACGCTCGAACGAGTCCGGACCCGCCGCGAGATCGAAGTCCGACACGGCCTGCAAGATCCCGTGGCCGACACCGTCGAAGGCGCCGGCCAGACCGACGAGCTCGCGCTCGTTTGCCTCGGACGCGGGCGTCGCGGCGCCGGTCCGCGAGCGATGGTTGTCGCTGCGTCCCGTCGAGAACCCCGCCGCACCGGCGAGCAGCGCTTCGCGGAGGTGTGCGCGCATCGCAGCCACGTCGTCGTCGGTCGCGGGCTCGCCGGCAATCCCGCGCTCCCCCATGACGAACACGCGCAGCGCGTCGTGCGGAACCTGGAGTGCGTAGTCGATCGTCTTGGGTCGAACGTCGAGCGCGGACATGTACTCGGGGAACGTTTGCCAGTCCCAACGGAGTCCCTCCGCCAGCGCGCTCCCGGGGATGTCTTCCACGCCTTCCATGAGCGCGATCAACGCTTCTCGATCGCTCTCGCGGCATGGCGCGAACCCGACCCCGCAGTTGCCGAGGACGACCGTGGTGGTGCCGTGGATCGAGGACGGCATCAGGTCGTCGTCCCACGAGATCTGTCCGTCGAAGTGGGTGTGGAGGTCGACGAACCCCGGAGTCACGATGCAGCCGCTCGCGTCGATTCGCTCGTTGGCCTCGGCACCCGCGAGATCGCCGATGGCGGCGATGAGGCCATCCTGGATGGCGAGGTCTGCTTGCCGCGGGGGAGACCCGGTCCCGTCGACGATGCGGCCGCCTGCGATGATTCGGTCGTATGCCATCTCGCGCTCCTCGAAGCGGCGCGAGTATCGCACGACAAGCGCGCGGCGCGCGGGCGTTCCGGCGCGACGGACGTCACGTCCCGCGGTAGTACGCGAGGAGCCTCGCGTAGACAGGCTCCCACTCGGCTTGTAGCCCGGGCACCGTCGCGACCCGCATTCGGAAGTACGCGTCGAGAAGGTCCGCGGTCGTCTCGTCGGCGATGCCGTAGTGCGCGAAGAGTTCCGCGCGGCGCGCTGGATAAAGCTCCGAGAGGACGCGGTACGTCGCGTAGCTCGTGAGGTCCAGCGCGCGGAGGTGTTCGGGCAGCGGGCTCGCCAGGCTCGCGGAGCTACGACGGAAGGGCAAGATGCCCGAAGGCTCGGCGTGCGGCGCGGCGGAGGGACGCGCGGCGGCCTTGCCCGTGAACGGCAACACCTTGCCGGGCGGCTCGTTCAGCGTCGCGATGGACATCTCCGCGGTGCGTCGCGCAGTGGGGCGCGGCGTGAGCGCACCGAGGTCGACTGGCGCCGTCTCGGGACCGGCGATCCCGTGCGCGTGGTGGGCCGTGACCGGGCGGAGGCTCGTGCCGCTCGGGAGCAGGCTCTCGGCGACGGGGAGCCCAGCCGCAGGCGCAGGGAGCCCAGCCGCAGGCGTGGGGAGCACAGCCGCAGGCGCAGGGAGTACAGCCGCAGGCGTCATCTCGGGCGCGACCTCCCCGGCGTGCAAGACCGGCGGCGCGAGCGAAGGCTCCGGGATCGGCGCGGCCATGGGCTCGATCTCGGCGAGACCCTGCTCCAGCATCGAATTGATTTGAGTCAATCGAAGCTCGGCGTCCACACCGCGGCCGAGGAGAGCGAGCAGTCGGTCGAAGCGCCGCAACGCGCCCTGCGCTGATTCGAGCGCAGCCGGATCGATCTCCCGCCCGGGCAGGTGACGCCGCGCAAAGTTGGCGCGGTCCGTGGCCTCCGTGCGCACGAGGTCGGCGAGCCGGTGGGCGATGCGACGAAGATCGGGGCTCGCGGATGCGGGGGTGGTCGAGGCCATCGCGCGCTCGAGCGCGGCGAGGGCAAGCGCGAGGTTGGTCCGTGGCTGCTCGCTCATCGGTCGGGCCTCCTGGCTCATCGCGCGAGGAAGAGCCTCCTCGGTCACGGGGAGAGGACGAGCACCGTCGTCACGCTCGGGACGATCGTCGCTCCGGGAGCGTTGGTGCTGTTCTGGAGGGAGACGCTCGTGAGCCGCGTCATCGGCGCACAGCCGACAATCACCGTGAAGGCGCCGGTCAGGTTGCGCTGTGGCCCCATTACCATCCCCGACGCGACGCCCATCGCGACGCCCGGGTTATCCCCGTTGGTGAGCGGCGCGACGGTCATCATGTTGTGGGCCGGTGCGCAGGTGACGAGCACGTTCGGGACGAACCCCACGCTCGTCGGGCTCAGCGCGATGTTGGGGTAGGGGATCGGCACCGGCCCTGCCGGCGTCGGCGTCAAGCACACGTCGGGAAAGGCGAACGACATTCCACCGGCCGAGGTCTTTGCAAGCATGGGATCTTCTCCTTGGGTCGTCCCGGTTCAACCGATTTTCACCTGTTCACCGTCGAGCTTGGCGAGCACGCGTGCCGCCATGATCGTCGTCTCGCCGCGCACCGACACGAGGCTCTCCGCGCGGACGTCGACCGCGCCGGCGCGGGTCTGATCGAGCCCCTCGACGAAGCGGAAGGCTTGCCTCGCGCGCTGGAGCAGGGTGGTCGCGCGCGCTTCGACGCGCTCTGCGAGGAGGTTCACTTTGCCGCCGTAGGTGGCGTCGAGCTCACGCCCGAGGACCCGCAGCTGTTCGATCGCCGCGACCGCGGAGGTCGCCTGGATCTTCAGGGTCTCCGAAGCGAGCTCGAGGGCGCCCGTCGCTCGCAGCGTCAGCCGTCCTTCGCTGACGAGCGTCGTATCGCTCGCGCCGTCGAGGACGGCGAGGACGTACGCGGTCGCACCATCGACCGAACAAAGCACGCGATCGCCCACCTCGGGGGCGACGAGGCAGCTCTTCGCGCGTCGGGCCGGTCGCTCCGTCGCGTGAAGAGCCACGGTGAGCGATGGCGCTGCGGCCGTCACGGTCCCGTACGCGAGGCTCGGTGACTCCGAAGGCTCGGGGCGTCGGTCGAGCTCGACGAGCAGCTCGAGCGCGGAGGGCGCGCCCTCGGCTGGGAGCTCGAGCGGCTGCGGATGCGAAGGTGCGGGCGTGCTCATGGCGGGCTCACGTGCGACCGGGTCTCGTCTCACCGCCGTGTTTCGGCTTCCAATCCTCGACACCCGCGCGCTCGGCGTCGTCATCGAGCCACGGACCGCTCGGGAGCCGGGCGTTCGTGCGGCGCGCGCGGTGCAGGTTCGTCCGGAACATCGCGGCCCCCGTGAAGTCGACCGCCGAGAGGTTCGCGTGCGAAAGGTCCGCATACGAGAGGGTTGCTCCGGAAAACGATGCGCCCTCGAGCTCGGCGCCGAAGAGATAGCCTTCGGTGAGATCCGCGCCACGCAGATCCGCACCCGGCAGCTTCACCTTCTCCATGATCGCGTTCCGGAGCTTCGCGTTCGTGAGCTTGATGCGTGAGCCGTGTGCGCCCCCGAACAGGGCGCGGTCGAGGGTCGCTCCCGAGAAGTCGCAACCATCGATGTCGCAGTCGGTGAAGTTGCACTCCGTCGCGTCGCACTGCGCGAAGCTCGAGCCTGCGAGGCTGCCGCGCATGAACTGCGTACGAAAGAGCTTGTTTCCCGCGAAGGAACGCGCGCCGAGCTTGGACTCGACGAAGGTGGTGAGGGTGAGGTTGGCGCCGTCGAGCTTCGTGGTCGACAGGTCGAGTTTGTAATACGTGCCGCGATCGAGGTTCGCGCCTTCGAGCGACGTCCCGTCGAGGGTCACCTCGACCAGGTTCGCGCGATCGAGGTTCGCGCCCACGAAGGACGCGCGGTCGAGGCAGCACCGCACCCAGTTCGCGATCGGCGCGTGGGCTCGACCAAAGGAGGCGCCGCTGGCATCGCAGTTCGTGAAGTTCGCCGCGACGAGCTGGCTCTCGTCAAGCGTCGCGCCCAGGAAGCGGCAGCCGAAGAACGTTGCGAGGTGGGCATCGGCGCCGCGGAGTTCGCACCCTCCGAAGTCACACTCGGTGAACGTCGCCTCCTTCAGCCGCGCGCCGGCCATGGTGCGGGGGAAGCGCACACCCTCGTAAACCGCTCCCGAGAGGTCGGCGCCTCTGAGGTCGAGGTGCGTCAAGTCGACGTGCTGCAGCGGCTCGCCGTGGAGGACCCTGTCGAGGACCTCGTCGATCGTCAGGGTCGTCATGCCTTCCCCTCGCGTGCGTTGAAGCGGGTCCACCGGACCACGGCCTCGGTGAACCGCGTTCGGTCGTCACCGATGGCGCCCGTGAAGTCGGCGCGAGTGAGCTGTGACCCGGTGAAGTCGGCGCCCGCGATCCGTGCGCTCGTCAAGAGGGCTTCGCTGCCGTTGACGCCGCGGAGCGACGCGCGTTCGAGGTTGATGCGAACCGCGAGCGCACCCTTCATGACGGCCTGCTCGAACGACCCGCCCGTCACGTCGCACTCCGAGAGATCGCTCATCGTTAGGTTCGCACGGCCGAACCGAGCGCCGCGAAGGCCGGTCGTACGCATGCAACAGCGCTCGAGGTTCGCGCCCTCGAAATTCGCCTCCGGTAGGTCGCTCGTGTGCACGAACACCGCCTCGTGAGCGTCAACCCCGGCGAACGACGCTCGCGCTCCCTTGCAGGCGATCACGCTCGCCTTGTGCAGGTTCGCACCATCGAACATGGTGCCGTCGAGCGTGCACTCGAGGAAGGTGGTCTGCACGAGGCGTGCACCGGCGAAGGTCGTCCCGGACAGGTTGGCCTTCAAGAACGTGCAGCGCTCGAACGTCGCACCGCGCAGATCGACGCCTTGCCAGTCGACTTCGAGGAGGTCCGCTCCCTCGAAGTTTGCATGCCGGAATCGCGCGTTCTCGGTGCGCGCGCGCGCGACGATGGCATCGCGCAGGCAGGCCTCCTCGAGGTCCGCGCCTTCGAGGTTCGCGCCCCCGAGGTTGGCCTTTTGCAGCCGCGTCGACTGCAACGTGGCGCCTCGCAAGTCGGCCTTCGCCAGCACCGCGCCCTCGAAGTTTGCGCCCGACAGATCGGCGCCGCGGAGGTCGGCTGCCTCGAGGAAGGCCCCCGTGAAGTCCATCCCGCGCAGGTCCATCCCACGCAGGTCCGCGCCGGTGAAGTCGCGCCCCGCGAGCGGCTCATTCGTTTCACGCGCCATCGCGACGACGAGCTTCGCCATGGCCGTGGCCTCGGACGTCATCGGGAGCGCGTCCGGCGCCAGGTGCGCGGTCGTGAGATA
>Ga0194129_10001412_pt1 | contig 39562 bp, 46 predicted proteins | sample TA2KigCa35mmetaG_FD_150862 | JGI IMG/M metagenome (GOLD analysis project Ga0194129, IMG submission 150862) | Freshwater microbial communities from Lake Tanganyika, Tanzania - TA2015038 Kigoma Deep Cast 35m | ecosystem: Environmental > Aquatic > Freshwater > Lake | place: Tanzania: Lake...
ATGCAGGATTTTTAGATGTGTATTTAAACGGCATCCGATTAGTAAATACTGTAGATTTTACAGCATCTAATGGAACAAGCATTGTCTTAACAACAGGTGCTACTGCTAGTGATACTTTAGAAGTTGTAGCTTATGGTACTTTTCAATTAGCAAACTTTAGTATTACTGATGCAAATGATGTTCCAGCATTAGGCACCGCAGGACAAGCATTAGTAGTCAATTCAGGTGCAACTGCTTTAGAATTTTCTACCATACAGGCGAGTGAGATTACTACGACTGGAAATTTTTTCAGTAACTATAACGAGATTTCAACTAATGTAACATCAACAACAAGTAGTACAAAAAATGCTTTCTTGATGGGGATAATAACTGTTAGTGGAAGTGCAGTATGGACTGTGAGTGGCACAGGTACACTTACAATCCTATAAAACAAAAACAAACAAACATATAAGGAAACAATAAATGCCAAGTCGAATAAAAGTAGATGAGATTGCAGGTAGTAGTGGTAATACAATTACTATTCCGTCTGGTCAGACTTTAGATGCAAGTTCAGGTACTTTAAATTTACCTGCAAGTGCATTATCAACATTAAACGCAACAAATTTAACATCAGGTACAGTACCTAATGCAAGACTAAGCGGTATCACAAGAGACAAACTAGATTTAATTAGTACAGCGAGTGATGCGTCTATAGTTTGTAAAGGAACACCTTCCGTAACAGATGGTTATATACAATTAAACTGTGAACAAAATTCTCACGGAATAAAAATTAAAAGTCCAACTCACGCATCAGGAGCTAACTATACTTTAGTGATGCCACCAAGTTTAGGTACATCTAATCAAGTGATGAAAATGAATAGTGGAGCTACGGCTTTAGAATTTGGAACTATATCTGGTTCAGTTTTTGGCACAGCTTTATTTCAAGTTAAAGATGAGAGACCACTTGGTACTAGCGGTCAAACTTTAACAGGAAATGGCAACTTTCAAAAAAGAGATATAAATACAATAGCAGTAAATGAAGTATCTGGTGCATCATTATCTTCAAATGTAATAACATTACCAAGTGGCACTTATTTTGCTGATGGTTTTATGCAAAGTGCAGGTGGTACTTTTAATAGTGAAAAAGGAAGAATAAGAAACACAACTGATGGAGCTACACTTTTAGTTTCTAATGGTGGTTATTCTTGGACAAATGATTATGTTTTTGCTCCTTTATTTTTTAAAGGAAGATTTACAATATCTGGTACAAAAAATATTGAAATACAATGGATAGGCGGTAATGGCACAAAAGCTTTGGAGCAAATTGGTATGGACATTGAAACTTACCTAAGCGTTTGCTTTTGGAAAATAAGTTAGGAGATAAAATATGAAATACGCATTAATAAAAAACAATAAAGTAGAAGTAATATCCTATCCTTATGTAGAAGGTTGGGAACAAGTATCAGATAATGTATTTGCTGATATGGTTAGAAAACCTGATGGTTCTTTTAATTATACAGATGAATTTTTAGCTGAACAAGAACAAGCTAGACAAAAACTTGATGCTGAAAAACAAGCTAAAGCAGATGCTAAAGCTAGTGCATTAGCAAAACTTCAAGCTCTCGGTTTAACTGAGCAAGAAGTAAAGTCTATTCTTTAATAACAACAACAATCTAAATAAAGGAAAGTCGTAAATGTCTCGTGCTAGAGATTTATCTAAACTTTTTGGTACTAATACCAATGGGGTTATACCTAATAGTAATCTAGGTGTATCTTTTGAAAATATATCAGACACAGGTACAGCAGGTACTAAAGTTGCAACAGGAACTACTGCTCAACGAGGTTCTACTGCTGGTCAAATTAGATTTAATTCTCAAACAGGTCTAGCTGAATATTATACAGGTACAGAATTTAAGGTTATAGATACTCCACCAACAGTTACAGCAGTATCGCCTTTAGAAGTTGCTAATTTAGCTGGTGGTAATGAAACATTTACAATTACAGGAACAAACTTTCAGTCTGGTATTTCAGTTAAATTTATAGCTAATGATAATACAGAAGTAACACCATCAACTACAACTTTTAATTCCTCAACTTCTATTACTGCTGTTGTTGCTAAAAATTTATTTAATAATGCTAAAGAACCTTATGATGTTAGAGTTATAAATACTTCTGGTTTATCAGGAATTTTAAATGACCAAATTTATATAGATAATACTTTGAGTTGGGTTACTGCTAGTGGAACTATTGCAACTATAAATACTCAATCAACAGGAACTCACGCAACTGTAACAGCTACAGACCCAGACGGCGATACGATAAGTTATGCTGAAACAGGCGGTACAGTTTTAGCAACTAATGGACTTACTATAAATTCCTCTACAGGAGCTATTAGTGGAACTCCAAATTCAGCAGGAACTAAAACATTTACTATAAGAGCAACAGCAAATTCTAAAACTGCTGATAGACAATTTTCAATAGTTGTTGTTGTTGCATATTCTTCTTCTTATTTAGTTTTAGCAGGTGGTGGTTCTTCAATGAGTTTTGGCGGAGGTGGTGCAGGAGGATATAGAAATTCATACGCATCAGAAACTTCAGGAAGAAATTCAGCAACAGAAACACCTTTAACTTTTCAACAAGGAATAGTTTATACAATTACAGTTGGTGGAGGCGGTATTCAAACAGCAGGTGGAACTAGTGCAAATGGTAATGGTAATGATAGTTCTATTTCTGGTTCAAATATTACTACAATAACCTCTTTAGGCGGAGGTGGCGGAGCAAGTAATTCTGCTGTGTATGGCAGTACTCCTGTTAAAGCTAGAGATGGCGGAAGTGGGTGCGGTTCTTCTTACGGAGCTAATTATAATTCAATAGTAGGATTTGGGACTGCTGGTCAAGGTTTTGATGGTGGTATTGGTGTTGATGGTATAGTTGCTTTTACACGAGGAGGCGGAGGTGGCGGAGCTGGTGCGAACGGACAGGACGCATCAGGTAATGCAGGAGATGGCGGAGCTGGATTAAGTTCCTCTATAACAGGTTCGGCAGTTCAAAGAGCTGGGGGAGGAAACGGAGTGGCTAATAATGGCTCTTATAATAGTTCAGGTTCAGCTTTTGGCGGTGGCGGTGCAATGCAAGCCGCACCAGCTAATAAAGGCGGTGGAGCAGGAGGCGGTTTTAGTCCTGCTGGAAATATATCAGGTGGCTCAGGAGTTGTTATACTTCGTATGCCAACTGCAAGTTATTCAGGAACTACAACTGGTTCGCCAACAGTATCACCAGTTGGTAGTGATACAGTTTTAATATTTAACGGAAGTGGGAGCTACACAGGATAAAAAAAATATGGCACATTTTGCAAAATTAGGAATAGGAAATATAGTTGAACAAGTAATTGTAGTTAATAATTCTGTAATCACAGATGAACAAGGAATTGAACAAGAAAAACTTGGTGTAGATTTTTTAAATAAACTTTACAATACAAGAGATGTTTGGAAACAAACTTCTTATAATGGAAAATTTAGAAAAAATTATGCAGGAATTGGTTATCACTATGACGAACAAAAAGATGCTTTTATTGCACCTAAACCTTTTTTATCTTGGACATTAAACGAAACTACTTGTCGTTGGAACGCACCAATACCTCAACCAGATAATAGTAATAATTATTTTTGGAATGAACAAAAACAATCTTGGGGTTTAGTACCTTAATAAAAAAGACCATAAGTCTTTTCTAACGTCAAAAAAACAAATAAAATATGGTAAAAAAAGTATATCAAAACCCTAGTGGAGGACTTAACGCTAAAGGACGAGCTTACTTTAATAGAAAAGACGGCTCTAATTTGAAATCTCCAGTTAAGTCTGGTATAAATCCACGTAGAATTTCTTTTGCTGCTAGGTTTGCAGGTATGAGAGGTTCTTTAACTGACGATAAAGGACGACCAACACGTTTGAAATTAGCACTTCGTGCTTGGGGGTTTGCTTCAAAAGAAGCAGCTAGAAATTTTGCTAATAGACATAAAAAATCTTAACTAAAAAAAACTTATGAAAAGAAAAGGACTTTATGCGAATATAAATCGCAGAAAGAGATTAGGTATATCTAGACCTAAATCTAAATCTACAATATCAGCTAAAGCATATGCAAATATGAAAGCTGGTTTTCCAAAATAATAACAATACAGGAGAATAAATGTTTACAAAGTTTGAAATACCGTCTTATGAAGAAATTAAAAAAGCTTCAGAAAATTATATAGGACAGATTCAGAAATTTTGGGCAGATGCTTTTAAAGACTTTTCTAAGTCTGTGGAAGTATTTTTTCAAAATAACAAAAAGTAAATAACTAACAACCAAAGGCGACTACTATGGGAAAAAAGAAAAAAGAAGTGTCGGTTATGGATTTAATTGAGGAAATTGAAGACAAACTGGCAGAGTTAAAAAACAAAGTAGACGATCAAGACGACATCTCAGATGATGATTACAATTCTGATTTTGAAGATGAAGACAACGACTAGTTAAATATTAAGTAGTCGGTTGTTACTTGTTTAGATACAACCGACTATTCCAAATTAATATGAAAACTAAAAAAAGAAAAATATCCAGTAGAAAAAGTCAGATTAATAGTAATTTATTAATTCATATATTAAAAGATATGAATAGTAAAATAGAAAATATACACGTTGATATTACTAAACACGGTGAGGATATTATAGAATTAAAACAACAAATTGCTATGTCAAAAGGTGGATTAAAAGTTTTAATAGGAATCGCCGCTATGTTAGGTACAATATTTACAATCTGGCAATATATTTTAGGTAAAAATGGCTCGTAGAAATTATAGATTAGAATATCAAAAATATCAATCTTCACTAGAATCTAAATTAGATAGAGCATCTAGAAACAGAGCAAGAAGAAATTTTATGGCACGTGGTATTGTCGCTAAAGGAGATGGTAAAGATATAGACCATAAAGACAGTAATCCACGGAACAATTCTCCAGATAATTTAAGAGTAACTTCTAAGAAACTAAATAGAGGTAAATACAGAACACAAAGAAGATAATATATGTTTAATTTTTTAATTGGCTTAATCAAAAACCCCCTTACATCTTTAGTAGTTGATAAGACTATTGGAGAAGTAAAACATTATCTTGAATTAAAAAAGATTGAACGAGTAGCAGAAATAGAAGCCGCTAAGGCAATACAAGTTGCACAAGTAGAGGCTTCCGAAAAATCTTGGAAAGATGAATGGCTTACTATTTTTACTACTGTTGGAATAGCTGTGTGTTTTATACCAGCATTACAGCCCTATATGATGAAAGGTTTTGAGATAATTAAATCAGCACCCTCGGAATTATTATATGCTGTACTAGTTGTATATTGTGGTAGCTTTGGTTTGAATATTATGGATAGATTTAGAAAATGATTATAATAAAAAATTGTATATATAAATTAAGAATAGGTATATGCACATTATTAAATAATTGTAAATGTAATAAATTAAATGTATCTAAATGCAAACATACCATTAATTGAATGCTATGTACGTGGAAATTATTTAAGAGATCAAAGAGATTCTCACGATAAGTATTTTTGGTGTGTTGTCTTTGGAGTAACAAGTATACCAAAACAAGTACCACTATTTAATTTTGTAATGGAAGATGGTGGGGTTTGGTGGAGATCACCTATATCTGCCTTTTGTCAAGAAGAAGGAATACCAGAACAACCATTATCAGAATTATGTTTATGGGATAGTTTCTCATATAATATTGCAGTTACAACTTTTCATCAATTATCAGGAAGTAAAATTAAATTTTTACAAAGAGATAAAAAAGAACAATTAGGTAAATACTTATTTACTTTAGATTGGAGTGAAGGAGATTTTAACGAACTTGATTTTGGTTACGCCTCTAAACCAGATCAACATAAGTGCGGTCACGTTATACAAATGGACAATGGTAATTTTGCTATACAGCCCAATAATAGAATAAGAGTATTTGATTCTAATATGGGTACTAATTGGAATGACCCACCATTAATTAAAAGACTTGTAAATACTAATGTTTGGAGTGTAGAAGATCAACCTAAGTGGACAACTGCTGAGGAAGAAATTGGTCAATATGACTACGAATACAAAAATACAGAAGAAAAATGATAACAAAATATCTAACTAAATTAAATACATATTTGACTAAATTTTTATGGAAAAAGGAACAAAACAAAAGATTACAAAGATTAAAAAACTTGATAAAAAAAATATAAGTTCATTACACTATTTTCCATACAAAAAACTTAAATCAGAATTACATTGGTTAGATGCTAAATCTAAAACTGGTTGGTCTACAAAAGACGAACTAAAAGAATTAAAACCAGCTAAATGTATTACTAGCGGTTGGGTATTCGAAGAAACTAAACATTACATAAAAACTTTTTCTACTTATTCATTAGAAGAAGACGGGACTATTGAGTTTGGAGAAATTTTAGTAATCCCGAAAAAGTGGATTATTAATTAAATGTACTCAGCAGTAATTTGGTTAGGTATAATAATGGGTACATATTACGAAATAATACCATTTCATAATCCAAGTCTTTTTTTTGATACTAAAAAATCTTGTGAAGAATTTGTACAAAAAAATTACAATGAAATTACTTTGTCTATAGAAAGACAATTTTCTTACGAACCAAATGTTAAACTTGCTAAAGTTTTATCTATGGAGTGCGTAGCAAACAAATATAACTAAATATATTAATATGTCAGAAAAAATAAAAACATTAGAGGATTTACACGAACTATTAGCTAAAACATTACTAGATAAGATAAGAGACCCAGAAGTCAAAAGTGCGGATCTAAATGTAGCCCGTCAATTCTTAAAAGATAACAATATAGACTGCATACCTAAATCTGGAAATACAATAGGTAAATTAGCCGAAGAATTACCCTTTAAATTGTCAGATTTACAGGACATAGTGCTAGATAAGGAAGTAAACTAAAAAACGCATATACGTGCGTTTAAACAAGAAATAAAGGCTATTTATGAACGATATAACACGTGATTTTAGGAATTTCTTATATTTAGTATGGAAACACTTAAATATCGAGCCTACACCAGTACAATACGATATAGCTAATTATTTACAAACTGCTCCTCGCAGATGTGTAATACAAGCTTTTAGAGGTGCTGGTAAATCTTGGATATGTAGTGCCTTTGTGTGTTGGAACTTGTTGCGTGATCCTAATTTAAAATTTTTGGTTGTTTCTGCTTCTAAAAACAGAGCAGATGACTTTAGTACGTTCACTAAAAGATTAATTAGTGAAATGGAAATATTAAAACACCTTACACCTAAAGCTGACCAAAGAGGTAGTAATGTCTCCTTTGATGTAGCTTTAGCTAAAGCATCTCACGCACCAAGTGTTAAATCAGTTGGTATAACTGGACAGATAACTGGATCAAGAGCAGATTATATTATTTCAGATGACTGTGAGAGTTTAAACAACTCATTAACACAAACAATGAGAGATAAGTTATCGGATAGTGTAAAAGAGTTTGAAGCAGTATTATCTCCTAATGGTAAGATCATATTCTTAGGTACACCTCAATCAGATATGAGTTTGTATAATGATTTACCAACTAGAGGATATGAAGTTCGCATATGGACTGCCCGTATGCCAGAAACTAGTAAACTTGTTAAATATGGTGAACGATTAGCACCATTTGTAGTTAACAGTAATCTAGCTAGTGGTGAGCCTGTAGACCCAAAAAGATTTACTGATATAGACCTAAAGGAAAGAGAAGCTTCTTATGGTCGTTCTGGTTTCTCCTTACAGTTTATGTTAGATACTACTTTATCTGACAAAGATAGATTTCCACTTAAATTATCAGATTTAGTGGTTATGGATATAGACAATAAGATTGCACCAGTACAAATAGCTTGGGCAGGATCACAAGAGTATGTTTGTGAAGACCTACCAAGTGTCGGATTTACAGGAGACAAATACCACAAACCTATGTTTATATCAACAGAGTTTGATGCTTATAAAGGTTCTGTTATGGCTATAGACCCTAGTGGTAGAGGTAGTGATGAACTAGGTGTTGCTATTATAAAACAATTAAATGGTAATTTGTTTGTACATACTTGTAAAGGTTTAAAAGGTGGTTATAGTGAATCTAATCTGATTGATTTAGCTAAGATGGCTAGACAAGCAGAAGTTAATATGGTTATTGTAGAAAGTAATTTTGGTGATGGTATGTTTACCCAATTACTAAAACCAATAATTAATAAATACTACCAAGTAACTATTGAAGAAGTAAATCACTCTAAACAAAAAGAATTAAGAATTATAGACACTTTAGAGCCATTACTTAACCAACACAGACTAATTGTTAGCCCACAGCTTATTCGTGCTGACTTTGATACAAACGATCCCCACTACCAACTGTTCTACCAATTAACTAGAATCACTAAAGATCGTGGTTGTTTGCGTAATGAAGACAGAATAGATGCACTAGCTATAGGTGTTGCATATTGGATTGAACAACTTTCAGTAGACAGTACAAGACAAGTAGAAGATTTTAAAGAAAGAAAACTACAAAACGAGCTAGATAGATTTATGGAACACGCTTTAGGTAGAAAGCGAGACACTAATAATTGGATTAAGTTATAACTAATAATACTAATATATACTATTATTAGACTACTACTAGTTCCTATATAAGTGTTATATAGGTTATTATTAGTGTTATAACCTAGTTCCTATACTAATTGTATATTAGTAGGTATACCAGTAGTATACCAGCTGAGAATAGACCTCTATGTCTATTTTAAGGTGATTTTCTGTGTTGTCAAATACTTTTTTTAAAAAAATATGAAACGGTATCTAGTTATCACCCTCTGTCAAAAACCCCCCTACAACCCCAAGTTGTACTCGTAAAACGTGTAAATTAAAAACAACTAGTAATTGTAAGGTTTATAGACTGTAAAATAAAAAAGACTGCGTATCTTTTTTAAATAAAGATAAAAAAAATTGAAAAAAGTTTTGGTTTATTTGTTTACCAATGCGATCAGTTTTTTTTGATCTACGGGGTAAGTAAGCCGTATCTTACTTTTTTGATGGATTTAATTTTGATGGGGTTAATTCGAACATTAACAACCCGTCATTAGTTTTAACCTTTTTAAATCCTAGATTTTTTAAAGGTTTAAAAAAGTCTTTTTTGTTTTTTTGTTTTTTCATAAATCTATTTAACAATCGCAACTAGCAATTTCATAACCGCAATCAACGCAATTCCCGTCCTCGTCTACTCGATTATGTTCTTCTTCATAAGGTTCGGGATCTTCATTGTTAACAACTGGGGTTTCATTATCTAACATTTTTAATTTATTAGTTTTTTGATCTAAAATTAATAAATATTTTTTCTCACTCATTTTTTATTTATTAATTTATTAATATGGTTTTGTAATTCTAGTTTTTTTAAATACTTATTTGTTAAATAATTATCAATCTTATCAACCGCAATAAATAAACCAATTACAGTACATATACAACCTAAGACGATCAAAAGATAAATCAAAGTAATGTCCATAATATTAGTTTAAAGTTTTATATTTTTTTTCCAAGTGCAATAAATAAAATTTTGCAAATTTCGTTACTACTAATTTTTTATTTAAAGTAAAAAACGATCTATTTTTTTTAACTGCATTAAAATACTTATTTCTTAAAACATTAATTTTTTTAACCGCAATATGCCTTGTTAAATTTTTGTTAATGTTAATAATCATAGGATCATTTTTAACATAAATAATTTACGGATCAAATAATTTTTGAAGTTTTTTTTTAGATCAGGATTAAAAAAACGTTTGCAACCGCAAACACGCACACCACGCACACGCACACGCCAAAAATAATAACTGTTGTAAATGTTATACGGGTAAAGTTAGTTTTACGTCCTTGACGACGGCACACAAAAACTTTAACCCGTACTTAAAACTTGATTAATAATATTTAATTGAACGGGTTAAATTAGTATGTAGTCCCCGCCAACTACTGTTCCAACCCATTCGGCTTTTTTGTCTCTTTCGTCTCTTTTGGCTTTTTTGATATTTTCACTTGAAAAAAATCTGCATTAGATCATCAAGGATTAACAAAACGGGTTCGGGACGTACCTAAGCAAGGACGTTTTAAAAACTGTTTCTTGATCTTCTAACTTTTGGTAATTTTAGATTTTCTAGGATCTCAAATTTTATAGGTTTATATTCTATATTTCTTTTTTCTAAAAGTTTCGGAAATGCGTACCCTGTGTTTAATTTTTTATCAAACGGCTTTGCGTTTTGTATGATAGTAGTATTATGCCATTTATGCAAAAACGGATATTTATTTTTATTTTTTTCCGTAAATTCTACAAAACTTAAAAAGTCGTTTAAGCTTATTTTCGTATTTTTAGTATAATTAATTAAACAATCTGTAAACTCTACGTATCTGTTAATTACATCAAATCTTTTATTGCCTTTAAAAATTCTTAATTCAACTGTTTCTTTTTTAGCTATGTTTACTGCGTTATACTTTTCGCAATCAATTATTATTTTTTGATTTTTAAATTTATTGCTTAACTGAATTAAATCTAAATCTTTATATTTTGGCTTACAATATGTATTGCTGTAAAATGCACGACCCGCCAACTGAAATAAATAATTAAAATTTTTTGAATTGTTTATAAATCTAATAATCCGTAAAATCTGTAATCTCGTAAGTGTGCTACGTCCTATATGTATATGTAAACCGCAAGATGAACTTTCATAACTGCCAATTAAATTTTTTATTTTTTCATAAAAATTATAAAACAAGTTACTATTTTTTATAAATTCAAAACTCATTTTAGTCGTAACAATTTCAAGTCCTCTACTTTGATCAATAGACCCGTCGGACTTACATATACAAAGACCCTTTAAATAATTTTCTTCAATATCTTTTATTATTGTAGTCGGTGCATTTTCTAATGCGTAACATTCTAATTCTAGTCCGTACATCTGGGTATTTTTTTGATCTTCATTATGCCAAAGCACTTGATCGAGGACTTTTAAAACATTATCGGTATAGCAACGTAATTGATTATTATTGCTTTTAAACTTACTTAAATAATTCGTTGATTTTAAATGCGGGTCATCAGCAAAAATGGAAGTATTTATGCTTTTAATATATTTAATTTCGGGGACTTGTTTAATACTTACTCCGAAATTCTCACTCAAATCTAATCTAACAAAACTATTAATAGTGTTCGGGATTTTTTGGCTAGTAACGTTTGATACAAAATATTTATAAATGTAATTTTGTTCGTCAGCTTTAAAAAAATTATTTATTCTATAATCTGTACTTGAAAAAATTTTAAGTGCGTGTTCTTTTTTATCTATGTTGTAAAAAGAAATTAATTGATCTTTATGAAAATAAAAACCAGTAACAGCACATTTACCAACTCGGCTTTTTAATAGGGTATCAAAATTTAAATCTATTAAAAAATTAGATACATCTGTTACCGCACTATTGAAAAGTAATTTATATACCGCTTGATCTCGTAACAACAATAAAAAAAAATGATTATAAAATAATGCAAACTCATTCGATAATTTACATTTTGCTAGTAGTAAGCAATCAAACAAAGATAAACAAGAAAATTTAAAATTATCATTAAATTTATTTTTTAAATAATCTGAAAATCTGTAACTTTGAAAGTGCGTAAACATATTACGCAACACGACAAGCCCACGACTTTGAGACGTTTGAAAATCTTGCAAAAGTGTTTCGCTTTCATCAACTCGTTTAAAAAAATTTTGTATTATCAAAGCATTTAACAAATCGGCTAAACTAACTGAAATTTTTAGATCCTTGTTTTGTAATCTTACTAGATCAATAATAGCACTATCACTTGTAGTAGTTAAAGAACGTATCAAATATTTAAAATAACTGTTCATTCCGTTACCTAAAAATTGCTGTAAAGTATTATAAAAATCTAGATCGTTTATATCTGTAAAAATGTCCGAATATTTTTTAGTAACGTAAGACTGTTTTTCATTTTTTATTAGTCGTAAATTATTTAATAAATATTTATCAACCGAAATGAACGGATATTTAACAACAAAATCTAGCGGGGTTTTAATATCCATATTTTAAATCATTAACTTGAATTGTATCATCTTCATCACTATCAATATTATTTACTTGATCTAGTATTTTTTTGTCGTCTCTTAATTCAGTAATCAAGTCAGCTATTTCCTTATGATTTAAATTTTTTATTAATTTAAAAATATCTTTTTTATTCCCATTATCAAACGTGTGACTAATATTTTGATATTCTAAGTATAAATCTTTTTTGTTTTTTTTCTTATTTCTTTTTTTTAAAGTATTATAAATTAATTTTCTTTTTTCTTTTTTATCATCTTCAAAATTGTATGATCTTCCGTAAAAATCGTTTACGTAACTCCCATAATCATAATAATTATTTTTATTTAATTCACTTGAATACGTGTACGTAAATTCTTTTATTGAATACGTTTGTGATACTTTTAGTTTTTCAAAGTCGTGCCATTCCCCAAGAAAATTAAATTTTGCATTAAAACTGTTTAACAATAAAACTTTACTTGTAGTTTCTGCGTTTATAATTTTTTCTAAAGTTTTTATAAAATCTTCATTAAATAATAATTCGGGTTTATTTTTTATGATTGGTTTTAAAATGTATCTACTAAAAAAATATGTGTCGCTTTTTTTTGTATCAAGTATTGGTGCGGGTAATGTGGGACTGTTATGCATTAAAGACAAATCAAAATCATCTCCTAGTTTTTTATTTAAAATAATAAACGGGTGACAATTAAAATTATTTTTGTCGCCTTGCGTAGCGTATCTAAAATGTAACGCAATCTCTTCAGTAAATGGTGCGTGTCTTTTAAAACATTTTAAAATAGATTTAAGTTTTTTTGCGTAAAACTTTTCGCTAATTATTTTGCCGTCTCTTACGTACATTAAACCAAAGCCGTCTTTATTACCATTGTAAGCACGGGTTATTATTTTTTCCGTAATATCAACTGGTTTTCCAACGATAATAATACACATAATTTTTTATTAGCATAAAACTATAATTATTAATACTAAAAAAGACTGTTTTTCTTTTATCTAGGTTAATTTTTTTTTATTGTTGCAAAAATACAACAAATGTCCTATACAATCTTAGATTGATTATATTTATTTAATAACCATATACGCTATAACTAGTATTGTTGTAAAAATGCAACAACTACTAATTGAAATAGATATAAACTTAACACGTAAATTTATATGAATAACATTATTAAAAATATCTTTTTTTATTGTTTACTTTTTTTATTAATGTTTTTTTTATTTATGTTTTTTGTTTCAATTAATAATCCTATGATCTCTTTTTTATTTTTTATCGGAATGATACCAATAGTTTATATTTTAGGTTTTGCAAAGTAACCAGCTAACCTGCATCATACCTTCAATAAATATTTAACCCGTATTTAATTTATTATTTTATTCATACTATAATTACAAATTTTATAATTTTTTTATATTAAAAAATTCCGAAGCAAAAAAAAATTTTTACAACCCCAGATTGTATTGAGCTTTGTACAACCTTAAGTTGTTACAACCTAAAGTTGAAAAAAAAATTTTTCACTATCACGAGTTCAAATTCCGACCAACTAACGAGTTCAAATTCCGACCAACTACTAAATTTATTTTTTAAAAGACTTGACTTGTTTTTTACGTAGAGTTATATACAACGAATCAAGTTGGGTAGATGAAAATAAAAAATATTACAACAACAGAATTATTACAGTTAGTTAACACTAGAGAGTGGTCAGCACAAAAGAGTGGTAAAGCTAGTTGTAAAAATGCAGAAGTATTTTTAAAATGGTATGGCGTAAATAGACCGTTCCGAGAGATAACTACAGATATACTTCGTAACTTCAAGTTTTATTGTAGAGAAACATTAAAGTATAAACCAGCTACCATCAACAGAAAACTAGCTTCGGTATCAAAATTGATAACATATTCAAGGGGTATGGGCGGGTTTACTTTTATCTGGGGACTACCTATGGTAGAATACGAAACGGAGAACAACCAGCGTAAGTTTACGTTTACATCTGAAATACAAAAAAAGTTGTTGCAAATTAGTGAAGATTGTGGTTACAAAGAATACAATGATTTGTGGTTTTGTTTGGCGGAAACTGGTTGTCGTGTTTCTGAATTACTAAATTTAACTTGGGATAATATTGAAAAAGATTTTATCTGTTTAAAAAATACTAAAAACGGAGAAACAAGGTACGTACCTTTGTTTGACGAGGTTAAATCTATTTTAGAAAAAAGAAAAAAATTAAATTTAATTAGTCCTTTCCCGTACAAGTTATATTGTATAGAAAATAGTTGGAATGTAATTCGTAAGCATATGAATATGCAAGATGAAAAAGATTTTGTCATACACTCATTTAGACATACTTACATAACTAGACTTTTAAAGAAAAGAGTTGGCATAGAGGTAGTACAAAAGGTTGTAGGTCATAGAGATATTAGAATGACACAAAGATACAATCACCCAACAAAAGATGATTTGAGAGAAGCTATAAAGGAGAAAATTTGTTAAAAGAAAGTTTTTTTATAATTTGGTTAATTACTGGTGACGGAGTTCAAGTAAAACAAAATATAAATGTAAATTGTCACGATACTTTTAAAAAGGTAGTTGTAACAAAAACAGTATTAAATGAAAAAGAAAAATTAGTAGAAAGAATTTTTTATAAAGATGTAGAAGTTTTAGCTTACCAATGTTTTTAATATGATACCACACGATCTTAAAATTAAACAAGAACTTTTAGAAGGAGAAATGATTAGCGGTGGTAGAGATCGCTATTTTAAAACTTTAGAAAAAAATATTAAAAAAGGTAGGTTAAGTGTAACCCCACCGTATATCTATATACAAAAATCTTTAATCTTACCTTTATCCAAACGCATAAATAAATTCATAGAAGAAAGCTATGCCACAGATAAAGCTGGTGTTCGTAAGACATCAGCAGAACCTTTAAAAGATTTAGGTGATACCGAAAACATAGCGTTAACTACTTTAAAATCTGTAATTGATAGTATAGCATTAAATAAAAATCTTTTACAAACTTCAATCACCATTGGTACAAATATTGAGTTTGAGTATAAAGTAAAAATTTTTAAAAAAGAAATGCCAAATTTACATTACAAAGTGGCTGCGGATTTAAACAGAAGAACTAAAAATGTAAAACACAAAAGAAAAGTTTTTAGTCACACACTAGATAAATACAAAGTTAAGGTACAAGATTGGGATATATCTAAAAAAGTTTTAGTTGGTCAACAACTTATTGATTTGTTAATTGAAAGCACAGGGTTATGTGAAGTAGTCCCAATTAACGTAGCCCGTAACAGAACAGTTAATTACCTACAATTTAAAAAAGAAATAAAAGAAAAAGTAGATAAGAAAAATTTTGAATGTAGTGTTCTTACGCCATATTATAAACCAATGGTGTCTAAACCTAGAGAGTGGCTTAACAGTCCTTTTAATGGTGGTTATTACAATGAATACTTGTCTAAACAACCTTTAATTAAAACAAATGATTTTAATTATTTAAAAGAATTACAACAACAAGGTCATAAAGATTTTTACAAGGCTATAAATCATTTACAAAATGTTCCGTTTAAAATTGATAAAATTATGTTCCAAGTTATGGAGTTTATCTGGGACAAAGATTTAAATATGGGTCAATTTCCAAGTAGAGAAAGTTTACTTGACGAAAAAAATAAACCTAAGAATATTTTTAGAAGTGAGTTAGTTGATACAGATAAAGAAGCCTTAATAAAATATAAAAGAGATTGCACAAACGAATACAGAAACGAAATAGCACGAGTTTCTAAAGTCTTGTCTACGTCAATAGCTGTATCAATTATTAAAGAATATTTAAATGAAAATTCTTTTTATTTTGTTTTATTTATGGATAAACGTGGAAGAATTTATACGATTGGAAACTATTTAAGTTATCAATCAGATCAAAAAATTAGAAGCATCATAGTTTTTAAAAATGGTGAGAAGTTGGGAGATAGAGGTCGTTACTGGTTGTTTGTTCACGCTTCCAATACTTTTGGTAATGATAAAATATCATTTGATGAACGGGTTAAGTTTACAGAAGACAATTTCGAGCTTATGCTATCTTACGCTGACAATCCTTTTGAAAACAGAGGTTGGAATAAAGCAGATAAACCTATGGAATTTTTACAAGCTTGTTTTCATTTAAAAGAATACAAAAAGTACGGGTTAGATTACGTTTGTAACCTGCCAATCTCGATGGACGCTACTTGTAGTGGATTACAAATACTTAGTATATTAATTAGAGATTACGAAACAGCTTGGAAGGTGAATGTTACCCCGTCCGATACCCCGCAAGACATCTACACTATTGTTGCAGAATCAGTTTTAAAAGAAGTAAAAGAGTTAGCTGGTCAGGGGTCATACGAAGCTAACAGGTGGCTGCAATTTGGCATCACAAGAAACTTACTTAAACGAAACATAATGACGTATGTGTACGGGTTAAAAAAATTTGGTGCAAGAGAACAGGTGTTTGATGAATACAAAAGACAATTAGAATTAGGCAAACCTAAAGTATTAAAAGATGATGGTTTTCAAGACTGTAAATGGTTAGCAAATATAAATTGGAATCACATACAAAAACAAGTTCCTAAAGCATCGGAACTTATGGTTTGGTTTCAAGATGTAGCAAAATTATTTTCACAAGCTAATTTACCTATGAGTTGGGTAACTCCTATGGGTTTCAAAGTTATTCAAGATTACAGATACTTACAAAAGTTTAGAGTTAAAACCGCAATATCTGGATCTTTAGTCTATACAACTTTAAGGAGACAATTACATAAATTTGATACAAGAAAAATGCAAAGTAGTATATCACCAAATATTACACATAGTCTAGACGGTGCTTTAGCACAAGCAGTTGCTTTACGTTGTAAACACAGTTCAGATCCCATACCTAATTTGTTAATGGTTCACGATAGTTTTGCAACAACCGCTAATAAAATAGATTTATTACATAAATTTATTAGACAATCTGTAGTTGATTTATTTGAAGAAGATTACTTAATGATTTTGTACAAAGATTTTTATAAACAATTACCAAATAAACAAAAACTTTTGTTAAAATTACCACCAGAAAAAGGTGACCTTGACATTAAAAAAGTGTTGGAAAGTAAGTATTTTTTTATGTAATTTATAAAAGAGAACGACATTTGGTGTACTCTTGGAAGTACAAGTTAAATCTTGGAAACTATAACTCAACAAAAAAAAATATATGGAAAAAGTAAAGTTAACAACCTATACGTCACCAACAGGTACGGCATTTTACCCGTATTTGTTTACGCCAGATACTAAATTTGACGCAAACGGTGTCTATAATATAAAACTAAAGTTAAAAGATAAAGAAGCAAAACCTATTATTGATTTAATTAATAAGGAAATAGCTTCTGAATTATCTAAAAATAAATCTACAAAGAAATCTGAATACTTACCTTATAAAAAAGTAGACGGTGGTATTGAGTTTCATTTTAAACAAAAAGCAAAAGGTAAAACTAAATCTGGTGTTGAATACCAAAAAACAGTTAAAGTATTTGACGCTAAAGGTAAGGCAATAACTACGCCTTTAATTGTTTATTCTGGTAGTATAGTTAAAGTTGCATATCAAATTAGACCTTATTTTACAAATATCTTAGGTTGTGGTGCTACTTTAGTTTTACAAGCAGTACAAATAATAACTCTGGCTGAAACTAATCAAGCTAAAGATAATTTTGGTTTTACTGAGCAAGATGGTTTTGAGTATGAGGAAACTGACAAAAGTAATAAAATGATTGTGCAAAAAAATGGTTCGGTTTCCGAAGAAAAATTCGACTTCTAATTATAGAAGTGGTTTAGAAAATACTGTTATAGAAGATTTAAAAAAACGTAAGATAAATTTTCAATACGAAAAAAAAATAGTATTATATACTAAACCAATTACTCATCATAAATACAAACCAGATATTATTTTGGATAATGGGATTTTGATAGAAATAAAAGGTTATTTTACTTCTGCTGACAGGAAGAAACATCTTTTAGTGAAAGAGCAAAATCCCAACTTAGATATTAGGTTTATATTTGGTAATTCGAAAAACAAAATACATAAAAAATCTAACACAACTTACGCTGATTGGTGTAATAAAAACAAAATAAAATATGCTGATAAATTTGTACCAGCAGATTGGATAAACATTAAACAATAAGGAATTATTATGGGAGAACCAAAAGTTCAAAGTGAATTTGTAAAACATATACCTTGTACAAATCCTTTATGTATGTCTAGTGACGCTAATTCTTTATATGATGATGGTCATACTTTTTGTTTTAGTTGTAATACTTATGTCGGTAGTTCTGGAGTTATTGAAATTAATAAAGAAGAACATAAAACTAAAACTGATTTAGTTTACGGAAACTTTGTTCCTTTAACTAAAAGAAATATAACTTTAGAAAGTTGTCAAAAGTGGAATTACCAAGTTGGTAAAGTTAATAATGAGGTAGTCCAAATTGCAAATTACTATAACAATGAAAGACAAATTGTTTTTCAAAAATTAAGATTTCAAAACAAAGTTTTTAAAACAACTGGAAATATAAATAATGCTTTACTTTACGGTCAGCAACTTTGGAGACAAGGTGGTAAAAAAGTTTGTATATGCGAGGGTGAGATTGATTCAATATCTTTATCGCAATTATTTAACCACAAATACCCAGTTGTGGGAATACCTAATGGTGTTAATGGTGCAGCTAAGGCATTAAAAAAACAACTTGAATGGTTAGAAAGTTTTGAACAAATAATTTTGTTCTTTGACCAAGATTCTTACGGTCAAGATGCTGCAAGAGAATGTGCAGAATTATTTACAGTCGGTAAATGTAAGATAGCTGAGTTTCAACTAAAAGATGTCAATGATATGTTAGTTGCTAACAAGGGGGAAGAAATCATAAAAGCTATGTGGGAAGCCAAAGAATACCGACCAGATGGTATTGTTTTTGGTACTGATCTTTGGGATTTAATTAAACAACCTGTACCAACAGCTGTAGCAGATTACCCGTTTGTCGGGTTAAACAAAAAATTATACGGGTTAAGACGCAGAGAGATAGTTACCGTCTGTGCTGGTACTGGTGTAGGTAAAACATTATTTACAAAAGAACTTATGTATTCTTTAATAAAACAAAATCATAAAGTTGGTATTATACCACTAGAAGAAAGTTTACAAAAAACTTGTCATAGTATTTTAGGAATTAGTTTAAATAAAAAAGTACATATATCTGGAATTATTGGTGTAGAAGATCATCAATTAGAAAAAGCTTACAAAGAAACTATAGGTAGTGGAAAAGTTTTTTTATATAATAACTTTGGTAGTACAGAACAAGAAAATGTATTTAACAGAATTAAATTTTTTGCAAAAGGTTTAGACTGTTCTTTTGTAATATTAGATCACGTATCTATATTAATATCTGGTCTTAATATTGTAGATGAAAGAAAAGCTTTAGATATTTTATTTACTAAACTTAGAACTTTAACTGAAGAATTAAATATAGGTTTAGTTTGTGTTGCTCATCTAAAAAGATTAGACGGCAACCAAGATCATACTGACGGAATTGCTGTATCATTATCTCACATTAGAGGTAGTTCAAGTATTGCTCAGCTTTCTGACGCAGTAATTTCTTTAGAAAGAAACTCTAACAAAAATGAAAACAAAACATTAATACGTGTATTAAAAAATAGATTTGCTGGAGAAACTGGTATAGCATCTGTTATTAATTACGACACAACAACTGGAAGATTATACGAAGAAAATGAACAAAACTTTATTTTTTGATATAGAAACAAACGGAATTAATCCATCACTAATACATTGTTTAGTTATTATTGATGAAAATGACAAAGAATTTATTTTTACAGGAAAGGATATTCTAAAAGGAACAGAACTTCTCGCTAACAATCTCATTGTGGGTCATAACTGTATTGGGTACGACCTCCCAGTTCTCAATAGGTTATTAAACTATTCTCATAAAAAAGAATTAGTCCACGATACGCTTTGTCTTAGTCGCCTTATCTACCCAGACATTACAAATAGCGTTGATATGGTGTTGTTGGCGGGAAGCAAAATTTCTACAAACGTTGTCGGCAAACATAGTTTAGCTAGTTGGGGTGAAAGAATACAATATAAAAAATTAGAATATAAAAAAAACGATCCTAAAGCTTTTGAAGTATTTGACGAAGAAATGTTAAAGTATTGTGTAAGAGATGTTAAGATTACTAAAAAAATATATGAAACATTTATGTCTAAAAACTTTAGTAAGGAAAGTATAGACTTAGAACACAACATAGCTTTTATAACAAAGGAACAAGAACTCCGTGGTTTTTATTTTGATGAAAAGAAAGCACAACATTTACAAGCTAAATTATTGTCAAGGTATAATGAATTAAAATTAAAATTAGAAAAAACTTTTATAGATTGGGAAGAAGATTTAGGAGAGTTTATTCCAAAAGTTAATAGTAAAAAATTTGGTTACGTAAAAGGAGTACCAATAAAAAAAACTAAAATAGTAAAATTTAATCCGTCATCAAGACAACACATAGCTAATAGATTAATAAAATTACATAATTGGAAACCTACAGAATTTACTAAAACTCAAGTACCAATTATTAATGAAGAAGTTTTATCAAACTTACCTTATCCAGAAGCTAAACTATTAAATGAATATTTACTTATTGAAAAAAGATTAGGTATGTTGTCAGAAGGTGACAACGGTTATTTAAAAGTAGTTAAGAAAAATAAATTACATACTTCTTATATTACAAATGTTGTTACTGGTCGTATGAGTTCAAGACAACCAAATTTACAAAACGTTCCAAACATTCATAGTTTATATGGTAAAGAATTTAGAGAATTATTTATACCAAAACCTAACTATGTATTGGTTGGGGTAGACGCTAAATCTTTAGAGGCAGTATGTTTTGCACATTACATCTATAATTATGAAGGTGGTAAAAAATATGCAGATCTAATTGTTAACGGAGATTTTCATACATACAATATGAAAGCTGCTGGTTTACAATCCAGAGAGTTGAGTAAAACAATGTTTTATGCTTTACTTTATGGAAGTTCTTTTAAAAGATTATCTGAAATATTAAATTGTTCTATATCTGACGCTAAAAATATACTGGATAGATTTTATAGACAATTACCTTTTTTAAAACAAATTAAAATTGATATAATAGAAAAAATAGAAGCATACACAGTTTTAAAAGCAATAGATAAAAGGATCTTAACTGTACGAAGTAATCACGCAGCTTTAAATACTTTAATACAATCTTGTGGTGCAATTATAATGAAAAAAGCTTTATCAATATTGTGGGAAAATTTATTGAATAAAGATGCTTGGGTCGTAGCAACTATTCACGATGAATTTCAAATAGAAGCTAAAAAAGAAAATGCAGAATTTGTAGGTCAGTTAGCGGTAGATAGTATAAAAAAAGCGGGAGAACATTTTAAACTTAGAGTGCCTGTTAGTGCTAGTTTTCGTGTAGGAAACAACTGGTCAGAAACTCATTAATAAAAGGAAATATAATGCAAGTAATACTAGTCCTGACGGACGTTGGAGAAGAAAGAATTTCTTATTCTCTATTTGAAGCCAAGAGTGAAGGCGAGACTGCTTATCAAGTATCTATAAGTCCTTCCGTTTCTATAGGTGCAATTCTAGGTTCTTTTTTAAAGACAATAGAAAGTTACACCTATGATTTTGCTAACATAGCAATATCAGAAGAAGTAAAAGCTAAATACCCCGAATCTGATTGGAGAAATAAATTTTTAAAATCTGACGGCTCAGTTATCCAATTAGATTTATCTAAACTTAAACCAAAAGGTAATTCTTAAATGAGTACATTAATAGTAGACGCAGACATAGTTGCATATAAATTATCAACTATTTCAGAAAAACCAATACGTTGGGAAAATGATTTGTGGACTTTACATTCAGATGAAACAGAGTGTGAAGCTATGATAAAAGATTATTTTCAAAATTTACAAGATCAAACTAAATGTAGTAAAATTATTACTGCTTTTTCTGACGAAAATAATTTTAGAAATTCTATATTAGAAGATTATAAACTTCATAGAAAAAATACTAGAAAACCTATAACTTTAAAATTTTGTAAAGATTATATTTTTAAAAACTATAATGGTTACAAAAAACCTGATTTAGAAGCTGACGATATAATTGGTATATTGGCAACTAGTAATATTGTAAAAGGTATTAAAATTATTTGTTCAGAAGATAAAGATTTAAACCAAGTAGAAGGTTTACATTTTAATCCAGTTAATAAAGAATTTTATAAAATTAGTCCTGAGCAAGGTAATTATAATTTTTATTTCCAAGTCTTAACTGGAGATCAATCAGATAATTACAAAGGTTGTCCTAGTGTAGGAGCAGTTAAAGCTACTAAAATTTTAGAAAATTCTAAAAATTATTGGAAATCTGTAGTTGAAACATACAAAGAAAATAATTTAACAGAACAAGATGCTTTAGTACAGGCTAGAGTAGCTAGGATATTGAAGAATAAAGATTATGATTTTAAATTAAAAAAAATAATATTGTGGTCTCCACCTCATAAAAAAAATTTAAAAATAAAACCTATAAATATTTCAGTAAAAGTTTAGATATGTTTAAAGATGATTTACACTCTACGTTAAAAGGTTGCTTAGCTGAACTAGCAGTAGCATACAAATTTTTAAAAAGAGGATATTATGTGTCAAGACCTTTAGATCCCTCTTGTCCATTTGATTTAGTTATTACAAATAAAAAAGGTAAAAACTATTTATTAGATGTTAAGTCTATTTCTTATAGAAAAAAAGATAAAAGTGTGATAACAAGGTGTTTGACAATTTTACAAAAACAACTTAAAGTTCGATTTTATTTTACTAATATTAGAGGACTTAGCGAAAGACAATTAAAAAATAGACAAAATGACAAATAAAATATTTTTTCAACAAATTGGTGGTTCGCATTATAAAAAATATAAAATACAACCATCAAAATTTATTAATGATAATAAGATTTTATTTGCAGAAGGTTGTGCAATAAAGTATATATGTAGACATCAAGATAAAGATAAGAAACAAGATATATTAAAAGCAATACATTTTTTGCAAATGATAATAGAAAGAGATTATGACAGTAAACAATAAATTAAAATTAAAAGCTAAAGATTATTTAAAGTTATCCGAAACTACAAAAGAACCAAAATTGTCTTCTCATTATTATTCTATGTATATAGAAACTTTACTTAAAGGAGATTTAACTGCTGATGCTGACGAAAAAACTATTGGTGAGTTAAACAAGAAAATTTGACTGATTTACATAAATGGAAAAAGAAAAGTTATTTAACTGTAAAAGTTAGAATTGATGATACTTTTTTTGCTAAAACCCCCGACCTAAACGGTTATAAAGAATATCCATTTTCGTTAGACGCTAAGATAAAAATAATGGATATAAGATCAGATAGACACACTATAGAAATGGACACCGATCAAGATAAACCCCCCGTAACAACATAAAAATGTAGTATTAGTTGCCCTCTTGGAACAATATATGTTTGTAAGCAAAGAATTAATACAACACTTAGACAAGTTATTTCCCAATAAAGTACCAGATATTAGCGAAAATGACAGACAAATTTGGTTTAAAGTAGGTCAAGCTAGTGTAGTTACGTACTTGAAACAACTAGAACAAGAGCAAAATAACAATATATTAGATATAACATTAATACAAAAAGATAAATAATTATGTGTTTTTCAATGAAAGCCCCAAGTCCTCCTCCCCCACCCCCAATACCTGCTGCACCAGCTAGTGAAGTAAATGCTGGTCAAGCTATGTTGCGGGAAAAAGCACCAAAAGCACCTCAAACAGCGTACTCAACTCCTTTAAGTACAGTTAGAAAAAGAGGTAAAGCTGCTTTAAAAATAGACTTAGATCAATCGAATTTGTCTGGTGGTGGATCTGGCGTAAATATACCTTAATAACAATTTATGGAACAAACTCTAACGGCACGTTCTCGTTACACTAAATTAGAAAGTATACGTCAACCTTACCTAGACAGAGCAAGAGATAGTGCAGAATTTACAATACCATCTTTAATGACTAGAGATGGGTATTCTAATTCTACAAAATTATACACCCCATATCAAGGTATAGGTGCTAGAGGTTTAAACAATTTAGCTAGTAAATTATTATTAGCTTTGTTACCGCCAAATCAACCTTTTTTTAGATTATCACTAGACGAATTTACATTACAAAAAATCACCAGACAAAAAGGTATGCAAGGTGAATTTGAAAAAGCTATGGGTTCTATTGAACGTGTAGTAATGAATGAAATAGAAGTTAATAATTTTAGAACTTCTGTGTTTGAAGCTTTAAGACAATTAATAGTTTCTGGTAATGTCTTATTATATATTACTCCAGAGTTAACTACTAAAGTTTATAAACTTGATGAATATGTAATTAAAAGAGATTCTGTAGGTAATGTTATAGAAATAATAACAAAAGATGTTTCTAGTCTTTCGGCTATATCAGATGAAATAAAACAATTATATTTTGACGGAAACGAAAAAGAAGATCATTTAGATAAACAAGTTTCTATCTTCACGAGAGTGATACGATCAGAAAATAAAAGGTGGTTAGTTCAACAAGAGGTAAAAGATAAAATCATACCTAGCTCCATTGGAAGTTATCCATTAGACAAATCACCTTTTATACCTCTTAGATATACACTAACAAATGAAGATTATGGTAGAGGTTTTGTAGAAGAATATATTGGAGATTTACGATCGCTTGAAGCTTTATATAGAGCAGTCGTTGAAGGTAGTGCTGCTGCCGCTAAAGTTTTATTTTTAGTACGACCTAATGGTACAACAAGAATTAAAACTTTATCTGAAAGTCCTAATGGTGCTATAAGAGAAGGTGATGCAAATGATGTAACAACTTTGCAAATGAATAAATCTGCCGATTTTACAATTACATTCCAAACAATTAAAACTATTGAGGATAGATTAACATATTCTTTTATGTTAATGAATAGTGTACAAAGACAAGCAGATAGAGTTACAGCTACGGAAATAAGATTGTTAGCTGACGCATTGAATGATAGTGTATCTGGTTTGTATTCTTTATTATCACAAGAATTACAATTACCTTTAATTTCTCGTTTAATGTACCAAATGGAAAAAAGTAAAAGATTACCAACGTTACCTAAAGATAGTATTAAAGTAAAAATAGTAACTGGTCTAGAAGCACTAGGTCGTTCTTCTGATTTACAAAGATTAAATGCTTTTATTCAACAATTAACACCGTTTGCACAACAATTATTTAAGTTTGTTAATTTTGATGAATATGTTAAAAGAGTAGGTACTTCATTGGGTATTGATATGGAAGGATTAATTAAATCTCCAGAACAAATACAAATGGAAGAACAAGCTGCACAACAAGATGCTTTAGTGCAACAAGCTACACCAGAGGTAGTTAGAGAAGGTGCTGGTATAGTTAGAGATAGTTTTAAAGCTAGGGAGCAACAACAACAACTAGAACAACAACAACAACAAGGACAATAATATATGGGCGAAACAACAACAGTAAATATTACATCAACACCTAGCGTAGAAACACAAGAGTATAGAGATAGTGTAATTCAAAAAATTGAAAAAGCTAATACTCCTCCTGTAGCTCCTTTACAACAACCAGTAGAAGAAATTAAAGAAGAAAAAATACTTGGTAAATTTAATTCACAACAAGATTTAATTAAATCTTATCAAGAATTAGAAAAAAAACTTTCTACACCTAAAGTAGAAAAACCAAATCCTCTACAAGCTAAGTTTGAACCACAGTCTCCAATTAGTTCTGCTTTTCAAATTGCTGAACAAGAATTTAATGAAACTGGTCAACTAAGTGATAATACTTTAACTTCACTAGAAAAATCTGGTCTTCCTAAACAATACGTAGAAAATTATATGAAAGGTTTAGAAGCACTTGCAGATCAATTTCAAGAAAAAGCTTATTCAATTACAAAAGGTGAAGAACAATATAAATTAATGACTGATTGGGTTTCTAACAATTTGTCAGAAGAAGAAGTTGATGCTTTTAATAGAGGAGTAGCAAGTGATGATAATACTGCTTTATTTACAATAAGAGGAATGTATGCTAGATATAATACAGAAAGCAGAGAACCTCAATTAAATTTAGGTCAATCATCATCTTCTTCTAATTCAACTGGGGAAAGATACGAAAGTGTTGCCCAACTAAAAGAAGATATGAAAAATCCTTTATATCAAAAAGATCCAGCTTTTAGACAAAAAGTTGAATTAAAATTATCAAGATCAAATATTTTATAGAAATTCTTTTGGGTTAATTAGTTAGACCCAAATGATGTAATGCTTAGATAAAGTCTTAACCGTCCCGAGGGACGATAATTTTGTTACCGAAATAAGCTGTTTTTAAACTAACTAAGCAACTTAACCTAAGGAAAATAAAATGTCAAATTTTAATCCTTCGTTTATAGGTCAGGCTGCTGGTGCTGGTTCTCAGGACGCCCTATTTCTCAAATTGTTTGCGGGTGAAACTCTGACTGCCTTCGAAACAGCAAATACTGCCCTAGATAGAACTATGGTTCGTACTATAGCTAATGGTAAAAGTGCAACGTTTCCGACATTCGGAAAAGCGACTGCTGCTTACCATACGGCGGGTACTGAACTAACTGGTTCGTCAATAGTAGGTAATGAAAGAATTATATCAATTCAAGATCTACTAGTATCTCACGTGTTTATTGCTTCTATTGAAGAAGCGAAATCATCTTGGGAAGTTAGAAGCATTTACTCAAAAGAAATGGGTATTGCTCTAGCTAATCAAATGGATAGACACATTTACCAAATGTTAGTCAAGAACTCAAGAGAAGCTGCTTTATCACCACAAAGTGCTGGACAGCAAGTTACTGACGCTGACTTCAATACAAACGGTGCTTCTGCTGCTGCTGCAATTTATGAAGCTGCAAGAAGACTAGATGAAGCAAACGTTCCTTCTGAAGATAGATATGCTGCGGTATCGCCACAAGCGTACTACAATATGGTATCTGACACTACTGCCGCTGTAATTAACAGAGACTTTGGTGGTTCTGGAAGTTATGCAGATGGTAAAGTTTTAAAGATTGCTGGTATTGAAATTGTTAAAACAAATCAATTACCTTCAACTAACATTACTACTGGCGTAGGTGTTGGTTCTATTGTTGGTTCTGGTGGTGGTTTAGGAGGAAACTTCTCTACTACTGTTGGCTGCGTATGGCACAAAAGTGCTGTAGGTACAGTCAAATTACTAGACCTATCAACAGAGCTTGAATACTCTGCAAGACATCAAGGTACACTACTTGTTGCTAAATATGCAGCAGGACACGGTGTTCTAAGACCAGAAGCGTCTTTAGAAATTAAAACTTCTTAATAACCTTGTAATGTACATTAAGATTGGGGGAGTGAAAGCTCCCCCTCTTAATTTAAAAATTAAATTTATTTATTTATGCCTTTAACAGCAACATCAAAACTAGAAGCAGTTAATACTATGCTGACTAGTATCGGAGAAATCCCAGTATCTAGTATAACGTCCTCTACTACTAATGATGTGTCAATCGCAATACAAATTTTAGATAACGTTTCTAGAGAAGTACAATCTCGTGGTTGGTTTTTTAATACAGATATTAATTATTCTCTAACACCTAATAATAGTAATGAAATTCCTTTACCAGCTAATACTCTTAGAGTTGAATTAGCTGAAGATTCTAGAGTATATAATTACGTAGAACGTAATAGAAAATTATACGATAGATTAAACAATACTTACACTATAACAAAAACAGTAAAAGTTAACATTGTATTCTTTTTAGATTTTGAAGAATTACCAGAAGTAGCAAGACATTATATAATGATTAGAGCTTCTAGAATTTTTCAAGATAGAATGTTAGTATCTGCTGAATTACACAAATTTCACGAATTTGATGAATTACAATCTTATATGAATTTAAAAGAATCAGAAGGAGATATTGGTCGTCACAATATTCTTACTGGTAATTATGACGTTTATAGAGTAGTAGATAGAGAAAATTATCAACCAAATAAATCTTCGATTATTAATGGCTAATGGGTTCAAAATTAATTTCTACAAGTATTCCAAATTTATTAAATGGGGTATCTCAACAACCAGATACAATAAGATTACCTAATCAAGCTGAAATACAAGAAAACGGTTTATCAGATGTTGTGTATGGTCTAGGTAAACGCCCACCAACATCTCATATAGCAAAATTAAATTCAGATACTTTTGAAGACAGTAAAATTCATTTTATAAATAGAGATTCTGTAGAAAGATATACAGTATTAGTTAACAATGGTTCTATAAAAGTTTATGATTTAACTGGAGTACAAAAAACAGTTGTTGCACCTTCGTTAACTTATTTAACAACTACTAATCCACAACAAGACATAAATTTAGTAACTGTTGCAGATTTTACGTTTATAGTTAATAAATCTATTACTGTAGCTAAATCAGGAACTACTACAGCCGCTAGACCAGATGAAGCACTTTTTTTTGTAAAAAATGGACAGTATTCAACAACTTATAAAATTGATATTAACGGTACTAACGTAGCTAGTTTTACAACGTTAGATAATAGTGCAGCAGCTAACGCTAGTAGTATTACTACTGATAATATAGCAACAGAACTATTTAATGATTTAAATGCTACTCTTGTAGGTTACACTATAGTTAGAGATGGTTCTATTATATATTTATCAAAAACAGTAGGAACTTTTACAGCATCAGTCTCCGATGGTCTTGGTGGTGATGGATTAATTTTAGTAAAAAATAAAATAAAATCTTTTAGTGATTTACCATATAAAGGTTATCCTGATTTTGAAGTAGAAATAGTTGGAGACCAAGGAACACAATTTGATAATTACTACGTAAAATGGGACGGTACTGCTTTTGTTGAAACTGTTAAATCTGGTATAGACAATAATTTTAATACAGCAACGTTACCACATTTATTAATACGGACATCTGACGGTAATTTTAGATTTACAAAAGCTGACGGTTCTAGTTATACAATAGGTGCAACTTCTTTTACAACACCAATTTATAATGGAAGAACTTGTGGTGATGCAGTAACAGCAAGTGATCCTACATTTGTTGGTAAAAAAATACAAGATATATTTTTCTATAGAAATAGATTAGGTTTTTTAGCTTCTGAAAATGTAATATTTTCTAAAGTAAGTGAATTTTTTACTTTTTATCCAGAAACAGTAACTACAACTTTAGATGATGATGTAGTAGATGTAGCTGTTAGTCATAATAAAGTTTCAAATTTAAAATATGCTGTAAGCTTAAATGAAGAATTACTATTGTTTGCAGATCAAACACAATTTTTATTAAAACCAGAAGAAACTTTAACAGCTAAAACAGTAGCTATTAATCAAGCTACTGAATATGAAATTGATCCTATTTGTAAACCTGTACCAGTAGGTAAAAATATTTATTTTGCATTTCAAAGAGGAAATTTTGCTGGTGTTAGTGAATATTTTATTTCATCAGATTTATTGACTAAAGAAGCCGTAGATATTTCTATAAATGTACCTAGGTATTTAAATGGTAGAATTACATCATTAAGAGGTTCTACAACAGAAAATACTTTGTTTGCTTTTTGTAATACTGAAAAAAATTCTTTAGGAGTTTATAAATTTTATTTTGATTCTAATAGTAGAGCATTACAAAAATCTTGGTCTAAATATATATTTCCAAGTGGTACAGTATTATTAGACGGGGAAACTATTGAAACGTTTTTCTTCATTGTTGTAAAACGTGCTGACGGTACTTATTTAGAAAAAATAAATTTAAAATCAAGTGAAGTAGATACTAATTTAGCTTTTCCTGTTTTATTAGATAGAAAAGTATTAATAACGGGTACATATAATGCTGGTACAGATCAAACTACATTTACATTACCATATCCAGATACAAACGTTAAAAACGTTGTTTTAAGTGGTAGTTGGTCTGCTAGTTTAAAAGGTAGATTAATAGATTTAGTATCTTCAACTTCAACAACAGCTGTTGTAACTGGTAATTACTCTGCTCACCCAGCTTTTGTCGGTCTTAAATACACATTTAAGTATAGATTTTCTACTTTTTTTGTTAGAGAACAAAAAGGATCAGGAACTTCATCAACTATAAATAGTGGTAGACTACAACTTAAAAAATTAAAATTAGTATATGGTGATACGGGTTATTTCACAGTAACTTTATTTCCTAGAGCTAGAACATCTAGTATACATAAATTTACAGGACAAATACTTGGATCTAGTAATTTTGTTTTGGGTCAACCTACATTAGAAAGTGGAACTTTTCAACTACCAGTACAATGTCGTAACTCAGATATAGAAATGGAAATAACTAGCGACAGTTATTTACCAGCTAATTTCTTATCTGCTGAGTGGGAAGGATTATTTTCAATTTTATCTTCACGTATAGCTTAACAATGAATATTGAAGAAAGAAATACTAACCTATTTGATATTGTTGATTTAACTGCTAATCTAAGAAAAGAAGATAGATTAGAAGTACAAACTGTAACTGGAAACAAGAATATTTATAATAAATTAAAAGATAGTATTTTAAGTTCTACTTATGCTAAAACTTTTTTAGTAAATGATAAAGTAGCTGGTATTTATGGTGTAAGTAAATCACCATATAATAATTACGTTGGTTATCCATATTTACTATGTACTAATGAATTATATAAAATTAAAAAAACTTTTATTAAAAATTGTATAAATAGAGTTGAAGAAATGCAATTTAAGTTTCCTGTATTATTTAATTATATAGATAGTAGAAATAAATTACATATTAATTGGATTAAATATTGTGGGTTTAAAATTATACACGACAAATATTTTAACAACGTTAAATTTTATGGTTTTATGAAAAAAAGAGAGGACTTTTAAATTATGTGTAATCCTGTTGCTTATGCTGTTTTTAGTGCGGGTAAAGCTGTTGTAGATTATAAAGCTGCTTCGTCTAGTGCAAAAACAATTAATGCAAATGCTCAAGCTAATGCTGCAAATATTAGACAAGAAGCTATTTTTAGTGACAATGTATTAATTAGAAAAAAAGAACGTGAAACTGAAAAATTATCTGAACAAAAATACTTAACTAATCTGAAAGCTAAAAAAGTATCTGCACAAGCCAAAGTAAACATTGGAGAAAAAGGTATTGGTGGTAATGTTGTAGATACATTACTTGGAGATATAGATAGACAAAGAGGTTTTGCTTTCTCTACAATAGATAATAACTACGAAGAAATAGTTAGAGGTATAGATGATAATAGACAAGCTACAAATAGAGGATATGTAAATCAAATTTTATCCTTACCTAGAGCTGTCAAACCATCATTTTTACCTTATGCTTTAAAAGCTGGTGCTGATATAGCATTTACATTTTCAAGTGTAAAACCACCAGCAACTCCGAAACCTCCAGCAACAGTTGGTAGAACAAGTGGTATAGTTGGTGGAATTAATTTAGATTCTTTATATAGTGGTCTTACATAGTAATTAAATATGAGTAAAAGAATAAATACAGATTTAGGAGTTAATGTTAACTTAGTTGACACACCTGATGTAAGAACAGTTAAAGTCAAAGGAGTTGGTAATATTGTAGGTAAAAGTAGTTTAGAAGTATTATCTGATGCACTAGGTCAATTTAATCCTAAAATACAAGAACTAACAAAAGAAAGTTTAAAAACAAAAGCTGTTGAAGATAGCATACTAGGTGCTAATAAAGTTAACAATATGACTTTAGAAGAAGCTAGAAAAGCACACCAAGAAGGTTTCCCAGATATTTATAATGGCTGGGCTAGAGCTGGTGCTTATAAACAATATTCTATAAACGCTACAGATGAATTTTCTTATGGATTTAAAAAACGTTATTTAGAAAATAGAAAGTCACCTTCGTATAATTGGCAAACTGATTATTCACAAATGTCTGCTGATTATATGAAAGACAAACAATCTGATCCTTTTTTTCAAGAAGCATTTAATAAAAGTAATGCTAATTTACAAAAGTGGATTCAAGAAAAAGAATTTGAATTTCAATCTGAAGAATTAATAGTTAGAGCAGCTGGTAGTGTAAGTTATCAATTACGTAATATAATGGATAAAGTAATTGATGAATTAGATGCAAATTATAGATCCACTATACCTATTGAAACGTCTGGTAAGGACTATGCTGCGAACAAACAAAAATACATACAGGAAAATTTAGAATTAAAATTTGATCAAGAATTTGATAAAATTAGAAACGAATTAAACCCAGCTTTATCTAAAGTTGATTTTGATGAAATATTGTTAACACAAACAGAAGCTCATATAGCTCAAGGTGGTAATTATGCTCCTTTTTTTATTAAAAAAATTACAGAGCCAAGACCAGACGGAACTCCACCACTTATTGATAATCCTAGATTTACAAAAAGAGCTACTGCTATATTAGAAAAAGCTACTGAAGCGGTAAAAGTACAGCAATTTGCTCAACTTTTACAAAAAAAAGATACATCAGCAATAGATGATGAAAGTTATAAAAAATATGCTTCTAATTTATTTGATAACCTAGTACAACAATACAGAAATAATGGTTTAGATCAAGCACAAGCTATTGAACAAGCAACTAATCTTTTATTACCTAGTTTAGACGGTAATAGACCTATACCACAAATTAAACAAATATTAAATAGACCTATAGGTACTACAGTAACAAATGATAATAGAGCTGCATTTAATTTAGCTTTAATGCTAGACCAAGTAAACGCTTTACCATTTTATTTTTCTGGGGAAGAAAATAGTAGAGACCATTTTAAATGGAAAATGGCTACAATGCTTTTTAGAAACGGTGAAAATATAAATTCTGTATTACTTAAAATGGGTAGATTTGAACAAGCTAATAGAATTGCTGTATTAGATGAAAAAGAAAAAAACGCTTTAGGAACTCAATTTGCAAATTTACAGTCTATATATAATCAAGAATTAGTATTTGATATTGCAAAATATTTTAAAAGTATTAACCCGAATGCTAAAGACGATTTATCTAGTCTAACTAAAAAGTATATAGATACATATTATTTTAAAGATAAAGGTGGTAAATATATTTCTAAAAGTAAATTACAAGCAATAGGAATACAAGAAAATCAATACGAAGATTTTAAAACAGAAGCTTTTAATTTAGTAAAGAAAAATTTAAATGTAGTAGAGCCTATAGAAGGTGAAACAGGTAGACAAAAATTTGATAGAATAAAATCTTTAAATGAAACAAGTAGACAAAAATTTAATAGAGAAATTGCAGAAGCTAAAATTAGAAGGGGAGAAATTCCAGATACAAGTTTTGTTTTAGATAAATATGATTTTATTATTAATCCAGATAATAGAACTGCTTATTTTGTAAAAAATGATGGTACTGGTTATTTTCAACCAGTTACAATTATTAATGAAAAAAAAGAAGAAAAATTATTAATATTTAATTTTGATGAGTTGAGAAAGAATTATCTGGCTACAGAAGCTAAAGCTGATGCGATAAGATTAAAAGAAGCTATAAGAAAAGATGAAGCTCTACAAGAATTTAATCGTGTTTATGGTAATTTTAGTTTAACTCCTTAACAAAAAATAATTTTTATGGCTAATATAAATTGGAATTTTATAACAGAAAAAGAAGGTGATTCTCAAAATGTTGGGTATGTACCAGAAAATAGTGATAAGTCTGGTGTTACAATAGCTTCTGGTTTTGATTTAGGTCAACAAACTGAAGATACTATAAAGAATTTTGGTTTTAAAGATCCAACTATATTAAATGTAATTAGACCTTATTTAGGTCTTAGAGGCGACCAAGCAAAAGAGGTTGCTCCTAATTTAGTTTTAAGTGATGAACAAAAATCTGATATAGATTCTACAGTTAAAAGTTTTTATCAAAATTCTATAGAACAACAATTTAATTCTAAAAAAAGACTGTATAGTTTTGACCAATTAGACCCAGCAGTACAAACTGCTATTACTTCGGTTGGGTATCAATATGGAGATCTAAGAAGAACACCTAGATTTTTTAATGCTGCGTTAGATAATAATGTAGAAGGTATTATTGATGAATTAAAAAATTTTGATGATAGTTACCCGACTAGGAGAAACTCAGAAGCTAATTATATTATAAATAATATATCTGATGAAAATTTAAAAAAAAACTTAAACGTAGCATTTGATCCTTTAAACCCATCAGAAAAATTTGGTGAGTTATATATGGATAGAGTTTTTAAAACTTGGCAATATAAACCACCAACAGAAGCTAGTTTTATGGAAAGTTTTGCAGTTGCAGCTAAATTAAATCAAATTGGTTTTGCAATTTACAGATCAATGACTGTTCCAACTTTTGAACCAGACATTAACTTTTCATTAAAAAATAATGAGAAAGAAATAAAAAAAATATTAGAAGAAAATAATATACAATCTGAATATTATAACGAATTTGTAGGATCAGTTTCTCTAGCACATTTTTTATCTAAAGTTGATAGAGTTAAATATGAACAAGAACAAAGAGCATTTCTAGAATCACAAGGTTGGAAAGGACTTGCTGCTGATTTAGGATCTTTTTTTCTAGATCCAGTAGCTTTAATAAGTGGTATAGGTGTTACAAGTAAACTTATAGGAGCTGGAACTTACTTATCTAGAGCTAGTAGAATGGAACGTTTTACTAAAGCTGGTTTAGTTGTAGGTGCAGAACAAGGTTTACTAACTGCCGTAGTAGCTGCTGAAAGTCCTACGTTAGATATTAATACTGTGTTAATAGCGTCTGCTTTAGGTGGTACTCTTGGAGGCGGTATTTCTGCTATTAGAAAAACTCAATTATCTAGAGTAGCTAAAGATATTCAAGCTGCTGAATTATCAGAAGAAGGTATTAAACTTACTAAAAAAGGTGAAGAAGTTTTTGCAGATGTAAAAGTATCTAAAATATCTCAAGATGATATAATTAATACTTCTGATCCTTTAGATCCAAGTGTAATAATTGATAAAGAACTTATATTTCCTAGAATTAGAAATCTTCCTTTATTTAACATTATTCCTATATCTAAATCTAGTGCTTTAGGTGGCAGTAAATCTGACTTAGCAAGAACATTTGCTTTTAATACTTTAGAAGATAGTATAGGTTATAGGTATAAAGGTGGTGGGTCAACTAGAAGTAATATAGTCTCTCAACCAGATACAGTTGAAGTTATTAAAGATTTATACTTACACAAATATTTAACTAAAACTGCTGTACAAGTAAGTAAAATTTTAGATGATTATTTAAGAGAACAAGGAATGACTGGCGTAATGGGTTTCTTCCAAAGAAACTTAAATTTTAAAGCTAGACAAAACTTTATGACCTTGGTAGCTAGAGCTATAAGGACTTTTGATCCGCAAAATAAAAATTTAGAAGACGCTAAATTATTAAATAATCCCCATATAGCTAAAGCTGCAAATGTATATGCAGACGCATTTGAAGACTGGGCTAAAACTTTAAGAGAAAAAGGAATTGAAGGTGCAGATTTTAATATTAATAGAGGATATATTCCTAGAAGATTATCTTTTGAAAAATATTACGAATTATTACATAAAAAGAATATAAAAGAAAGTGATTTACGAGATTTAATAATTGGTGCTATTTTAGATAGACAAAAATATATGTCTGTCACAAAACCACAAGAACTTAAAGCTGCACTAGGAGTAAAAGAAGCTAGAGGTGTTAAGAAAACTACTAATTTACCAGACGATCAAAGATTAGGTGCTGAATGGCAAAAGAAAATTAGAGAAGAAGAATTAAAAAAAATGGCTGGTAACGCTAGTTCTCCAGATTATATCAGCCCAGAAAAAGCGTCTCTTATGGCTGACGCCATTCTTACTTTTATAAAAAATTCTAGGAGAGCTACTGGTTTTGATTTAGAAGCTTTGTTAAGAACTAGAGATCCTCAAAAATTAACTTTATATTTAAAAGAAGCTTTACCTCATTTGTCAGATGCAGACATTTCTAAAATGACTAAAGCATTAGGTAATGAAATTAGCACAATAACTTCAGGTAGGTTAGTCGAAAGAATTAAATTAAATGAAAGTTTTTCTATTCAAGTTAGAGACAAGAATGGAAATTTACAAACACTAAGATTAGACGATCTTTACGATAATAATGTAGACGCATTATTTAACGATTACACACAAGAAATGTCAGGTTGGGCTGCTCTAAGTGATAAATTAGGAATTAAAAGTAGAGACGATTGGTATGCAACTTCAAATAAAATTATTAATGATATAGAACTTAAATATGATCGTACTAAAGTATTTCAAAATATTAGAGCTAATGAAGAAATAGAAACTTTAACAAGTGTATTTCAAAATTTATTAGGAAGATCGGCAGAAGTTGATCCAAATAATCCTTGGAGTAAATTTGCTAGAAATATTAGAAGATATAACTTTGTTAGAGTTTTAAATCAAGTTGGTATTGCTTCTCTACCAGAACTTGGAAATATAATTTCTGCTGCTGGAATAAAAACATTTGTTCAAAACATTCCAGAATTTAAAAGTATTGTTAGAGATATGCAACGTGGTAAGCCACTACGAGACACGGTTTTTAAAGAATTAGCTACTATAAATTATGGTAATGGAGATGAAGCTTTACATAGAATATCTCATTCTCTTGAAACGTTAGATCAAAATACAGCTACACATAGTTTAGGAAGTAGTTTAAAATCAAGTAATATACTTTCAGCTTTAGAAAAAACAACTACTTGGACTTCTGGTTTAACACCAGTTGATATGTTTTTAAGAAAATTAGCAACTAGAACTTTTGTTGATAAGTTTGCTGATGATATGTTTAAATTAAAAAATAGTAATTTTAATTTTTCATCTATTAATTTAAACAGATATAAAGTTTTAGGATTTACTGAATCTGAATTAAAAAAGTTTGCTAAAGAATTTACAAATGGTACAGTAACAACTGAAGCTACATTTTGGGGAACTAAAGTAAAACAATTTAATTTTGCTAACTGGTCAGACCAAGATTTATTAATAACATTTGCTAATAGATTAAATAGACATACTAAACGAACGGTTCAATATAATTTTATTGGAGATTCACAAAGATTTTTTAGTGATACAACTACTGGTAAAATGCTTAGTCAGTTTAGACAATTTATTATAACTGCTTGGAGTAAACAATTTTTACATAATATAGCTTTAGCTGATTTTAGAACATTTAGTACTTTTTCTTATACTAGTTTGTTAGCAACTTTAGCTTATTTAGGTCAAACTCATTTTAACGCATTAGGAATGGGAGATAAAGAAAGAGCAGAATATTTTGAAAAACGTTTTGGTGTAGAAGGAGATTACACTAGGTTAGGTTTAGCTGCATTCCAAAGAACTGGTTGGTCTTCACTAATGCCAATGTATGCTGATATAGTTTCTCTCGCTATAGCACCAGATTTAAGATTTAATACTCGTAGTAGTGGATTAGAAGTAAATTTAATTACTGGTAATCCTACCTACGATTTATTTGCTACGGGAGGTAGGTCTTTACTTTCAATATTAAAAACTGCAAGAGATGATTATAGTTTCTCTAAAACTGATTTAAAAAGAATTACACGTTTATTTGTGTTTCAAAATAGTTTTGGTGTAAGTAATGTTTTAAACTTATTTCTTGATAAAGTTCCTTTACCAGATGAAAGTAAAGAAAAATTATATTAACAATAAAAAATAAATATGTCATTTGCAATAGTAAATTATACGGGGAATGGTTCTACGACTACGTATGCAATTACATTTCCTTACATTACATCTTCTCACGTAATAGTAAAAGTAGATAACGTACTTAAAACTGCTGGGACTGATTATACATTTCCAACTAGTTCAACAATACAATTTACAACTGCTCCAGCTAACGGACTTGTTATTTCTATATCTAGGTCTTCTAGTCGTTCTACAAGATTAGTAGATTATCAAGATGGGTCAACAGTTACCGAATCAATATTAGATCAAGACAGTAATCAATTATTCTTTGTAGCACAAGAAGCGTTTGATACTAGTGAAAATTCTTTACCATTAGATACTGATAATAAATATAATGCTGGTAGTAGAGTAATTAAGAACGTAGCAAATCCTAGTGCTAACCAAGATGCAGTAACTAAACATTATTTAGAAAACACTTGGCTATCAACTGCCGACAAAGCAAACTTAACATCAGTTGCAGGTCAAATAACACCTACAAATAATATTTCTACACTTGCAGGAATATCAGCAAACATAACTACACTTGCAGGTACAGCAGGTTTAACAACACTTGCTAGTAACGCAGGAAGTATTGCTACAGTAGCAGGTCAGATTACACCTACAAATAATATTTCTACAGTTGCAGGTGCAGTCGGTAATATTGGAACAGTCGCTACAAATATTGCAAACGTAAATTCTGTAGGTGGTTCTATTGCTAATGTTAATACTCTTGCACCAATAAGCGGTAACATTACTACAGTCGCAGGTATATCAGGCAACGTAACTACAGTTGCAGGTATGTCGGCTAATGTAAGTACAGTAGCAGGAATATCAGGTGCTATATCAACTGTTGCTTCTAATGCAGGTAATATTTCAGCAGTTGCTACTGATATTGCAAAAGTTATTACAACTGCAAATGATTTAAACGAAGCTATTTCTGAAATTGATACAGTTGCTAATGCAATTACAAATGTTGATTTAGTAGGAAATAATATTGCTAATGTAAACCTAGTAGGTGGTTCTATAGCTAATGTTAATACAGTTGGAAGTAATATTGGAACAGTAAATAATTTTGCAGATAGATATAGAGTAAGTGCTTCTGCTCCTGTTACAAGTTTAGACTTAGGAGATTTATACTTCGATACGTCTGCAAACACTATGAAGGTTTATTCTTCTGGTGGTTGGATTAATGCAGGTTCTTCAGTTAATGGTACAGCAGATAGATTTAGATATAATGCAACAGCATCACAGACAACATTTTCAGGTGCAGATGTTAACGGAAATACTCTTGCTTATGACGCAGGATTTTTAGATGTATATTTAAACGGAATAAAATTAGTTAATACTGTAGATTTTACAGCATCTAATGGAACAAGCATTGTCTTAACAACAGGAGCTACATTAGACGATATTTTAGAAGTTATCGCTTATGGTACTTTTCAATTAGCAAACTTTAGCATTACAGATGCAAATGATGTTCCACCATTAGGAACAGCAGGACAAGCATTGGTAGTCAATTCAGGTGCAACTGCTTTAGAATTTTCTACCATACAGGCGAGTGAGATTACTACGACTGGAAATTTTTTCAGTAACTATAACGAGATTTCAAC
>Ga0194129_10001414_pt1 | contig 39547 bp, 39 predicted proteins | sample TA2KigCa35mmetaG_FD_150862 | JGI IMG/M metagenome (GOLD analysis project Ga0194129, IMG submission 150862) | Freshwater microbial communities from Lake Tanganyika, Tanzania - TA2015038 Kigoma Deep Cast 35m | ecosystem: Environmental > Aquatic > Freshwater > Lake | place: Tanzania: Lake...
TCTTCCAGGCCCGGTTGACGTCGTCCGGCCTGATGCGACCGGCCAGGGGGAGATGCAATCGCTGCCGGGCCACGATTGCCTCACGGTCGGGATGCTTGCCGAGGGGGCCCCAGTCGGCCTTGCTCAGTGCCGGGCTGCGTTTACGGACACCCTTGCGCCGGCCGCTTCGGCTCTGCCCCGCTCCGCCGAAGCCTTTGCGGCGGCGGCTGCCGAAACCATCTCCATCTAGCGGGTCTGGTCCCCCAGCAGGGGCGGTGGGCACCAGCCCCATCGGATTGGGTCGCAGGGTCTGGGGCATCGGCTCTGCCGCAATGGTTCCACTCTCGCAAAGCCCCCAGGGGGCCGCAAATGGGTCTAGACTTGAGAAAAGAAGTGAACGGCTCGCCGCGGCCGGCTGCTGCGCTGTGCTCAATGTGCCCAGTCCAGTGCTCTCAGTCCATCTTGCGCAGGAGGGTTGCATGGGGTCTCTGTCCAGCTTTCGATTCAGTCCGGCGTCCTGCGGGGCAGGGCGGAGCCGGGCGGCCTTTCAACCAACGCGAGGGGCAGCGTTGGCCTGTGGAGCAACCCATGGAGGGGTGGTTGCAGTGGGACGGTCGCGCCTTGCCTGCCATCCCTTTGGAGATTGCCAACTTCAGTGCTGGTGGGGCTGGCCTTTGAACGTTGAGTATTGGGCATTGAGCATTCAGCGGCGGATCAGCTGTTGGATGCGTCTTGACTGGGAGCTTGGGATGGTGGTTTTGCCTTTGCGGCTGAGGCTGGTTTCAGGCAGGCTTCGCGACGGTTTGACGTCCTTCACCCGCACGGCATACAGGTGCAAGCCAATCGCCACCCCGATCAGGACCAGCAGGCTTATGGCGGTGGGGTGGCCGCCGTCACGGCTGGACATGGGCCGGGTTTGGGACGCGCGCACGAGCTAAGTCTCTCAGTCCCTGTCTCTCAGTTCCTCAGGCGGTGGCGCTCTGGGCTCCTAGGGTTGATTCGAGGCTTTGGGGGTGAAGAGCTGGTGCGTCTGTCCTCCCTGTTGGCGCTGTTGGCCCTGGTGGGCTTTGTGATCGTCGAACTGGTCCTGCGTCCGGTTTGAGCTGCAGCGATCAACACCACCGTGTTGGGGCAGGGCTTCTAGGGTCCTGGAATCTCGGCCCGTCGTTCCGTTCGCTCCCATGCTCCACTCCCTTGCCTTTGTGCTCGCCCGGAGCCCGGACCTTCCAGGCGATGGCGTCGACTGGCAGGCGCTGGTGGCGTCCCAGCAGCAGGGGCCCGATCGGGGCCGGGCGCTGCGGCTGTTCCGTTTGCCCGAGCCATGGGACAGCAGCCTCGACGCATTGGTGAGCAGTGGTTCCGCCACCATTGCGGGAGAGAATCCGATGGGGGGAGCGGGCGAGCGTCGCGGCCTGATCTGTGACGCGGTGGTGCCCCAGCTGGATGTGGCCAGCCTATGGATGGGTGTTTATGCCTTGAGCGGCCCGGCTGCTGGATCTACACCGCGGCAGGGGCAGGGGCAGGAGCCACCTCTCCAGGTGCAGACCGTGCAGCTGCTCGATCGTTTCCCGTTGGCTGAAGCCGCCAACGAAACCTGCTGGTTTTATCCCACCGAAAACGGCACCTACCTGTGCTGGGACAACCAGACAGCCCTGACCCTGGCACCGGGTTGGCTGCCGGAGCAGGGCCTTCAGGAGGCTCCGATCGCCTACGACCGCGGCGAGGTGCATGTGCTGTGGTCACTGATGGCCGACGACGAGGCGCTGACCTGCGTGGGGCTGACCTACCAGCGCCGGCGCATCGAGTGGCCACTGCTCAGCCGGGCTCCCCAACCCAGTGCCACCTGGACCTGGTTTGAGGTCGACACCATGGCCGACCCCAGTTACCGCGAACGCGCCAGCATTGACGTCTTCCCGCAGTGACGGTCCTGCAGTGACTCAGCGCACGAACAGCATCTCCTGGTAGGTGGGCAGGGGCCAGAGGTTGTCGTCGACCAGGGCCTCGAGGCCATCCACCACCGCACGCAGGTCCGCCATCAAGGGCACCAGGGTGTCTGCGCTGTAGTGCAAATGGGTTTCGGTGCCGTGGGGGGGATGGTCGATGGCGCTCTGCAGCTGGCCGCTGATGTCCATCAACGACTGGCAGAGACCAGCCACCTCCTTGGAGGTTTCCGGGGACACCTGGATGCCGAGGGAACTCTGCAGTTGCAAGGATTCTGCGAGTTCGCCGAGGTAGCGGATCGCCGCCGGGTACACCTGGGTGCGGGCGATCTGGACGGCCAGTTTGGCTTCCACATCGATCGCCAGGATGTACTGCTCGGCATACACCTCGAAGCGGCTCTGCAGCTCCACGGCCGAGAGCACGCCCGTGCGTTCGAACAACTCGCGGATGGCCGGGCGCTCCAACACCGGCAGGGCATCGGCGGTGGTGCGCAGGTTTTCCAGGCCCCGCTCCTCCACGGCCATGCGGTGCCACTCATCCGAATAGCCGTTGCCGCCAAACACCACGGCGCCGTGCTGTTCGATCAGGGTCTTGAGCACGGCCAGAGCTCCTTCCTCAAGGCCATAGCCACTGCCCAGCTTGGCCTCCAGTTCGCTGGAGATCCAGCCGAGTGAATCGGCCAGGATGGCGTTCAGGGCCACAAGCGGGCCAGCCACCGATTGGTTGGAGCCCACGGCGCGGAACTCGAAGCGGTTGCCCGTGAAGGCGAAGGGTGAGGTGCGGTTGCGATCGCCGGCGTCCTTGTCGAATTCCGGCAGGGTGTCGACCCCGAAGTTCATCACGCCGCCGAGGGCCGAGCCGGAGAGCCGGCCCTCGCGGATCTGGTTGAACACATCCTCCAGCTGGCTGCCCAGATACACCGAAATGATGGCCGGGGGCGCTTCGTTGGCGCCGAGCCGGTGGTCGTTGCTGGCGGTGGCGATCACGGCCCGCAGCAGGGGGCCATACAGGTGCACGCCCCGGATCACCGCTCCGCAGAACATCAGAAACTGCAGGTTTTCATGGGGCGTCTTGCCCGGATCGAGCAGGTTCCCCTGGGTGGCGTTGCCGATCGACCAGTTGACGTGCTTGCCGGAGCCGTTGATGCCGGCGAAGGGCTTCTCGTGCAGCAGGCAGGCCAGACCATGTTTCTTCGCTGTGCTGCGAAGGATGGTCATGGTGAGCTGCTGGTGGTCGGTGGCGACGTTGGCCGCCTCGAAGAAGGGCGCAATCTCAAACTGGGATGGGGCGACCTCGTTGTGGCGGGTTTTGGCCGGGATCCCCAGGCGGTACATCTGCCGCTCCACCTCCTGCATGAACACCTGCACCCGCTCCGGGATGGCGCCGAAGTAGTGGTCGTCGAACTGTTGGCCCTTGGCGGAGGGGCGTCCGAACAAGGTGCGGCCGGCCAGCAGCAGGTCGGGGCGCAGGGGCACGTAGGCGTTGTCGATCAGGAAATATTCCTGCTCGGCGCCGCAGCTGGAGTTGATCGGGGCGATGGTGGTTTCGCCCAGCAGGCTGAGCAGCCTCTGGGCCTGCTTGTTGACCGCGGCGATCGAGCGCAGCAGGGGGGTTTTCTTGTCGAGGGCCTCGCCCGTCCACGACACGAACACCGTGGGGATGCAGAGGGTGACGCCGTTGGGCGTCTCCATCAGCCAGGCGGGGCTGGTGATGTCCCAGGCGGTGTAGCCGCGGGCCTCGAAGGTGGAGCGGATGCCGCCGTTGGGGAAGGAGGAGCCGTCGGGCTCACCCTGCACCAGCACCTTGCCGGTGAACTCCGTGATGATCGTGCCGTCACCCTGGGGCGAGATGAAGCCGTCGTGCTTCTCGGCGGTGGAGTTGGTGAGCGGATAAAAAACGTGGGAGTAGTAGAGGGCGCCGCGGGCCGTGGCCCATTCCTTCATCGCCTGGGCCACCACGTTGGCCACCGACACGTCGAGCTTGCTGCCCTCGTTGATGGTGCGCTGCACCGACTTGAAAATCTCCTTCGGCAGCGCCGCCTTCATCTTGTCGAGGGTGAAGACGTCGCTGGCCCAGAGCTCATCGAGCGACTGGATGGGAGCGGTGGTGGCGGCGGGCCGGCTGAGAATCTTGTCGAGGGCCTGAAGACGGGGCTGGGAAGGCATGGGGAAGTTCGCCTTGGAACATCACTTAGACCCACCCAAAGCCGTCACCCCCCCAGGCTTTGCCGCGGTTGATACCGCTGGCGCAATTCGTGCCTGCCCGTGTCTGGACTCCGTGACCGCGCCCCTGCGGATGTCAGCCACCGCCTGCAGACTTCCCCTTTGCGGGAGCCTGGGATGGCCTCAGCCGATAGCCAGGCCCTGGTAGAAGCGATCCAGCGGCACCTCTTCTTCAGCCAGGCCAAGTCCAGTTCCCTGGCCACCCGCCACGATCACTACCGCTGCCTGGCGCTGGCGGTGCGGGATCGGTTGCTCAAAAACTGGGTGGACACGGCCGACACCTACACCCGCGAGGGCGTGCGCACGGCCACCTATCTCTCGGCCGAATACCTGCTCGGGCCCCACCTGGAAAACAACCTGGTCAATCTGGGTCTGGTGGATGCGGCTCGAGAGGCGTGCCGCACCCTGGGGCTCGACCTCGATGCGCTGATCGCCGAAGAGCCCGAACCCGGTCTGGGCAATGGCGGCTTGGGACGACTGGCGGCCTGTTTCCAGGAATCGATGGCGACGCTGGAGTTGCCGGCGATCGGCTACGGCATCCGCTACGAATTCGGCATCTTCCGCCAGCAGATCACGCCCCACGGGCAGGTGGAGAGCACCGATCCCTGGTTGGCCCGTGGCAATCCCTGGGAGGTGATCCGGCCGGAGTGGAGCTATCCGGTGCAGATTGGCGAGCACACGGTGATCGGCGTGGCTTACGACACACCGATCCTGGGCTACGGCGTCAACACCGCCAACACCCTGCGGCTGTGGTCGGCGGTGGCGCCCGAGGCCTTCGATTTCGCCTCCTTCAACGCCGGCGATTACACCCGGGCCGTGCTGCGCAAGATGCAGGCGGAGACCCTCTCCAAGGTGCTCTATCCCAACGACGAGCTGGAGCAGGGCAAGCGGTTGCGCCTGTCGCAGCAGATCTTCTTCGTGAGCTGCTCCCTGCAGGACATGTTCCGCATCCTGCGGGGGCAGGGGTTGGCGGTGACCGACTTCCACCGCAAATTTGCGGTGCAGCTCAACGACACCCACCCGGCCATTGCCGTGGCCGAGCTGATGCGGCTGCTGATGGATGTGCACGGCGTCGACTGGGACACCGCCTGGTCGATCACCACCGCCAGCATCAGCTACACCAACCACACCCTGCTGCCCGAGGCGCTCGAAACCTGGGGGGTGGAGTTGTTCGAGCAGCTGCTGCCGCGCCAGCTGGAGATCATCTACGAGATCAACACGCGCTTCCTGCGCATGGCTCGGATTCGCTATCCCGGTGATCCCCAGATCCTGCAGCGGATTTCCCTGATCGAGGAGGGGCCCCAGCGGCGCGTGCGCATGGCCCACCTGGCGGTGGTGGGCAGCCACCACGTCAATGGGGTTGCCGAGCTGCACAGCACCCTGCTGAAGCAGCACCTGTTTGCTGATCTCGCCCGGATCTGGCCGGAGCGCTTCACCAACGTCACCAACGGTGTGACACCGCGGCGCTGGCTGGCGGTGGCCAATCCGCCCCTGGCGGCCCTGCTCGATGAGGTGATCGGCGACCGCTGGCGCACCCACCTGGAGGCGTTGGAGGGATTGGCGCCCCATGCCAACGATCCCGCCTTCCTGGAGCGCTGGCAGGCGGTGCGCGACCTGGGCAAGCAGCGTCTGGCGCAGCACATGCGCCAGGAGTTGGGCGTGCTGGTCGACCACACCTCTCTCTTTGACGTGCAGGTGAAGCGCATCCACGAATACAAGCGCCAGCACCTGGCGGCGCTGCAGATCGTGGAGCGCTACCTGCGGCTGCGGGCCGGTGAAGATCTGCCGCCCCGAACCTTCGTGTTTGGCGGCAAGGCGGCGCCGGGCTACGCCCTGGCCAAGCTGATCATCCGCCTGCTGGTGGGCATTGCCGATGTGGTCAACATCGACCCCGCCATGGAGGGTCGCCTCAAGGTGGTGTTCCTGCCCAACTTCAGCGTCAGCCTCGGCCAGCTGGTGTATCCGGCGGTGGATCTCTCCGAGCAGATCTCCACTGCGGGCAAGGAGGCCTCCGGCACCGGCAACATGAAGATTGCGCTCAATGGCGCTCTCACGATCGGCACCCTCGATGGGGCCAATATCGAGATCCGCGAGCGGGTGGGCGCCGAGAACTTCTTCCTGTTCGGCCACACCGCCGAGCAGATCGAGCAGCTGGGCCGCAGCGGCTACCACCCGATGCCCTGGATCGAGCAGGATCCGATGGTGCGGCAGGCTCTCGAGCTGATCGGCTCGGGTTATTTCAGCGAAGGGGATGGCGAGCTGTTCCACCCGCTGCTGGCCAGCCTCACCAGCCACGATCCCTTCCGGGTGATGGCCGATGTGGCCGACTACCGCCGCGCCCAGAACGCCGTGGATGAAGCCTGGCTCGACCGCGGCCGCTGGGCCCGGATGTCCCTGCACAACACGATGCGCTGCGGCTTTTTCAGCAGCGATCGCTCGATCCGCGATTACGCCGAGCGGATCTGGAAGGTGCCTTCGGTGCGGGTGCAGGCCAGCGCCGGCGCCCCGGCGCCCTAGGCGCTCGGGGGTTCGGGCTTGTCGCTGTCCTGCAGCGAGGGGAAGGTGGCTCGGATCGTCTGGGCCACCTCGCGGCGCACCGTGGTGCGGAAGGCGGCGGCGGCGGCGGCGTCAAGCACCGGATAGGAGCACGCTCCTTCGCTGCGCAGCGGCTTCCAGCTGGTGGTCTCCTGTTGCTTGAGAGCCTGCAGCGGTGCTTCGAAATCGACGCTCAGCTCCCGCCCCTGCGCCGCAACGGCCTCGATCCAGGCCTCCCGGGCCGGCGCCAGGTCCTTCGCTTTGAGGGTGTCGGGCAGCCCCAGCACCGGCTCGTAATGGTCGAGGGCGCGCAGCTCCTCCTCCAGCAGGATCACCCAGGCCGCCTCTTCCCCGGGCTGCAGCCCCAGCCGCTCGGCCTCGGACTGGAGGGCGTCGCAGTAGAAGCGCAGCCAGCGGTAATGCGACTTCTCCTTCAGCGACTTTTTCAGTGAGCCCTTGCCGCTGGCTGCCCGCTTGGGCAGGGCCGCCTCCGCCCGGCGCAGAAACACCCGGTCTTCCGGCTCCAGGTTGATGGCTCCCCAACGCTGGCGGTACTCCCAGAGCTCTTCGTACTGACGCACTTCTTCGGCGGTCCAGCCCAGCGTCAGCAGTTCCTCGCCCCTGCTCGTTTCGTCCTTCGCCACCGGCTCGCCTGTTGCACTGGCAGGCAGCGTAGAGGCAGGCCCCGAGCTGTCCCCGGGCGGGCTCAGCGCACCACCAGCACCGGGCAAGCGCTGTGGGTGAGCACCCGGTGGGTTTCGCTGCCCAGCAGCACCCCCTCCAGCCCGCGGCGGCCGTGGGAGGCCATCACGATCAGATCGGCGCCGTGGCGGCCGGCGGCCTCCACGATTGCCGCATAGGGAAGGGCGTGCACAACGGTGTCCTGGTCGCAGGGCACTCCCGCGGCCTGGGCCACGGCCGCGGCTTCCGCCAGGATCTGCTGGGCGTTGTCCCGCGCCGCTGTCACCAGCGCATCCACGGTGTGGGGATCCACCAGTTCACCCACGCCCACCAGGGAGATCGGGAAGTTGGTCTGCACGTGGAAGACGGTGAGTCGCGCCCCGAGGCTCTGGCTCAGCTCCACGGCCTGCTGCACGGCTTTGCCGGAGAGCTCGGAGCCGTCGGTGGGCACGAGCAGGTGGCGGTAGGGCATCAGCTGTGCAAGGGATCGCTGATCACCAGCGTGGAGCAGTTCAGGCGGCGCAGCAACCGACCCACCCGGTCGCTCGCGGCAATCGGCAGGCCGGCCACAACCCGCCGCTGGGAGCGCAGGATCACCAGGTCGTGGCTGGCGCTGGCAGCCAGCAGATCCGCTTCGATGGCCTGGCTCGGCTGCAGCACGATCTCCACCGGCACCGGACCTTCCCCCCAGCGCTGCAGGTGGGCCTTGAGCTGATCGCGCTCGGCGGCCGGCAGGTGGGGGTCGTGCAGGTGCAGCACGGTGATCGTCGCTCCAGCCTGGGCTGCCGTGCTGGCTCCGGATTGGCTTCTGGTTTGGGTTCTGCTGGTGGCGAGGCGCTCGGCCAGCTGGACCTGCTCCAGGGCCGCGGCGCTGAGATCCTTGATGGGCACGAGCAGGCGTTGGCTGGCGCTGGGGTCTTGCAGCAGACGGGCCACCACCACCGGGCAGGACACCAGGCGGCAGGTGGCATCCACCAGATCGCCAAACAGCCATTCACCCAAGAGTCGTGGGCCCAGGCGGTCGGGTGCTGCCAGCCCCATCACCACCAGATCGGCATCCTGCTCGAGGGCCACCCGGGCGATGCCCAGGGCTCCATCACTGTCGACCCGTAGCAGCGGCTGGCCGGACTGTTGTGCCAGTGCCAGTGCTTGTGCCTGTTGCAGCCAGGTGCGGCCGGCTGCGGCCCGCTCCGGAGCCACCACTTTGAGGGGCAGCAACCGACCTGCAGGTGCGGCGTCGGCTCCCGCCAGCAGGCGGGCCAGCTCCAGCAGGCGCCGCTCCTGGTCCGGGTTGGCGATCGGCACCAGCACCGCCAAACCCTGCCGCTGCAGGGCCAGTTGGCCGTCGGTCGCCGGGGTCAGAGCGACGGCGGATGCCGCCCCCAGCCGGGGCATCGCCCGGGCAGTGAGCCAGGGCCCCAGGCTGGCCGTCACCACCATCAGCGCCAGCACGCTGTTGAGCATCTGCTCATCCAGCAGCCCGCCGCGGAACCCCACGAAGGTGGCGGCCAGGGTGGCGGCCACCTGGGGCAACGACAGCGACCACAGTGTCAGGATCTGGGCGCCGTTGTAGCGGTAGAGGCGTCCGGCCCACCAGGCGGCGAGCCCCTTGCTGCCGATCAGGATGGCGATCAGCAGCAAGGCAAACAGCGATCCCGCCATGGTGCGGGCAAACACCGGCAGATTCAGCATCAGCCCCAGGTCGATGAAGAAGACCGGGATGAACAGGCTGGCGCCCACCACGATCACCTGCTCCTTCACCCGCCCTTCCGGCAACACCGCATTCACAGCCAGGCCTGCCAGGAAGGCACCGACGATCTTTTCCACGCCGGCCAGTTCGGCGGCGAGGGCCGCCAGAAACACTGCCAGCAGCACCGCCACAAACAAGGGGCTGTCGTTGTTGAAATTGCGCTGCACCAGGGCCTTGCCCACGCGCGTGATCACCAGCACCACCAGGGCGGCGTACACCACCACGCGCAGCAGCAGGGCCACCACCCCAATGGCGGTCAGATCCCCTCGGGCCAGGCCCATGCACAGGGCCAGCACCACCAGGGCGGCGATGTCGGTCAGGATCGTGCCACCGATGGCGACAGTGACCGCTTCCTCGCGCATCGCCCCGTAGCTGCGCACGATCGGGTAGCCCAGGGGGGTGTGGGAGGAGAGGATCGAGCCGATCAGCACGGCACTCAGCAGGGAGTAGCCAAAGCCCAGCCCCAGCAGCAAGCCGCCGGCCATCGGCAGGGCAAAGGTGAGCAGCCCGAAGCGGAAGGAGCGCAGGCGGATGCGGGCGAATTCAGCCAGGTCGATCTCCAGCCCAGCGATGAACAGCAGATAGATCACTCCCACATCGGAGAGCAGCTTCACCGTGGGTTCCTCCTGGTTCAGCCAGCCGAGGCCGAAGGGGCCGATGAGCACGCCCGCCATCAGCAGACCCACCAGATCGGGCAGGTGGAGCCGACGCACCAGTGGTGGCACCACCACGCTCACCCCCAGCAGCAGGGCAAACACCGCCAGGGGGTTCTCGGTGAGCCAGCTTGCGATCACGCGGCGCGGGGATTAAGGCGTTCCTTTCCAGCCCGCCAGGTGGGAGGCGGCACTGGAGCGGGCCAGGGCCCGGGCGCTGGGCAGGGCGGGCTCGAGCTGCTCGGAGCTGAAGGGCGGCAGGGGGCGGCTGCGCAACCAGGCCCCCCAGCGAAATTCGTGGAAAGGAATCAGCGGGGCGGGCGCCAGCACCCCTTCCTGCTTCAGCTTCCACACCAGGCTGCGGTAGGGGTCGTCCTGCAGACCGGTGAGCATCTCGGGGAGGGTTGAGGGGGCCAGGGGGCCGAGCCCGCGGCCGTCATAGAGGTAAAGCCAGCCGCGCCGGTGCAGGGCATCGAGCACGTCGTGGTGGTCGTCGCTGTCGAGCTCCAGCACCAGATAGCCGAAGGCGGTGGCCTCCGGCTCCATCTCGATCAGGGCTCGCAGGCGGTGGTGGCGGTCGACCATCCAGACGTCGCCGCGGCGGTTCCGCACCAGGGGCACCGGCTTGCTGCCCAGATAGGAGCGCCGTTCCCGGGCGTTTTCAGCGCTGAAATCCCGCAGCCGGCTGTGCACTTCCGCCAGTCCTACACAGAGCTGGGTCGGTCGCAGTTGGGCGATCGGCACCTCCACCAGTGCCGATCCCGGCTTGGGAGCCGGCAACGGTTGGTAGGGGGGGAGGCGCAGTGCCATGGCGGCGTGGGCGGCCTGAGTGACCCCATCCTGCCCGGTGCCGTCCGGGATGGGCTGCCGGAATAGGGTCGCCTCAGGTGTGAACGGCCATGGCTTCCCTCCCCAGCCCCGACCGCAGTGATGGTCCCCATGGACCGATTGGGGTGTTGGTGTGCGGCCATGGCAGCCGCAACCGACTGGCGGTGGCCGAATTTGCTCAGTTGGCCCAGGGCCTACAGGCGCTTCTGCCAGCGGTGCCTGTGGAATACGGCTATCTGGAATTTGCCCGGCCGATCCTGCGCGACGGCCTGGAGGCGCTGCGGGCCAGAGGCGTGACCCATGTGCTGGCGGTGCCGGCCATGCTGTTTGCCGCCGGGCATGCCAAGAACGACATCCCGTCGGTGCTCAATACCTACGCGGCCGAGACGGGACTGCGCATCGACTACGGCCGGGAGCTCGGGGTCGATCTGAAGATGATTCAGGCGGCTGGAGCCCGGATCCGCGAAGCCCTTGAGCAGGCCGGCGACGCTGTGCCTCTGCACGACACCTTGCTGGTGGTGGTGGGACGGGGTTCATCCGATCCAGATGCCAACTCCAACGTCGCCAAGGTGACGCGGATGCTGGTGGAGGGATTCGGCTTCGGTTGGGGCGAAACGGTTTATTCCGGCGTCACCTTCCCGCTGGTGGAGCCGGGGCTGCGCCATGTGGTGCGGCTGGGCTACCGGCGGGTCGTGGTGTTCCCCTATTTCCTCTTTTCGGGGGTGTTGGTGAGCCGAATTCAGCAGCACACCGACCGGGTGGCCGAGGACCATCCCGACGTGGAGTTCGTGAAGGCGTCGTACCTGGCCGATCACTCGCTGGTGCTGGACACCTTTGTGGAACGGGTGGCCGAGGTGGTGCGGGGTGACACCAACATGAATTGTTCGCTGTGCAAGTACCGCGCCCAGGTGCTGGGCTTCGAAACCGAAGTGGGGGCGCCGCAGCACAGCCACCATCACCACGTGGAGGGGCTCACCGACGGCTGTGACCTCTGCGAGCGGGAATGTACCGGCGCTTGCCAGCCCGATGGGGTGCCCATTCCCCTTGGTGGCCATGCCGCCCATAGCCACGATCACGGCCATCACCATCCGCCCTACCCCCACGCCGACCATCCCCTCGGCCCCCGCACCCTCCGCTCCGGTGGAGCCGCCTGAACGATGCGGGATTGGTGATCGAGCGCACCAATTCGGAAGATATCCGTGCTGTTTGACCTAGCTCATGGGTCTCGACGCAGTCAGGGTCTCGCGAGACTTGCCTACATCAGATCTGCTGATCGGTTGTCGCTTTCCCCATTTGGCACCTGTTTTCCCCCGTTTTCGTGGGGTTTTTCCCCAGAAATCGGGTTGTGGAGCCCGTGATGGCCATGGGTCTGGGGAATGTCTGGTTTTGTTCAAACAAGCCTTGACAGCTCCAGCCCGAAGTTGCCCGCTCCGCAAAGGGGTGTTGGTGGGACGCTCCTGGTGTCCGTCAGCACAGGCAATCTCAGGCTGGATTGGCTTGGGGGCGAGCCTGCTGCAGCGCTTTGACGCACCCCACGTTGCTGTGGCGTACTGGGGCCCTCCCCAACCATTGGTCGTCTTCCATGAGCAACGAGCGCAGTCATCTCCAACGCTGCATGGAGCCGGAGGTGTGCCGCATCGAGCCGGAGGCGTGCTCCATCAGCCTGGAAGCCGAGGTGCCGGAGGTGGTGTTTGAGGGCATGCGGGAGTTCCTCAATGACCATCCCAACTGGGATCAATACCGTCTGATTTCCTCTGCCCTGGCTAGCTTCCTGTTTCAGAACGGCTGCAGCGACCAGGGCGTCACCCAGCACTACCTCGACGGCCTGTTCCTGCGCCGCTGAGGCTTGAAACGGAATCGGCGCAAAAAAAAGCGGAGGGGCCAACCTCCGCCTGCATTTCCCTTGCCCGACCCTGTGACAGGTCGCAACGTCATTGTGCGCAGCTTGCTCAGCGTCGTTTGTGGCGATCGACACCGGATGTTGAGACGAGGACTGAGCCGAGTCCTGAGCCGCAAGATCGATTCGCCTTTTGGGGCAGTTGGGGGGATGGCTACTCGCCTCGGCGCAACCGGTTGGCAGCAGCCTCACAGGCGCGCCAGGTGATGGCCATCTCGGTGAGGGTGGGGCTCTGCCAGCCGGCCCGGGGCCAGCAGGCGCCATCCACCACCAGCACGTTGGGCGCCCCCCAGCACTGGTTGAGGGCATTCACCACGCCATCCTCGGCGCAGGCGGCCATGCGGGCGCCGCCCAATTCGTGGATGTAGTAGCCGGGGGGTGGTGCGTCGGGGCTGACCGCCAGGCTGCTGCGGATCCAGGGCTCGAGCAGGGGCAGCACGAACAGGTCTTCGATCGGCCGGATCTGCCCTCCAGCGGCGGCCACCACGGCCGCCATGCGCTGGTGCATGTGGGCCACCAGGCGTTGCTCGTTGTCGCCCCAGCGGCAGGTGATGTGGGCGGTCGGTAGCCCCCAGGCATCGCGCTGTTCCGTGTTCAGGGTGACCCGGTTGTCGGGGTTGGGCAGCACGTCGCCGTGGCCGATCAGGAAGCCCACCGCCTCGCCGCGGCGGCGTTGCAGCAGCTTGGGCGGATCAAAGCGTTGCAGCGCCGTCCAGAGGCCGTAGCCGCCGTGGAAGTCGACCTCGCTGCCGGGCTCCAGGTTGACGGTGTTGGGAATGAAGCAGCTGCCGGCTCCTGAAAGCTCCGGCGCCACGCCGGGGGCGGCCACATCGGGGATCGAGAAGAAGCGGCTGCTGGAGATGTGGTCCATGAGGTAGCGGCCGAGGCTCCCGGAGGGGTCGATCAATCCCCCGCGCTGATGGGTCTCGCTGGAGTGCAGCAGGATCCGCAACGTTTCGATCGTCGAGGCGCAGAGCACCACCAGGGGCGCGTCGATCCGCTCCTGGGATCCGGTGCGGCTATCCACCAGCACCACACCCCTGGCCTGGTCGCCGTCGAGCAGCAGATGGCTCACCACGGCGTTGCTGCGCACCTGGGTGCGGCCGGTGGCCCGGGCCAGGGCCAGGGTGCGGCCCTGGCTCGAGGAGCGGGGCCAGCCCGGGCCGCGGTGCAGGTTGAAGCCCCGGGAGGCGATCAGGGGCAGACCGAGATCGCGGCCGATGCACGCCTGCAGATGCTGCTCTCCCGGGGTGAGGGGCAGGGGCGGCAGAAAGTGGCCATCGGGCAACTGCGGCAGGCCGTCGCAGGCGCCATGCACCTCCAGCAGTTGCTCGAGTCGGGTGTAGTAGGGGGCGAGGTCGCTGCTGCCGATGGGCCAGCCGGGCCCTTGGCCATCGCGTTCAGCTGCCTGAAATTCGTAGTCGGAGAGGCGCAGGGTGATGCCGCCCCAGGTGAGGCTTTTGCCCCCCACCTGTCGCCCGCGACTCCACAGAAACGGTGCATCGTCGGGGGTGGAGTAGGGGTTGCGCTGCTCATCGACGAACAGGCTGGGGTTGTGTTTCCAGAACCCCGGGTGGTGGCGCTGCAGGCGCTGCTTGCCGCTGGCGATATGGGCCACGCGCCGCGCCGTGTTGAGCGGTTCACTGCCGAAGGCCTGGCGGCTGGAGAGATCGGGGCCGGCCTCCAGCACCAGCACCTGCAACCCCGCTTCCGCCAGCACCATCGCCGCCACGCCACCGGTGGCACCGGAGCCCACCACGATCGCGTCGGGTGGGCTCGTTGGGGCGGAGGCCTTCATCGGGCGGAGCGGCACAGGGGGCGGATCGGGGCGTGGGCCAAGCCCGGGCAAAGCACAACGCCCGAGCGAAACAAAAGCCCGACCAAAACGAAACCCCGACAGGGGGCTGCCGGGGTTTCGAGGATGTGGTGGCGGGGGCGAGATTTGAACTCGCGACCTTCGGGTTATGAGCCCGACGAGCTACCAGACTGCTCTACCCCGCGTCAACTTCCCAACCATACCAGTCGGGGTGGTCCCTCCAGCTGGTTCCGTCGAGCTGGTCACTTCAGCTAGTCAGTCGAAGCGCAGCTCCCCGAGCACCTCGAGGCGCAGATGGGGAGCGGGCTGCAAGAACTGGCTGCGCAGCTCCTCCAAGGTCATCGGCGTCAGCCAGTCGAGTTGCTCCAGCAGGTGGAGGGCCACCGCATGTTTGGCCCGGGCGGAGCCGTCCTCCACCTTGATCGCCACCCCCATGCCCTCGCCCACGCGGCTGAGGCACTGGATGCCCTCGGCACCGCCCTTGCTCACCACCTGGCCGTGGCCGCGGCGCATCAGTTCGGTGTCGAAGCGCCCCTCGCCCGCCACCAGCTCCGGGTGGGCCAGCATCGCCCGGCTGAGCCGCTCCAGGTCGGCCTGGCTGCCGGCCCCCAGGTGGGCATAGAGCAGGGCCATCTGGGCCAGTTGCAGCTGCAGGGTGGGGGCGCCGCAGTCGTCCCGCGCGGTGAGCAGCTCGGCGGCGGGCTGGGCGAGCAGATCACCGACGCGCTTGAGCACCTCCTGCTGCAGGGGGTGCTCCTTCTGCAGGTAGCTCTCGGTGCTCCAGCCCAGCCGGCGGCAGGTGGCCAGAAAGGCGGCGTGCTTGCCGGAGCAGTTGTGTTCGAGGGGGCTGGTGCCGCAGTTGGGCACGGGGCATTGCAGCTGCTCGGCTTCGATCTCAGCCCCCCAGAGCAGCTTGAAGGCCTCGCGGGCATGCATCGCTGTGCCGGCATGGCTGGCGCAGGCGATGGCCAGGCCCCGCTCGCCGCAGTTGCACTGCTCGGCCGCGCCGCTGCTCACAAACACGGTGGCCTGGAAGGGCTTGAGGGCGGAGCGCACAAAGCTCAGCTGTTGGGGATCGCCCGCCCGCATCAACACCCGGCCCCGGCCGTCGCACACCACAGCGTGGACCCGATGGCGGGATTCGACGATGCCGTTGCGCAGCAGGCGCACCTCCAGGGGAGGGATGCCCCCGCGGGCAGTGCCACCAAAACTGGAGGACAGGGTCACAGAAGCCCGGGAACCGATCTCACAGAGCCTGACAGAGGCTGGCCCCCGCCAAGGCCAGGATCACCGCCAGTGCCGCACCCTGCTGTAGCCGCCGCAGCACGGGCTGCACCTGGTGCTGGGCGACGAGCAGGTCCTGTTGGCGCCAGGCCAGGGGCTTCTCCCACACCTGGCCGTCGTACCAGCCCGATTCTTCGTACTCCACCCGCTCGGAGATCAAGCGCCGGTGGACGTAGGTCCAGCCCAGCCACTGGCGCACCAGCAGCAGGATCGGCAGGGCCACGGCAGCCACCATGCCCGCCAGCACCAGCTGGGCCGGGTGGTGGCGCAGCACCCAGCTGCCACTGGCCACCAGCACCGTCACGGGCAGCAGCAGCAACCAGCTGGTGGCCAGGGGGCGCAGCAGCCCGGCCAGGCTCTGGGAGGGCCACACGAAAAACCAGGACGCCAGCAGCTGCTCGTATTCCTGCAGGGGCCGTTGCTCGGGCGGCACCGGGCAAGGCATGGCGCTCAGGGCGAAATGGCTCGAATTGACGATACGAAACGCACCTGTTCACCGTGGCCCCAGAAGGATTCGAGGTCGTAATAGGTGCGTTCGCTGGGGATGAGCACGTGCACGATGACCTCGCCGTAGTCGAGCAGCATCCAGCGTCCCTCCTTCTGGCCCTCCCGGCGGAGGGGCAGCCTGCCGGTGGTCGCTTCGATTTGATCCTCAGCCGAGCGGGCGATGGCGCGCACCTGCACATCGGAGAGGCCGCTGCAGATCACAAACCAGTCGGCCAGTGAACTGACCTCATCCACCCGGATTAATCGAATGTCGACGGCCTTGCGGTCGTCGCAGGCTTCAGCGGCAAGCCGGGCCAGCTGTTCGCTCGTCAGATCAGCCATAGACGTTCTCACTGGTCACCGATTGGCGGGAGCCCTGCTGCTGGGCCATTTCGGCGCGGGCTTTGCCTGCACTCTTGCGCAGGGCCTCGAGCCGGTCTTCGTAGAAGGTGCGCTTTTTCTTTTTGCGGGTTTGCTCCACCAGCTCCTTGAGGGCGCCACCCAGGCTTTTGTAGGCATTGGGCAGGCTGTAGCCGAAGCGGGTGGCCAGGTCGATCGCCCGCTCATCGGCGGCGATGGCGTCCTGCAGGCGCTTCTCCGAGTTGTTCTTGAGGTAGAGGCGGTAGCCGGCAAAGCCGGAGAGCCCCAGGGCCATCACCAGCAGCAGCCCGTCCTGCACCCATAGCTCGCCAATGGCCCCACCCAGGCCGATGGCCAGGGCGGCCATCTCCCAACCGTCGCGGGGCACGGCGTCGTTCTGGATGCGGCCCACCTCGTGCCAGAAGAGCAGGTTGCGGTGGTCGACCGCCAGGGCATCCCACTTATCCAGATCTACCTGGATCTCCACCTCGTCGCGACCGATTTCCTCGATGGTGATCAGGGGCGGCTCCACCGAGGCGGCCGCTTCCACAAACACCCAGCTCTGCAGTTCGGGAGGCAGTAGCCCTTTCAGGCGCTGGAGTTCGCTCATCGGGTGAGTGACCACGTTAAGGATCAGGTTAGCGATTCCCTCCGCAGGGGCTGGGGCCGGCGGTCGAATCGGTCCCGTGAGATAGGGCCTGAGGGGCCCATGAGAGGCTAGGCAGGTTTGGCTTGCACACCCCCATGCCCCGCCGCACGGACCTCAGGTGCATCCTGCTGCTGGGCTCGGGTCCGATCGTGATCGGCCAGGCCTGCGAATTCGATTACTCCGGCACCCAGGCCTGCAAGGCCTTGCGCGCCGAGGGCTTTGAGGTGGTGTTGGTGAATTCCAACCCGGCCTCGATCATGACCGATCCGGACATGGCGGATCGCACCTACATCGAGCCGCTCACGCCCGAGGTGGTGGCGCGGGTGATCGAGATCGAGAAGCCCGACGCCCTGCTGCCCACCATGGGCGGCCAGACCGCCCTCAACCTGGCCGTCGCCCTCGCCCAGAACGGCACCCTGGCCAAGCACGGCGTCGAGCTGATCGGCGCCAACCTTCAGGCCATCCAGAAGGCGGAAGATCGGCTTCTGTTCAAGGAGGCGATGGCGCGCATCGGCGTGGCGGTGTGCCCCTCCGGCATCGCCAACACCCCGGATGAGGCCGAACGGGTGGGCGACGCCATCGGCAGCTACCCGCGCATCATTCGTCCCGCCTTCACCCTGGGTGGCAGCGGCGGCGGCATCGCCTACAACCCTGAGGAGTTCCGGGCGTTCTGCCAGAGCGGCCTGGAGGCCAGCCCCGTCTCCCAGATCCTGATCGAGCAGTCGCTGCTGGGTTGGAAGGAATTTGAGCTGGAGGTGATGCGCGACACCGCCGACAACGTGGTGATTGTGTGCAGCATCGAAAACCTCGACCCCATGGGGGTGCACACCGGTGACTCGATCACCGTCGCTCCGGCCCAGACCCTCACCGACCGCGAATACCAGCGGCTGCGCGACCAGTCGATCGCGATCATCCGCGAGATCGGCGTCGATACCGGCGGCAGCAACATCCAGTTCGCCATCAACCCCGCCAACGGCGACGTGGTGGTGATCGAGATGAATCCGCGGGTCTCGCGCAGCTCGGCCCTCGCCTCCAAGGCCACGGGCTTTCCGATCGCCAAGATCGCCGCCCGCCTGGCGGTCGGCTACACCCTCGACGAAATCGTCAATGACATCACCGGCGCCACGCCGGCCTGCTTCGAGCCCACGATCGATTACGTGGTCACGAAGATTCCACGCTTCGCCTTCGAGAAGTTCCGCGGCAGCCCTGCGGTGCTCACCACGTCGATGAAGTCGGTGGGGGAGGCGATGGCGATCGGCCGCTGTTTTGAGGAGTCGTTTCAAAAGGCGCTGCGGTCCCTGGAAACGGGCCATGCCGGCTGGGGCTGCGACCGGCCCGATGCCAGCTGGGATCCCACCGAGCTGGAGCGGGCCCTGCGCACCGCCACCCCCGAGCGGATCTTTGCCGTGCGCGCGGCAATGCTCGCCGGCCGCAGCGACGACCAGATCCACCAGCTCAGCGCCATCGATCCCTGGTTTCTCGCCAAGCTGCGCCGCATCCTCGAGGCCGAGCAGCGGCTGCTGCTCGGCCGCCAGCTGGCGGAGCTCGAGGCTCCGGCCCTGCTCGAGCTCAAGCAGCTGGGCTTTTCGGATCGTCAGCTCGCCTGGGCCACTGGCAGCCAGGAGCTGGAGGTGCGCCGCCACCGCCAGGCCCTGGGGGTGAACGCCGTGTTCAAAACCGTCGACACCTGTGCGGCGGAATTTGCCTCCAGCACGCCGTATCACTACTCCACTTACGAGCGGCCGCTGGAGCGGCTCAACGCTGCCGGTGCGCTGGAGATGGTGCCGCCTGAAAACGAGGTGCAGCCGGAGAGCCGCCGCAAGGTGATGATCCTGGGCGGTGGCCCCAACCGCATCGGCCAGGGCATCGAATTCGACTATTGCTGTTGTCATGCCTCCTTCGCCCTGCAGGCCGAAGGCTTCGCCACGGTGATGGTGAACAGCAACCCTGAAACGGTGTCGACCGACTACGACACCAGCGATCGGCTCTACTTCGAGCCGCTCACCCTCGAGGACGTGCTCAACGTGATCGAGGTGGAGCGCCCCGAGGGGGTGATCGTGCAGTTCGGTGGTCAGACGCCGCTGAAGCTGGCGATCCCGCTGCTGCGCTGGCTGGCCTCACCCGAGGGGCTGGCCACCGGCACCCGGATCTGGGGCACTTCGCCCGAATCGATCGATGCCGCCGAAGACCGGGAGCAATTTGAGGCGATCCTGCGGCGGCTGGAGATCCGCCAGCCCCGCAATGGCCTGGCCCGCAGCGAGGCCGAGGCCCGCGCCGTGGCCGATCGCGTGGGCTACCCCGTGGTGGTGCGCCCCAGCTATGTGCTGGGCGGCCGCGCCATGGAGGTGGTGTACGGCGAGGACGAACTCAACCGCTACATGGTGGAAGCGGTGCAGGTGGAGCCCGACCACCCGGTGCTGATCGACCAATACCTCAACAACGCCATCGAGGTGGATGTCGATGCGCTCTGCGACGGCGATGGCGTGGTGGTGATCGGCGGCGTGATGGAGCACATCGAGCCAGCGGGCATCCACTCGGGCGACTCAGCCTGCTGGCTGCCGTCGGTGAGCCTCAGCGAGGCGGCCCTGGCCACGATCCGCGAGTGGAGCCGGGCCCTGGCCCTGGCCCTGGGGGTGCGCGGCCTGATCAACCTGCAGTTCGCCGTGCAGAACGACCCGGAGGAGGGCGAGCGGGTGTTCATCATCGAGGCCAACCCCCGCGCCTCCCGCACGGTGCCGTTTGTGGCCAAGGCCACCGGCGTGCCCCTGGCCAAGGTGGCCAGCCAGCTCATGGCCGGCCGCACCCTGGCGCAGCTGGGGCTCACGGCCGAGCCCATCCCGCCCCTGCAAACCGTCAAGGAGGCGGTGCTGCCGTTCAAGCGCTTCCCGGGCTCCGACACCCTGCTGGGGCCGGAGATGCGCAGCACCGGTGAGGTGATGGGCATCGCCAGCAGCGCCGGCATGGCTTACGCCAAGGCTGAGCTGGCCGCCAATGAAGCCCTCCCCACCGGTGGCACGGTGTTCCTGTCCACCCACGACCGCGACAAGGCGGCCCTGGTGCCGGTGGCGCAGCGTCTGGTGGGCCTGAGCTTTGCCCTGATTGCCACCAGCGGCACCGCAGAGGCCCTGCGGGCTGCGGGGCTGGCGGTGGAATCAATCCTGAAGGTGCACGAGGGCCGGCCCAACATCGAGGACGCGATCCGCTCGGCCCGGATCCAGCTGATCATCAACACGCCGATTGGCCGCCAGGCGGTGCACGACGACCAATACCTGCGCCGTGCCGCCCTTGATTACGCCGTTCCCACTGTTACCACGCTTGCTGGTGCCCGCGCGGCACTCGAGGCGATTACTGCCCTGCAGCAGCAGACGCTTGAGGTGAATGCCCTGCAGGACATTCATCACGCGCCGTCCCGTTAGGGCCCAGTCCCTCTCGTTAGGGTTTGGAACCTTGCATCGCCTCCTCCCCGTGACCGTCACCCCCGAGGCCCCCGCATCGATGGCCAGCACCTCACTTGCCCCCGGCAGCGACTGCACCGCTGCCTTCCGCGCCGCCTACGAGAACCGCTACACCTGGGAGCCGGGCTTTGGTGGTTACAAGGGCCGTGCCGTGTGGGAGCAGCCCGGCGTTGCCGGTGCCCCCGACCAGCGGGCTGAGGGCACCTTCGTGGTGGGTGCCGACCTCAAGGCCACGGTGGAGGGCATCACCGATGAGGCGATCCACAAAGCCGTGGCGTCCCAGCTGTGGGAGGTGGCGATCCATCGGGTGCGCCGCAGCTTCGAGCAGACCCACGGCGAGAACACATTCACTGCCGGCGATACCGATGCGGTGGGCACGGAGGTGATCGTGGGCGGCAAGAACACCGGTGACCGCTACCGGATCAAGGGCAATGTGGTGACGATGGTGCACCGCCACATCCACGGCACGGTGGTGACGATCTTCACTGAATCCACCACCGACACCGGCAATGGCTACCTCAGCAGGAGCTATTCCAGCCAGTACGCCGACCCCGCCAGCGGCGCAGCCAAGGGCGGCACCAGCCGCTTCACAGACACCTTCGTGCCCCTCGCCGGCACCGGCCCCTGGGTGCTGAGTGAGCGGGTGGTGGAGACGGATGCCTTCGGCGACACCCCTGCTGGCCGCCAGGTGTTTCGGTTCGAGGATCTCCAGCCTCTGGCCCCATCTCCCCATCCATGACACCATCGGCCTGCGTTGCCGTGCCTGTCCATGGGGCTGCTGGATCAGATCAATTCAGTTGTGTGGGGCCCGCTCACCCTCTGGTTGCTTGGCCTCACCGGTTTGTATCTGATGGTGGGTCTTCGGTTCATGCCCCTGCGGCGGCTCGGCTACGGCTTCCGCCAGGCGATTGATTCGATCCGCAACAGTCAGGGCGAGGGTGATGTCAGTGCCTTCGCCAGCCTCAGCACGGCTCTGGCCGCCACGATCGGCACGGGCAATGTGGCCGGCGTGGCCGGAGCCATCAGCCTTGGTGGCCCCGGTGCGGTGTTCTGGATGTGGCTGATCGCCCTGGTCGGCATGGCCACCAAGTACGCCGAATCACTACTCGCCGTTCACCACCGCGAAGTCGATGACCTCGGTGAGCATGTGGGCGGGCCGATGTATTTCATCCGCAATGGTCTCGGCCCCCGCTGGGCCTGGATGGCGAGCCTGTTCGCCGTCTTTGGCACCCTGGCAGGCTTTGGCATCGGCAATGGCGTGCAGGCACACGAGATGGCCCTGGCGCTCAACAAGTCGATGGGTGTTCCCGAACTGGCCACGGGCGTGGTGATGGCGGGGATCGCCTTTGCCGTGCTGATTGGTGGCATCGAGCGGATCGGCAAGGTCACCGAGGTGGTGGTGCCGCTGATGGCGGCTGTGTATGTAGGGGGTGCTTTGGTGATTCTGTTGGCTCAAAGCGGCGAGATCCCGGCAGCCTTCGGGCTGATCTTCCAAGACGCCTTTAGCGGCAAGGCGGCGGCTGGTGGCGCGCTCGGCACCGTGATCCGGGCCGGCATCTCCCGCGGCATCTTCTCCAACGAATCCGGCATGGGCACGGCCCCGATCGCCCAGGCGGCCGCCAAGCCGGGTGATCCGGTGCTGCAGGGCAGCGTGGCCATGATCGGCACCTTCATCGACACCATCGTGATCTGCACGATGACGGCCCTGGTGATTGTGATCAGTGGCCTTTACGGCAGTGGTGAGAGTGGCGTTGCGCTCACCATGAGTGCCTTCGACAAGGGACTGCCGGGTTCGGCCTGGTTGGTGACCTTCGGCACGGTGTTCTTCACCGGCACCACCATTCTCGGCTGGGGTTACTACAGCGAGCGCTGCCTGGAGTTTCTGGTGGGGACCCGGGCGATCAAGCCGTTCCGATTGGTGTGGGTGGCGATGGTTGTGGTTGGTGCCGTGGCCACCGGTGGTGTGATCTGGACCATCGCCGATATTCTCAACGGCCTGATGGTGCTGCCCAACCTGATCGGTGTGTTGCTGCTCTCCGGCACCGTGTTCCGGCTCACCCGTCAGTACGACTTCGGAGCCAGCAGGGGTTAGGGCAGGGGCGTGATGGTTTGGAGCTTGTCGTTGAGCTGGCTGGCCATCGCCTGCCGGCCAACGGCCAGCACCTTGAGGGTGTCTTCATGCATGCGCAGCTGGGCATCGGCCACCTGCATGCCCCGCACCAGTTCCTTCATGTCGTCGGGAAGGCTGTTGAGGTCGTAGCGCTTGCCTTCGAAGGTGAGCACGGGCGGTTGGTTGCTGGCGGCTTGGCTGGCGCTATCCACGGAAGACGGGGAACGGAAGGTCTCAGGATACGGGTGGGCGGCCAGCCGGTCGCTTGAAGAAAAACATCAGCAGCGGCCCCACCTGAGCCGCCTCCACCATCTCCCAGTTCTCCTTGCCGAGGGCATTGAGGAAAAACTGCAGCTGCTCCGCTGGGTGGCGCGGCTTGGTTGCTGCAGCGTCGTACTGCTGGGGGAATTCCTGCTTCAGAAACTCAGGACTCAGGGCGCCGCCGAGCCGCTCACTGTCGGCCTCGGGGGAGGGCGGCCCTGGTGGATTGCCGCTCTCCACATTGATGTGGATCACCCGGTATTCCCACGTCATCACGTCTGCAGATGAATGAATTGGCGCTCGCAGAGCTCGCGGTAGCGGCCTCCCTGCGCCATGAGCGCATTGTGGCTGCCCTGCTCCACGATCCGCCCACCATCGAGCACCAGGATCCGGTCGGCTCCCTGAACGGTGGCGAGGCGGTGGGCGATCACCAGCACGGTGCGCCCCGCCATCGCCTGCTCCAGCCCCCGCTGCACCGCCTCTTCGGCCTCGGCATCCAGGGCGCTGGTGGCTTCATCGAGCAACAGCACGGCGGGGTTGCCCAGCACAGCGCGGGCGATGGCCAGGCGTTGCAGCTGACCGCCGGAGAAGTTGCTGCCCCGCTCTTCGATGCGGCTGGCGTAGCCCTGGGGTAGGGCCTCAATGAAGCCGGCGGCGTTGGCCAGCTCGGCGGCCTGCCGGATCGCCGCCTCGCTGGCGGGCCGCCCGAAAGCGATCGCCTCGGCCACGCTGCCCGAAAACACGCTGCTCTGCTGGGGCACCAGGGCCACCGCCCGGCGCAGGTCGCGGGCCCGCAAGTCGGCGAGGTTTTGGCCATCGAGCAGCACCCGGCCCTGCTGGGCGGTGTTGAACCGCAGCAGCAGCGAAAACAGGGTGCTTTTGCCGGCCCCCGAGGGTCCCACCAACGCCACCACCTGCCCGGGTTGCACCGCCAGGTTGAGGTCGTGCAGAACGGGTTGGCCTGGGGTGTAGCCGAAGCGCACCTGCTCGAGCACCAGCGCGCCATGCACGGGCCCGAGAGGTTGGGCCGTGGGTCGGTCGGGGGCCTCCACCGGTTCCGCCTCAATCGCCCGCAGCCGACGCAGCGAGGCCTGGCCCTGCTGGAATTCGTTGAAGTTGGTGGTGAGGTGGGAGATCGGATCGATCAGCATCAGCAGCGCCGCCACATAGCTGCTGAACCCCTGGCTGCTGAGGCCACCCGCCTGGATGCGTGCGGCGCCGATCAGCAGCACCGTGAGAATGCCGGCGGCCTCCAGGAAGCCCACCACCGGATGTTGCAGGGCGAGCAGCTTGAGGGTGCGGTAGCGGGCTCGGCGGTGTAGGTCGATCTCGGCGTCAAAGCGCTTCTGCAGCCAGGGTTCCGCGGCAAAAGCCCGCACCAGCGGCAGCCCGCCGATCGCTTCACCCAGCAGGCCAGCCAGCTCGCTCACCTGCTTCTGGCTGCGTTCAGCGGCGGTCATCACCCGCGCCCCGAAGCTGCTCACCAGCAGCACCACCACGGGAGCCAACAGCAGGGTGGCCAGGGCCAGGGGCCAGTCGAGCCAGACCATGTAGCCCAGCACGACGACCAGTTGCAGGGCGCTGGGGGTGGTGTCTTGGATGGTCTTGTAGATCACCTCGCCGACACGGTCGGCGTCTTCGGTGAGGCGGTAGGTGAGGTCGCCGGCCGAGAGCTTCTCCAGGGCGCCAAACTCCAGGCGCTGCAGACGGGCAAACAGTCCCCGGCGCAGCTCCTGGCTCACGCGTAGGGCTGGGCCGGCCAACAGGGTGTCCTGGCCAAACTGGGCCGCCTTCTGCACCAGAAACAGCCCCAGGGCTGCCGCGATCGTGCGCAACACCACCGGGAAGTTGCCGGCGCCAATGGCGGGGATCAGCTGACCGGCCAGCCAGGCCAGCAGCGGCCAACAGCTCACATAGATGAGGATGCACAGCCCCCCGGCCAGCAGGCGCCTGCGGTAGGGCTTCAGCAGCGGCCAGAGGTGACGGAAGCCGGCCGGCGACGGTGCAAGCATGCAGTCACGGTATCGCCACCGTTGCGGGCTCACCTTTGAAACTTGATCAATTCCTGAAGTACCAGGGTCTGGTAGGCACCGGCGGTGAAGCCAAGCTGCGCATCCAGCGCGGGGATGTGCGCGTCAATGGCGCCATCGAAACCCGCCGGGGCCGCCAGCTGGCCCTGGGGGATGCGGTGGCCCTCGATGGCCGCGAGGTGCTGTTCACTCCGCCCCGGGACGCTCCCCGCCCCAAGCCTTGATCCAGCCTCCAGGACGCGACCGGCGGCCTATTAGGTTTTGCTGACGTCGTTGGGATGGGCCAGTGCGCAAGGCCGTGATCGCGGGCAACTGGAAGATGCACATGACCTGCGCTGAGACGCGGGTGTTTGCGGCCACGTTCCGACCGCTGATCGCCGATCTGCCGGGTGATCGGGACGTGGTGATCGCACCGCCCTTCACCTCGATCCCTACCCTCTGCCGCCACCTGGAGGGAGCCGGCGTGCAGATCGCCGGCCAGAACGTGCACTGGGAGGACCAGGGCGCCTACACCGGCATGATTTCGGCGCCAATGCTGCTGGAGCACGGCGTCAGCCACGCGATCGTCGGTCACAGCGAGCCGCGCAAGTACTACAGCGAGAGCGACGAGCAGATCAATCTGCGCGCCCGCAACGCTCAGCGCCATGGGTTGATCCCAATCCTCTGCGTGGGCGAGAGTCTCGACCAGCGCGAGTCCAGCGAAACCGAGCGGGTGATTCACCGCCAGATCGAGCAGGGGCTCGAGGATGTGGACCCCACCCAGCTGATCGTGGCCTATGAGCCGATCTGGGCGATCGGCACCGGCAAAACCTGTGCCGCCGAGGAGGCCAACCGCATTTGCGGGCTGATCCGCGGCTGGGTTGGCAATGCCAGCGTCACGGTGCAATACGGCGGCTCGGTGAATCCGGCCACCATCGACGACCTGATGGCCCAGAGCGAGATCGACGGCGTGTTGGTGGGTGGCGCCTCGCTTGACCCGGTGAGCTTCGCCCGCATCGCCAACTACGGCCGCTGAGGTTGCCCTGATGGGGGATCCCCGATTGCCCTGGGGGGACCGCACCGCCGTGATGGGGGTGCTCAATCTCACCCCCGACTCCTTCAGTGATGGCGGCCGGTTTGATCGGCCGCAGGCGGCCGTGCGCCAGGCCGGCCTGATGCTGGCCCAGGGGGCTGATCTGCTTGATCTGGGGGCCCAGAGCACGCGGCCCGGTGCCGAGGAGGTGGGGCCGCAGCGGGAGCTGGAGCGGCTGCGCCCGGCCCTGGCCGCGATTCGCGCCGCCCATCCCACCGCCCTGCTCTCGATCGACACCTTTCACGCCGCCGTGGCCGAGGTCGCCCTGGCGGATGGAGCCCACTGGATTAACGATGTGAGCGGCGGTCGCCGCGATCCCGCCTTGCTGCGGTTGGTGGCGGCGGCGGGGTGCCCCCTGGTGCTGATGCACAGCCGCGGCGATAGCCGCAACATGGATCAGCTGGCGCACTACGACGATGTGGTGGGTGAGGTGCGGGCTGGCCTGAAGCAGGCCACCGAAACCGCCCTGGCGGCGGGCGTGCGCTCGACCCAGGTGATCTGGGATCCGGGGCTGGGCTTCGCCAAGGACACCGGCCACAACCTGGCGCTGCTGCAGGGCCTGGCGCTGCTGGCGGCCGAGGGCTTTCCGCTGCTTGTAGGCCCCTCCCGCAAGCGCTTCATCGGGGACGTGCTGAACGAACCCCGGCCTCGGGCCAGGCTCTGGGGCACGGCGGCGGTGTGCGGCTTTGCCATCGCCCAGGGGGCCAGGATCCTGCGGGTGCACGACGTGGGGCCGATCGTGCAGACCGCCCGCATGGCCGATGCCCTTCAGGCCTCTGTCACACCCTCGATCCGGTCTTCGATCTCCTGGTAGATCTCCTGCAGCTGGGCGATGTTCTCATCGCTGGTCTCCCAATAGCCGCGGCCGTTCACTTCCAACAGGGTGCCCACGATGCGGCGGAAGCTGTGGGGGTTGAGCTCCATCAGCCGCTGGCGCATCTCCGGGTCGTTGATGAAGGTGTCGTTGGCCTCCTCGTAGACGAAGTTGTCCACCGCGCCGCTGGTGGCACTCCAGCCCAGGGTGAAGTTGAGCCGTTTGGCGACTTCGCGCACACCCTCATAGCCGCTGTTCAGCATGCCCTCATACCACTTGGGGTTGAGCAGCTTGGTGCGCGAATCGAGGCGAATTGTTTCACTAAGTGAGCGCACCTGGGCATTGGCGGTGGTGGTGTCAGCGATGTAACTCGATGGTGCCTTGCCATCGTCGCGCAACCCCTGGATCAGCTTGGTGGGATCGCTATCGAAGTAGTGGCTCACATCGGTGAGCGAGATCTCGGCCGAATCCAGGTTTTGGAAGGTCACATCGGCGGTTTTCATCGCCGATTCGAACACGTCGCGGTTCTGGTTCATCTCGCCGGGGTTGTCGGCATTGAAGGCGAAGGTTTTGCGGGAGAGGTACATCTCCTGCAGTTCATTCTCCTCCTCCCAGGTGCTGTTCTCCACCGCCAGGTTGACGTTGGAGGAATAACTGCCGCTGGCATTAGAGAAGACCCGGGTGGCCGCATCCCGCAGGGAGACGCCCTGGGCTGCCGCCTGCTCTTGGGCGTGGCGGCGCACGAAGTTCATCTCCAGGGGCTCGTCGGCTTCGGCCGCCATCTTCACGCCCTGGTCGATCAGCCCCATCTGGTTGATGAACAGGTCGCGGAAGACGCCGCTGCAATTCACGACCACGTCGATGCGGGGGCGGCCCAGCTCTTCAAGGGGAATCAGCTCGAGCTTGTTCACCCGGCCGAGGGAGTCGGGCACGGGCCGCACGCCGATGAACCAGAGGATCTGGGCCAGCGATTCGCCGTAGGTCTTGATGTTGTCGGTGCCCCAGAGCACGCAGGCGATCGTTTCAGGCCAGGCGCCCTGCTCTGCTTTCTGGCGCTCGATCAGCCGGTCGACCACCACCTTGGCCGCCGCGATGGCGGCGCGGGTGGGGATCGACTGAGGATCAAGGGCGTGGATGTTCTTGCCGCTGGGCAGCACGCCGGGGTTGCGGATCGGATCGCCGCCGGGGCCGGGCAGCACGTATTCGCCATCGAGGGCCTTGAGCAGGCTCTCCATTTCCATGTCGGCGCAGATCTGCTCAAGGCAGAAGCGCAGATAGCCAAACAGCTTGTCGAGCTCGGCCTGATCCACATCCGGGAAGCCGGCGCTGCGGCAGGCGCTCAGCCAGGGGCTGGGCAGTTTGAAGCCGAACTGCTCGAGCAGCGTGAACAGCCAGCCGAAGTTTTCGCGCAGGGTGACGCGGCCATCGGCACCGGTGACCGCCTTCACCATCGCGCCCACAGCTGCGCGGCACACCTCGGTGATCGTGCAGTTGAGCTCCACGTCGGCGAGCACGCCCTCATCGTTGCCCTTGTAGACGTCGGTGATCGTGCGGCCCCGGCTCTCGGCCAAGAGGGCTGGCAGGGAACGCAGCCCGTCTTCCTCGCGCTCGAGGGCAGCGATGTTCACGAGGGTGGCGATGGCCTCCTCGGCGGTGGGGGGCTTGCCGATCGTGTGCAGGCCGCAGGGCAGCAGCCGGCTTTCGATCTCCATCAGCTGGCGGTACACCGCGCCGACGACGCTGTCGCGGCCGTCGAGGTCGAGCTCCGAGCCATCCACCTCGGGCAGGGTCACGTCTTTGTCGAGGTTGCACTGGCGCGCCGTTTCCACGATCGCGTTGACGATCTGCACGCCCCGGCTGCCCTCGCGCAGCTGCTGGTAGCTGCCCACCAGCTCGCCCAGCTCCTTGAGGCCCTTGTAGAGACCAGCGTTTTCAGCGGGCGGGGTGAGGTAGCTGATCGTGGAGGCGTAGCCGCGCCGTTTGGCGATCGTGGCCTCCGAAGGGTTGTTGGCGGCGTAGTAGTAGAGGTTGGGCAGGGCGCCGATCAGCGAATCGGGGTAGCAGGTTTCGCACATGCCCATCTGCTTGCCCGGCATGAACTCCAGCGAGCCGTGGGTGCCGAAGTGCAGCACCGCATCGGCCTGCCACACCTTCTCCAGGTAGGTGTAGTAGGCCGCAAAGCCGTGGTGGGGGCTGGCGCTGCGCGAATAGAGCAGCCGCATCGGGTCGCCCTCGTAGCCAAACGTGGGCTGCACCCCCACGAACACGTTGCCGAAGTGGCGGCCGTAGATCAGCAGGTTGGTGCCGTCGCTGTTCAGGTTGCCGGGGGGCTTGCCCCAGTTCTCTTCGAGGCGCTCAGAATAGGGAGTGAGCCGCTCGTATTCCTCCACGCTCATGCGGTGGGCGATCGAGAGCTCCGGTGCACCCTGGAGCGCCTCGGGATCGTTGATCACGGCTTCCATCAGCGCCTTGGAGTCGCGCGGCAGGTTCTGCACGTCGTAGCCCTTGGCCTTCATCTCCTCGAGCACCCGGTGGATCGAGCCGAACACATCGAGGTAGGCGGCGGTGCCCACGTTGCCCTTGTCGGGCGGAAAGCTGAACACGGTGATCGCCAGCTTCTTCTCGGCCCGCGGCTTCACCCGCAGCGAGGCCCAGCGAATCGCCCGTTCGGCGATCGCATCCACCCGGTCCTGCAGGGTGTGGGCCTTGCCGGTGGCGTCGTCGCGCCCGCTCAGCACGATCGGCTCGATGGCGCCATCGAGTTCAGGGATGGCGATCTGTAGCGCCACCTGCACCGGGTGCAGGCCAAGGTCGCTCTCCTCCCACTCCTGGGTGGTCTGGAACACCAGCGGCAGGGCCACCATGTAGGGGCGGTTGAGCTTTTTCAGCACCTCGATCGCCTTGGGATGGTCCTGACGGGCGGGGCCGCCCACCAGGGCAAAGCCGGTGAGTGACACCACCCCATCCACCAAGGGCATCTCGGGGTTGAGTGGGTCGTAGAAGAAGGCATTCACCGGCTTGGTGAAGTCGAGCCCGCCGCAGAACACCGGAATCACGGTGGCGCCGCGGAATTCCAGCTCCTGGATGATCGCCACGTAGTGGGCCTCGTCGCCGGTGACGATGTGGCTGCGCTGCAGCACCAGGCCGATCACCGGGCCCTTGCGGGCCGCCTCATTCAGATCGTTGCGGCTGGCGGTCCAGTTGAGATATTCCTTCAGGTCTTCGAACATCCCCGGCGCTAGGGGGTGCCAGATGCCCAGGTCGGGGAAGACCTCGGGTTCGGCCACCACCACGGCGGGCCGGTTGCTGTCGCCCTTGGGGAACACGTATTTGTCGGCCAGCATCAACAGGAAATTCCTGAGGTTGTCCGGCGTGCCGCCCAGCCAATACTGGAAGCTGAGCATGAAGGAGCGGGCGTCCTGCGCCTTCTCCACCGGCAGGTATTTGAGAACCGTCGGCAGGGTGTTGAGCAGCTTCAACATCGCGTCCTGGAAGCCGGCGCCGCCGGCCTCCTTGCGCTTTTTCATGAAGCTGGCGATGGCGCTCTTGCTTTGGCCCAGCTGGGCCATCGAGAAGGTGCCGAGCTTGTTGAGTCGCATCACCTCCGGCATGGAGGGGAACACCACCGCCGCCTTGAGCCTGGCGCGGTGTGGGGCTACGGCCTCCACCACCTTCTGGGCTAGATCCTCAATGAAGATCAGCGAGGCGATGAACACATCCGCTTCGGCCACATCCGCCTGGAAGTCGGCGTAGTTCTGGGGGTCGCGCAGCTCCTCGATCAAATAGCCGCTCAACGCGATCGCCAGGGGGCCGTTCTGGGCGTTGAGCGAGGTGGCGGCCTGGGTGAGGGCGTTCTGGTACTGGGGTTCGAGCACCACATACACGGCCTTCATCACGGCCCGGCCGTTCACGTCGCCCGGGGTGACGCGGCGGTTGGTGGAGCGGACCTGCGTGAACATGCGCGCGGCGGTAGTGAGCACTGGCAAGGAATCTACGGGGCGGCGCCGGGATGCGAGCGCTACTGGCTGTTGAGCCATAGGCTCGCGACTATTGCGATCCGTCGTCATGTCCAGCTCTGCCTCCACTCCCCCGGCGCCGATCCCCGTGGTGGTGGCTGGTGCCCTGGGCCGCATGGGCGCCGAAGTGGTGAAGGCGGTGCAGGCGGCGGCGGATTGCGAGCTGGTGGGGGCGATCGACACCACACCGGGTAAGGAGGGCACGGATGTGGGCAGCGAACTCGGGCTGGGCGAGCTGGAGGTGGCGATCACCGCCGATTTCGAAGGAGCTCTCTGCCAGGCCAGTCAGGCTGCCCGGCAGGGTGGTGCGGCGGTGCTCGTGGATTTCACCCACCCCTCGGTGGTTTTTGAGCACACCCGCGGGGCGATCGCCTACGGCGTGCATCCCGTGATCGGCACCACCGGCCTGAGCCCGGAGCAGCTGGCCGATCTGGCCGCCTTTGCCGACAAGGCCTCGGTGGGCGGGGCCGTGATCCCCAACTTCTCGGTGGGCATGGTGCTGCTGCAGCAGGCCGCCGCCGCCGCCGCCCGCTTCTACGACTTCGCCGAGCTCACCGAGCTGCACCACAACCGCAAGGCCGATGCCCCCAGCGGCACCTGCATCAAGACGGCCGAGTTGATGGAGGAGCTGGGTAAATCCTTCAACCCTTTGCAGGTGGAGGAGCACGAAACCCTGGCCGGCTGCCGCGGCGGTCAACGCGAGAGCGGCCTGCGGCTCCACTCCATCCGCCTGCCCGGCCTGGTGGCCCACCAGGAGGTCATGTTCGGCGCCCCAGGGGAGACCTACACCCTGCGCCACGACACGATTGACCGTTCGGCCTACATGCCTGGAGTGCTGCTCACGGTGCGCAAGGTGCGCCAGCTGGGCGGTCTGGTGTATGGCCTCGAGAGGTTGCTCTGATGTTGATTCCCCTTCGCCCGGGCGAACTGCCGCGCTTGATCCCGGCGGTCGCCACGGGACCCCAGTTCAACGCCTGCACCGGCAACCCGCGCAAGGTGCTGCAGCGGGTGCTGATCTCGGTGATCGGCGCCGTGATCACCCTGTTGATCAGCCAGACCCTGCTGTTCTCCAGCCAGTTTGGGCCGGTGTTTCTGGTGGTGGGCGTGGTGTTTGCCCTCTACCTGCTCTGGGGCCCGATCCTGGAGGCCGGCCAAAAGAATTCCACCCTGCGCCGCTACCCCGCCGCGGCCCTGTTTGAGGGTGAGGTCGCCGACCTTTACACCCGCGAGATCGTTGAGGAGCGTCGCGAGCAGGCCAACAACAATGGCCGCCTCGAGCTGGTGGAAAACCGGCGCACCTGGCTCACCCTGGAGTTGGCGGATGAGGAGGGCTACCTCGGCAAGGTGCGCTTCCCCTTCGAGAAGAAGCACCAGCAGATCCGGGCCGGCATGGTGGTGCGGGTGCTGGTGCTCAGCGAGCGCAAGGACTTCTCGCGGGTGGGCGCGATCAGCGACGCTTGGCTACCCCAGCTGAAGCTGTGGGTGGGCGAGTACCCGTTCCTGCTGCGGCCAGCCTTTGAAGAGCTCTGCCTGAAGCGGTTCCGCTGACGCCAACGCTGGGCTGGGGGCGCCTGGCGTTGCACGTGTTGGCTTGCCGCGTGTGGGCTGTTGTTGAGATTGGGGGTTGTTCAACAGTTTGTTGAACAACCCGTCATCGCCCTTGGGAGAGGCTTCCCGCGGCACGCTCCACGGGCTCGCCCGCCACTAACAGCCAGGGCGAGCCAGGACGGGCCGCGACGAGATCCGTTACAGGTTGCAATATTGCGTTACAATTCGGGTATCGCCACGCCAGAGGTTCCCTTGACCCAGTCCACCCCCTCCATCGAAGCCGCCACCATCCGCGGCGCCACCGTGACCACCGAAGACGGCGGTCGCCTCAATGCCTTTGCCACCGAGCCCCGCATGGAAGTGGTGTCCACCGAGAGCGGCTGGGGCTTCCATGAGCGCGCCGAGAAGCTCAACGGCCGCATGGCCATGCTCGGCTTCATCGCCCTGCTCGCCACCGAATTCGCCCTGGGCGGTGAGTCCTTCACCCGCGGTCTGCTCGGCATCGGCTGAGGCCCCTGCTAAGCCTTCGCCGCAGCACACTTGCTGCGGCTTTTTTGTGCCCCTGCCCCGGGCTGCCCTACCTCCGCCATGGTTCCTTCCAATTCGGTGTTGCGGGCCCAGGTGAACGGGGCGGGACCCACCGGAGCCCTGGCGGCGCTCGCCCTGGCGGACGCCGGCTGGCAGGTGTCCATCAGCGACCCCTTGCCCGCCGCCAGCCTCCTTGAGCGCAACAGGGCTTACGCCTTCACCCACTCCAGCCAGCGCCTGCTCGCCCAGTTGGGGCTGTGGGAGGAGCTTCAGGGGGCCATGGTGCCGTTCCGCTCCCTGCAGCTGCTGGATCTGGCCATTGATCAGCAGGTTCCCTTCGGCCTGGTTGATCTGGGCCGGCAGTTGGCGGCCGCCCCTGGAGCGGCGGTCGGTTGGGTGGCCCAGCACCGTCCCCTGCTCGGCGTGCTGCTGGAGCGCCTGGCCGCCCACCCAGCCATCAGCCTGGAGCTGGGGGTGGGTGCAACAGCGGATCCTGCGCACCCGCCTGATCGGAGCGCGGCTGATCTGAGCGTGGCTGACCTGATCGTGGCCGCCGATGGCCCCCATTCCCCCAGCCGCGAGGCCCTCGGCATCGGCGTGCTGCAGAGGCCCTACCGCCAGAGCTGCCTCACGGCCCTGGTTCAGCTGCGCGGTAGCGCCGACGACCAGGCCTGGGAGCTGCTCCGGCCGGAGGGGCCGTTTGCGGTGTTGCCCCTGGGGGCGGGGCAGTTTCAGCTGGTGTGGAGTGCGCCGGCCCAGCGCTGCCGCCAACTCGAGAGCCTGGGCGATGCCGCCTTCCTCGATGCTCTCTCCGGGGCCCTGCCGGATCAGCTCCAACCCGATGCTCTGCTCGACGACCCGCGTGCTTTTCCGGTGTCGCTGTTGCTGGCCCGCCGGCTACACCGCGGCCGCACGGTGCTGGTGGGGGAGAGCGGCCACCGCTGCCATCCGGTGGGCGGCCAGGGCCTGAATCTGTGTTGGCGGGATGTGGCCCAGTTGCATCGTTTGGCCCGGCGGGTGCGTGCCGGCCGCCTGGCGGTGGAGCGGCTGCCAGCGGCCTACGGGCTGCGCCGCTGGCCCGATCTGCTGCTCACCCTCCTGGCTACCGACCTGCTGGTGCGTGTCTTTTCCAACCGCGCGCCCCTGCTGCTGCCCCTGCGCCGGTTTGCCCTGCTCCTGCTGGCCCACCTGGCGCCCCTGCGGCAGCTGAGCCTGGCGGCCATGACCCACGGTCCTTGCCAGCTGCTGCGGCGTTGATCAGGATTGAGGCGTTCCCAGCGCCCTAACCCCTAACCCCTAACCCCCGCTGAGCTGCCCATGGTGATCAGCACCACCTCCCAGCCGCCGCCGTCGCCAGCCCTGGTGCGGCTGCTGCGCCATCAGTTTGGTTTGAGTGAGAGCGCCCTGGCCCTGGGCCTGCGCCAGGCCCAACAGGAGCAGGCCCCCCTGCCGGTGGTGCTCTGGCGCTTTGGTTTGATCAGTCTCGAGCAGTTCGATGCCCTGCTGGCTTGGCAGGACAGCAACCCGTAGGGCGCGCCCGCCACACGTTCCCAGCTCAGCGGTCGATGGGCTTAGCTGTAAATGATCAGCGACTCCACCGGCTGCTGCTCGGGAAGCTTGCGCCGTCCCTCCAGGGCCGCCAACTCGGCCACAAATCCAAAACCGCACAACTGGCCGCCGGCGGCCTCCACCAGCTCGGCACAGGCCGCCGCGGTGCCACCGGTGGCGAGCAGGTCGTCGATGATCAGCACCTTGGAGCCATCGGCGAGGGCATCGCTGTGGATCTCCAGGCGGTCGCTGCCGTATTCCAGGGCGTAGTCGACGCCGGTGACGGTGCCGGGCAGCTTGCCGGGCTTGCGCACTGGCACAAAGCCCAGCCGCACGGCCGTGGCCAGGGCGGTGCCCACGATGAAGCCGCGCGATTCGATGCCCACGATCAAGTCGGGCTGCAGCCGCTCGCACACAGCGGTGAGCTGGCGGATCACCTCCTGCCAGCCGTCGGGGTCGCGCATCAGCGGTGTGAGGTCGCGAAACAGGATGCCGGGCTTGGGAAAATCAGGCACATCCCGCACGAGTTCCCGCAGGTCTGGAGCCATGGACGTGACGGGTGGGTGCACTTGCTGGCATCATCGCAGCCATGCCCCAGGATCCAACCGCGCCGGAACCCAGCACCCGGCTTCCCCGCCGGGGCCTGGAACGCCTCGACCTGCTATTGCTCAGCGTGGAGGCTCTCGACCTCAATGGCGGTGAGGCGATGGTGTGGATGAGTGAGCAGATGGGCTTCACCAGCCTCTTCCCCAACCGGGTGGAGCTGTGGAAGCGTCGTTGCACCAATCCCCTGCGCCGCACCACCCGCCGCGGCGCGCTGGAGCCAGCGGAAACCGATGCCCTGATCCGCATCCTCTGCGCCCTGGCCGATCGCCTTTACCCGTTGCTGCGCGGCCTGCTCTCCACGGCCGAGCCGCCCGAGGTGCTGAGCCAGCGCTGGGCCTTGTTTCGCGGTCGCCTGGCCGAACTGATTCGCGAGCGGATGAACCCCCGCCGCAGCGGCGTGCAACTGTTGCTGGATCCGGCTGCTGGCGCCCGCCAGGCCCGGCTGCTGGTGCAGGCCCTGTCGCTGGGTTCCGGTGTGGGCGGCTTTGAGCGCTTGCGGGCCAGCCTCCTCGATGCCCAGTCATGAAACAAACCCTGCAGTTCGACCAACTCAGCTGCCGCCTCAAGGTGGAGGGTCTGCCGGATGTGTCGGTGGGCCAGAGCGGGGCTGCGCTCGGCATCATCACGGGCTGGTCCTTGCAGTGGGCGGGCCGCCCCGAGCTGGAGGGCCGCAAAGAGCACCTGCTGGCCCTGATGCAGGTGGTGTTGCCCTACGCCCGCTACCTGATCAGCGGCGTACCGCGGCGTTTCGGCGCCGAGCCCCAGCCGGTGGAGATTGGCCCTGCCCCCGAGGGGGGCCACAGCCTGCTGTTGCGCAGCAGCCAGCCCGACACACCGCCCCTGCAGCTCGCCCTCGATGACGCCGAGCTGGCCGATCTGGTGCGGGTGCTCGATCAGCTGCGGCTCGACTCGCGCCTGCAGCTTCCCCTGGCGTTGCCCGCCCCGGTGCCCCTGCGGGCCCGCGAGCTGCTGGAGCGGCGCCCTCTCGCCCAGCGCCTGGCTGCTCCGCTGGGCGGCGTGTTGGCCCTGGTATTGGCCTCGGGTCTGGGTTTGCTGATCCCTGAGCCCAAGCCCGCCGCGGCCCCGGCTGCCCGGCCCGACTCCAGCCAGCCTGCTGCCCAGGGTGCCACTCCCTCCCCTTGACGTCGCCGGTCGGCTGGCCACACTGAGTGACAATGAGCCCATGGCGGCAATGACCTGGTCGGAACTGCGGATCCGGGTGGCGCGGCTCGGAGCGGCCCTGGATGTGGTGGTGCGCAGCGATCCGGAGGTTTGTGGACTCAGCGGCGATGAATTCCGCCTGTCGCTGCACCACGGCGGTCAGGGGGATTGCACCGTGGCTGATCTCTCGTTGATCGATTGCCCCAACGAGCTGGTGTTGATGGAATTTGAGCGCTGGATGCGCGGTGCCGGCTACGCCCTCGAGGTATGACGTCTCCCCGCCGCCGTGCCCTGCAGCTTCCAACCACCGGCACCTCGACGCGGCGGGTGTTTCGCCGCCGCCGCCGGCCAGTCCGTTGGCGACAGGCTGGCGTTGCCCTGCTGTTGGGGGCGGCCGGGGTGGGCTTGCTGATCGCCCTTTTGCAGTTGCCTGAGCGCTTCGACACGTTCCTGGTGCTCAGCACCGCCTTGGCCAACCTGATCGGAGGGGTGCAGCAGGCGCTCTGGGGTTTGCTGCAGTTGCTGGCCGTGGTGCTGCTGGTGCTGGTCGCCATCGCGGCCCTCGGCCTGGTGGCGGCGGGACTGATTCGTCTGGTGCGGGCCTTTTTGCCCCAGCCCTCGCCCCGCCGCTGATCCTGGGGCCCAGTCCTCGAGGCGCGCAACAAGCCCTTCTTCGCCCCCAACCATTGATGTCAGCTGTGCAGCCGCTGGAACCACAGCCCCGCCAGTTGGTACGAGCTCCACAGGAAGGCCAGCAGGAACAGCCAGTTCAACCAGGCTGGACGCTCGGGAGACTCGGGGGCCATGGGCGGCAGACGGCGGGCAATGGTGCTCCAGATTCGCACCGGGATCCCATAAAAAAGCAGGGATTCCTCCCTGCCTGATCACCACTCCCTTCATGGCGCTCAATGGCACCGTAGGGAGAAGCTCCGTTGTGGCCTCGAATCCACCCCTTTTTCACTGGATCACGCACTGTGAAGGCCTGGGCGGTGCAGGCTTGATCCCCCGTAATCTTTGACGTCGTGACTGATGCGATCGGGGCCTGGCCATGGGGAACCCAATCAGTCGTGAGCTCTTTCTGGAACGGGCGCGATCCCGGTTTGGCGATCAATACGACTACTCGGCCATTGTTTACAAGAGCTACAAGACGCCGATCAAGATTCGCTGCACCAGCCATCCGGTAAAGGAGATCTCCATCACCCCTGAGAAGCATCTCCAAACCATGGGTGGTTGCAAATACTGTCTGCATGAGAAGCGCATTCTCAACCTGGAGCGCGAGTTGAACCGGGCCAGCGCTGATCGCTCAGCTGCGTTGCCTGGGCTCACGGTTGGTGAACGGGCTCAGGCGATCTCCGCCGCCCCAGGAGCTGCTGCGGCGTTGTGAGCTCGCACGATCCGGCCATCCCTCCCCAGAACGCTGTCAGGGACTTGAGCCTGCCTGGGCTGTCACCCAGCGGAGGTTGACAATGATGTTGACAATGCAGCCGTGTCAGGTTGACAGTCAGGCATCTGTCGAGTGGTGCCTTGCCAGCGATTCGAGGCCGTGGAGAGGAGGTGCGCACGTTCATCGTCGCCAATGTGACCAAGCACCCCGCGGACATCGTCCGCCGTGCGGCCGAGAAATTCGACTGTTCCCGTCAGGCCGTTCATCGCCACATTCAACGGCTGGTGGAAGAAGGGGCGCTGATCGAATCCGGCAAGACCCGCAGCCGCATCTATGCGCTGGCCCAGCTCAGTTCATGGCGGCAGCACTACGAAGTGGCCTCCAGTGGCGATGAGGGTGATATCTGGATGCGGGACGTCCGCCCGCAACTCGAGCCCTTGGCCACCAACGTGATGGGCATCTGGCAGTACGGCTTTACGGAGATGTTCAACAACGCCCTGGATCACGCCCAGGCCAGGACCATCTCGGTGGCCGTGACCAAGACAGCAGCTGCGTCGGAGGTGGGCATTCGTGATGACGGTGTTGGCATCTTCCGCAAGATCCAGGCAGCCCTTGGCCTTCTGGATGAACGCCATGCCGTGTTGGAGCTGGCCAAGGGCAAATTCACCACGGATCCACAGCGTCACTCCGGAGAAGGCATCTTCTTCAGCTCGCGCATGTTCGATTGTTTTTCAATCACATCGGGCTCTGTGAGCTTCAGTCATCAGGCCAAAGCCCCAGAAGACTGGATTCTCGAAACCGACGCCAGTGGAGGCACTACCGTCAGGATGGAGCTCGGCAATCACACGTCTCGCTCCGTCAACAAGGTCTTTAAACAGTTCACTACTGGCGATGACTTTGGTTTCACGAAAACCGTTGTACCCGTTCGTCTGGCCCAATACGGCGACGACAATCTTGTGTCGAGGTCGCAGGCCAAGCGCCTGATCGCCCGATTTGAAAAATTCCGAACTGTGGTGCTCGACTTCAAGGGTGTCGCCCTGATCGGCCAGGCTTTTGCCGATGAAGTGTTACGTGTCTTCCCCCTCGCCCATCCAGAAGTTGAGCTTGTACCCCTCAATGCCAATAAGGAGGTGAGTCAGATGATTGCTCATGTTTTAGAGACCTCTAAGTGAAGAGCATGGCCATTCCTCGCGGGGTACTGGTTGCGGCCGCCGCTTGCGTTGATTAAGCCAGCTAACCGGCTGATCTCCTTGCTGTTCTTTGCCGCATCGTCTGCGGTAGCTCCTGAAGGGCGGGGTATCCCGCGAGGGCGCTGGGCACCAGCAGATCAAGCTGTCCCCACAGCGACTCCCAGGCCGGCACGGGCACCAACAGGCTTCCCTGCTTCAGCGCAGCGATCCAGTACCCCCAGGATGTCGCTGAGTGCCTCGTGGTCGCGCTCACTCATCCGAGGGCCACGGCTTCTGCTTCCACCCGTTGCCGCAAGGACGGCTTGAGATTGCGGCGGCGAATCAGATCCACCTTCTGTTGCAGCAGGTCCTCCAGCTCCAGCTTCAGGGCGGAGTGATCCAGCAGGCTGGTGCCCTGGGGCAGGTCCACCAGCAGATCCACATCGCTGCCGGCACGGGCCTGGTCGCGCGCCACAGACCCGAATACAGCCAGGTTGCTGGCTCCGTACTGGGCTAGCAGAGCATCGATCTGAGGTGCGCGGGCCTTGAGTTCAGCGAGTTGCATCGGGCTCCTCAAGCCTGGGGCCATTGTGTCCAGTCCTTTCAGGAAAGGCTCCCCCGCTGCCACAACACCCCTTGGCTAGACCCAAGCCACCAAAGCAGCACCGGCAGCCATCAACACCACCCCAAGCCAGGCCTTGAGCTCCAGCGGCTCGCCCAGAAACACCAGGGCCAGCACCGCGATCAAGACGACACTGAGCTTG
>Ga0194129_10001415_pt1 | contig 39547 bp, 37 predicted proteins | sample TA2KigCa35mmetaG_FD_150862 | JGI IMG/M metagenome (GOLD analysis project Ga0194129, IMG submission 150862) | Freshwater microbial communities from Lake Tanganyika, Tanzania - TA2015038 Kigoma Deep Cast 35m | ecosystem: Environmental > Aquatic > Freshwater > Lake | place: Tanzania: Lake...
GATCGATCGCGGGCGTCTGGCCTACGTCATCGACTTCATCGACATGTACGCCGCCGGGCCGGAGTCGGTGGTGGCCTGGCTGGGACGACACTTCGGCACGACGCACTGGCCGACCTACAACATCGCCGACATGTGCATCGTGGGCGGGGCGGGGCTTGTCATCCTGCGCACCTTGCGACCATTGCCCGAGGACGATGAGCCCGCGGTGAAGCCGGCTGCCGAGGAATTGTCCGCGCCGACAGAAGGTCCGGTATCGTCCGCGTGAGCCCGCCCGGCCCGCGCCGGCATCGACGCAGAAGGACACCATGTACCTCGCACGAGTGATCGGCACCGTCGTCGCCACCCGCAAGGCCGACAACATGCAGGGCCTGAAGCTGCTCGTCGTCGAGCCGTGCGACAAGGATCGTCAGCCGTGCGGCGAGCCCCACGTCGCAGTCGACGCGGCGCAGGCGGGCGAGGGCGATCTCGTTTCTTGCGTCGGGTCGCGGGAGGCCGCGCTCGCGGTGGAGCCGAGCTTCGTGCCTGTCGACGCGGCCATCATCGGGATCGTCGACCACGCCGACATCGTCTGACGTCCGGCTGCGGGTTCGTCTTGCGGGTTCGTCTTGCGGGACCGTCTTGCGGGACCGTCTTGCCGGAGCGTCTTGCGGGATCGTCTGACCTCCGGGTGCGAGCGCGGTGGTCTGTCTCGCTCGCTGCGGTGTCTTGCCACCGAGCGTTGACGTCCGGTCGGTGGTCCCGCGACGCTCTCTCCATGGACGTGCGCGCCCTCGGCGATCTGTTGGTGGAGGCCCGCGCCGTGACGCCCGAGGCTTGCGCGGCGTGGCTCGCCGAGCTGCCGAGCGCCGGCGAGCTCGTCGTCCGCGCTCGGATGCTGCCGACCTTGCAGGCTCACGAGCGCGAAATCGCCCATGTCCTCGCCGCCCGCATCGGCGCGCCGGTGCTCGTGCTCGGTGAGTCCACCCTCGACCTGCGGGCGCTCGATGTCCTTCCCGCCGACGTCGCCGTCGAGGCCGGCGCGCTGCCCGCGTTCCTCGAGGGCGACGTCCTCACCGTCGCCGTGGCGACCGAGTCCGACGCCGTCGAGTGCCGGCTCGCCGCCGTCACCGGACGCAGCTTGCTCGTCGTCCTCGCGCTGCCCGACCTGCTCGCCGCCGCGGCGACGCTCGCGCGCACGTTGCGGGCCGCGGGCGAGACGACGCTCGCCGGTCCACGGAGCACCACCGCGACACCGTGCCTCGCCCTGGTGCGACCGCCCGCCGCCGCAGCGCCGGCAGCCGACGACGTCGCTCGCGCCCTCGGCGACCTGCTGTCGGCGGCGCTCGAGTCACCAGCGTCCCCGCCGACCGGCGACGGGGCCGTGTCACCGACGCCCCCCGCCGAGGCAGGGCGCGCGGCGTCGCGCAGCCTTGGCGCCTTGAAGCTCAAGCAGGTGAGGCGGGTCCAAGCGCCGCCACAGCCGCTGTCAGCTGCTGCGTTGCTCGGCGGTCCCGCCCCCATCGCCTCGCCGCGCGATCTGATCGAGCTGCCGCCGCTGCCCGCGGGCGACGGCCCCCGCGCGCTCGTCGTCGAGGACGACGACGCCATCCGCACCTTGCTGACCCGCGTGCTGCGCGCCGACGGCCTCGTCGTCGAGGCCGCAGGCGACGGCCGCACCGCGCTGGCGTTGATGCGACGGCGGCGCCCGGACCTCGTGGTGCTCGACGCCATGCTGCCCGAGATCCACGGCTTCGAGATCTGCGCGGCGATCAAGAAAAGCGAACAATGGTCCGCCATCCCCGTGCTCATGATCTCGGCGGTCTTCCGCGGCTTCGACAACGCGCGCACCATCCAGGAGGTCCACGGCGCCGACGTCTTCATCGAGAAGCCGTTCGACCTGCGCCACGTCCGCCACGTCGTCGCCGACCTCCTGCAGCGACCGCAGCCCGTCGAGCAGCCGGCCGGCCAGGCCGTCGAGCTGGCCGAGCTCGCTCGCGCGCGCGCCGCCGAACACCACGCCCAGGGCAACGTCGACGGCGTCGTCGAGGCCGTCCGCCAGTGGCTCGACGCCGACCCGTTCCACGTCGACGCCTGGTTGCTGCTCGGGCGTGCGGAGGCACAGCGGTCTGACAGCCTTGCCGCGCTGCGCGCCTTCGAGCGGGCGGCGACCTACGGACGAATCGATTTCCGCGCCCAGATCGCTCTGGCGACGGCGTACGAGAGCTTCGGCTTCGTGCGCCGGGCGCGCGCGGTGTGGCTGCGGGCCGCCGCGTGCGCCCCCGACGAGACCGCCGCCCAGAAGATAAGGAGCGCCCTCGCGGCGTGGCGCTGACGCTCGCTGTGACGCGCACGCCCGCGCCGCCGACGCGCTTGACCCCGCCCTCGACCGTGGTAGGCAAAGCGTCCGTCTGGACAGCTGGCCGAGTGGCTGAAGGCACCTGACTCGAAATCAGGAGTACCCTCACGGGTATCGGGGGTTCGAATCCCTCGCTGTCCGCCAGAGACCGTCGCCGCCGCGGGAGACCGCGGCGGCGACGTCGAGAGAACCGAATACGGAGAGATGGCCGAGTGGCTGAAGGCACACGACTGGAAATCGTGTAACGGGGAAACTCGTTCGAGGGTTCGAATCCCTCTCTCTCCGCCACCCGTCTCTCGCCGCCACCCGTCTCTCGCCGCCACCCGTCCCGAGCCCCCGCGCGCCCTTCCTGCTCGACCAACGTCCCGGGGCGGGTCCTCGCCGCCGCGAGCCTGATGAACGACGACGTTGCCTCCATAAGCGCCGCCCACGACCGCCACCACGAGCGGCTGCGGGAGCTGCTGTTCGCCTTGCTGGCGCGGCTGGTCGCCGTCGACGTGGTGGCGGCTCGTGCGTGTTTCGCCGTCTTCGTCGATGAGCTGCGGGCCGGCCTCGCCCTCGAGGACGAGGTCGTGCTGCCAGCGTACCGGCCGTTGCCGCCGGCGCAGGCGGGGGCAGGGCGCGTCGCTCACGTCGACGGGGACCACGTGATCCTGCTGCGAGGCGTCGACTTCGTGGCGGCGTTTCTGGACGAGGTCGTCGCGGCACCGACGTTGCGTACGGTGCTCGAGGGACTGCCCCACGTGTATCGGCTGCTTGGCACGCTGGAGCATCACGGTGAACGCGAGCGGCGGCACGTCTATCCGGCGGCGCTGCCGGCCATGGGCGACGCTGAGCGGGCGCGGCTCGGCGCGGCGCTGCGCCGTCTTGTCGACGATGTTTCGCTGCCGTAGTCCGCCCGGCGGAGGTTTTCCATGCGCGCCATCGCTGTCGTCCCGTCGTTGTTCGTCGCCGTCTCCGTCGTGGGCTGTTCGACCCCTGCGCCCGCCGGCTCGCCCGAGGGAGCGGTGGCCACAGTCGCGCACGCCGACGAGGGCAAGGGCGAGAGCTGCGAGGCCGACAAGAAGTCTGAGCCCCCCGTGCAGCAGGCGGCGGCCAAGCCCGATCGCGATCAGGTCGACGCCGACGGCGTCATCCGTCGCGGCGCGAAGCTCTCCGAGGGGGCGGCGCTCACCGTCGTCGATGCGGTGGCCAAAGCCGCCGACCTCGACGGCAAGAACGTCAAGATCACGGGGCGAGTCGACAGCGTCTGCCAGGCGATGGGCTGCTGGTTCACGTTGGCCAACGATGGCGGTCCGTCGATCCGCATCTCATCGAAGGGCCACGACATCTTCGTGCCCCGGGGCGCGGCCGGCCGCGTCGCCACCGTCGAGGGCGAGTTCAAGGTCAAGACGCTGTCGAAGGAGCAGGCGCAGCACTTCGAGGACGAGCGTCCGTTGAAGGCCGGTGAGACGCGCAAGACGTTCACCGAAGACGTCAAGGAACTCTCTCTGGCCATCACGGCGGTGGAAATGACGCCGGCGACCTGACCGCCGGGGGCGCGACGCGCCAGTGGGTCGATGAGCCGCGCTGGTCTTCGCTCTGGTCGCGGACAAGAGCGGACTTGCTCGAGCAGGCTGCTAGGGGCGGCGATGGGGGCCTTCTTCCACCGGTCGGCTACCGCTGCGGCGTGAGCGTCAGGCTGATCTCCATCGCCGCGCCGGCCGGATTCTGCAGCGACAGCAGCGTCTTCTTGCCGTAGGGCACCGCGATGTTGTCGACGGGCGTGCGGCCGCGCCCGACCTGATCGACGCGGACGATGGCCCACGGCTCGCTGTCGACCGCGATGCGCGCGCTGCCGTCGGCGCTCCGCACCTTGAGCCGGAGCTTGAACGGCGCCTGCCGGTCGTCGACGACGAGGACCGTGGCGCCCTTGCTGCCGAGAGTACGCGGTCCCTTGACGACGAAGCCATCGGCGGCCATGGCGATACGCGCGACGATGTTGCCGGCGTTGGCGTTCACCGGCCGGGTGGGCTTCGTCGGGCGCGTCGTCGGCGTGCCCGCGCCGTCGGGCCCGGTGACGTCGACGCCGACGTCGGCGACCACGCTGACCACGCCGACCGCGCCGCTGAGCACGCCAGCGTCTGCAACGGCGACGTCGCCGCTGTCGACGACGGGGGGGCCAGCGTCGGGTGCGCGGGGAGCGACGCCCGCGTCCCCCGGTGTCGTCGTGGCGTCGTTCGCGCCGGCGGCGACGAGGGGCGCCGCCAGCCGAACGGGGAGCGGCGCCGGGGGGGGGCGCAGCGCGATCCCCACCCCGACGACGGCGACGACGCCCACGAGGGCGGTGACGGCGCCGAGGACGAACGCCGGCGGGCTGCGCGGCTGCGCGGGCAGGGCGCCGGTGGGGCCGGTGGCGCCATCGCGCTCCGGCGCCGGGACGTCAGGCTCCAAGGCGGCGCGCGCCGGCGCGGGCGCCGTCGGTACCGTCGGGTCCGCCGCGGCCCGGGGCAACGCCCGCACCGCGCTCGAAGAGTGGGGCAGCGGCGGCCGCGAGGGCGCCGATACGACGTCGACCACGGTGCCGGTCAGCTCGAGGATGCGGCGATGGCTCTCGAGCTCGGGGCCAAAGAGCCCCCGCAGCCAGGTGGACAGTGGTTGCTGCGGCTCGGGGATGATCCCGTCTTGCAACAGGAAGCGCAGCGCGTCGGTGACCTCGGCGCAGTCGGCGAAGCGGTCGTCAGGGTTCTTGCGCAGCATCCGCTCGACGACGGGGTCGAGCAACGCGGCGGCGGGGCGCGACGCCGACGGCGAGGGCGGCATCGTGCGCTGGATGGCCTCGAGAGACAAGACGACGTTGCTGCGCTTGAACGGGTTTCGCAGCGTCAACAGCTCGTAGAAGCAGATGCCGAGCGCGAAGAGGTCGCTGCGGGCGTCAAGGGGCTCGGCGGCCGACTGCTCCGGGGACATGTAGGCGAACTTGCCTTTGATCGTGCCGGTCGCGGTGTGCTGCAGGCTCAGGTCGCTCTTGGCGATGCCGAAGTCGATGACCTTCACGTCGCCGTCGAAAGTGACGAGGACGTTGTGGGGGTTGATGTCGCGGTGCACCACCCGGAGCGGCAGGCCGCTGTGCGCGTCGATGAGGTTGTGGGCGTAGGCCAGTCCTTCGGCGGCCTGGACCATCATGTCGACGACGTAGCCCAGCGGGATGTGCTGTTTGTTGCGCCGACAGCGGTCGATGAGCGCCCGCCACGAGGGGCCGTGCACATGCTCCATCGCCAGGTAGACCTGACCGTCGATCTCGCCGACGTCCTGGATCTGCACGATCTGCGGCGAGCGCAAGAGCGTCTGCAGCCGTGCCTCCTCGACGAAGCCGCGCCGTTGCTCCTCGTCGCGACGCATGTGAGCGAGGATGCGTTTGACGACGATGAGACGCGATGGAGCCGGGCCGAGTCCCGCCGGCAGCTGGGCGTCGCGCCGCGCTAGGAACACCTCGCCCATGCCGCCGAAGGCGAGCCGGCGCAGCAACGTGAACGGCCCGAAGACGCGCTCGTTCTCGGGCAGCGCGTCCTCTTCGCCCAGGTGCTGCCGCGCGGCGCTGTCGGCGTCGTCGTCGGCGGCGGGCGGCACCGAGTCTGGCACCGACAGCGCTGAGCCTTCGCGGCGCCCACGGGCGGTGCGGTTGGCGTCACGCGCGGCCGCCGGGTCGCCCTCGGCGGAGAGGTCCACGAGGTCTTCGTCGGCGAGGCTCTGGGGTGCGTCGTCCAGGGGCAGCGCCGAGATCGGACGGGGAGGGCGCGGGCCCTGCGCGGTGCGCGCGCCGGAATCGTCGTTGGACGCCGCACCGGCGGCGAACGCAGGAGCCCAGGGAGGACGCGGCGTCGTCAACAGCGAGAATCCTAGCAGGGACGCGACGCCGCCTCGCCTTTCTCGCTCCCCCGGTCCGCGCGGTTCGTGCGGCACTGCCACCGCCGTACTGGCGCCCCCGGACTGGCGCCGCCGCATCGCCGCGGCGCGACCCCCCGACGTCCGCCTCCACGTTGCCGTCGCTGGGGCCGGCGCATAGACCGCCCAGATGGATTCTCGCATCGAAGAGCTGCCCGAGCTGTTGTCGTCGTCGGACCTCGACCGGATGCGACGCGCCTGCCGCGCCGCCGCCGACATGCTGTGGCACGTCGCCGGGTACCTGAAGCCCGGCATCACGACCCAGGACCTCGATGACGTCGCCGTCGCGTGGACGACCGAGCGCGGCTACAAGAACGGCCCGCTGAACTACTACGGCTATCCGCGCAGCATCTGCACGTCGGTGAACGAGGTCGTCTGCCATGGCATTCCCTCGCCGAAGGTCAAGCTCAAGGACGGCGACATCATCAACATCGACGTCAGCCCCATCGTCGACGGCTGGTTCGGCGACACCAGCCGCACGTTCTTCGTCGGCACGCCGTCGCCGGCGGCGAAGAAGCTGGTGGAGGTCACCGAGCAGTGCCTGAAGAAGGGGATCGCCGCGGTGAAGCACGGCGGCCGCATCGGCGACATCGGCAAGGCCATCGCGGACCACGCGCACGCCCAGGGCTTCTCGGTCGTCGAGGACTTCGTCGGCCACGGCATCGGTCGCAAGTTCCACATGCCGCCGCAGGTGCCCCACTACTTCAAGGAGCGGGGCGCGCGGCTCGAGAAGGGCATGGTCTTCACCATCGAGCCGATGATCAACGAGGGCACGTACCGGACGCGCACACTGAAGGACAAGTGGACGGCGGTCACCACCGACGGGAAGCTGTCGGCGCAGTTCGAGCACACCATCGCGATCACCGACAAGGGCGTCGAGGTGCTGACGCTGCGCGAGAGCGAGACCTACCCGCTCGCCTGAGCCGGCGCAGGGACCGCGGCGAGCGGTCCGGCGGTGTCAGCCGAGCAGGTGCTCGAGCACGGCCTGCTGCACCGGCATGCGGTTCATGGCCTGCTGGAACACCACCGAGCGCGGGCCCTCGAGCACGTCGTCGGTGATCTCGCGGCCGCGGTGCGCTGGCAGCGGGTGCAGCACGAGGACATCGGGCGACGCCCGCGACAACAGCGCGTCGTCGACGACGAAGCCGGGCTCCACCGCGCGCCCCCACGCCGCCGTCAGCACCACGTCGGCGCCGTCGACGGCGGCCTGCGGGTCGCGCCCGATGCGCACGCGGGGCCCGGCCTTTTTGACCAGCTCGGCGTCGAGCTCGACGCCGGCGGGCAGCGCGAGGCGCAGTTCGAGGCCCGTGAGCGCCGCCAACGCGAGCCACCCGTGGGCCACCGGCACGCTGTCGCCGACGAAAGCGACGCGGGCGTCGTAGGGGTGCTCGCGGCGCTCGTAGATCGTGAACAGGTCGGTGAGCGCTTGACACGGGTGGTCGCGGTCGGAAAGGCCATTGATCACCGGCACGCCAGCGTGGCGGGCCAGCTCGTCGACGGTGGCGTGCGCGCCTGCCGGCCGCACGACGAGCAGGTCGAGGTTGCCGCCCAGCACGCGCGCCGTGTCGCGCAGCAACTCGCCGTCCGTGCCGTCGGCGTGCAGCCAGATGTCGCGGCCCTGCAGCACCACCGCGTCGCCGCCGAGCAGCTTGATACCCGCCTCAAAGCTCACGCGCGTGCGCGTCGACGGCTTCTCAAACAGCATGCCGACGACGCGCCCCGACAACGTTGGCGCCAGCCGGCGCTTCTGTCGGTCGCGCTTGAGCTCCTGCGCGCGCAACAGCAGCGCCTCCAGGGTCTTCTTGTCGCCGACGTCGAGGGTGGTGCGGAGATGGCGCATCGGGGGCTCCGGGTGGGGAAGGGGTTCTGGTTCGTGTTGTCGTCGTGATGCGGTGCACGCCTTCGAGCGGCAGCGTCAGTGCGTCTTACGCAGCGCCGTGACGACGTCGATGTCGAAGACGACATCGTCACGCTGCAGCGCATCCATCACGGCGAGACCGTCGACGACCCGCGCAAACAGCGTGAAGCGACCATCGAGGTGCGGCTGCCACGAGTGCACGAGGAAGAACTGGCTGCCGCCAGTGTCCTTGCCGGCGGTGGCGATGCCCACCGCGCCGCGGGTGAACGGCGCGTCGCTGTTCTCGCAGGGGATGAAGAAGCCGGGCCCGCCGGACCCGTCGCCGCGCGGGTCGCCGCCCTGGGCGACGAAGCCGGCGATCACGCGGTGGAGCGGCGTACCCCGGTAGGCGCCCTTGCGCGCCAGCGCGACGAAGGTCTGTACCGCCACCGGCGCGAGCTCGCGCTCGAACGCGATCTTGATGGCGCCGCGCGAGGTCTGCAGCACCGCCCCCAGCGGCAGCGTCGCCGGGACGGGCGGAGCGTCGCCCATCGCGCGCGGCCCCGGCGCGCGCTCGCCCGCCGGGACGTCGGCCGCGACGTCGCGGACGCGCGGGTCGCGGTGGACCTTCAGGCGGGCCGTGAGCTCTTCGAGCCCCGGGCGCCCGCGGGTCAGCGCCGCCAGCGCGAGCAGCGGCTCGCGCGCCTCGGGTGCGCTCGCGTCGGTGAACCGAGCCGCCGCCGCCGCGATGGTCGCGTCGCGCAGCACGTCGGCGTGGGCGTCGTCGGCGAAGCATTCGAGCAGGGCGCCAGCGACACCGGGATCGTCCTCGCGCAGCAGGCGCGTGGCGGCTACGTCGGCGGCCTCGACGCCGCCGATGCCGCACACCGCCGCGGCCGCCGTGATGCGTATAGGCACCTCGTCGTCGTCGACGAAGGTCTGCAGCTGCGCGAGCCGCTCCGTCGCCGCCATCCGCCGGCGCGCGATGGCGTCGACGACGTGCCGCGCCCGCGCCGCGGGCGACGCGGTGCAGAACAGAAGCGCGTCATCGCCGCCGCCGAGCACGTCGAGGGCACCCGCGCACCCACAACGCGCCTCGTCAGCGCCGGCGGGCAGGGCCGCGACAGCCGCCATCACCGCCGGGGTGGCTTCGGCCGGCGCGCCGACGACGGCGAGGGCGGCGCAGACCTCGCCGACGACGTGCTGCTCGCCTGGCTGCGTCGCCCGTGCGACGGCACGACCGAGAGCGTCGACGAGGTTGCCAAGGGGGACGTCCTGGCGGGCGGCGACGGTGCGCGCCGCTTCGACCCGCACGCGCCAGTCTTCGTCACGCAGCAGCGCCGCCAGCGCCGGCACGGCGATGTCGACCGCGACGAAGGGCAGCGCCCGCGCAACGAAGATGCGTGCCTGCGGGCTCGGCGACACGCGCGCCGCCGCGATTGCTTCGGCGCTCACCGGCAGGCGCTGCCGGAAGGCCGCGTAGGCAGCGCCCTCGGTGACGGCGGGCTCGGCGGCGCGCAACGCGGCGTCGACGACGCCGCGCACGACGTCGTCACGGGACAGTGACGCCTTGCGCCGGGCACCGGCGACGCCGAGCGCGACCAACGCCGTCGCCCGCTCGTCGACCGAACCCTGCGCGGCGGTGTCGGTGAGCGTCTTCAGCCCGTCGCGCGCCGCCACACGGCCCAGCGCTCGCAACAGCGCGAGGCGTACGGCGGGTTCGCGCTCCTGTGGGAGGCGCGCCACCAGCGCGCTCTCGACCTCGACGCGACGTTGTTCGTGGGTCGGTCGCCGTGGGTCGAGGGCCAGGTCGATCTGTCCAGCGGCGAAGGCTGCGGTGGCGCGGACCAGGGCGTCGCCGTCGGCGAGCGCCACGAGCACGCCGGGGATCGCGTCGTGGCGCTCGAGGCGTGCCAGCGCGAGCACGGCCCGGGCGCGGGCCGCCGCCGACGGCGCCTGCAGCGTCGGCGCGAGTGCCTGGGCCTCGGCACGCCTCGTCTCGAGCTGCGCAGCGACGACACGGGGATCGGGAGGCGGCGGCTTCGCCGGCGTCGCGCAGCCGCCGACAGCCACGCCGACGCCGCAGAGGACGCCCACGGCGACGACCACGCGACGGAAGGACTGGCACGCACGAGGCATCGAAGGACTCCGGAGGGCAAGCGCGGGGCCGCGAGCCCTGCGTGGGCGTCGTCTACTCGAGCCGGTCCGGCGCGGCGTGATCGAGCGCCTGCTTCAGCACGGCGCCGTCGTCGAGCGCCGCGCGCAGCAGACCGGCGACGGCGACCAGGTTCGCCCGACCACCGACGGCGACAAACATCGCGGTCTCGGAGTCGTAGGCGACGAGAGCGACGAGGTCGGGCCGCCGCCGGCGGACGAGAGAGTCGACGACGGCCTCCCACGTGTAGCCGTTGCCGGCGAGGCCGCGCTCATCGAACAGCGGCACACGCGGCATGCGGAGGTCATCGAAGCACAGGGAGCAGCGGCCCTCGCCGTGGTCGACGAGTCGGCATGGTGCCACCGCGTCGACAGCCGCGGCCACCAGCTGCTCGGACGCCGGCGCCGCTGGCACGGGAGATCCTGCGGTCTTCTTCGCCGCGGTCTTCTTCGCCGCGGTCTTCTTCGCCGCGGTCTTCTTCGCCGCGGTCTTCTTCGCCGCGGTCTTCTTCGCCGCGGTCTTCTTCGCCGCGGTCTTCTTCGCCGCGGTCTTCTTCGCCGCGGTCTTTTTCGTGATCCTCGTGCGGCTCGCCATGGTCGGGCTCCCTATTCGGCCGCCTCGAGGGCGTTCTCGTCCTCGCGTTCGTCGTCGCCGTCGACCGCGGCGGCGACGCGCGGGTTCTCGAGTGGCGCGGTGGCGACGAGAGCGCGCTCGAGCGCGTCGAAGACGTCGCGAACGGCGCCGTCGCCAAGGTGGTTGCGCAGCGCGATGAGGTTGCGCTCGGCGTTTTTGCGATAGCGCTGGACCATGCGCAGCCCCTTGGGCAGCGGCACGACGCAGGCGAGGCGGTGGTCATGGCGATCGCGAAGCTTCTCGACGAGCCCCATGCGCGCCAGCTTGTCGACGAGCACCGACGTCGTCGACTGCGCGCAGCCGAGCACGTCCTTCAGCTCGGACACGCTCGCCTTGCCGCGCGCCGCGAGGAAAGACAGCGCGTGGTACTGCGTCAGCGTGAGATCGCCGCGCGGCCCGCCGCGGCTCATCGGCTTGATCAGCCGTCGCTGCAGCAGCGCCACGCACTGTTCGGCGCGCAACAGCGCCTCGCCGTCGACGTGCGGAGCCTCGGGATCGACGTGCAGCGGGGAGGACACCGGCCCAATGCGGGGCACCGCCCGCGCGCCGCCGCGCGTCGGACCGGTCGACGGGCTCTTTCCCACCGACGCCGCAGCCGAGACATTTCGCTTGAGTGCCGATGTCACCGCAGCGGGCGCCGGCGTCGCTGTGCGCGACCACTTCGCCGCCGTCTTTGACGTCTCTGCCGACTTCGACGTCTTTGCCGTCTTCGACGCCGGTGTCGCCGGCTTCGCCGCCGGTGTCGCCGGCTTCGCCGCCGGTGTCGCCGGCTTCGCCGCCGGGGTCGGCGGAGTGTTCGACGAGGCCGCGGGACGGCGTGGCATTGTCGGGCGGGCCAAGCGGTGCTCCTGCGAGAGACGATGGGGCGTGCGCGTCGCAGCGACGAGGACGTCGGGCGTGCGAGCCGCAGGAACAAACCCCGGCGCCCCCATGCTGTCAAGGACGACGAATGACGCTGCTCCGCACATTGACACCACGGGGGGGAACGGCGACGACATCTGGCCGGTGCGATGTCGTGATCGACCGTCCGGGCGGCAACGGCGAGGGTCCATGTTTATCATCCGTGACGCCCGCTTCGACGACATGGACGGCCTGCTGCACCTCGCGGCGGTGCTGAACACGGTCAACCTGCCGCACGACCGCGTGGCCCTCGAAGAGCTCCTTGTCCTGTCGACGCGCAGCTTCGCCGGGCGGGTGCGCAGCCCGCTGCACCGCGAGTACCTGTTCGTCATGGAGGACACGACGACGGGCCGCTTGATCGGAACGAGCCAGATCATCGCCCAGCACGGCACGCGCGAGGAGCCGCACATCTACTTCGACGTGCTCGAGGAGGAGCGCTACTCCGCCACCATCGATCGCCACTTCCGTCACAAGGTGCTGCGGATGGGCTTCGATCACGACGGGCCCACCGAGATCGGCGGGCTCGTCCTCGACCCCGACTACCGCCGGGTGCCCGGCAAGCTCGGCAAGCAGCTGTCGTTCGTCCGCTTCGTCTTCATCGCCATGCACCGCGCGTGGTTCCGGCCCCGCGTGCTGGCTGAGTTGCTGCCGCCGCTGCTCGACGGCGGCAAGAGCGTCCTGTGGGAGGCCCTGGGGCGGCGCTTCACCGGCCTGTCGTACCTCGAGGCGGATCGCATCTCGAAGACCAACAAGGAGTTCATCAAGGGTCTTTTTCCGTCGGGGCTCATCTATGCGACGCTGTTCGACGAGGACGCGCAGCGCGTGATCGGCGAGGTCGGCCCACAGACCGAGGGGGTCAAGAAGATGCTGACGTCGATCGGGTTCGCGCCCATCGGCCGCATCGACCCCTTTGACGGCGGCCCCCACTTCGAGGCGAACACCGGCGACCTGTGGCCGGTCACGAAGACGCGCCGCGGCACCGTCCGCGTCGTGGCCGGTGCCACGCTCACCGACGGTCCAGGCGAGAGCTGCGACGGTCTGGTGGCCGTCGAGCGCCGCCCCGCCCGTGGCAAGACGTTGCCGCCCGGCGCGTCGATGTTCCGCTGTGCGCTCACCGAGTTCGGCGAGCAGGGCGACGCGCTGCTCGTGCCGAAGCAGACCGCCGCGGCGCTCGGCGTCGTCGATGGGGACGACGTCTGGGCGCTGGCGATGGCTCGCCACACGCGCCTTTGACGGCACCGGTCCGTCGGCCTGCGCTCGTCGGCCTGCGCTCGTCGGCCTGCGCTCGTCGGCCTGCGCGTGTCAGTCGACCGTCGGTGCGCGTTCGGCGAGACGGGCGAGCACGGCGTGGCCCGCCGGCGGCACGCGGTGGCTCTGATCAAGGCCGACGAATTCCTGCGCCTCGATCTCGCTTGCCGGCTGCGGCACCCCGTGCACCCGCGCGGCGTAGCAGGCCATCTTCACCACCGTCGGGTCGACGGGGCCGTACGCGCGCTCTTCGACCACGAAGCGTGCGACGACGCTGGCCTCGTCGAGCCTGACATCGAGCTCCTCGCGCAGCTCGCGCGCGAGGGCGGCGACGTCGTCTTCGCCGGGCTCCTTCTTGCCGCCGGGCATGAAGAGCAGCGGCTTGCCCCGGGGCCGCACCATGCGCACGCGGCCGTGGCCGTCGACGTCGACCCAGGCGATCGTCTCCACCGAGCGTGCCGCGTCGCACGCGGGGCGCCGTACGGTCACGAGCGCCGCCGGCGCCCCGACGCGGGCGTAGACGAAGGCGGCCTGCGCGCACGCGCGGGCCAGCGCGTGGGCGTCGATGAGGTCGAGGCCCGCGATCACGTAGCCCGGCTCGGGCGGCCACGCCGCGTCGCCGCCTCGCCCGCCCGTCGAGCGCAGCGACGGCAGTCCGCGGGCCGCGATCCACGCGGCGAGCTTCGCGTCGGCGTCGGCGTTGTCCGCCGCCGACGCCGGCTGCGCCCACGGGTTGAAGGCCGTCACCAGTGCCCACGCGCGGGCGCGCGACGGCGCTGACGATGACGACGAGAGCGCCGCGAGGGCCTCGTCCACCGCCGGGGCCCGCGCGCCGACGCGCACGTCGACGCTTTCGCCCCCGGGCAGCGTGACGCCGTAGGGGATGCGGGTCCACAGCGGCAACAGCCCGGGCTCGTCGCTCATCCCCGGCCCCGTCCGCTCACGCGCCGACGACGCGGTCGCGGCCCTGTTGCTTGGCCCGGTACAGGTGCTGGTCGGCGCGCTCGAGCGCCGCGTGCCCGGTCTCGCCGTCGGTCCACACCGCCACGCCGAACGAGGATGTCACCGCCAGCGGTCCCTTGGACGTGTCGAAGCGCAGTGCCTTGAGGGCCGCGCGCATTCGCTCGGCCACCACCAGCGCGCCGGCCAGGTCGGTGCCCTCGCAGACCACGACGAATTCTTCGCCGCCGAGGCGCCCGACGACGTCGGTGGTCCGCGCGCAGTCCTGCAGCGTCCGCGCCACGCCCTTCAGCACCTCGTCGCCGGTGGCATGCCCCCAGGTGTCGTTCACGCTCTTGAAGTGGTCGACGTCGGCGAGCACGACGCACAGCGGCTGACCGTTGCGGCGCACGCGCGCGACGGCCTCGTCGAGGCGCCGGTCCAGCGTCCGGCGATTCCATACGCCGGTAAGGCCATCGGTAGTGGCCTGCCGCTCGACGTCGTCGAAGGCGGCCGCCGACACCAGAGCCAGGGCCAGCACATCGGCGATGGCGACGACGGCGTCGACGACATCGCCACGCAGGCGCTCGCCCGGGGTGGAGGCGACGACAAGCACTCCGTGGGCCTCGCCGTGGGCCAGCAGGGGTACCGCGCGCAGATCACCCACCGCGGCACGGGCCAGCGGCTCGGCGCCGGCGATCAGGGGCCGCGGCGAGGCCTTGTCGAGCGCGGTGTGCGGCAGGGGCGCCCGCTCAGCGACGGCGCGGGCGGCGAAGGCTTCGCCGTCGAGGGCGGCGGAGAAGCCTTGCAGCGGTGCGAGCGGACCGCGGGCCCCGAGCACGCGCGCCGTGGCGCCGTCATGGCTGCCCGCCGCGTTCGGTGCGAGCTGGACGAGGGCGACCCCCGGGCACAGCTCGCCCACCGAGCGCAGCGCCTGCTCGACGACGTCGCCGGTGCGGCTGACCCCGGTGAGCGCGCGGGTGGCGGCGTAGACGCGGGCGACGCGGCGGCGCGCGGCCTCGAGGTCGTCGACCAGCTGCTCGGTGTGCAGGCCGTCGACCACCTCGTCGGCGCAGGCTCGTAGCACGGCCTCATCGTCGTCGAGGAATGGTGTCGGCGTGGTGCGGTCGACCACGAGCACGCCCCGGGCGGCTCCGCCAGGCGCGAGCAGCGGCACCGCCAACACGCTGGCCGGCGCGGGCCCCGACGACCGATGGGCGCGCACGGCGCCGCCGCCTTCATCGACGACGCGCAGCGGGCAGCGCCGCTGCAGGGCCAGCCCCACGACGCCGGCGGCCCCGGTGCCGCGGCCCGCGAGCGTCAGGCGCCGCGCGCTCTGCGCGTCGGCGGCGCCGTCCTGATCGGTGCACGCCACCTGCTCGACCAGATCGAGGTGCTTGCCAGCGTTGTCGAGGGCGTAGAGCGCGACGACGGCGGTGTCGGGCACGACCCGCTGCACGAGGCGCAGCAGGCGGTACAGGCGGTCGCGCTGCGCCACCGCACAAGCGACGTCCTTGCGCGTGGACCGGTCGTCGCCGGGGACGTCGTCGAAGGCGTCGTCACGTCCGACGCGCCGGAACAGCCGGGCGTCGTCGACGAGGCGCAGCACCTCGGCGTCGGCGCGGGCGCGCTCGGCGCGGCGGGCGGCGTGCACGGCGCCATGCACGAGCGCGCGCGGCAGCAGGCCGAAGCCGGTGACGACGCAGCCAGCGACGAGCCCGTGCAGCGACGCGGTGAGCGGCGATGCGCCGCTCGTCGTGGCCGCCACCGCCGCCGCGCCGCCGGCGACGATGGCGGCGGGGACCAGCCAGCGCTCCAGCGCCCGGCCCGGCAGCCAGGCGCCGGCGACGACCGCGGCGGCGGTGGTGCCGACGAGGGGCAGCGGATGACCGACGGCGAAGGTGGCGAGCGCGCCGCCGGCGGCGACGATCGCGAGCACGGTCGCGCTCGACGGGCGCGGCCACGCACGCGGCGGGCGCACGCGGCGGGGGGCGGCGTCGACGAACGCGTCGGCGGCCGCCGGGGAGGGCGCTGTCGCCGCCGAGCCGCGCGGCCCACGACGAGCGACACTGCGCCGATGGAGGGCGCGCTCGGCGCCTGGCGCCGCGGACCGGGGCGGAGACGACGTCAACACGGTCACTGCGCCTCCTGGGGCTTCGTTGTCGCCGCCAGCGGCGGGGGGGGGGCTGCGGGCGGCAGCGCGGCGTCGGGCACCTGTACGACGACCTCGCCGGGGGCGACGTAGCCGAGTTCTTCGCGGGCGCGCTTCTGAAGCGCATGCTTCGACGCCTCGGTGTCGCCCTTCAGCAGCTGCACGTCGCCGACGAGCCGGGCGTTCTCGGCCTTCTTCTGGGCGACGTCGTCGGCGAGCTTCTTCTCTTCAGCCTGCAGTCGCGTGAGCGTCGCCATGCCCGACGGCGCGACGAACGCGTAGCCGACGATGAGCGCAGCGACGACGACGGCGACGACCACGACGACCTGGGGGCGCATGCCCGACCGGTACCACGCGAATTTCGCGGTCGCCAAGTTCCCGACCGCGGTGCCGCGTGGATCCACGGACCGCCGCTTGGCGCCTGGGGCCGGCGCGCCGCTCTGGCTCCCCTTCCGGGTTGCTCTTCGCGCCGCTCTTTCGGCGCTCGCTCCCGCTCCGGGCCTCGCTCCGGGCCTCGCTCCAGGCCCCGCTCCGCGCCTCGCTCGGTGCCTCGCTCCGTGCCTCGCTCGGTGCCTCGCTCCGGGCGTCGGGCAACGGGAGGCTTTTCGAGCGCGGTCGACGTCGGGTACAGTTCGCTCATGACCATCGCCTCGTCGAAGTCCGCGCCGGTGCCCCTTCGTGTGTCGCTGGAGGTCGCCGCACCGTCGGCGGCGCCGTCGTCCTTGGCGTCCTCGGCGCCCTTGCCGGCCTCCGTCGCGACGCCAGCGGGCGCGGCCAAGGTCGAGGCCGGCGCTGGCGGGCGGGGGCTCGAGCCGCCCACCAGCGCGCTGACGCGCGAGCTGTCGGCCAAGGCGCCGTCGTCGACGAAGACGCGGTCCACGGGGCGCGCGGCGGTGGACGTCCGCGATCCGGTGGCGGCCCATCGGACGCAGCTGAAGGCCGACCTGCGGGTGGCCTTCGACACGTTGGCGACGATGCCGCCGGCGCTGACCTTCTTTGGCGGCGCGCGCATCACCGCTGAGGACCCGTACTACGCGATCTCGCAAGAGATCGGCCGGCTGCTCGCCGACCGGGGCGTGCCACCGCGCACGGGAGCCGGGCCGGGCATCATGCAGTCGGTGCCAGAGGGGTACGTCCAGCGTCGTCAATCGCTGAACGCCGGGGGCCAGACGCCTTCCCCCGGCGCGCAGCTGCGCGACCTCGACGGCGTCAGCGACAAGGCCAGCCTCGACGACGTGCGCACGCAGGGCTTCAACATCAAGCTGCCCCACGAGCAGAAGCTGAACCCGGTCATCGAGGTCGCCACGGAGATCCAGCTGTTCCCGTTTCGCAAACTCGCGCTCTACGAGAACGCCCGCGGCGTCGTCACCTTCCCCGGTGGCTTCGGCACCATCGACGAGCTCTTCGAGATCTGGGCGCTGTCGGCGTGCAAGCGGCTGTCCGATCCCATCGCTGCCGTCGGTGTCGAGTTCTGGAGGCCCATCCTCGACGCGCTGAAGAAGGTCGCCGTCGACGACCGCAAGCTCATCGACCCCGATGTCTTCGCTCGGCTCTTCGTCACCGACGACGCCCACGCGCTGCTCGACCACATGCTCGGCGCCGCGTCGCCGCCGCCGACGACTGTCGCCGGGCCTGCCACTGCCGATGGCGCGCGCGCGCGCGGCTTCGAGCAGGACCCGGGCGCCTTGAAGAAGACGCTGCTGAAGGAGGTCGACGTCGCCAGCCGCGGTATGCAGGAGCTGGCGCCCGCCGTCGCCTTCCTCGGCGGCGAGCGCCTGACCGCCGACGATCCGGCGTTGGCCGTTGCGCGTGGGCTCGCGCAGGAGGTCGTCGGGCGCGGCACGGCGGTGCGCGTCGGCGACGGCGGCGCCGGCTCGCAGGCCGTCGTCGACGCCGCGACCGCCGTCGGGGGCAAGCACGCGCCGCTGCAGTCGATCGTCTGGGAGCACGACGGCGTCGCCGACCTGCACGGGCCGACGCCCGCGGCGACGTTCTCCGAGCGCATCCCGCACAAGGAGCTGCTGCTGCGCTCCGCCGAGGCCTACGTCGTCCTGCCCGCGGGTCTGAAGGGCCTGGACGAGATGGCGACGGTGCTGTGCCAGATGCAGACCGGCAAGCTGCCGAAGCGCCCGCTGGTGCTCGTCGGCAGCGACTACTGGCGGCCGATCCTGGACGCGTTTGCGCGGACGATGCTCACTCCCGAGCGGAGGCTGATCGCCTCCGAGGATCTGCAGCTATTCACCGTCGTCGACTCCGTGGCCGCTGCCCGGGAGGCGCTCACCAACCTCCGGTGAGGCTCGTGCCCGCCAGACGCGCCGAGCGCGCGCCGACGGCCACGGCGACACCGGCCGACGGCCACGGCTAGACTGTCACGATGGCTCGTCGTTCCCGCCTTCGCCGCATCGGCCGCGCCGCCCGGTTCGCACCGGGCCTGCTCGTCATCGTCCTTGCCGGTTGCACGTTCGACACGACCCTCACCGGCGACGAGTTCATTCGTTGCGGTGACGACAGAGCCTGTCCTTTGGGCTCGGTCTGCATCGTCGCGCTGCAGCGCTGCATCGCGACCTCGAGTTGTGTGATCGGCGAGGGCGCAAACGTCACGACCGCCGCCGACGGCGCGGGGTGCGGCGAGGGTTCGATCTGCGTCCAGGGCGCCTGCGTCGACGAGCGTTGTGGTGACGGTTTCGTCGCTGACAGCGAGGAGTGCGACGAAGGCGCGGCCAACAGCGACCTGGCGCCGGAGTCCTGCCGCCTCGACTGCGTGCGGGCACACTGCGGCGACGGTGTCGTCGACGCTGACGAGACGTGTGACGGCGGTGCCGCCAACAGCGACGTGGCCCCCGACGCCTGCCGCCTCGACTGCACGCCGGCCCGTTGCGGCGACGGTGTGATCGACGGCGCGGAGGTGTGCGACGACGGCAACGTCGTGAGCGGCGACGGCTGTCGCGGGACCTGCGACAAGGTCGAGGTCTGCGGCGACGGCTTCGTCGACGAAGGGGAGCAGTGCGACGACGAGAACGCCAACAACCTCGACCTGTGCGGCGCGTGCGCCACCGCGGTCTGGCGGCCCGAGATCCTCGCCGGCCTCGGCGCCGAAGGCGGCGATCCGCAGCGTGTGTTGATCGGGCCGGCGTCCGTGGCCGTCGACCGCGTCGGCAACCTCTACATCGCCGACATCCTGTCGAGCACGATCCTGCGCCTCGACGCCGTCGGTCAAAAGCTGACGCGCTTTTCGGGAACGGGGACGTCGACGAGCGTGGCCCGACCGGGGCCGGCGGGAGTGCGGGCCACCGACGTCAACGCCACCGGTGTGCTCTCGCTCCATGTGTCGGCCGCCGGCGAGCTCATCACGGCCGATATCGACGAGTCGGTGGTGCGACGCATCGACGGGGTCACCGGGCGGGCGTTCGACGTTGCGGGCAACGGCCTGCAATCCTCGAGCGGCGACGGCGGCCCCGGTGTGCTGGCAGCCGTCGGTGAGCCCCGAGACGTCGCCACCGACGGCAACGGCAACGTGATCATCACCGATGTGGCCGGCAACCGCGTGCGGCGCGTCGATCGCACCACGGGGATTATCACCACGATCGCCGGCGAGGGGCGGCCGTCGGCCCCCAACCCCGCCGAGAACGGCGACGGGGGCGACCCGTTGCGCGCGCGGGTCACTCCGCGGGCGGTGGACGTCGATGCGCTGGGCAACGTCTGGGTCTGGGAGGCGAGGAACATCCTGCGCAAGCTGGTCATCGATCCTTCGGATCGCAGCCGCTTTCTGCGGATCGAGCAGGCCATCGTCTTTCCGGAATCGGGTGACACGATGGAGTCGGTCGCGGTCTCCGCCGACGGTCGCACGGCCTGGGTGACCAACCGAACCCGGCACCAGGTCTTCGAATTCGACCTCGACGCGCTCACCCAGCGGCCGATCGCCGGCACCGGCACGGCCGGCTTCGACGGGGACGGGCCCGACGCGACCCTGGTGCAGCTGAACCGGCCCGCCGAGGTCGTGGTCTTCGACGAGGACACGCTGTTCATCGCCGATCTCGAGAACGGGCGCGTCCGCCGCCTCGACCGCAACCCGGATGGCACCTGGGCGATTACGACGGTGGCCGGCGTAGGCCTGCCGCCTGACGTCGGCTTTGTCGGCTACTTTGCGCCGCGGGTCCTGCAGGTCGGCGGGGGAGGTCTTGGGCTCAAGCCGCGGTTCGAATGTCCAAACAAGGTCGACGTCGCGCTGGCCCAGGCGGCGCTGCGGCAGGTGTTCTTTCAGGACGCCTGCACCGGCAGCTTTCGCTTGATCGCTGGCACCGGCGGTCGGGGCTCCACCGGCGACGGCGGCCCGGCGTTGCAGGCGACGTTCGTGGCGCCACGCGGCACGACCGTCGATGCGTTTGGCAACGTCTACGTCGCTGACCCGGGGGCCCACGTCGTACGACGCATCAGCGTCGATGGCGTGATCACCCTTGTCGCCGGGACGGGAGTCCCCGGGGCCACCGGCGACGGCGGACCGGCGACCGCCGCGCGCCTCAACCGGCCGGCCAGCGTCGCCGTCGACGATCGCGGGCGCGTCGTGATCGCCGACGCCGGCAACCACCGTTTGCGCCGCGTCGACCTGGCGACCGGGATCATCACGACGCTGCTGGGGACTGGCGTCGCACTCCCGGGGCTCGACGGGACAAACCTCGCGACCCAGACCGTCGCCGAGCCGGTGGCCGTGCTGTTCCTACCGGCGACGTTGCTGCAAGACGGAGCCAGCGGTGGCCTGCTGTTCTTCGTCGAGCGCACCGGTCACCGCGTCCGCGCGCTCGCCGACGTGACGATCCCCGGTGTGCCGGCGCTGCTGCTCCCCGTGCAGACCATGACGTTGGCCGGCGACGGCTCCGCTGGCTACATCGACGACGTTGATGGTCTGGCGGCCCGCTTCGACCATCCGCGCGCCCTTGGCGGTTTCGTCGACGAGTCCTGCCCCAGCGGTTGCGTGCTCGTCCTCGATGGGATCGATCGTGTCCGGCGTCTGAACATCTCGCTTGGCCAGGGTGCGCGCATCGTGGCGTCGGTCACCACCGACGTCGGCGGCGCGCTCGCCACCGACGACGGTCCGCTGTCCTCCGCGCTGCTGCCGGGACCGGCGGCCCTCGCCTCGTTTGGCGAGAGCAGCGCGGTCGTGGTCGACCGCGTGACCGGGCGCCTTCGTCGCGTCGATCTCGCCGCCGCGCGCATCGACACCGTGGCCGGGTTGCCCGAGGGGCTCGTCCCCGACCGAGCGCCCACGAGCGCGCTGCTTACCCGCCCGTTCGATGACCCGTCGGGGCTCGCCGTCGACGAGACCACGAGCCCCCGGGCGATCTACGTCGCTGAGCGGGGCGAACACGTCATCCGTCGCGTCGTCGCTGTCGACGACGCCAACCCGTCGACCTGGACCACCGAGGACGTCTGCGGGCAGCGCGGCACCGCTGGTCACGTCGACGGCGCCTGCGACGACGCGCGCTTCTTCGCGCCAGCAGGGCTAGCGCTCGCCCCCGAGCGTGGCTTCCTGTTCGTCGCCGACCAGGAGAATCACGTCATCCGACGCATCGATCTCGCTGCCCGGCGCGTCGTCACCATCGCGGGCCAGGTGGGCGTGCGCGGGGTGCTCGTCGACGACGTCGCTGGCCGCGACGCGCTGCTCGACACGCCGTCGTCCGTCGAGGTGGTCGGCGATGCGCTCTTCGTCGCCGACGCCGGCGCCCATCGGGTCGTGCGCATCGAGGCTCCGTTCGCCGACGACTTGGCCCAGACCCGGGTGCACGCGGTGCTCGGCGATGGCGTCGCCGCGTCGTCGGGCGAGGGACGTCCGGCGGCGTTCTTCAACGTCGATACGCCGGAGTCGCTCGCGGCCGACGGGGCCAACAACCTCTTCGTCGCGTCCCAGCAGGTCGTCCGCTTCGTCGCCGCCGGCGACGACCACGCCGACGGGCAGGACAGCGTGGTGAGCATCTACGGAGCACCGCCGCGCGCGCGGTTCCCCGAGCCCGTGACCAAGTGCATCAACGGCGTCACCCGCCTGCCGGCCGGCGACGTACTCGCCATCGATCGCTGTGTGGGCCTGCTGCTGCGCTTGCGACGCACGACGCCGTGAGCGACCGGCGCGGGGGCCCAAATGACAAGGCCCGACGTCGACGACGCGGGCCCTTGCGCGATCCGTGACGGACGGCCTGCGCGGCCGTCGCCGGGTCACTTGATCTTGGTTTCCTTGAAGTCGACGTGCTTGCGCTCGATGGGGTCGTACTTCTTCTTCACCAGCTTCTCCTTCGCGGTCTTGCGGTTCTTGCTGGTGACGTAGAAGTAGCCGGTGCCGGCGGTGGACTCGAGCTTGATGAGCTCACGATTGCTCTTCGCCATGGGACACTCCGAAGGGTGCGCAGCCTCGCGGCTGGAAAGGGACGTCGCCTCCTAGCGGACGGGACGGGGCGCCTCAAGAGAGATCCCTCGTGGCGTCGTCATTCTCAAGGCGCATCGCGCCCTACGGGCCCTCCCTCGGGCAGTGGTGTCCACGCGCGTCCCTCCCCCACGCACGTCCCGACCCCGCCGCGGGCAAGGCCGCGACGGCGCCGACGTCCACCAGGGCCAGCCTCCGCAGGCCGTCCCCTTGCCAGACCCGCCCGTCACCGGGCGCTGGCCCTTCCAGCCGTTCACGTCTTGTCCGGTCCGGACCGGGCAAGACAGGCAGCCCCAGTTCATCTCCCGTGCCCGCCCGCGGCGCCTGCATCGGCGCATCCGGACGAGGGCGCTTCCCACGAGCACGGCGCCGCTGTTCGTCCAGCGTTCCACCTGTCCCGAGCATGCCTCGCCGCGCCCGGCCACCGTCGCTGCCGATCTCCGCGGCCCGCGCCGCGCGGTCGCGCGCCCCCGTCAGCGGGCACGCTCCAGCGTCAGCTCCTTGTCGAGGTCCCCGCCTGACAGCACCAGCTGGCCGTCGCTCCACGACGCCGCGTACGTGATCGTCTCGCCCGCCGTCGACGCGATGGTCAAGCGCCCGGTCGAGAACCGCCACCGCCCCGACAGCCCGCCAAACGACACGCTGCCTGACGCGGCCAGCACCATGGTAAGCGGCTCGGTGGCTGCTTGATCGAGGACGCGCCACGTTCCGATCAGCTCCTCGCGGGACAACGGGCCCGAGCGCGCCGCCCGCCCCGGCGCGCTGACGGCGGCTCCCCCGGAGCGGCGAAACACCATGTCGCGGTCGAGGTTGGGCGAAGACAACGTCAGCGTGTCGCCGCTCTGCACGTAGCGGTACTTCTCAGCGCCCGACGGGATGCGCAGCTCGAGCAGCCCGCCGTCGGCGTGCCAGCCGCCGTTCAGCGCCCCCATGTGGAATTCGCCCGCGGGCTCGAGCTTCAGGTCCGGTCCGCCGCCGGTGTTCATCCATACGCCGGCGAGCGGCGCCGCTACGCCGCGTCCGGCCAGAGCCTCGTAAGACGCCAGCATGCGGTCGACGTCGCGGGTGATCGCGCCGCGCTTCTTCTCGAGCGTCTCGACGTGCAGCACGTGGGCGTATCCGAAGGCGTGGATCGCGTACAGCTCGATGGCCCGCACCGTCTGACGATCACCCGACGCAAAGACCGACAACGTCCGCCGCGTTCCCTGGATGCCGCCTATGACGACGGGGAAGTCGGTGCCGGGGTTGTAGCCGATCTCGTCCTTGAACGGCGCCTCGACGCCGTCGAGCGTCTGCTTCACCGATACGCCGGCCTTGGTCGCCTGCACCATCACGTGCAATGACGCCGGCACGCCGTCGATCTTCTTGCGGAAGTTCATGCCGAGCACGTCGCCGGGCAGCGGCGCAAGCTCCCAACCACCCGCCGTCTCGAGCGCGAAGCGCTTCTTCGTGTCGACGTAGGGCTTCGCCCCCGCGGGCGACGCCCAGACCAGCGGCAGCAGAGCCGCGAGCACGACGACAACCACCCATCGCACCGGACCACGCATCCCGACCTCGGCGAAAGACCGACGCACCGCGCGCGTTGGCCGCAGCCGTCGGTGCACCGGCGAACGACGTCGCCAACGCGCGCTCGATTCTACCGGGACCTGGCGCTGTGGCGGGGATCCCGGGGGATGGCTCACGGCCGGACCCGCCACCTGGCGGCGTAGACGTTCAACCGCTGCGCGCCGACGAAGCCGACGACGCCTACGCCGACGCGCTCGCCGAGCGTGGCGGCCAGCGACGTCGGGGCGCCGACGCCAGCGAGCAGCCCGATGCCGGCGACGGCGCACTTTTGCACCAGCTCGAAGGCTATCCGCCCGCTGACGACAACGATCGCGCGGTCGAGCGGCGCACGCGCGCGCAGCGCCGCCCCCAGGACCTTGTCGACGGCGTTGTGGCGCCCGACGTCCTCGCGCACCGCGAGGACTTCTCCCGTCGACGACGCCAGCAGCGCCGCGTGGGTGCCGCCGGTGGAGGCAAACAGGGTCTGGTGGTCGCGCAGGCCGAGCACGAGCGCCTGCAGCAACGGCGCATCGACGACGACCTCGCTGGCCACGCGGCCGTCGGGCAGGGTGGCGGCGACGGCCTGCAGGGTCGCCTTGCCGCACACGCCGCAGCTGCTGGCCGAGAAGACGTGTCGCGTCAGTCGGCGCCAGTCGACGCCGACGCCGTCGGCGAGCCGCACCTGCAGGACGTTACCGTCGGCGTCGGCGTCGACGAGCGTGGTGCAGTGCCCGATCCGCGCGACGTCGCCGGTCGAGCGGATCACGCCCTCGGTGCGCAGGAAGCCGAGCGCCAGCTCTTCGTCGCCGACGCCGTCGTCGTCAGGCGTGCGCATCACCACCGCCACCGGGCGAAATGGGCCGTCGGCGCTGGCGACCTGCAGCTCGAGGGGCTCCTCGACGGCGACGAGATCGTCCACGACGTCGACCGCGCCGTCGACGCGCAGCCGATCAACCCGGCGCCGGACCGCGGCGCGCTCGTCGGTGCTCACGACGACGCCCCGCCGGTCGTCGTCAACGACGACGGGGCAGTCGCTCGGCGCGCGAGCCACTCGCGGCGCATGTTGACGAACAGCAATCCCTGCTCGCGCGCATCGTCGAGGGCGACGTGGCTGTGGGTCGTCGCCGGGAACCAGCGTCGGGGCATGTACTGCTTCGTCGCGTCGCGGTAGCGGCCGCCAAGCAGGGCCATCGCCAGCGTCTTGATGTCGAGGGCCGAGTGCGAAAACGGGCTGCGTCCGGCGAAGCGGTGCAGGTACCAGTGCACGAACAGGTAGTCGAACGCCGCGGGGTAGCCGACGAACACCGGGCGCCCGGGCAGCGCTTCGAGCCAGCGAGCGTAGTCGGGCAGCGCGCTCTCGGGCGGGCGCGGCTCGCGGCGACACGCTTCCCAGGCGCGCGGCTGCGTCTGCCACCACACCATCGTTGCGGGGTGCCCGATGGCACCGGGCAGCGTCGTCAGGTTGGCGGTGAAGGCGCCGCACTCGCCGCCGTCTTCGTCGAAGGCCACCGACGCGAACGACAGCATCGAGTGCGGGCCGGGGATCGGACCGTCGGCCTCGACGTCGGTGGAGACGTAGATCTCGCGAGCCATCCGCCAAGGCGTAACGCGTCTGCGTCACGCCGACCACTCTGTGGGCAAGGCAGACCGGCCACGCCGCGGGAGCCGAGTCCACCTTGATTGCTTCGTCTCATGGTTCAACCATTTTCGGGATGCGTGTCGCACCTCTCTCCACCCGCGTCCTGCGGGTCGTCGCCCGTGTCGCCCACGGTGGCGCGGACGGCGCCACCGCTGGCGCGGCCTGTGCCGATGCCTTGCGCGCGGCAGTGCTCCAGCGCGCGATCCCGCCTGGCGCGCGGCTTCCGCCCGAGCGTGAGCTCGCTGCGCACCTCGGGTTCGATCGCGGCACTTTGCGCGCCGGGCTGCAGCGGTTGGTGGCGCAGGGCTTGCTTGTGCAACGGCAGGGGCGGGGTACCGAGGTACGCGAGTTCCTCGAGATTGGCGGCCTTGACCTCATCGCCCCGCTCGTGCGCGGTGCCGCCGCCGCCGCCGTCGCATCCCACGTCGCCGACCTCCTGCTTGTACGCCGACACCTCGCCGCCGCGGCGCTCGAGGCGCTGTGTGACCGGCCCGCGTCGTTGTCGTCGTGCGCGGCGGTGCAGGCGCGCGTCGACGCCTACGCCGCCCTGGTCGCCCGGCGGGCCGCGCTGTCGTCTGGCGCCGCCGCCGCCCACGCGGCGCCCATCGACGACGATGTGCTCGCCGCCGCCGACGTCGCGGTCCTCGCCGCCGTGGTCGCGGCCACCGACAGCGTCGTCTTGCGCCTCGCCTTCAACCCCGTGGCGACGGTGTTTGCGGCCTTGCCCGCGTTGCGCGCCGCCATCGTCGCTGACGCCGCCGACAGCGTCCCCGCGTACGCAGCGCTGTGCGCGTGGCTGCGCGCCCCGGATCGCCAAAACAGCGCCGCGATCCTCGCGCTCCTCTCGGCGCGCGACGCCGCCACCGTCGCGCGCGTCGCCGCTGCGGCGACCACCACGCGGCGGTCGCGCCCCGCGTCGCGGAGGCGACGTTGACGCCACGGCCCGCCTTGTCGTTGCAGGTCGGTCTTGGCCGCGCGTTCGTCGCCGCCGCCCGGCGCCCTGCCGTCGCCGCCGTCCCTGAGCGCGCCATCGTGCTCGACCCCGCTGCCATCGACGTCAGGCTGCGCGCGCTGGCGGACGCACGCGCGCGCCCGCCCCCGGGCGCCCTCGGTGAGGCCGTCGCCGCGGGCGTGCCCGTGCGTCTGTCCGGCCGGTGGCAGATCGCGCTCGAGGCGTCGGGCGTGCCGCGGTCCCCCGTCGGCTGGGACCGGGGCCGTTCCTGCTTGAGCGGCACCTTGTGCGCGCGCCGCTCCTCCTGCTCGACAGCAGCGCCGTGCCTGGCGACCTGTCGGGGCTCCGGTCGACCACGAAGACGTTGATGCGACACCTGCTCGGCACCTTCCACGCGGGGGGGCGACGCCAACTGCGACCTTGAGATCCTCGCGGCCCGCGAGCCGAGCGCGCTCGCCACGCTGCGTGACGCCGGCGCCGCTGTCATCGATGGCACCCACCCATTCTCCGCGCGCTGGCGCGCGCGCTTTGTGTCTACGAAGGCGCCCACGAGGCCTTGCTCGCGCAGATCGACCGGGCGCTGCGCGGCGGGCTGCTCGGCGGGACCAACGACGGCCCCGACGTGTCGTTCTTCGCGTTCCTGCGCTTCTGCGCGCGCCAGCCCGAAGACGCGGTGGGCGTCGCCGCCGCATGGAGCGCCGGCCGCTATCGCGTCGATCACGGGCTCGCGCGATGACGACGGTGCTCGCTACGCTGCGCCGCCTCGACCGCGCCGCATTGTCTGCTCGCTTTGAGCAGGGGGCGCCGGTCGCGACGTCGGCGCTGGCCGACGCGCGTTGGCGCGGGTTCGTGCTCGGGCTGCCCGCCCTCGTCGAGCGCGTCCCGTGGTCCCTGTTCGCGAAGGACGTCGTCGTCGCCGCCGCCGGCGCCACGGTGGGCTGGAACGTCCGCCTCGCGCAGCCCGCGGCGCGCGATCCCGGGACCCTTGGCTCGTCGCCGCGGTCGACCCGACAGCGCGCCGAGGGTGGCCCCGCGATCTTTGCGCCCTTGGTCGTCACTGACGACGCCGGCGCCGCCGTCCTCGACTACCGCGCGGCGCAGCAGCCGGCCTCGCTGGCGGCGCTCGCGTGGGTCTACGACCCCGTGGTCAAGCTCGACGTCGACGACGACGGGGGGCGGTGCTGCTTGGCGTGTCGCGCATCCACCTTCGCGGGGGATCGTCTCCGACCCCCCACGTGGTTCGCGCTCGGCCGCGCGGGCGACGTCTCGGTCGACGCGCGCGGGCCCGGGCTGGCCATGGTCCGCCGCCGGGCCACGCGTCCCGCCTCCGCCCCCGTGCGTCGACACGAGGGCCGCGCGCCCTCGCCGTCGCCGCACCGAGGTTCGTTGCGGCGGACACCTTCGCGCCCCCGGCGGCCTTCCAACGACCGGTCAGCCGCTGTCGCCGACGCAGCGAGGCGCGAAGTCGGCACACGCGCCATCGTCGTCACAGCGCCCGCTGCCGCACTGGGCGGCCCGCGTGCATGGTGCGTCGGCGGGCAGCAGCGCGACGCAGGTGCCGCCGGCGCAGAACGAGGCCTCGCAGTCGCTGTCGTCGACGCAGGCGGCGCCGATGCCTTCGAGGGCGACGCAGGTGCCCGACGCGCAGGCGGCAAAGTAGGGACAGCGGCGGCTCACGTCGCAGGCCTCGCCGACACCGACGACGGCGGGCTCGCGGCACACGCCGTCGTCACCGCAGCGCGCGGGCAGCACACAGGGGACGCCGTCGGGGTCGCACGCCTCGTTTGTGCGCGGGCGGGCGACGCACACGTCGTCGTCGCCGCAGACGCCGCCGGGGCCGCAGGCGCCGTCGACGTCGGCGCTGCCGTCGCGGCAGCGCGCGCCGGCGGGCATCACGGTCTCGCAGGTGCCGCAGAACGACAGGTCGAGGGTGCAGGCCGTGCCTGGCGCGCATACGAAGGTCTCGACGTCGAGACCGCAGGCGCCGCCGGCGGGGACGTGTCCCTGCCAGACCCCGGCGCACGGCCCCTGCAGTTCGAAGAAGTGCTCGTCGCAGGCGACGTCTTGCAGGTGCGCGGCACAGCCCTGCAGTCCGGCGCGCGACAGCGACAGCAGGCCCCGCTCAGCGAGCGGCACAAAGCGCGGCTCGAACTTCGCCTCGCACGACGCTGGGAACGCTGCGCGACAGGCCTCGACATCGGCGACGTTCATCCGTCCGCAGCGGACGTAGAACGGGCAGAAGACGTCGACGAGCTCCTCGCAGTACGACGTCGCCGGCAGCGCGTCGCTCTCGCCCTCGTCTTCGCCCTCGCCTTCGCCATCCCCGGGACCGGCGTCACGAGGGGGGGCGTCGAGGGGCGGCCGCGGCGCTTCGGGGCACGCGACGGCCCCAGCGGTCAGGGTGAGGACGAGCGGCAAGGCGCGGGTGACGAACGACATGGGCGTCGGCGTAGCACACGGTCGCCGGTCGTCACCCCGCTGTCAGTCCGGCAGCGGGAAGTTGTAGACCACGACGAAGCGAACGGCGGCGGCGCCGTCGTCGATGAACACCGCCGGGTGGGGCCAGACGCGCGTGCGCTCCGACAGCGTCACGCCTCGCGAACACTGGGCGACGCGCTCTTCGACGATGAATGTCCTGGTGACGTGGTCACCGACCCAAAAGACCACGGGCGCGCCGGTGCGCTCGCTGGCGTCTGCGTCCGAGACCGTCCCGGCCGGGCAGGTGATCGGATGGACGAACACCTGCTCGGGGGCGGCATCGAGGCCGTAGAGCAGCACGTCCGACGACGCGGTCGTCGACCGCAGCGCGCACACCAGCCAGTTGTCGTCCGGGACGGCGGTGCACGCGGCCGTCGCGACGTCGCGGGCGGTGGCACCGACGCGGGTCAACACGAAGTCGACCCGCAGCCCCCGGCTCGTCGTTGAAAAGTCGCTGCGCTCGAAGTCCAAGACGAAGGTGTCGCCCTACGGCACGAGCTGGTTGTTCTGGACGGTGAACGACCCGAAGCGCGCCCGCCATTCCGGCGCGGCCGTGCCATGGAACGGCTCGATGAAGGCGATGGCGTCCCCGGGCGTGTCCGGCCGCAGGTCGCATGCGTCACCGACGCCGTCGCCGTCGCCATCGCGCTGGTTCGCGTTCAGCGTGGCGGGGCAGTCGTCGCAGACTTCGCGCCGCCCGGCGGCGTCTTCACGGTGCTGGTTCGCGTTCGGCGCCGTCGGACAGTTGTCGGCGGCGTCGTGCCGGCCGTCGCTGTCGCTGTTGGGCGGGGGCTCGCCCTCGCCCTCGCCCCCGCCCTCGCCTTCGCCGGGCTGCTCGCAAGCGCCGTCGCGACAGACGAGCCTGGCGCCGGCGCGGTCGGCGTCTTCGTCGCAGCGTCTGCCTTCGAGGGCGAGCGGCGGAGGCCCGCAGCCGACGGTGGCCGCGAGCAACAGCGGCGTGGGGTGCAGGGGCGGGCCGCTCAGCCGTCGGAGGCTACGGCAAGGAGCGGTCGGCGTGACCCGGGGGCAACGTCGACGAGCGGACGTCGGCGGGGGGCCGCGGTGGCGTCTTCTCTGGCAGTGCCACGCGCGGTTCGACGGTCGGTCCGCCGACCGGCACCGGGGGCAGCGATGGCGGCGCGGTGCGCGACAGCAGCTCGTCGGCGCGGCGCAACCGGCGGCTGAGCTCGCGGGCGATGTTCATCACGAGCAACATCGCGCACTTCTGGTCTTTGCAGTAGCACTCGTGGATCGCCTGGTAGGGCCACATCCAGATCTCCGACGGCGCCCGCGCCCGCACCGTCGCCGAGCGGGGCTGCATGTCGATGAAGCTCATCTCGCCGAAGCACTCGCCGGGGCGGATGTGGCCGAGGTGCACCTCGCCGTCGACACCGGCCTTCACAATCTCGAGCGCGCCCCCGACGAGGACGTACAGCGACCGCGCGACCTCGCCCTCCAAAAAGACCGTGGCGCCAGGGGGCACCCGGACGACCTCCAGCTTCTCGGCCAGCTTGCCGAGGGCATCGTCGGGGAGCCCGCCAAACAAGGGCAGAGCACCCAGCGCAGAGACCGTCGGCCGATCCATGTGCCCGGTATAGCGTCCCCCTATGAAGGTGTTCATGTCTCCGGCGCTGCGACTCGACCTGAGCCAGCACCGCCTCGTGTGCTGCTGCGAAGACTGCGACCACTTCGACGCGGCGGCGACGGAGCGCGGGGCCACGGGCTCCGGCGCGTGCGACCTTCTGTTCCCCACCGCGCCCCACCGAAGGGCGACCTGGGAGTCGGCGGCGGATGGCGACGCGCTGTCGTTCTGCAAGCTGTTCGAGCCCGACCGCGGCGATGACGTGGCAGGTTTCGACCGTCCGCCGCCGCTGGCGGGCTCGAACGAGATTTGACACGAGCGCCGACCCGGTGGCATTCAGCGCCGCGACGAGGCGATCACATGAGCAAGTTCGGAAAGAAGTTCACCTGCTGGTCGTGCGCGACGAAGTTCTACGACCTGAACAAGCCGAGTCCGAAGTGCCCCAAGTGCGGCGCCAACCCCGAGGACGATCCGCGCAAGGATCTGCCTCCGGCGCCGCCGGCGAGCTACGGCGACGACTACACCGACGAGGTCGAAGAGGACCTGCCCGAGGAGGCCGCCGAGGACGACGACCTCGAGGATGAGGGCGGTGACGAGGGCGGCGCCGACGAAGACTACTGAGAGCCTGACGGAAGATTGGCTCGTCGAACGTCCGGGGGCCCTTCAGGACGACGGGGTCGGGGAGGAATCCCCCGCAACGGTCTCTGGTGTCTGACGGTCTTGCGTCAGACACCGACCAGCAGCAGCACGCCGGCCACGACGACGACGTAGCCGAGCAAGTCAAACAAGAGCCCGGCGCGGATCATCTCGCGCATCGTGACCTGCCCGGTGCCGTAGGCCATCGCGTTGGGCGCGGTGCTGATGGGCATCATGAAGCCGAAGCTGGCGCCGAGCGTGGCGCCGACGACGGCGAGGACGACGGGCACGTGGGCCGCCTGGGCAAGGCCCACCGACAGCGGGATCACCAGCGTCGCCGCTGCGGTGTTGCTCGCCACCTCCGACAGCAGCAGCGCCACCGCCGTCACCAGCGCCGTGACCGCCCACGGGGTGGCGGCCCCCGACGCCAACAGCAAAGCTTCGCCCCACTGGCGGGCGAGGCCGGTCTTCTGGGCCAGGTCGCCCAGCAGGATGCCGCCGCCGAACAGCACGACGGTGCCCCAGTCGATGCGTACTGCCTCCTCCCACGACAGCGCCCGGCGCGGCGGCTCGCCCGGTCCGTGTACCGGCCACACGAACAACAGCGCGGCGGCGAGGACGGCGACGACCTCTTCGCCGAGCCGGGCCTTGACGGCGGTGACGCCTTCGACGCCGACGAGCTCGAGGATGCCAGGCGCCGTCCACAGCACGACGGCGACGGCGAACGCGCTCGTGGCGGCCTTCTCGCCGCGGCCCCAGGGGCGCGGCGTGCCGCCGTCGACGGGCAGCGCCGCCTGCGGCAGGGGCTGCCGCGGGTGCACGCCGAAGCGCGCCATCAGCACGACCACCATCGCGCCCCACATCGCCAGACCAAGCGGCAGGCCGATGGCCATCCAGCCGGCGAAGCTGAGCGGCGTGCCGGCGGCCGCGAGGGCGCGGATCCCGATCAGGTTTGGCGGTGTACCCACCGGCGTGCAAAGGCCGCCCATCGACGCTGCCCACGCGACGCCGAGCACCAGCGCGGCGCGGAAGCGTCGCAGGTCGTCGCCCTCGCCGCGCCCCAGGCCGAGCGCGATGGGCAGCACGATGGCGGTGGCGGCGGCGTTGCTGACCCACATCGACAGCGCAAACGCCGCGAACGACGTCGCCACCAGCGCGCTTGTCCGTCGCCGGGCGCGGCGGGCGAGCCAGCCCGCGAGGCGCTCGCCGAGTCCGTGCACCCGCATCGCCTCGGCGAGCATGAAGCTGCCGACGAAGAGAAACAGGATCGGGTGGCCCAGAGCACCAAAGGCCTCCTTCGCCGTGCACGCCCCGACGAGCGGCGCCAGCGCCACCGTCGCCAGCGCCGTCGCCGCCGGGTGCAGCGCTTCGGTGAGCCACAGCGTGCCGGCGAAGACGAACAAGCCGCAGGCGAGCCCCGCCTCGCCCCCGGTCGACCGTGCGGCGACGAAGGCGAGCGCCGGCGCGAGCCACAGGCCGACCGTCGACGAGGACGGCCACCGGGACGATGACGCAGGAGACGTCGTCGACGACATCGACACCGAGCCTTGCATTGATCGATGCCGACGCGCACGACCACGCTGGTCACGTCTGCTTAGTCACCACCGCGCCGCTCGCGCTCCAGGTCTTCGCCGCGGTGCGGCGCGGCGAAGACGCGGGGCGGGGTGGCGAGCGCCCTTGACCGCCTCGCGGCGACAGGCGAGCACCCCGCGCATGTCGCAGCATCCGAAGATGAAGTTCGTCGCCACGATGGACGGCAAGCAGCACACCGTCGAGGTCCAGAAGGAGGCCGACAACGGCGACATCTACCACATGACCCTCGACGGACGGACCTACGACGTCGATTGCCGCAAGATGCCGTCGCAGATCGTGTCGATGCTGATGGACCACAAGTCCTACGACGTCGACCTGGAGCGCATTGCCCGCCGCAGCGACACTCTCGACGGCCGCATCCACGTGCGCGTGCGTGGACGTGTGCTGCGCTTCGAGATGCTCGACGAGCGCCGCATCAAGATGAAGGAGGCCCAGGGCTTCCGGTTCGACGTCGGCGGCGTCGTCGGCATCGACTCGCCGATGCCCGGCAAGGTCATCAAGATCCTGAAGAACGAGGGCGACGAGGTCAAAGAGGGCGAAGGCGTCGTCGTCGTCGAGGCGATGAAGATGGAGAACGAGCTGAAGAGCCCCAAGGCCGGCCGGGTCAAGGAGATGAAGGTCAAGGAGGGCGCCGCCGTCGAGGCCGGCGCTCGTCTGGCGCTCATCGAGTGACCCGATGACTGACACGACGCCGGTCACGGTCTACGAACAGCTGGGCGGGGAGCAGGGCGTGCGTCGCCTCGTCGACCGCTTCTACGACGAGATGGACGCGCGGGCGGACGTCAAGCCGCTGCGCGACCAGCACCCCGACGACCTCGCCGACAGCCGCGACAAGCTGTTCTGGTTCCTGTCGGGCTGGCTCGGCGGACCGCCGCTGTACGTGCAGCGCAAAGGCCACCCGCGGCTGCGCGCCCGTCACCTGCCGTTCGTCGTCGACGGCTCGATGCGCGATCAGTGGATGCTGTGCATGCGCGTGGCGCTCGCCGACGTGGGCGCCGGGTTGCCGGCCGAGCCGCGCGAGAAGCTCGACGCGGCGCTCTTCCAGCTCGCCGATCACATGATCAACCGCTGAAGCGCTGGCGGCGCCGACGCAACAACGCCAGCAGCGCGAGGGCTGCTGGCATGCCTGTCGTCGCACACGACTCCGCCGTCGCCTGGAACGTGCTGCCCGCTGCGGGGCCGTCGAGGTCGTTCGTCGCGTCTCCCGGCAGCACGACTCCATCACCGTCGTCGACCGGCGGCGGAGGGGGTGGCGGGGGGGGAGACGGGTCGACGGGGCCCGGCGGCTCGGCCGCCGTCTCGTCTCCGTCCCCGTCTCCGTCTCCCTCGCCTTCGCCTTCGCCTTCGCCCTCGCCCTCGCCCTCGCCCTCGCCCTCGGCTGACGGTGGAGGCGCGGCGATCACAATGGCGCCCGGAGAGGGCTGCTGCGCGCTCCACGCGCCGGCACCCGTCGTCGCCAGCGCGCGCCGCAGGCTGCGTCCCTCGGCGGGCGCTGCCGTGCGCGGCAACGTCGCCAGCGGCGAGCCGGTGCCCCACGTGACGCCGTCGATGACCGCGCCGCTCTCGTCGAGCAGCAGCGCCTCGTCGCTGGAATTCGCGAGCTGCAGCGTCGCGTTTCCGGCGAGCGCCGTGTCGACGACCATGTCGGGGACGGCGTCGTCGCTGGCGACCAGCTCGAAGTCGGCGGCGCGCCCGGTGGCGGTGAGGAACGCCGTGGCCGAACGCGCGACGACGATGACGCCATGGCCCGGCAGCGTCGCGCCGTCGGGGAACCGGAAGGTGCCCTCGTTGCCGCCCGGGGTCTCCTCGTCGGAGACGCGCACCCCCTCGAGCGAGGCGTCGGCGCTATCGAGGTTCGCGAGCTCGATCCACTCGCCATCGGGCTCGGCGCCAACCGGGTTCGGCATCACCTCGGACAGCACGACACCGGGCGGGGGGGGGACGGCCGTGGCGGAGCCGGCCACGACGACGATGGCGGCGGCGCCGGCGAGGGCGACGACGGAGAGCGGGCGGCGGGCGGGCGGGACGGCGCGCATTGAGCCTCGATTCCGTCGCGGGGTGGTTGGCGGCGTAGCCACCGACCACCCCCCGCGCGACCCACAGCATGCGCCGCCGAGGCCGCGGCGAAAGGGCCTTGGCATCCGTCAAAGATCCGACCGGCGGGCGCCGGGTGGGACCACCGCCATCGATGGCTCCTTGACGTTATCGTCGGGCCGTTCGATCCCTGTGGCCATGGATGCGTGGACCGCGGTGTTCCTGGTCGGCGGTCTGCTGTTGCTGGCCAGCGAATTCGTCGCGCCGTCGCTGGTGGCGATGTTCCTGGGCGCCGCCGCGGTGATCACCGCGGGGCTACGTGGGCTCGGCGTCGCCGACAGCGTCCCCCTCAGCGTCCTCGTCTGGGCGGTGACGTCGCTCGCGTTGCTCGTTCCGTTCCGGCCCCTGGTGCAGCGGCTCGTTCCCGGGCGCAGCGTGGTCCGCCGCGACACCACCGACGTAGAGAACGACCGCGAGGAGATGGGCCAGGTCGTCGAGGTCGTCGAGGACGTCTCCGACGAAGACGACAACGGCCGCATCCGCTTCCAGGGCACGACGTGGCAGGCACGCTCGACCGGGGGACGCTTTCGGGCGGGTGAGCGCGTGCAGCTCGTCTACCGCGCCGAGAGCGTCTGGGTGGTCGAGGCGGTGGGCGGCAGCGACGCCACCGGCGCGGCCCGCGATCTGTTCGGCACCGCCCCCGGCGCCGCCCGTACCGAGAATAAGGCCGAGGTCGAGGCCGTGGTGGGCGAGGACGCACCGTCGCCCCGCTGTCGCTGACGGCCGCCCGCGCCGGTCTCGCGGCGACGTCGTGCGAAAAGCCTGCCCGCTCATCGTGTCGAGAGCGCGCATTTGACGCCGGGGGGCCGCGCGGGCGAGACCATGCGCAAAGGCAGGCGTCGACAGCGGCGCCGGAAGGAGCGGTCATGTTGTTCGGCATCACCCTCGGGGCGGTGGCGGCGGTCTGGGTCGTCAGCCGCACATTCATCGTCGTCAGCGAGCGGCACGCGGTGGTCAAGGAGCGGCTCGGCAAGCCCGAAGGCGTCTTGAAGCCCGGCTTCCACTTCATGCTGCCGATCTTCGATCGCGCCGCCTACACGCAGGAGATGCGCGAGCAGGCCATCGATGTGCCGCCGCAGATGTGCATCACCAAGGACAATATCCAGGTCGAGGTCGACGGCATCGTCTACGTGCAGGTGATGGACCCGCTGAAGGCCAGCTACGAGGTCTCCGACTACCGTCAGGCGGCCATCAACCTGGCGATGACGACGATGCGCAGCGAGGTTGGCAAGCTGACCCTCGAAGAAACGTTCGCCGAGCGCGACAAGATCAACGACTCGATCGTGAAAGAGATCGACAAGGACTCGGCCAAGTGGGGCATCAAGGTGCGCCGCTACGAGGTCAAGAACCTCGCGCCGTCGGCGGCGGTGGTGCACACCCTCGAGAAACAGATGGAGGCCGAGCGCCAGAAGCGCGCCGCGATCACGATCTCGGGTGGCCAGAAGGAGGCGAAGATCCTCGTCTCCGAAGGCGAGATGACGCAGTCGATCAACCTGTCCGAGGGCGAGAAGCAGAAGCGCATCAACGAGGCCAACGGGCGCGCCGCCGAGATCCGACTGATCGCCGACGCCACGGCGAACGCGAACCAGCTGGTCGCCGAGGCGATCCAGACCCCCGGCGGCGAAGTCGCCGTGAAGGTGCAGCTGTCCGAGCAGTACATCCACGAGCTCGGCCGCGTCCTCGATGGCGCCGACGTCACCGTCGTGCCGCAGGGCATCGCGCAGATGCGCGGCTTCTTCGAGGCCATGGCGCAGGTCACCGCGGCGACGGCATCGACCGTCAAGGAAGAGGGCTGACCCATGAACCAGATCGCCTACGTCATCTGGGCCGCTGCCGCGCTCTACACGACGGTCAAGGTGCTGCGCAGCATCCGCGTGGTGCCCAACCGCACCGAGCTGCTCGTCGAGCGCCTCGGCCGCTACGACCGCACGCTGGGGCCGGGGGTCCACCTGCTGATCCCGTTCCTCGACAAGGTGGCCTTCACCATCGACCTGAAGGAGGAGGCCATCGAGGTGCCGCCGCAGGACTGCTTCACGAAGGACAACGTCCGCGTCGAGGTGGACGGCGTGCTCTACATGAAGGTGACCCAGAGCAAGATGGCCTGCTACGGCATCGTCGAGTACCGCTTCGCGATCATCCAGCTGGCGCAGACGATGGTGCGCTCGGTGATCGGCAAGCTCGATCTCGACCATACGCTCACCGAGCGCGAGCGCATCAACTCCGAGGTCGTGAACGCCCTGAACGACATCGCGCGCACGTGGGGCGTGCAGGTCAGTCGCTACGAGGTGAAGAACATCGAGCCGCCCGCCAGCGTGCGGGACGCGATGGAGAAGCAGATGGCCTCCGAGCGCGACCGCCGCGCGCTCCTCGCCCGCGCTGAGGGCGAGAAGCAGGCGCGCCTGAACGACTCCGAGGGCAAGAAGCAGGAGATGATCAACCGCTCGATGGGCGAGATGCAGCGCCGCATCAACGAGGCCGAAGGCAAGGCCGAAGAGATCGTCGCCATCGGCCGCGCCACCGCCGACTCCATCCGCACCGTCGCCGAGTCCGTCGCCGTCACCGGCGGCAAGGACGCCGTGAACCTGCGGCTCGGGCAGGCTCTCGTCGGCAAGCTCGGCGCACTGTCGTCGGGCCAGCGCGTGGTGCTGCCCCTCGACCTGACCAACGTCGACGGCCTGCTGAAGGGCATCGCCCTCGACACCACGGCGGCTTCGGCGGTGCCGAAGCCGAAGCCGACGGCGGTGCCGACGCCGCCGCTGCAGCCCGCCGTCCTCCAGCGCCCGGCGGCTCCCGCGTCGTCGATGCCGTCGGTGGCCGCGCCGCCGACACCGCCGCCGAAGTTCGTGTAGCGAACACGTCTCGCGGTGCACTGCGGCCGGTGCGACCCGCACCCGGGCGCACGGGCTGCGTCGTTCGCGCCTGCGGTGGCGTGCCTACTTCGTCGTGTCGTCGGGCCAGACCGCGCCCTGCTCGATCCAGCGCTTCAGCGTCTCGATCTCCGACAGTGCGAGCAGCTTGCCCTTCGGGGGCATGACCTCCTCGTCGTCGGGGGGCGCGGCGCACGACGTGAAGACCAGCGACTTCGCCGGCTCGCCGGGCAGAAGCGCCGGGCCGCTCTCGCCGCCCTTCAGCGCGAAGCGCTTCTGGTCGAGGCGCAGACCGCTCTTGCGCTTCTCGGGGCCGTGGCACTTCACGCACGAGCGCTCGAACAGCGGCTTGATGTGCATGGCGTAGTCGGGGCGCTCAGGGATCGGGCCTTCGGGGAAGCGCGCCCGCGCCTCGGCGACGCCGCTGCTGCCCTCGTCGCCGTCGGAGGCTGCCCGTGGACCGCCGTCGTCGTGGTCGGCGCCGCCACCCGGGCGGGCGGCCGGGGCCTCGACGTCGTGCTCGCCGGCACGCTGACCGGCGCGCAACGGGCGGGTCAGGAACCCTTCACCGTGCACGAGCTCGCCGCCGAAGTGTCCAGTGACGGTGACGGCCAGGGCGCCGACCACGAGCAGGGGCCGATAGGCCCGGGCGGCGGCGCCGTCGTCGGGAGAGCGCCGCAGCGCCGCGAGGGCGACGACGAGGGCGGCGGTGCCGAGCCCCACGGCGCGATGCAGGGCGAACGTGTTGGCGGCGGCACCGTCGAAGTCCTCGCCCTGTGCGTAGGCGAGGCCCGAGATCGCGGTGAGCACGGCGGCGACGGCGCTGACCGACAGCAGCGTCGTGGCGAAGTGTCGCCGCGCCGTCGCCTCGAGCCGGGAGCCGAACAGCTCGACCACCACAACGGCGAACAGCAGCGCGATGGGGAAGTGCAGCAGCGGGAAGTGCAGCCGCCCGAGCAGGGCCACCGGCAGCGGCACCGGCGCCCCCTCGTCAGCGAAGGCTGGCGCGGCGCCGAGCAGCGCCGCGAGCCCGACGACGAGCCCGCCCCACGGCGAGGACAGACGCGTGGACGTCGACGAACGCGCGGCCGCAGTCGACGACCACGGCGACGACAGCGACGAAGACGACGACGAAGGACGGTTCACGACGGTTCCGTGGGCATGAGGGGAGGACGTCGGCTGTCAGACGATCAGATCGGTGATGGGCTCTTGCCCAAGGGCGGCAACGGGGTCGATTCCCGCCATCGCCAGCGCTGTCGCCAGGCCGTGGGACATGTCGAGCAGGTCAGCGCCGCGGCGCAGGCTACCGTTCTGCGGGTTCACCGGCAGCGCCACCAGGTTCTCGTCGACGGCGCCGAACACGCGCGGCGCGCCGCCGCGGCCCGGTCGCACGCCCTTGCCGAGGAAGATCATCGAGTTCGTCGGCCAGTGGTGCTTGCCACCAAGCTCGTTCTTCGACGGCGTCCGTGAGAACTCGCTGGTGACCACCACGGTCGTCAGGTCGAGCAGCGTGCGCCCGTCGTCGAGCTTCGTGCCCTGCAGCCCCTCGACGATCCCCGCGACGGCCTTCAGGCCCCGCGTCACCGCCTCGGGATGGCTCGCGTACTCGGACCGCGTGTGGGAGTCGAA
>Ga0194129_10001417_pt1 | contig 39514 bp, 27 predicted proteins | sample TA2KigCa35mmetaG_FD_150862 | JGI IMG/M metagenome (GOLD analysis project Ga0194129, IMG submission 150862) | Freshwater microbial communities from Lake Tanganyika, Tanzania - TA2015038 Kigoma Deep Cast 35m | ecosystem: Environmental > Aquatic > Freshwater > Lake | place: Tanzania: Lake...
GGACAGGAGGGTCATGGCCATCGCACCTTCACGGGTGCGTTCGGTCTCACGAGCACGTGGAGCGAACGCGCCTTCGCATCGTAGAGGTAGCCTCCCTTCGCCGCGACTTCGGCGACGTCTCCGCGTTGGGTGACAGGCGCGCTCGCTTCGACGGTCGTCGGGGCATCGGCATCGAGGAGCTCGAACACGGCGCCCTGGGCGAGCTCGGTGCCACCGAGGACCTCGAGCTCGGTGACGGAGTCCTTCGTGTGCGCTGCGAGGCGCCCGCCATCGAACAGGGTGAACGCTCCTGAGATCCTTGCGACACCGCGTACGTAGAGGAGCCCGCTGTCGGTCGCGTAGCTGTCGACGCGCGACGGTTCGCTCGTCGGAGACAGCGTGTCGATCGACGGACGCAGCATCGGGACGAGGCCGCCCGCCCGCAAAAATAGCGGAAGCCGTCCAATCGGCGCCGCCACGGTGACGGCCGCACCGCCGAGCACGTCACCGTCGAAGACCTCACCCGTGAACCAGTGCACCCAGCGCCCAGCGGGGAAGAGCACCTCGCGCGACGTCGCGCCGCGCGTGACGACGGGGGCGACGAGGAGGTCGTCGCCGAGCAGATAGATGTCGTTCGGATGGACGCCGAGCTCGGGGTGCGCGAGCCCGAGCGCGCGCATGATCGGACGGCCATCGAGCCGCACCCGCTCGGCATGCGTCCACAGGTAGGGGAAGAGCCTTAGGTGAAGGCGCGCGTAGGCGCGATAGCGCTCGAGCAGCGCCGTATCGAAGCCGTTCTTCGGCGTCGGCTCCCAAGCGACGTCGTTCGTGTTCGTGCCGACCTGCATCACGGTCGACAGCGCGGTCTGCTCGAACCATCGCGAGAACAGCTCGTTGTCGGGCGGGGCGTGGCGGTAGCCTCCGGTGTCGGCGCCGTAGAACGGATAGCCGACCGTCGAGAGCGTGAGGCCGCACACGAGCGACGCCGGGAAACCCCCGGTCGCGACATAGGACGTGTCTCCGTCCTTCATCGCGTCGTTGCGCTTCGCGAACGTGGCGTCGAGATCGCCTGGCCACATCACCATGCCGTGCACGTGATCTCCCCAGCGCGCGGCGCGGGTCAGCAAGAAGCCTCCGCTCTCGGGAAGGAGCTCTGCGTAGGTGCGGTGGTACCGGAGCTGAAACTCCGAGTGTTGAGTGCGCTCGTCGCTGCCGTCGAAGAACGACCACGCGACGCGGTTCGCCGTCGGTCCGAGGACGATGTCTTCGGCGTAATCTAGCTTGAAGCCGTCGATCCCCATCGCGATGTACGAGGAGAGCTGGTCCTGCCACCACGCGACTGCTGCGGGGTTTGTGAGATCGAGGAGCGTTCCCCAGGGATTGAGCGCGATGCCGTGCTGCGTCGGATAGAAGCCCTTCGATTTGGCTTCGGCGACCAGCGGTGCCGTGCTCGGGTCCTTCGTGTCGAGGTAGGGCACGTGCCAGAGCGCGGTGCGAAGACCGAGCGCGCGTGCCTTGTCGAGCATCCCCTGAGGGTCGGGGAAGCGCTTCGGCTCGAAGTCGAACGTGTTCACGCCCGACGCGTACGGACGGTCGAGCCAATAGCCCGTGGTCGCGAGGTCAAGGTCGCGGAGCGCATCGAGGTCGGCCTCGACCTGCGCCTGGTCGTCGTTCTCGTCGCGCCACACCCAGGGGCCGAGCGCCCAGCGCGCAGGGAGCCCGGGCAGGCCGGTCACGTCGAAGTAGCGGCGCGGCACGTCAAGCGGATGCTCGGCGCCAAAAAGGTGAAGGGCGATTCCCTCGCGCGCGCGCGTGCCGACGCCGACGGCCGCTTCGACCAGCGTCGGCTCTTCGGTCGCGAGTGCGAAGGCCGCAGGCAGCCGCGTCTCGACGAACATGCCCCAGCCGCGCGTGCCGATGACGAGCGGCACTGGCGCGTGACCGTCGTTGTACCCGGACTCGTTCGTCGTCTCGACCTCGATTTGCATCGCGCGGACCTTGCCGCGTTGGTTCACGTCGTCCGACATCTCGCCGAGTCCATAGAAGCCCTCGTCGGCATCGGCGCGTGCGCGGGCGTCGAGGTAGGCGACGTCTGCGGCGCCGTCGCGCGGGATGAACGAGAGTGCGAACCGTCCATCGCCGCCGACCTGCGCGTCGAGCGTCGCGGTCCTGCCCTCAGGGTAGCGAAGCTCGAGGCGGAGGCTGCCCGCTTCGGAGGGTACGAACGTGGCGCTCTCGACCTCGACGAACGTCGACTCGACGGGCGGCCGATAGAGTCCGCTCGGGACGAAGAGCCGGTAGGGATCGTAGTTGGTCACGTCGTCGACGGGGGCGGCGAGACCGAGTCGGAGGCCGTCGCGCTCGAAGCGCACGAGCTCGTCATCGACGCGAAGGAGCCGAAGCGTGGGGCGATCGTCGACGATCAGGCGGTAGTCGCCGCCGCGCAGCTCGGCGGTCGTGACGTGGTTGGGCGGCGCGCTCGTGCAGCAGACGAGCATCGGAATGGTTGCCCCTACGACGCGCCGCGCGCTCACTCGATCCACGGATTGTCGTTCCCCTGGGCGTCGCGGATCATACGGTTTCGGGCGCGCTCAAGCTCATCGGGCGGATCTTCAGCATGCCACCGTTCGAACAAGGCGCGAAGCTCTTCCGTGAGCACGACCGCTTCAGGATAGGCGCCGCTCATGTAGAGGTACGCTCGCGCCACGTCGCCATGCACCTCGCCTCGCGGCTCGACGACGCCCTTGCCGAACCGAAGCCCGCACGACGGAAGCTCGCGGTGACGAACGCTGGTCTCGACGACGAGCCCCATCGGCGTATCCCCACGCGCGCCGTTCACGTCGCCGACCTCCGGGAAGAGGTTGTGGAGATCGCCCTCGAGCGCTTGAAACAGCCTCGACACGCGTCGCGCGCACTTGCGCCCGCGGAAGGGCTTGTCGCGCTTCTGGCAGCGCGGGTGCCCGTCGCGCCACTCGGGGAGCGCGCCCCCGAAGGTCGCCGCCGGGACAACGTGCTCCCACTCGACGGCTGGGCGCTTCGCGTGCTGGCGCGCCACGCAGCAACGGGTGAAGTCGACCTCTCCGCCGACGAGCGGGCAGCTCGAGTAGAGCGTGGTCGCGCCTCGCTCCGCGTAGAACGCGCGGAGGTGCTGCTTCGCCGCGCGGAAATCGAGCGGGCGCGGCGGCCTCTCGACGGCCCGAGACGCTGGCGACTCCGTGAGAGCGCGAGGGCTCGAGCGCGCCGGGGCGGCGGATGCCTGTGCCTCCTCGACCCGCAGCGGGCGCTCAAGGCGACAGCCCGTCACCACGACCAGCGAGGAAACCAACGCAAGAGAGAGGCCAGCCGCCAGCTCCACGCGAGTCGCTTGGCCCCGCTCCCACATCGGTCCATAGTGTACGCAGGTCGGTATGGAGCGGGAGCCTCAATACGTCCGGGAGTTCGCCGAAGAGCTAAAGACTCTTGGCCCGACGGCGTTTCAAGTAAAGTACCGCGGCTCCGTCCTCGTCGGTGTCGGCCTCGTCGCAACAGTCGCGGACCGACCCCTCTCGTGGAAGCGTCGCACCCTGGGCGCGATTCCAGACGATGGCGTCCACGAGACCGACACGATCGTCGGTCGAGTGTGGCGCATCCGCAAGGGTGAAGGAGCGCAGCGCGGCGCCGGGATCATGGTCGGTCAGTCTGCGGACAACGACCTCATCCTCCCCGAGTACACGGTCTCGACCCATCACCTGTCGTTCGGGTTCGACGCGGCGGGCATGTCGATCACCGACCTCGGCTCGCTCAACGGCACCAAGGTCGACGGCGTGCTCGTGGAGCCGCACAGCGTCTTTCGCATCAAGGACCGTCAGCAGATCACGATCGGGCGAATCTGCTTCGACTACCTCGCGTCGGAGAGCTTCGTCGACACCGTCCGTCGTGAATCCGAGCGACGCTGAGGCGGCTCACTTTCCCTTCACGTCGATGACGCGAAGGTGCGACTTCGCGAGGGCATAGGCCGCTTCGATCTCGGGACGCCGCGCTTTCCAGACGTCCTTGTCTTCGGTCGGGTCCTTCGCGAGGTCGTAGAGCTCCTTCGCGGCGTCACGCGACACGATGAGCTTCAGGTCTCCGTGGATCAGTGCGCGGCGCGCCTCGTTGTACGGACCGGCGGGCATGTCGATGAGGACGTCACGCGCGGTTGCCACGCCACCGACGAGTTCAGGAACGAGCGACGCGCCCGAGATGAAATCGCTCGAGCCTTGCGGGGCCTCGTCGCGGCTTGGTGCAGGGGGAGCGCCGACGAGATCCAGCAGCGTCGGCGCGAGGTCGATCAGACTTCGACGCTCTGAGACTCGCGCGGCGGCCTGGCCAGGCACGTGCACGATCAGCGGGACGCGCACGAGCGACTCCCAGAGCTCGAAGCCGTGGCGCATCATGCCGTGCTCGCCAAAGGCCTCGCCGTGATCGCTCGTGACGACGATGTTGGTGCGGCCCGCCCATGACTTCGTCGCGAGGTGGTCGAGCAGGCGACCGACGTGCCGGTCGGTGTGCAGCACCTCGTGGTCGTATTGCTCGCGAGGCGAGCGACCGAAGGATGGTACGTCGCGATGGGCGAGATAATCGGCGTGTGGGTCGAGGTAGTGCACCCACAAGAAGAACTGCGCATCTTCGGCCAGCGCGTCGAGCTCCGCGATCGCCGCGTCGGTGAGCTTCTCGCTGGTCTCGGTCTGATCGGTCGCCCAGCTCGTCCCCTCGGGGGGCGCCGCGTCGAGGTTCACCGTGTCGAAGCCGCGATCCAGCCCTCCGAACGAGCCGAAATACCGATGCGCATGAACGCTGACGGTGCGGAGCCCTGCCTTGCGAAGACGCTCGGCGACGAAGGTGTCCTCGTCGGAGAACTTGTTGAAGTGTCCCCAGTTGCGGTGCGTCTCGCTCCCGTACTTTCCGATCAGCGTCGGGCCGACGCTCTTGCCGGTGTAGGAGGCGAGCGAGTACGCGCGCTCGAAGACGACCGAGCGCTTCGCGAGCCCGTCGAGGTTCGGCGATATCGGGCGCGGATTGCCGGCAAAACCGAGGTCCGCGCGCAGCGTGTCGATCGTGACGAGCACGACGTTCCCCCGCTTAGGGAGCCGCTCGCGGGCCGCGGGCGCGACGGGCGGCGGAGCCGGCGCTGAGGAGGCCATGCCCTTCAGGGAGAGGTCACCCCCCGAGCAGTCCTCGTCGATCCCGTTGTCGGGGAGGTCCTCGGCGGCCGGGCCGATGCGTGGATCGCGGTCATCGCAGTCTCCACCGCCATACCAGCGGCTCGCGCCGTCGCGGTCGCGATCGCCCACTCGACGGAGGAGCGCGAGCGGGAGACGCGCGATCGGCGCCCCGCGTTCAAAAACGCGCGCGAGCTCCGGCGCCGCGTCGAGATCGCGCGAGGCCTTCACCGTGACGGCGAGCGCAACGATGGGCAGCGCGATCGTCGCGGCTCGTGTCGAGCGGCCGAGCGCACTCGGGCCGAGGTAGACGAGCGCGGCAAACGCGAGCCACGCCCCGGGCATTCGAAGGTCGAGCTCGGGCCGCTTCAAGATCCCGTAAATTCCTAAAAGACCGCCTTCCCCCGACACGGTCCCATGCCAGATCCCGTGCGCGACGAGGGCGGCGACGACGATCAGCGCGAGGCCGAGGGTCCTCGCTGGATCGAGGAGCCACGGCGCTTGCGAACCTGCGCGCGCGAGCGCATGACGAAGCCACGGCGTCGCTGCGAGCACGAGGATGGCCACGATGGCCAGTAGCACGAGCGCTCCAAGCGCCGTCGTCGCGCCGATGAGCCACGAGGGCCCTTCAACGGCGAGCGACGCGCGCGCGAGCTGACCACCAAGCGTGCACCACACGAAGAGGCTCACCGTCGCGAGCGGCACGAACGCTGCGACATCGGCAGGGCGCCCACCGGCGAGTCCGCGCAGCTGCCCCAGCAGACGTGGGATGCTCGGGGGAACACGCGGGTGGATGAGCCAGCTGGCGACCCCGAGGGCCACGGACACGACGAGCGCGAGTGGCCCCACGAGGCCGAGCGCTGCGAGGAAGGTCGCGACGTGCGAAGCACTGCCGGACGACTCGCGCATCCAACGAGCGTCGACGATCGCGAGCCCGAACGCCCCGAGGCCTCCGACGGCGAGGCTCGCCTCGAGTCTGCGTCGGAGCTCGTCGGTGCGAGGCATCCGAGACGGGCGCCCCTTCGAGGTTGGCGGACGTGCTGCGCTCTGCGTCGACGGCCTTGAGCCACGGTCCTCGACGTTCATGAGGTCAGCGCCGCTCCTGACCACGATTCGCAAGTGGATGCGCGCGGTCGTAGACGGCGATCAATCCGTCGATCGAGGTGTGGGTATAGCGCTGGGTCACCGACAGCGTCGAGTGACCGAGCAGCTCCTGGATGCTGCGCAGGTCTGCGCCACCATCGAGCAGGTGCGTCGCGCAGCTGTGGCGGAGCGCGTGCGGGTGAAGGTCGGCGCGCCCCGCCGCGAGGACCCCGTGTCGCTTAACGAGCTCCTGAATTCGGCGGACGCCAAGGCGCGCGCCGCGTGTCGACAGGAAGACGGCGCGTGGGTCTGCGCCCCCGGTCCGCACGAGCTCGCCGCGACGCGCGAGGTAGGCGCGGAGGGCCGCGACCGATTTGGAGCCGAGCGGCACGAGGCGCTCCTTGTTGCCCTTGCCAATCACGCGGGCCGTGCCGAGATCACCGTCGAGCTCGAGCCGATCGAGGTCGAGCGCGGCAACCTCAGAGACACGCAAGCCGCCTGCGTAGAGGGTCTCGAGGATCGCCCGATCGCGCACCCCTTCGGCGTCACCCTGGTCGGCGCTCTCGATCACCTCACCCATGGTCTCGGCGTCGAGGAACACGGGCAGCGGTCGTCGCAGCTTCGGCGCCTTCAGCTGAGCGGCGGGGTTCGAGGCGAGGACCCGGCGACGCTGAAGGTGTCGGAACAGCGAGCGCACCGCGGCGACCTTTCGCCCCAGCGTGGAGCTCGCGGCTCCGCCGTCGCGGCCTCCGTTGCGAGAGAGGTCGGCGAGCCAACGTCGGAGCAGGGTGAGATCGATCGCGTCGATCGTCGGCTCTTCGCCGAGCGTCTCGACGAGGAACCGAGCGAGCTGGTCCAGATCGCGTCGATACGCCGCGACCGTGTGGCGCGAGGCGCGTCGCGTGCCTTCGAGCTCCTCGAGCATTCGCTCGCACGCGCGCCCGAAGAGCTCGCTCATCGCTTCCTCGCAGTCGGACGCTCGCGCGCGCCCTCGTCGAGCAGAAGCTCGGGGAGCTCGACCGTGACGTCGATACGCTGCCGCCCTCGCCACGCGACGCCGGACATCGCTCGGGCGCGCGAGCGAAGCGCGCCGATCACGGCGCCGACGATCGCGGCCTCGGACGTCGCAGGACCGCCCGCGCTGACGAGCACGTCGCCGTCGCGGAGCCCAACGCCGAGCCCTCCGACGCCCGCGAGCGCGAGCCCCGCCGGTCGCCATGCCGTCGCGGGTACCGGCGAGCCCGTCGGCCTCAAGCCTGCTCGAGCCGCGGCGAGCACGCGCGCGCGGCTCACGAACACCCCCGCGGGCTTCGGAAAGCCACAGGCCTCCGTCGGCTCGTTGCAGGCGGCCGAGCCGCCCGGGTTGACCGCTGCGGTCCTAGGAGCGCTCGGCGCCATCGGCTCACCGAGCGCCGCAATCGCGACGCCTTCGGGGGTTGGCGGCAGCGACGTCGGCTCGACGACCTTCGCGAGCTCGGCGAGCTCGTGGCCGACATCGACGAGCATGACGGCCGCCCCCGCGCCGACGTGTTGGCTAAGGCTACGCGACGCGAAGGGGACGAAAGCGAAAGGGAGCAGCCCGACGGCCGCACTCGCGACGAGGCGACGTCGGGTGCTCGCCACGGCTTACTCCTCGTCCGAATCCTCGTCCGAGTCGTCGTCGAGGTCATCATCGAGGTCATCGTCCAGCTCGTCGTCGAACTCGTCGTCGAGCTCCTCCTCCTCGTCGGGCACGGCGTGACCAGCGGCCTTCGCCGCGCGTCGAGCCTCCTCGGCGGCCTTGCGCTCCTTCTCCTGCTGCGCGCGCGTCTCGGCGAGCTTCTGGAGCACCGCCGGCTTCGGCGCGATGATCATCGACATCGTGCGGGCCTCCATCATCGGTCGGCTCTCGATGAGCGCGATGTCGAGGCACTGGTTGCAGATGAGGTCGAGCTGCTCGCGCGCCTTTTCGGGGTGCGTGATCTCGCGCCCGCGGAAGCGGACGGTGAACTTCACCTTGTTGCCGCCTTCGATGAAGCGGCGCGCGGCGCGCATCTTGAAGTCGAGGTCGTGATCGTCGGTCTTGGGACGGAGCTTGACCTCCTTCACCTCGACGACGCTCTGCTTGCGCTTCGTCTCGCGCTTCTTCTTCTTCTCCTCGTACTTGAACTTTCCGTAGTCGAGGATCTTGCACACCGGCGGCACGGCCTTCGGGTTGATCTCGACGAGATCCATCCCCTGCTCGCGGGCACGCTTGATCGCCTCCGACGTGGTCATCACGCCGAGCATTTCGCCGTTCGCGTCGACCACCCGCACCTCGGGTACGCGGATGCGATGGCCTACGCGATGTGCCGGTTCCCGTCGCGCCTTGCGGGGATCAAATCGTCCAAAAGACATATCGTGCTTCGGTCACTCCTCGAACCGTCGATGGTGGTCGAGCCCAGCGTCACGCATGGGCTCGACAAAGGACGAGGGGCAACGGCCGCCTCGCAGCGCGGATATTAAGGCCAATCCCGTCGGATTCGCTCGTGAAAAGCGCGCCGGGCCGATCATCCGAAGGCGGGAGGCGATGCCTCGGTCTGTAGCCGCTCGGCGAATGCTTCGAGGCCCTCGGCGTCGAGGTTGCGATCGAGATCGCGCGAGCGCGGAGACACCGAGCGGTTCTCGACCTCTTTGTCGCCGACGACGAGGATGTACGGCACCCGCGCGAGGCGCGCTTCGCGGATCTTCGCGCCGAGTTTGTCGGGTCCGAGATCCGCCTCGACGCGCAGCCCGCGGCTCCTCAGGTAACGGCGCGCCTCCGCGCCGTAGTCGACTTGCTTCTCGCTGACGGTGACGATGCGCGCCTGTTCGGGGGCAAGCCACGCCGGGAAATTTCCGCCGGTGTGCTCGATGTAGATCGAGAGGAATCGCTCGAGCGAGCCATAGATCGCTCGGTGCAGCATCACCGGGCGGTGCGCTGCGCCGTCGGTGCCCGTGTACTCGAGCTCGAAGCGATCGGGCAGCGCGTAGTCGACCTGGAGCGTGCCGAGCTGCCAGCTGCGGCCGATCGCGTCCTCGACGTGGAACTCGTACTTGGGCCCGTAGAACGCGCCCTCCTTGGGGGCGACCTCGAAGGGCAAGTTCACCTTGGCGAGCGCCTGCTCGAGCGCACCCTCCGCCATGTCCCACTGCTCGTCGGTCCCGATGCGCTTGTCCGGGCGGGTCGCGAGCTTGATGGCGATCTTGGTGAAGCCGAGCGCGGCGTACACCCCGTAGAAGAAACGGATGAAGCTCGAGATCTCGGTCTCCATCTGCTCGGGCTGGCAGAAGATGTGCGCATCGTCCTGCGCGAAGCTCCGCACTCGCGCGAGGCCGTGCACCACGCCGCCGCGCTCGTAGCGATGGAGGCGGCAGAAGTCCGCGACGCGCCACGGGAGCTCACGGTAACTGCGCCGGCGCTGACGGTAGATGAGGCAGTGCGACGGGCAGTTCATCGGCTTGACCGCGATGTCGACGAGGCCCTTCAAGAGCTCCTGAAGCCCGCTCTCGTCACCGCTCCGCCGCGCCGCTTGGATCTTGTCGATGGTGCCCGCGAGCGCCGGATCCGCGAACAGCTCCGCGAGGCGATCTTCGCTCGTCGCGAAGAACATGTTCTCGGTGTAGTTCGCCCAGTGACCGCTCGTCTCGAACAGGCGCTTGTCGAAGATCTGGGGCGTCACGACCTCGTCGTAGCCCTCGCCCCGATAGGCGCTGCGGATGTAGTCGATGAGGCCGTTGTAGACGTGCGCGCCCTTCGGCAAGAGGAAGGGCATCGCCGGCGCGTACTCGTGAAACATGAAGAGCTCGAGCTCCTTGCCGAGCTTTCGGTGATCGCGCTTCTTTGCCTCCTCGAGCTGCTGCAGGTGCTTGCGCAGATCGCCGGGGCTCGCGAAGGCCGTACCGTAAACGCGCTGGAGCATCGGGTTGCGCTCGTCGCCGCGCCAGTACGCGCCGGCGACGCTGACCAGCTTGTGAGCTCGCAAGTAGCCGGTGTGCGGAACGTGCGGACCCTCGCAGAGGTCGACCCACTCGCTCTCGGGGGCGCCGTGGCGATAGAGCGAGATCTCCTCGCCCGCCGGGATCGCGTTGATGAGCTCGCGCTTGTACGACTCGTTCATCTTGGCGAAGAGCGCGTGCGCGTCGTCTCGGCTCACCACGTCGCGACGAAACGGGTGGTTTCCCTCGACGATTCGACCCATCTCGGCCTCGATGGTCGCGAGGTCCTCGTCGGTGAACGGCCCCGAGGGTTTGTCGAAGTCGTAGTAAAATCCGTTCGCGGTCGCCGGTCCGATCGTGACCTTCGTGCCAGGGAAGAGCCGCTGGACCGCGTCGGCGAGCACGTGCGCGGTCGAGTGGCGGACGACGCGAAGGCCGTCCGGGTCGTCGACCCGCACCGGTGACACGTCTGCGCCTTCCGTGAGCTCGAACGCGGTGTGGAGGTCGTAGACCTTGCCGGCGACCTTCACGCCCAGGATCTGCTTGTCTCTGTCGAGGCGGTCGCCGAGGAGATCGCGCGCGGTACAACGGCTCATGAACGCGGTGCTTTCCTTAAAGAAGGACGGGACCATACACGCCGCCATGGGCGCAATCCACCCGCAAGTCGGCGCGCCGCTCGCCCCCGCGGCGGCAGGGCGGGGCAGGGCGCTCGGCAGCGAGGCGCAAGCCACCCGACGAACCTGGGCCAAAGCCACAAAACGAACACGGGACCGCGTGTGCGATCCCGTGTTTCAGTAGGCGCGATTGGGATTGAACCAACGACCCCTACCGTGTCAAGGTAGTGCTCTCCCACTGAGCTACGCGCCTGTCTCGCTCGGCTCGATCGTGAGGCCGTCTGATGCACCGCGGCGGCTCAGCCTGCTTCGAGGCCTGCTTGGAGGCCTGCTTCGAGGCTTGCTTCGGACGTCCGCGAGGTGCGGAATCGTGAGAAGCTGGAGGAACCGACCGAGGAGGTCTCGGGACTCCCGACCGCGACGAGGTGACAAGCCCCGTCCCGAAGAGGTGGCGTCGGAATACCAGTACCCCCCGAGCAAGTCAAGCGCATGTGTGCCCAGCGTCGCCTCCCGTCGCCTCTTCGTCTAGCGCTCGCGCCGAAGGTCGCGCGCATCCAGGCGATCCTCGACGAGCTCCACCCGGCGCCGCCGGTGCCGCTCGATCACCGAGATCCCTTCACGCTTCTCGTCGCGGTCGCGCTCTCTGCGCAGACCACCGATGCGCGTGTCAACCTCGTGACCCCGGCGCTGTTCGAGAGGGCCGCGACGCCCGCGGCGATGGTGGCGCTCGGTCCCGAGAAGATCCTCGCCGCGATTCGCACCTGCGGGCTCGCACCGTCCAAAGCGAAGAACCTCCACCGCCTGTCCGAGTTGCTGCTCGAGAGGCACGGCGGCATCGTCCCGCGCACCTTCGAAGAGCTCGAAGCCCTGCCCGGAGTGGGGCACAAGACCGCCGGGGTCGTGCTGGCGCAGGCGTTCGGGCTGCCAGCGTTCCCCGTCGACACGCACATCCACCGGCTGGCCTACCGATGGGGCTTGTCGAGCGGCCGCTCGGTCGAGCGGACCGAGGCCGACCTCAAGCGCTGCTTCCCCGAGGCGGCCTGGTCGCGGCTGCACTTGCAGATCATCTTCTTCGGGCGCTCGCACTGCCCGGCGCGGGGTCACGTCCCGGAGCGTTGCCCGATCTGCTCGTGGGCCTCGCCGCCCTCGCGTCGACGAGCGAGGCCTGCGCGCTGAGCAGACACGCCACCGCTGCGGCGCCCGACTTGCTAGCGGCTCGAATGTGGAATATGCACTCGCCCCCGTCCGCCGGACCCCGGCGGCCGATCTCCCGTGGGCCCGCCTGCCTCGCTGGCATCGGCGCGCGACGCGACTGCTCTAACCGAGGGCAACCCCTTGAACGTCTTGATGCTTCAGCCGGCCGCTCCTGCCGGTCAGGATCCCAGCAACGCCTCTCCGCCGCCGGCTGCCCCGCCGACCGCACCGTCGCAGCCGGTGCCGCAGGCGCCCGGACCTGGCGCGGCTCCGCAGGGCGGCCTCGTCGGAAACCTGGTGGTGATGGCGCCGATCCTCATCATGGTGGCGGTGCTGTTCATGATGTCTCGCGGCGAGCGGAAGAAGCGAGCGCAGCTCGAGTCGCAGCTAAAGAAGGGCGACCGGGTCGTCACGCGCTCGGGCCTGATCGGGACGCTGGGCGCGCTCGGCGAGCGCACCGTCCGCGTCGAACTCGCGCCAGGCGTGACCGTCACGATGTTGAAGAACGCGATCGAGGGGCTCGACGGCGGCGACACGGTGTCGAGCGCAAAGCCTGGCGACGACAAGGACAAGCCGAAGGACGACGACAAGTCGTCGGCGGACGCGAAGAAGAAAAAGTGAGCGTGTGACGTGGTCTTTCGAACTCTCGCAATCGCCTTCGGCGCCCTCGCGCTGATCTCACTCCTCGCCGCGACGCAGAACCGCGCGACGCGGGGTGTCCTCCTTTGGTCCGCGGTGAGCGCGGCCTTCGCCGCGGCCTCGGCCTACTACCGCGTGTTCTGGCCGACCGCCCTCACCGGCCTGATGGTGTTCTGGGCGCTGTTCGCGGCGACCGACGTGCTCGCCTCCGGCTGGCGTCATCGCGTCGGCGTGACGCTTTACGTCGCGCTCGGCACCGCGATGGCGCTCTACCCCACCGTGCACGACGAGATCCTCTGCTCGTCGAAGGGCGATGGCGCCGCGCTTCGCGAGACCTGCCCCGCGCGGCTTCGCGGCCTCTCGTCCGAAGAGCGCGACACCTACAACAAGGCGGCCGAGTCGGGAGACCGCGGCTTCACCGCGTTCCTCCTCCAGAACATCCCGTTCCGCATGGTGCGCGGCCTCGATCTCGCGGGCGGCCTCCGCCTCGTGTACTCGGTGCAGGTCGACGAGGCGATCCGCGACAAGCGTGACCGCGCGTACGACGGTCTCCGCGCGGGGCTCACCAAGCTCTTCGGTTTCAGCGCCGCCGAGAACCCGACGGTCGCCGAGATGAAGAAGCTCGTCGAGAAGGCGAAGCTCACGAAGCCGCGCGACAAGGCCGACACGATCGTCCTCACCCTCGAGGACCCGAACGACGCCGGGAAGGTCCTCGACCCCGCGTTCCTCGCGAGCTACCAGCGCGACCTCGCGTACAGCCCCGGCGTCGACAAGAAGACGATCACCTTCCGCATCCGCAACGAGATCGGCAGCGACATTCGCAGCAAAGCGGTCCAGCAGGCGAAGGAGACGATCGCTCGCCGCATCGACGGCATGGGCGTGAAGGAGGTCTCGCCGAGCGTCCGTGACGAGGACGTGATCGTCGAGGTGCCTGGCAACCAAGAGAAGGAGTTCGACCGCATCCGTGAGATCATCAGCGAGACGGCGCGCCTCGAGTTCAAGCTCCTCGACGACGAGGTCGACTTCTTCGCTCCCTTCGTGAACCAAACCGAAGGCCTGCCGCGAGGTCTCCGCTTCGAACAGGAGAACGCGCCGGTCGGAAAGACCGAGAGCGGCAGCACCCGCACGAAGCCGAGCTTCTACGCTCGCATCGCGCGGCTCGACGGCGAATCGATGGAAGAGTGCCTGAAGCGCTTCCGAACCTGGGCCGGAACACTCCCGGTCGATGAAGACCACGAGATTGGCTTCCACAAGATCGTCGACGTCGACGAGGACACCGAGCAGTTCGCCGAGGTCGGCTGGCGTACGTACTTCCTCAAGGCGAAGGCCGAGCTCACCGGTGACATGGTCAGCGACGCCCAGGCTCAGCCCGACCGCAGCGAGTCCGGTCTCGGCGGCTGGTACGTGCAGATGTCGCTTCGCTCCGACGGAGCCGAGCGCTTCGAAGAGATCACCGGCGCCAACGTGAAGAAGCGCTTCGCGATCATCCTCGACAACAAGGTCGAGAGCGCGCCCGTGATCAACGAGGCGATCGGCGGCGGCGTCGCGCGGATCAGCATGGGCTCCGGCAACCTGCAGCAGCAGCGTGACGACGCTACCAAGCTCGAGCTGGTGCTTCGCTCCGGCGCGCTCCCCGCACCCATCGCGCTCTCGAACGAGCAACGTATCGGTGCGCTCCTCGGCGACGACGCGATCAAGGATGGACTGACGGGCGCGGCCCTCGGCGCCGTGCTCGTCCTTGCGTTCATGCTCTACAACTACCGATCAGCGGGCCTCATCGCGAACGTCGCCGTCGTCTTCAACATGTTCATCCAGCTGGCGATCCTGGCGATGTTCAACGCCTCGATGACGCTGCCCGGAATCTGCGGCTTGGCGCTCACCATCGGTGCCTCCGTCGACGCGAACGTGCTCATCAACGAGCGCATCAACGAGGAGGTCCGCGCCGGCAAGAGCGCGCGCTCCGCCGTGGCGATCGGCTACGAAAAGGCATTCAGCGCCATCCTCGACGGCCACGTCGTCATGTTCATCGCAGGCCTCATCCTGATGCAGTACGGCACCGGCCCAATCAAGGGCTTCGCCGTCACGCTGATCGTCGGCCTGCTCACGAACCTGTACACCGGCGTGTTCGTGACGAAGATCCTCTTCGACTGGATGGTCCGCGGCCGGGGTGCGGCGAAGGTGAGCGTGGGGTGACGGCGACGCCGCCTCGAGATCGAGCCATGGCAAACAGCAACAAAACCCCCACCCAATCGACGAGCGGCTTCAGGAATGCCGACGGCGACATCGACTTCATGGCGATGCGCTTCTACTTCATCGGCTTCTCGACGCTCCTCACCATCATCTCGGCGCTCGCGCTCTTCTACCCGGGGCCGAAGCTCGGTACGGACTTCGTCGGCGGTACCGAGGTCGAGCTCGCTTTCGCGAAGCCCGTCGATGCCGGCACCGTTCGTTCGAGCGTCGACGCCATCGGCTTCCACGAGCCCGAGGTCGTCGAGGTGTCGAGCGGCGACCTCCCGAACCGCTTCATGGTTCGCGTGAAGGAAGTCAGCGCTTTCGACCCCGCCCAGCAAAAAATGCTCGAGCAGGCGCTGTGCCTCGAGCGTGAGGGCGAAGAGGGCAAGCTCGACGGTGCCTCATGCCCTGAGGACCTGCGTGCGACCGAGGTGTCGTTCAGCCCCGGCGGCGAGAAGGTCAGCGTGCGCTACAAGCAGAACATCTGCGCGGCGAAGGCGGAGGACGACACGGCGCAGGGCAAGCCCGGCTGCGAGGTGAAGGGGGGCGTCGCGCGCCAGCTCGATGCGGCCCGCCTCGCGAAGCTCGGCCCGTCCGTCCAGGGGATCGAGCTCCAGTCCGGCCGAGCGAATCCGATCGTTCAGAACGTCCGCGACAACAAGGTCGAGTTCTACTTCAAGAGCAAGGGCGACCAGATCATGGACGGGCTTCGTCAGAAGCTCGGGGCCGACACCGTCCCCGAAAAGGCCCTGCGCATCGAGTGGGTCGGGCCGAAGGCCGGGCGCCAGCTCCGCGACGCGGCCATCACGAGCCTCTCGCTCGCGATGGTGTTCATCATGGTGTACATCGCGTTCCGGTTCGACTTCCGGTTCGCACCGGGCGGCATCCTCTCGCTGCTTCACGACATTTTCATCGCACTCGGGGCCATGATCGTCGCGCGGCGCGAGGTGACTCTGTCGACGGTTGCCGCGCTCCTCACCGTGCTCGGCTACTCGATCAACGATACCGTCGTCGTCTACGACCGCATCCGTGAGAACCTCGGCCGGCACCGAAAGATGAGCTTCTCGAAGCTCATCAACCGCTCGATCACCGAGACGCTCGGCCGCACCATCAAGACCTCGTTCACCACGGCGATCGCGCTCGTGCCGTTTCTCTTCTACGGCACCGGCACCATCAAGGACTTCGCGTTCACGATGCTCATCGGCATCGGGGTCGGCACCTACTCCTCGATCTTCGTCGCCGCGCCGCTGACCGAATACCTCGACCGCCGCTACTTCTCGAAGCTCGGTGGCTCGAAGCCCAAGAAGCGTCGCGTCGTGCGTCGCTCGAGCGGGCCGGCACTCCCGGGTGCCTCCGCGGACGCTTCGTCGCGCGCGTGACATGATCCAAGATCCAGGGCCTGCGGACTCGGCATCGCTGGCCCTCGCCGGCGAGCTCGGCGGCACCGTCACCGTCGCGAGCTGGCTCCACCGACGCGGCTTTACGGCCGGAGAGCCGCTGTCCCGCTGGCTCGACCCGCGCCTCGCGAACCTCACGACGCCCGACGCGATGGCCGATCTTCCAGCGGCCGTCGAACGGCTCGCGTTCGCGATCGGGCGCAAGGAGCCGATCGCGATCTTCGGCGACTACGACTGCGACGGCATCACGTCCGCTGCGATCCTGACTGAGGTCGTGCGTGCGCTAGGCGGAACCGTCACGCCTCTCGTGGCGAGCCGCTTCGAGGGGGGGTATGGCTTCTCGAGCGAGGCGCTCGAGAAGGTCCGCGCGACCGGGGCGACGCTCCTCGTGACGTGCGACTGCGGGTCCTCCGACCACGAGCGGCTCGAGTCCGCACGGCGGCTCGGGATCGACGCGCTCGTCATCGACCACCACCTCGTTCCCGAGGAGGCGTTGCCGGTTCGCGCGTTTCTGAACCCGCATCGCCCCGAGTGCGGCTTCCCTGAGAAGGGCCTCGCGTCGTGCGGCCTCGCGCTCGTCGTCGCGTCGGCCTTGCGACGTCGTCTTGGCTCGACGCTCGACGTCAGGGCCTGGCTCGATCTCGTCGCGGTCGGGACGATCGCGGACGTCGCGCCCCTCGTTGGAGACAACCGCGCGCTCGTACGGCGGGGCCTCGAGGTGCTGAGTCAGGGGGCGCGCGTGGGCCTCGCGGCGCTCGCGATGAACGGGGCGGGTGGGCGTTCGCGGGCGTGGTCGAGCGAGGACGTATCGTTTCAAATCGCGCCGCGCCTCAACGCGTCGGGGAGGCTCACGGACCCGCGCATCTCGCTCGACGTCCTCCTCGAGCGGGACGCCACGCGCGCCTGGGAGCTCGCGGGCGAACTCGAAGAGCTCCAGCGGCGACGCCGCGAGATCCAGAAGGTCATGTGCGACGAGGCCGAGCGCGACATCGCTTCGCAGGGTTATGTGGACGACCCTGCGCTCGTGCTTGCTCGTGCGAGCTGGCACCCGGGCATCGTGGGCATCGTCGCGGGGCGCGTGGCCTCGCGTCATCGAAAGCCCACCGTGGTGTTCGCGCTCGAAGGTCAGCGCGGTAAAGGCTCGGTGCGCGGCCCTGCGGGCTTTCGGCTGCACGACGCGCTCGTCGCATGTCGTGGAGAGCTCGAGCGGTTCGGAGGGCATCAGGCCGCCGCTGGTGTTGAGGTGCGCGTCGATCGTCTCGAGCGCTTTCGCGCCGCGTGGAACGACGCGTGCGCGGCCCAGCTCGAGGCGAACCCTCCCGCGCCTGCCCCTGGTCCGGACGTGCGGCTCGACGAGCGCGACGAACTCGCGCGGGTGCTCCGCGATCTCGAGCGCCTCGAGCCCTGCGGGCATCAGAATCCGGCTCCGCTGCTCTACATCCCCGCGGTCGAGGTGCTCTCTGCGCGCGACCTCAAGGGCCATCTCAAGCTCGAGCTGCGCGTCCGCGGCGAGCGCCTGAGCGGGTTTGCGCCCGAGCGAGGGAGCGACGGCGCGGGCCTCGTCGGGCGCTCCATGGCCATCGCAGGCCGGCTGAAGCGCGATCACTTCCGCGGCGGTCCATTGCCAGAGGTCCTCGTCGAGGCCTGGTGACCGCGGCGCGCGCGAGCGTGCTTGACGCCGCACCGTCGACTCTCGAACCTTCGGTGCACGCGCACGTGGATCCAGTCATCGAGTTTCGCAACGTGACGAAGGCCTTCGGCGAGAAGGTCGTCTACCGGGATCTCTCCTTTCAGGTGTTCCGCGGAGAGACCCTCGTCGTGATGGGGGGCTCCGGCGTTGGCAAGAGCGTGATGCTGAAAATGCTGATCGGCCTGCTCGAGGCCGACGGCGGCTCGATCCGCTTTCGTGGTGACGAGGTGACGCGCATGGATGAGCGGGAGCTCCGTACGCTTCGCTGCCACATCGCGATGCTCTTCCAGGGTGCGGCGCTCTTCGACTCGCTCACGGTGGGCGAGAACGTCGCGTACGCGCTCCACGAGCATCACCGCGACGACATGACGGCGGCGCAGATTCAGGAGCGCGTCCACTGGGCGCTGTCGCTCGTCGACCTCCCTGGCATCGAGCACATGTCGCCGGCGGATCTGTCGGGCGGCATGCGCAAGCGCGTCGGCCTCGCGCGCGCCATCGCGCTGAAACCCGAGGTCCTGCTCTACGACGAGCCGAACACCGGCCTCGACCCGATCAACACGGCACGGGTCAACCACATGATCAACGGGCTCAAGCGCACGATCAACGTCACGAGCATCGTCGTGACCCACGACATGTCGAGCGCCTTCGCGGTCGCCGACCGAATGGCGATGGTTCATCGCGGTCAGATCATCGCGCTCGGGAGTCCCGAGGCGTTCCGGACGTCGACCGACCCGCGCGTCGCCGACTTCATCAACGGTCACGCGCCCGAGCACGAGGACGTCGAGACGCTGCTCCAGAGCTAGTCTCGTCGAGCGCACACGGCGCCGTGCGCGACCGAAATGCTCGGGCCGAGCCGCGCCGTTTCGGTGTAGGCTCCGCGTCGCGTGCGCAAGAGTGAAATCAAGGTCGGGATCTTTGTCCTGTTCGGCTTGGTGCTGGCCGCCCTCGTGATTTTCCTTCTGGGCGACACGCGCCGTGTCTTCGAGAAGGCGGTGACGTACCGCCTGGCGTTCGTGGACATCGCCGGGTTGAAGCGCGGCGCGCCGGTGCAGATGGGCGGCATGCTGGTGGGCCATGTCGAGCGCATTCAGTACGCGAAGGATCCGAAGGACCCGCACATCTACGTCGACATCGAGGTCGTGGCCGAGGCGGCGCCGCGTGTCCGCACAGACAGCGTCGCGAGCATCACGAACAAGGGCTTCCTCGGGGACAAGATGCTGCTCATCACGCGCGGCGAGTCCGGCGAGCCGATCGCGCCCGGGAGCGAACTTCGCAGCGACGAGCCCAGCGATTTCATGAAGGCGCTCGGCGAGATGAAGGGCGACGCGCAGTCGACGATGAGCGACGTGAAGCGAGTCGCGAAGGAGCTCGCCGACGAGAAACTTCACTCGGACTTGCGCGCTGCCGTGAAGAAGGTTGACACGCTGCTCGGGCAGGTCACCGAGGGAGAGGGGTACCCGAAGCACTTCCTGACCGACCCCGAGGAGGCCAAGCGGATCTCACGCACCATCGACAACCTCGATCGGACCGCGGCCGAGCTCGCGACCACGCTGCGAGACGTGCGGCACCTCACCGAGCAAGTCCGCACCGGCCCCGGCCTCGCGCACGACCTCCTCTACGGGGAGGGGCTGAAGAAGCCGGTCGAGCAGATCGGCCTCGCGGCCGAAGAGGTCGGCCTCACCCTGCGCGAGCTGCGCACCGGGAAGGGCCTCGCGCACGACGTGATGTTCGGGGGCAAGGACGGCGCCGCGGACGCGGTCGGTAACGTGACGGCGATCACCGCCGATATTCGCGACATCGTTCGGGGAATCAAGGAGGGTAAGGGCACCCTCGGCGCCCTCCTCGTCGACCCGTCGGTCTACGAGGATGTCAAGCGCTTGATCGGCAACGTCGAGCGCAACGCGGTGCTCCGCTCGCTCGTACGCTATTCGATCCAGCAGAACGACGCCCCTCCGCCGCGAGTCGGTCCCGCGAAGGCCCCGTGAGCCTGTCCGGACCCTATGCATAACACGAAGGATTCCCGCTACTTCCTCTGTCTCTTCGACCTCGAAACCCCTTTCAAGCAGGGAAGCGTCACGTCGGTTTGACGACGTGACGGCCGCCTGTTAAGAACGGCTTCAGAATGGCGAAAGCAGAGGACGGAACGAACCCCGAAGGGCACATCTGGCGCATCGCCCCGACGCGCCGCGACATGTTCGGGTTCCTTGGCTGGGGAGGCGTCTTGACCTCACTCGGCATCGGTAGCCTCGCGTTCGTGCGGTTCATGTATCCCCGCGTCTTGTTCGAGCCAGCTTCGCGCTACGGCATCGGAAAGCCCGTGGAATACGGGGTGAACTCGGTCAGCGAGAAGTGGATCAAAGCGCTCCGCTTCTGGCTCGTGCGCTTCGACGACCGCTTCGTCGCCCTCAGCGCGACCTGCACGCATCTCGGCTGCACGCCGCGCTACCTCGGCACCGAGGACAAGTTCAAGTGTCCGTGTCACGGCTCAGGCTTCCGCGGCTACAAGGGCAGCTGGAAGGCCCTCGGAGTGAACTACGAGGGCCCGGCTCCTCGTCCGCTCGAGCGTTACTTGCTCGCGACGGATGACACCGGACAGCTCGTCGTGGACCTCGGCAAGGCCTACCGCATCGACAAGGGCCAAGCAGACGAGACCGGCGCGTTCCTGCCGTACGCCTGACGTCCCGTCGCTGCCGCTCGACCGTCTCCGCTCCGCTCGCATCGTTCGATTCGCCCGACTGAACATCATTCCCCGGTGGCCGATTCGACCACCGGTCCCCCTCAACCACTGCGACATCGAGGAAATACCGTGGAAAAGAAAGGCTGGTGGGACATCGTCCGCAGCTCGTATGTGTGGAAGAGCGTCTTCCGCCACGAGTACCAAGACACCTACCGCAACCGCGTTCTGCAGGTGTCGTCCAACGTCTTCCTCCACTTGCACCCAACCAAGATCCGGCGCCACGCGCTGCGGCTCAGGTTCACGTGGTGCATGGGCGGGACGACGTTCCTGCTGTTCCTGATCCTCGTCGTGACCGGCGTCATCCTGATGTTCTACTACCGGCCGACCGGTGAGTACGCCTACCACGACATGAAGTACCTGCAGTTCGACGTGCCCTTCGGCATGATCATGCGCAACATGCACCGCTGGGCGGCGCACGCTATGGTCATTGCGGTCTGGCTGCACATGTTCCGCGTCTTCATGACGGGCTCCTACAAGCCGCCGCGCGAGTTCAACTGGGTCATCGGCGTCAACCTGCTGGTGTTCACCCTGCTCTTGTCCTTCACCGGCTACCTCCTCCCGTGGGACCAGCTGTCGATCTGGGCCGTGACCGTCGGCACCAACATGGGCCGCGCGACGCCCCTCCTCGGACACGAGGGGCCCTTCGCCGAGCTCGTCGGCGTGAACGCTCGTTACGATGCGCGCGCGCTCCTCACCGCCGGTCGGCTCGTAGGACCCGCTACGCTGCTCCGATTTTACGTTCTCCACTGCATCTTCATCCCGCTCGTCGCGGCCGTCCTCATGATCGTGCACTTCTGGCGTGTGCGTAAGGACGGTGGCATCAGCGGCCCTCTGTGATCTGACGATCGAGGTCGACAATCATGGCTCAAAGCGTTCTCGAAGGTTCCGAGGTCGAACGTGGCGACCGCTCCGACGTCGCCAAGGTGAAGGAGCGAACGGCGAAGGCCGAGCGGCTTTCGAAGGCCTTGCCGGACAAGGTCCACACCTGGCCTTACCTTGTTCGGCTGGAAATGATGGTGGGCACTGGCCTGCTCGCCTTCATGACCATCTGGTCGATCCTCGTCGACGCGCCCCTCGAAGAGCCGGCGAATCCGACCAAGACGCCGAACCCGTCCAAGGCGCCTTGGTACTTCCTCGGGCTCCAGGAGCTGCTTGTCTACTTCGACGCCTGGTTCGCAGGCGTCGTCCTGCCGGCGATGATCATCGTCGGGCTTATGGTCATTCCGTACGTCGACATCAATCCGAAGGGCAACGGTTACTACTGCTTCAAGGACCGCTGGTTTGCCGTGTCCTTCTACCTCTTCGGGTTCGTGGTGCTGTGGATCTCGACGGTCATCATCGGCACGTTCTTCCGCGGCCCGGGTTGGTACATGTTCACCCCGGGCGAGTATTGGGACGTGCACAAGACGGTCGCCATCACGAACATGGACTGGCCAACCAAGTTCGGCATTACCTCGTTTTGGCCCGCCTTCGGCTTCGGCGCGGCGAGCGTCCTCGGCTTCCTGTTTGGGCCGCCCGCAGTTTACTGGAAGTTGAAGAGTGGGACGAGCACGACCCTCCAAAAGCTTGGTGCGGTCCGCTACTGGATCGTGGCCTTCTTCGTGATGTCGACCGCGGGCGTCGTCGTGAAGATGATCCTGCGCCTCGGCTTCAACGTGAAAAACATTATGGTCGGCCCCATGGGCTTCAACATCTGAGCAGACGAGAACCGGAGTACCAGAATGTCTCGCTTCGTTCGCGACGAGAAGAGGACTTTCCCGTTCACGTGGCTTGCCATCGGTGGCGTCTTAGCCGCGACCGCGCTGTGGGCCGGCTATGCCGAGTTCACGTCGCGCGTGCCATGGCAGAACAACCAACAGCGCTTCTTCGAGCTCGATCTCGAGCTCGCGCGGAAGGCCAAGGAGGCGGCCCAGTCCGACTGGGAGAAGGCCTCCGAGCGGGACCCGCTGAGGGGCAAGCTCATTGAGCTCCAGAAGCTCGAGGCCGAGATGGCCCCGCGCGCCGACGGGAGCTACGACGGCAACACCGAGTACGGCAGGTCGCAAAACCTGCTCGCGAAGCTGAACGCCGACTTCCTCTCGGCCGAGACCGGCAAGACCTTCGGCGCGAGCGACCTCGACGAGGCCTACTACTACCGCAACATGGCGGAGTACGACCGCGATCACGCTCAGGTCGCGGTTCGCCGCCTGTACAAGGAGACCTTCGCCGAGTCCGACGCCGCGCGCGTCGACGAACCGAACGCGATTTACGCCGACCCGCCCAAGCCCGAGAGGACTGCGGACCAGAGCGCCGAGCTGCATCACCTCGTGTCGGAAGTGGCGCGCATGAAGGCGCATGTTGACCAGATCGACAAGGCCACCTCGCTGAACCCAGGCCCCGAAGTCGTCAAGGCCCTGCGCGCGTCGAAGGCTGCAGAGCTGAAGGTGGTGACCTCGCTCGAGTCGGAGATTCAGCACCAGGGCCGGATCGACCAGGCCCGCGCGAAGATGTCCGCCATCGATGGCCCGGGCGAGCCGATGGTCGCCGAGAAGGAGCCCGCCAAGCGCGACGCCGCCATCGAGCAGGCGCGCAAGGCCGCGTGCACCGGCAGGGAGGAGACGCGCAACTGCGTGAAGTGGCTACAGATCGAGCCTGCGGACGCGAAGTTCAAGGCAGTCTCGCTCGCCGTGAGCAAGGCCAAGCGCCCGCTCGTCGAGGCCGAGGAGCGCTTCAAGAACGCCGACGCCAAGGCGCACCCGAAGTTCGACCCCGCGAACCCCCTCGCGTTCCTCATCGGCCCCTTCGAGATCAAGCAGACCGTCACCAAGTGGCTCGACTTCAAGCGCGACGTCGACATTCAGCAGGTCGACCGTTGCGAGACCTGCCACCTTGGCGTGGACAAGCCCACGTATACGGCGAGCGACGTGCCGCGCGAGTTTCGGACGCATCCGCGCCGGGACATGCTGCTTGCCTCGCACCCCCCCGAAAAGTTCGGCTGCACCTCGTGCCACCAGGGGCAAGGACGCGCGACGAGCTCGGAGTACGCGCACTCCACCATGAACCTGCACGAGCACCACGGTGACGAGCGCTGGCACATGGACGGCGACCACCACTGGGAGGACCCGCTCCTCCAGGTCGGCAAGCTCGAGAAGATCACGATCGATGGCCGAAACGACGAGTTCGAGGTTCGCGTCGGCAAGAAGAAGGTGACCGTCAAGCTGGAGCACAAGCTCTACGCTGACGAGACCGAATTCTTTGGCGAGCTCAAGAGCAAACTCGCGGAGGCCCTTCAGGACAACCTCGCGGGCTTCAAGCTCGTTGCGGACAAGCTCGACAATCGCGTTCGCATCGGCCTCGAGGCCACCGACGACGTCGACGCTGCCAAGCGTCCGAAGGCCATCGGCCTCGTGTTTCCGAAGCAGGAGCTCGGCAAGATCCTGGGCTTCATCGGTCCGTATAGCGGCTCCAACATGAAGAGCGATGGCTCGCTCACGAAGCGCGCCGAGCTCGAGTCGCCCAACCTGCTCCTCACGGCCTCCAACCCGCCGATGCTGCCGGTGCGTGCCGCGAACGACCAAGCGCAGGGCACCTGGGTCGACAATGACAAGGAGTACAAGTACGTGCCGCCGCGCGGCTCGGCCGGTCTCCAGATCAGCGACGCAGAGCGCAACCGCTTCATCCAGTCGCTGCCCGAGGTCGAGTCGGGCTGCCTCCGATGCCACGCGACCGACTCGGACCTCGCGCCCCATAACTCGCGGGCCAAGTTCATCGAGGCGAAGCTCGCGTACGAGAAGGCCGAGGTGGAGCGCGCGCACGATCCCGAGGGCTATCGAAAGGCCCACGGGACCGACGAGCTGCCTCGAGTTCCCGCCGACACGATCGAGTCTGCCTCGCTCGCGCCGACGCTTGACCAGGGGCGCTGGACCTTCCGTCAGCTGAACTGCAACGGCTGCCACCTTCTCGAGGGTTACGAGAACAACAAGGACGCCGGTCCTGCGCTCGACCACGTCAGCGCGAAGGCCGACCCGGAGTGGCTTATCTCGTGGATTCGCTATCCGCGCGGATTCCGGGCGAAGACGAGCATGCCGAACCTGTGGCCGGCTCCGATCGACCCGGCTTCGAAGGTCCCGTATGCTGAGGGCTCGCCGCAGCATTCGAAGTGGCTCCAACTCCGCGCCGATGAGACGGTGGCGATCGCCGCCTACCTCTACGAGCGCAGCGAGAACCCTGCCACCCTCCCGGGGGCGGGCAAGGCAAAGGACGCGAAGCCGCTGCGCGAGCAGATCAAGGGTTACGCGGACGTCGAAGGTGCGAGCGCCGAGCACGGCAAGGCGCTGTTCGAGGCCTACGGTTGCCAGGGCTGCCATGCGAACACCGAGGGCGCTAGCCTCCCGGATTCGTGGCGCGGTCGCGAGCGTGACATCGCTCCGAACCTGGCCAACGTCGCGTCGAAGACCAACGCCGACTGGCTCGCATACTGGGTCGAAGACCCGCAGCGCTACTGGCACGGGACCGCGATGCCCAACCTGCGCCTCTCGCGCAAGGAGTCGGCGAGCGTCGCGAAGTACCTCATGACGCTAAAGAGCGAGGCGCTCGCAGCGGCTCCGGTCACCAAGGCTGAGGCGGAGCTCGTCGCGGATGCGAATAAGCGGGCGGAGCTGGTTACGTGCGCTGCGGCGGGCGGCGCCAAGATGAGCCGCGTCGACTGCGGCGAGAAGACGATCGCCTACCGCGGCTGCTACGGCTGCCACCGAATCTCGGGCTACGAGAACTTCGCGCCCATCGGCCCGGAGCTTAGCGGCTTCGCGAAGAAGGACACGACGACCTTCGACTACGGCTACGCGATCGCCGACCACAATCTCCAGACGACGGAGACCTACGCCACGCTGAAGCTTGACTCGCCGCGCATCTACTCGCGCGACCGCGTCGAGCTCAAGATGGGTGACTTCGACCTATCAGCCGAAGAGATTCGCGCGCTTGTGGTGTTCTTGAAGGGCACCGTGCCTTCGACGCCGACCGCTCCGTTCGACCCGATGAAGAACGAGCAGTACGCGGCGCAGGCCGAGGGTCGTCGACTCGTGAACGACCTCAACTGCCGTGGCTGTCACATGCTCGAGGGTCGAGGCGCCGAGATCGACGGTTGGCGAGCGGCGATCCTCGCGCAGGACGGTCAGGCTCGTGCGCCGTGGCTCGACGGCGAGGGCGCGCGCGTCCAGCCGGAGTGGCTCTTCAACTTCCTCCGTAAGCCCGAAGAGCATGGCATTCGTCCCTTCATGCACCCCGAGTGGGCATGGAAGGACGAGGTCCCGAACGACAAGTTGGCGCTGCGCATGCCGTCGTTCCGTCAGCTCACGCCGGAACAATGGACGTCAATCGTCCGCTACTTCTCGGCTTGGGACGACCAGCCCTACCCGTACCAAGTTCCGGTCGCGAACGAGCTGACGAAGGATGAGAAGCTCTGGGCCCTCCGAAACATGAACTCGGATCAGGCGGGCAATTGCCAGAAGTGCCACTTCTACGGTGAGTTCCCGGTTCAGCGCGGCCTCGAGGAGCTTGCGGCGCTCGCTCCCAACATCGCGGAGATGCGGCATCGCCTCCGTCCCGATTGGGTCCGAGAGTGGCTCCTCCGTCCAGCCAACTACCTGAAATACACCAAAATGCCTGCCTTCTTCGCCTCGGCCAACCGCCCGAAGGACGCCGCGCGCTGGCCGGACGAGAACGATCCCTTCCTGTCGCCGCCCACGGTGGGGTGGAACGAGGCGGTGCCGGGCTTCGAGAAGCTCACCGCCGAGCAGCAGGCGACGCTCATTCGTGACTTCCTCTACACGATTCCGGACGGGGCTCCCTGGCCGGCGCGTGGGGCGGAGGATTCGAGCGTGCTCGTCGACCCGGCCGCTGGTGTGGTCGCCGATCAGGCTGGGGACGCCAAGGGCGACAAGAAGGCCGACAAGAAGGCACCGAAAACCGGGGCTCTCCCGGGCCCAATGCGGTTCTAAGGCGGCCCGTTGACGCTGCGAGAGGGCGGTCTCCGAGAGGTGGCCGCCCTCAGCACTTCGTGGGCCCGGAGAACCTGTTGGTCCGTCCTCAGCTTCGGACTACGGTGCCACCATGCCCTTCAAGAGCGTTTCGGGTTGGAAAAAGCTCGGCTCCCTCGAGGCCGAGATCGTCGCGCTTTCTCCTTATGCCCCGGGGAGCGTGTGCGGAGCGTTCAGCACCGATCCGGTGAAGGTCGCCATTTTTCCGTTCGCCGCGGGCCAGGTGAAGGTGCAGGGCGTCTCGCTCGACGGTTGTCTAGACGGAGCGCTCCTGGACGAGCGGGTGGCGCTGCTGCGGGGTCGTGAGGAGCTCTGGGCGGTGCTCGACGTGCAGCACAAGCCGAAGATCGACCCGGTCGGTCGCTCGACTCGCAGCCTCGTCAACAACCCGGGCACGAACAGCGCACTCGCGCTCGACTGGAGCGGCCAAGGGGTCGAGCTGAAGCTCGAAGGGCATGAGGTGGTGGGCCGGGAGTTTCCGAACCGCGGGACGATCCGCAGCTGCTTCCTCGACGGCTTGAATTGCTACGTCGTCGCCGAGGAGGGCGAAGGCGGCGGGCGCTTTCGCGAGCACGCAGGCGGGACGCCCGAGTCAGGGACGCAAATTCGCTGTGATTTGCCGCTCGCGGCGAAGAAGATGAGTCGTGTCGTTGGCGGTCCGCAACTCTCCGCGCTGACGCGTCCGGGCGGGATGGAGGTTTGCGTGATTCGCAAGGTCGGGGCCGCGGCGGTCGAGGCGCGGACGCTCTCCCTCGACGCAGCGGTCGCGGACATCGCGGTGCTCGAGACCACGCTCTTCGTTGCGACGAAGGACGGCCGCCTCCTTGGGTTTGGTGGCGACGTGCTCCATCGCACCGGAGACGGAGGCCACCTTGCGCCCACCTTTGATTCGAAGATGGGCGCGGGGTGTGAGCCCACGGTCCTCGCGGTCACGAGCCGCGGTGGGAACCGCGTTTGGGTCGGTACGAAGGACGGCGACGTCCTTCGCGCGGATGCCGTGAAAGGCTCCGGCCTCAGCGCATGAATTCGCGGACGCTCTCGAGCGTCGCGGCGGCGATCCCAGCGAGGAGAGCGTGAGCATCGAGGTCGACGAGGAGCCGCAGCCCTTCGGCGTCCTCTTCGACGCGCGCCGGTGAGCGCGGCGAGCCGAGCCCGAGGAGGTGACCGAGATCGCTCGCCGCGAGGTCTTGGAACGCATCGGCGAGCGGCGTGAGCGCGTTGGTTCCCGCATACGCGCCTTGCAGCCGCACCGTGAGCGCGAGGGTTCCCTCACTCGTCGGTTGCATGGCGAGCCCCGCGGAGGTGGCTCCGCCCAGCAGACCTCGCGCCCCGCGGCTCGCCGGCCCATCGAAAGGTCCGAGCCAATATCCTCGCGCCGGAGCCGCTCCTAAGCGGAGCTCAAGCGCAAGCACGTCGGGGTCGTTCGAAGCTGCGGTGTTGGCCGAGAGTCGACCTTCGGCGTGCAGCAGCGCAATTCGCGCAGCGCCGCGAGCCCGAGAGCCGTCGTACTGGTAACCCGCGACGTTGCGCCCTGCGGCCACGTACGCACGCTCTTGTCGTCCGAGCCGACCCCACACGCCCAACAGCTGATGCCCGATCTCGCGTCGCTCTGCGTCGCCGGTGAGGCGCTCGCGAAACTTCCGCTCGAGCTCTGCGGAGTCGCCCTCGTGCCGCACGACGAAGAAGACGCTGCCACTGCCGTCCGCGTTCGGCGAGCGATGGCCCGCGAGCACGATCTCGGGCAGGACTCGGAGATCGAGGTTGGTCGCCTGTGCGAGGGCGTCGAGGCGCTCGTCACGCAGCACGCGGGAGAGCGATGGGCGTAGCCAAGAGAGCGACATGAGCTCCGCAGGGCGGAGCACGAACAACCACTCGAGGCCCACCGCCGAGACGATGTCGGTGAGCCTCGCGACGTGCCGATCGGGCCTCGTGGGCGGAAGGACATCGCGCTCGACCGGCGGTTGCGCGCTGCCGCATCCGAGTCCCGCAAGCGCGAGTGCCGAGACGACACCGCAAGCGAGGGCGTCGCGACGGTCGAGCCCGCGCGTCGAGCCTTCCGTGTGCAGCTTCCGTCGGCGGCTCAACCCGCCGCGCCGCGCTCCGAGACTCCGGCCGTGATCGGGTGCTGTTTGCTCTCGTCGACGATCTCGCGGAGCTCCTTGCCGACCTTGAAGAACGGCAAGCGCTTCGAGGGGACTGCGACCGACTGTCCTGTGCGCGGGTTGCGACCGGTATACGCCTTGTAGGGGCGCACCGTGAAGCTCCCGAAGCCGCGGATCTCGATTCCCTCGCCGCGTCGTAGCGCCTCGGTCATCGTGTCGAAGACGCAATTGACGACCTGCTCGGCGCGCGCCTTGGTGATGTCGCCACGTGCCGTGACCGCCTCGATGAGCTCGCTCTTCGTCATCCCCCAGGCTCCTTCGCGTACCCTCGAAGCTCGCCTCCGAGCCCAGAATTGTCAACGGATTTCGGATAGTTCGAGGGCGTCGATGGACCACCCGCCAGCGCGCGCGACGAGGCTTGTCACCGAGACATCGGCGGGAAGTGCGAACGGCGGGAGTTGTTCGCATCCGCCGCGCGTCCCGATGGTCCACGTGTGCAGCTCGCGCGCCCCCGCGAGGACCGCGAGCGTCGCGTTGCGCCCGGGGGCCGCCGCGAGGATGGGCGTAAGCGCCCGCCCCCCGAGACCGCGCGGCAGGGCGAGCCTCACCTCCGCGTCGTGGTCGCCGTGGATGGCGAGCGCGCGGCCGCGGGACGTGCACGCCGAGTGGTCGAAGGAGAGCGACGCGTGGCCGCGGAGCTGCGCGAGGGGAGGCCAGAGCGACTCGCCCTCGAGTCGTAATGGGAGCGATGCGGTCGGGCGCTCGTCGAACGGGCGTGGCGCGAGCGACGCCGCCCCGGTGCCAAAGTCGTAGCGGTAGTCGAACGCGCGCGGTCGGCCCCAGGCTTCCCAGCTCAGTCGGTCGAGGTCGTCGCCGTGGCGTCGGACGACTCGCGCTCCCACCCCGTAGGCGAGGTTGAAGCCGTGGTCCGTGTCGATGAAGACGAGGTCCTGCGTCGTGTTTACGCCGGCGCGCTCGACGACCTGCGCTTCGTACATCGGCCTGCCGCCTTCGCGGTCGCGGAGGTGGTCGTGATCGGCGCCCGTGCCGAGCGCGAAGCCGGCGAACATCAACGTGAGCGTGCCGCGTCCGCGCGCCGCGACGGTGTGCCATGACGACGCTGGGGTCAGCGCGGCGCTTGACGGAGAGCAATTGACGAGCGCGAGCGCCGCCAGGACATGCTCGAGGGGCAGCACGTCCGCGAAGAGCCGCGCGCCGCCTCCGGGGTAGCTGCCGTCGAAGTAGAAGGGCGCGTAGGCGAGCACGTGCGTGACGACGCAAGCCGCCGCCCATCGCCCAAGCGGAGCTCGCACGAAGGCGCCGACCACCACGAGCGCGAACAGCGGGCCGCAATTGAGGGGATCGGAGACATGATGAAGGAGCCGCCGTCCGGTCGTGCCGAGGGCGGCCACGACGCCGAAGCCTTCGCGGAGGTGGTGCTCGACGAACTCCCCGTGCTCGCCCACGCAGCCGATGCCTGAGCCAAATCCGTAGCGGAAGCAGCCTGGTGGCCCGTCGCTCCGCTCGTAGTAGCGACCTTGCGCCGTGCCGAGCACGCTGCCCGTCGCCGCGTGTTGATAGGCAAACCAGAGGGCCAACGGGAGCGAGGCTCCGAGCGCGAAGGGGAGCGCGAGGTGCGCGAGGTCTTTCGCGGACGAGCCTCGCCGGGCGACGAGGAGCGTCATCGCGAGGAGCGTCGTCGTGAGGGCGAGGGCGCTCACGGGGCGCGTCGCGAACAGGGTGCCGAGCGCGAGCCCGCCGACCAGCGCGTGGGCTCTCTCGCCATCCGTCGTGGCCTTCCACGTTGCCGCGAGCGCGACGGTCACGCAGAGCGCCGCGAGACCGTGCGACATCGTGTCGGCGGTGTGGTACCGCAGGGCTGCCGAGAGCACCGAGAGCACGGCGGCCGCGGCCCCAGCGGCGTCTTCGAGTCTGTCGTCTGCGCCTTCGAGCTCACGGGCCGCGAGGCGGGCGAGCCATGACGTCGCGACACAGATCCCCGCGGCCACCAGCGGCCCTATGGCGAGCGGTGCGCCGAGCCACGCTCCGATCGCAAGCACGGCTGGCCAGCCGGGTGGAAAGATCACGCTCGCCGACGGCGCATCCCCCGCGGCTCGGACGAGAAAGCGGCCGAGGACGGCGTGCTCGGGCTCTGGGAGCGGCAGCGCGAGCTTGCCGGCCGCGAGCGCGCGCGCCTCGAGGAGGTAAGCCGTCGCGTCGATGATGCGAGGGCCGCCGCGCAGGTAAAATGCGATGTAGCCTGCCGATAAGAGCGCTGCGACGAGTGGCGCGATCCGCTCCAGCACGCGGACGGCGCGTGGCGTCGGGACGGGCCGAACGATGAGCAGCAGGACCGCTGCCGCGAGCGCCCCCCAGCGCACCGCATCGCCGGGCGTGCTCCACGCGAACGGGCCGCCGAGGGAGACCTCCACGCCTCACTCCGGGAGCGTCGCCGAGGGGACACCTCGCGGAGCGAGCGTCCACAGATGGTAGAGGACCGCTTCCCCTTTCGATGCGGTGACCTCGAGCCGAACCTCGGGGGGGAGTCCGGCGGGCAGCTCAAGCCCGACCTCGACCCAGCGCCCTTGACTCGGCTCGACGTCGAGGGTGCCAAGCGGCGCTCCATCGAGGACGACGCGGAGCGAGCTCGGCTGATCCGGCGCTAGCCGCACGAGGAGGCGTCCTCCGTCGCGTGGGGCTCGGACCCGCATCGACACGGTGACGTCGGGCGGCACGATTCGACCAGCGTCGAAGAGATCGCGCTCGGGCGCGAGCGGATCGGCGAGGACGCGGTACTTCACGAACCCGAGGCCAGGCCGCGGCAGATCGTGGGCGTGCGCCTTCTCGCTCACCAGGTCCGCGAGGTCGAGCTCGTCGACGACGACCTCGCGCTTGGACGCGCTCCGCGGCGTCCCGTATTCGTCGAGCGCGCTCCAGTCCGTTCGATAGAGGACCTTCTCTGCACCACCGCAAATCACGTTGCCGACGACGGGGACCGCCGCGAGAAAACGCCCGAAATGAATGGGCAAGTCACCCCACCACGACGGGTAGATCGCCATCGTGTCCGGGCGCTCGTCCACCGGGATGCGCTCGATCTGCTCGAGCGTCGCGCCGAGGCCGTTCAGCGTCGAGCGCGCGAAGGGGGAGCGGTGGTACCCGCCGAGCCCGATGAGGTCGATGCCCGCGCGATCGGACGCGTAGAGCAGCGCCCCGGCGTCCCCAACGAGCACGCGCTTCACGTCGAGCCGCTCGAGCAAATACCCGGCCGTGAGCTGCTGGTCGAAGATGTTGCGCGAGGCTCGCCCGAAGAACCAGATCTGGTCGCGCATGCGCGGTTCCTGGTGGTGCCAGTAGAGCGCCGCGAGGGCCACCGCCCCGACGAGTCGTAGCGGCGTCCAACGCGCGAGCGCCCGCTTCGACGCGGACGCGGCCGTCGGGACGCCGCCGGCGAGGAGCCCGAGCCCCATCGCCGCGAGCAAGAACATCCAGGCCGCCGCCGGCATCGCGTAGCGCTCGTTTTGCCATCGGACCTGCATGTTGACGGAAATCAATAAGAGCCAGCCGACGACCTGGACCCAAAGGAACAGCGCCATCGGCCTAAGACGCTTGTTCGCGAGGGGGGCGAGGGCGAGGGCGAGCGGGAGGTAGCCCCAGGGCGGCCCCTCTGCGAAATGATGGTGGAGGAGGCGAGGGACGATGTAGCGCAAGAGGTCCAGATAGGTGTTCCAGCGCTCCTTGCCGTCCATGAAAGGGTGGTAGAGAAGGAGCTTCGCGATCGCGCCGTTCGCGGCGTACTCGCCGGTAAAGGCCCGGTTTGCGAGCGCTTGGACGACCAGCAAGAGCACCGGCGGGAGCCCGGCTCGAAGGAGCAGCGCGAGCGAGTCGGCGAGCTTTGTGTGATGGCCGTCGCGTCGCGCGACGTAGACGCCGAAGAAGCCGAAGGCGGCTGCACAGATCGCCGATTCCGGTCGGGTCGCGACGAGCAGGGCGTTGGCGGCGCCGACGAGCCAGGCGCGGTGGCGAGCGGTGCGCGCGTCGGCTGCGCGGACCTGGTGCACGAGGGCGCCGAGCGCGAGGCCCCAGACCCCGAGGTGCCAAGCGTTCTCCATGCCGCTCCACAGCGTCCAGTCGAGGGCCCCGAGCGAGAGGACCGTCGGCGGGAACAGGTACTTGATCCAGGCATGCTCGCGGCCGCCGACGGGGTCGAGGCGGGCCGCGAGGTCGTCGACGAGCTTGCCGGCTTGGTGCAGGAACACGAACACGCCCAGGTGGGCGATCACCGCCGCCCACACCATCAGAAAGAGACCGCGAAAGCCGATGGCGTAGCCGAGGGCGAGCACCACGGGGTAGGAGAGGCTCGTGTTGCCGCTCGAGTAGCCGTTCCCCTCCGTCCACTGAAACGGGTACCCGCGAGCGAATGAGCGCGCGTAGTCGAAGTGGATGAACACGTCGTCGAGCGGCGCGGACCATGCCCCCTTGGTCTGGAGCAACATGTAACCGTAGAAAGCCGATGACGCGAATGCCGCGCAGGCGAGCGCGAACGCTGCGTAGACGTAGCTGTCATGCTCGAGCCACGCGCGCGCGAAGCGATCCACTCGAGACGGAGCGCTCACGTTCGTCACCATAGTCGAATTCGCACGAAGGGTCGGAGCAATTGACCCTCCCGAGGAGGGGCGCTACATCTCTCAGCCGGCCACGTCCGGCCAGGGAGCGAGTTGGCAATCCGCATGCGATGGTCCGTCGAAGTCACCCGCGTTGGGAAGGGCGAGGTGCTCGATGAGCTCTGCCTCGAAGCCACGCATTGGCAGCAGGCGTTGAAGCGGGCTCGCGAGATCCGAGGCGAGGGTGACACCCTCGAGGGATTGTCGATCGAGGCGCTCGACGAGGGATGTCGCGCGATCGACGCGGGCTCCGCGCTTCGCTACGAGGTCAGGCCCGCAGACGACGACGCGCCGCTCGTCGAGACTTCCGCGCAGGCAGGCACCGCCTCGAGCGATGGCGACGACGCGTCGAGCGGTGATGCGCCGCCGTCCGCGCGTGCGTCGCGGCGCTCGATCGAGCGCTCGTCGTCACGCCGTTCGATCGGGGAAGCCAAGGCCTCGGCGGCGGGTGCCGCGGGCGAGGATGCCGCGGCGCGCCCCTCGACGACCGGTGTGTCGCGCGTCTCGGCGCGACCCGCGACCTCGCCCGTCGCGGCTCGCCCGTCGACCGCGTTCGGGGCAAAGGCGAAGGCTGCGCCCCTCGCGCGGATGTCCGATGCAGAGGCTCCAAACACGCCGCCCGCTGGGACTCAGGTTCGCGCGCCCCGCGCCGCGACGGCCGAGGAGGCGCGCGCGGACGAGGGCCCCGCTGCGGTCGCCAAGGAGGATGACCGGTTCGAGCTCGTCTCGAGTCGCACGTCGCCTTCAACTCCTCGGATACCCCTCGCTCACCATGAACGTACGTACGCGCTGAAGGTCTCGATGTCGTCGTCCGAGCTCGAGACGTTCCTCGCGGAGCGCCTCGCCGAAGTTCGCGCCGAGCTCGTCGGCGCGAAGTCGGGCAACGTCCTCGATCTCGCCGTATTTCCTGAGGTATTCGAGGGGCGGCCGTCCGTCCCACCGCTGATGACGCTGCGCTGGTGCGACTGGCGCGACACGCCCGAGGTCGCGGCAGACCCCTACGGCGTCCACGAAGAGAGCCTCGCCGAAGAGGTTGCGTCCGCACGCGAGCCTGCAGCGCGGCCAGCGCCCGCGAGGAAGGAAGCCCCGGTCGAGGTGCGTCGGCCACTCCCCTCGAAGCCAGCTCCCGAGCCTACGCCTGCTGCCGACGAGGAGGCCGCGTCCGGGACTCCGACCTCCGAGGAGACGCAGCGCAAGAAGGTGCTCCCGAAGGTCTTGCCGAAGGCGGCCCCGCGCGCTGCGTCGGAGACGCCCGCGCCGGCGCGAGCCTCGACGGCGAGCCCGGCTCCCAAGGAGCCTGCCAAGGCTGCCGCAAAGGAGCCCGACGACGCCGAGACCTTCCCAGCGAAGCCCTTTACCTCGAGGCGCCCGCTCGGCTCGCGCGCCCCGCTCGGAGCGCGACCATCGACCGCCGGGGCCGCGGCTCGCCCAGGCCCCGTCGCCGGCTCGAAGCCTGCGGCCGCGACGCGCGTGGCCGGTGGCCAGGACATCAAACCGACGGTCGCTGGGACGACCTCGTCGGGTCGCGTCTCCTCGACCTCGGACGAGAACGCGGGCGACTCCGACGACGACGACGGCCCGGTCCCGTTTTCGGCCGACCAAGAACGTCCGTCGCGCCGCTCGATCCTGACGGTCGAGGAGCCTCCGCGCGCATCGCAGCGCGGCTCCGTTCGCGTCGTTTCGGCCAGCGCCGGCGGTTTCGAGAGCACGTCGGCCCGCCCCTCGGTGAGACCCCCGGCGGCGCTCGAAGGGCGTCCCCTCACCCGCGACGAGAAGGAGGCGCGGCATAATGCTGCGCGGCTGCGCGCGTCGACCGTGCCTCCTCCTGGGGCCCGAGGCGGCAAGCGAGTCTCTGGGGACCAGCTGCTCGCCGACCTCTTCGAGTCGATGTCCGAGCTTCACTACCTCTCGGACGCGCTCGAAGGCGCGGCCCATGTGCTCTCGGTCGCGCTCGAGAAGCTGCCGAGCGAGGTCGGCATGGTGTCGCTCTTCGACCTCGATCGATGCGAGTACGTCGTCGTGCGGCAGACCGGGGGCCAGCGCAGCGCGTTGCTCCTTCGCGCCCCCGAGGCCGCGTCCTTCCCCGCGCAGGCGATGCGCACGAAGAAGCCGCTCGCCGTGAACGATGGGTTCGAGTTGTCTGACAAACTCGACGTTCGCTGGCAGGAGCCCGGCGCAGACCCGCAGAGCTATCTGTGCGGTCCCGTCGAGATGGCGGGGCGCACGCTAGGCCTCGTCGAGCTCCTGAATCCCCGCGACGGCCGCGGCTTCGAGGCCGGAGACGCGAACGCGCTGGGCTACATTTGCAAGCAGTACGCGGAGTTCCTCGACAAGAATGGCGTCAACCTGGATCCCAACGCGATCCTCGCGGTCTCCGACGTCGGCGCGCGTCGCTGAGCATCGGGGGAGCGCGTGAGGGGCTGGGTGCGACGCCTCCGAGACGCTTGGCTCTACCTCACCGTCGTGCCGGCGGTGAGTCTCGCGGTGCTCTTGCTCGCGGGCTTTGCGCTCCGCGCCAACGTCCAGGTCGAGCGCTCGCGGCAGCAGAGCGTGTTCGACGCGACGTGGTCGGTCGCGTCCGAGCGCGTCGATCGCCTCGACAAGATGATCATTGCGCAGGACAACGCGGTCGCCGCGAGCGTGGACGTCACGCAGCTCGCGGCGTTGGCGGCGCGCTGGCTGCCTACGGCCTCGCGTGAGACGCCCACCGTCCGCGCGGTCATGGTGGTCGACCTGGGTCACGCGAGCTCCGAGGTTCGCGCCTACGTTGCGCCGACACCCGGCCCTGACGAGGAGAGCTTTCGGAGACTCGTGATCCAGAAGCTTCTGCCGCTCATGCAGCTGCACTCGCCGCCCGAGGAGCAGCTACGGCATCTCCACCGCACCGTGTCGGGCCGCAGCTATCTCCTCAGCTACTGGCAGCGGATGGACGGGGATAGGCCGCTCCTCGTCGTTGTGTGGCACGACATCTCGAGGCTCGTTCACGAGGTAATGCCTCAGCTCTATCGCGAGCTCGACAAGAACAGCCGCATGAATGTGATCGACGCGCGCGGCCGCGTGCTCTTTGGTCCCGCCATTCGTGCGTCGGGGCCCCTCGTGAGCCTACCCTTCCCAACGACGCTCTACGACTGGCGGCTGCAGGTCGCGTTGACGAGCGCCGAAGGCCTGGAGGAGAAGGCGCGTAGGCAGCGCCTCGTCACGCTCGGCATGGTCGGGCTCGCCGCGGTGGTCGTCCTGGCTGCGACGATCGCGCTCGTGCGGGCCGCACGGGAGGAGCGTCGCCTCGCCGCGTTGAAGGGCGACTTCGTCGCCAACGTCTCGCACGAGCTGAAGACCCCGCTCGCCTCGGTTCGCATGTTTGGGGAAATGCTCCTCACGGGGCGCGTCGCCAACGACGACAAGCGCCGAGAGTACTTGAAGATCATCGTCGGAGAGAGCGAGCGGCTGACGAGCCTCATCGACAATGTTCTCGATTTCGCGAAGGTCGAGCGCGGCAAGGATGCGTACGATTTCGGTGAGGGTGACTTGCTCGAGGTCGCGCGCCGGGCCGTGGACAACTTGCGCTATCGTGCGGAGCGGCAGGGCGTCATCCTCGGCCTCGAGGGGACGCACGGTCCATGCGTCCTCGACGAGCGTGCGATCGAGCTCGCCGCGATGAACCTCATCGACAACGCGCTCAAGTACGCGCGCGGCACCAAGGTCATCCGCGTCGCGGTCGAACCCCTCGCCGACGGTGCCAAGCTCGTCGTGAGCGACGAGGGGCCGGGCATCGACGAAGACGATCGGGCACGCATCTTCGACAGGTTCGTCCGAGGCCGCGAGGCTCAGGCCCAACGCACACGAGGCAGCGGCATCGGGCTCGCGCTCGTCAAGCACATCGCCGAGAGTCACGGCGGCCCGGTCCGCCTCACGACCCGAACGACGCCTCCGACGGGCTCGACGTTCGAGGTGCGGCTCCCCGCTCGCCCCCCGCGCTGGCGCCCTCCACGGGCCTGACCGTGGTGGTGGCGCGCGTTCGCTACTCGATGTCGCCCGAGAGATCCTCGCCGAGGAGCGAGGGCCCTTCTTGGGACGAGGGCTTGGGGGGGCTCGCATCGCCGGAGGCCGCGGGTTTTCCCGCGTCCGGACGCGCGGCATCGCCTTCGCCACCGGGCTCCGCTTCGCCCGGGGTCGCGGGCTCTTTGGGGGCGGGCGGCGCGTCCACGACCTCGGGCTCCGGCGGCTCGGGCATCGGGATCGCGTCGAGCGCGGCGTCGTAGCGCGCTTTCTGCTCGGCGAAGGCCGCCCTCTCGCTCGTCGGGAGGAGCTGAAGCGAATCCATCTTGAGCTCGAGCGCGTCGAAGAATCGGCCATCGCGCTTGGCGCTGAAGTGCAAGTGTGGCCCGGTCGAGCGCCCGGTCGAACCGATGTAGCCGACGAGCTGCCGCGTGCCGACCGCGTCTCCGACCTTGACCCCCTCGGCGAAGCGCGAGAGGTGCGCGTAGCCGGTCTGAACGCCATTCGGGTGCTCGATGAGGACGAGGTTGCCGCTCGGGCCTTGTGGGCCGATGAACGAGATTTTGCCACGAAATGCGGCGTAAACCGGCGTTCCACTCGGGGCGCCGTAGTCGGTCCCGTTGTGCGGCATGACGGTGTGGAGCACCGGGTGCATGCGCTTCGGGTTGAAGTTCGACGTGACGGGCGCGCCGGGGACCGGTGTTCGCCAACCGGCGTTCGAGCTGTGTCGTCCCTTGTCGTCGACGTAGCTCTTTACCGCCTCGCCCTCGAACCAGTACGCGCGAAGCGGTGAGCGCGAGGGGTCGGCGGGGCGATACTCGACGGCCTTGATGCGCTCGTAGCCCGCGAATCGACCGAGCGCGGTGGTCTCGACGATCACTGCCTTCAGGACGCCGCCCTCCTGAAAGGCCTCCGTGCTCGTCTGTCCGTTGAAAGCGTCGTTCAGGGCCTTGATGAGGCCCGCTTCGAGCCCGGCGCTCTCGTAGCTCTTCGTGAAGCTCTTTCCGATGTAGAACGCCGTCGCGAACTCCTCGGCCTTCACCTGCATGTCGAGCTGCTTCGCCTCGAGGAACCCGGCGTCGTTCTGTCGCGCCTGATAAATTTCGGTCGGACCCACCGCGTACTCGAACCCGACGATCTTCTTCGAGCCGCGCTCCATCGCGACCACGTAGGCGTCGCGGCGTTTCGGCCGGTCGAATTTGTAGACGCCCTCGAAGGCCTTCAGGATCCGATAGACCTGGTCCTTCGGGACGTGCTCCTCGTCGAGCGCCGCCGAGAGCGACCTCCGCTGCATCTCGCCTTTCACCACGAGGTGCGTCGAGCGCAGATCTTCGACTCGCCAAGGCTGTGGCAACTCTTGGCGCACACGCTTGACCGGCCCGCGTCGCGGTGCGTCCGCCTTCGCCGTAGCGTCGTCGGGTGTGCTCGACGAGGACGCCGCGCTCGTTGGGGTGACCTCCAGGCCGTCCCGCTGCGCCTTCACGGGGAACACCTGGATCAACAGCGCGAAGACCGACGTCACCGTCGCGAGCGCAAAGAGACCGCCAAAGACCGCCGTCATGCGCGGTGAGACGGGGCTCTCCGAGCGGCCCCCGAGACGCGCGTCGAGCGGTGAGCGCGAGCGACCGGTCCCGAGGAGTGGCGCGCTCGACTCGCGGGGCGTGGGGCGCGACGAGGGTGAGGCATCGAGCGAGCTCGAGCGAGGTCCGACGCCGAGCCGCTCGACGCCGTGGTCATCGACCTCCGGACCGGTCCCGCGCTCATCCGCCATGTCCTGCGGCACGTAGCAGCTACCCGATGACGGAGCAATCACGCGCCCTGCCGCCGCCATTCGCGCGCCGCGGCAAACAAGCTAGGCTCCGCGAGACATGGCTCCCCGCCGCCTCACCCCCGAACAGTGCCGTCTCGTCATCGCTCCGGAGAACCTCCACATGAGGACGACCGAGGACGTCGCGCCGCTCTCGGGGATCGCCTCGCAGTCGCGCGCGCTGCGAGCGCTCGAGTTCGGCCTCGACATCCAGCAGCCGCGGTTCCACGTCGTCGCGGTTGGGGATCCGGGG